>Ga0326597_10001307_pt1 | contig 40686 bp, 60 predicted proteins | sample RVTome_12_FD_203789 | JGI IMG/M metagenome (GOLD analysis project Ga0326597, IMG submission 203789) | Soil microbial communities from uranium-contaminated site in the Upper Colorado River Basin, Wyoming, United States - RVT100D185 | ecosystem: Environmental > Terrestrial > Soil > Contaminated >... | reverse complement strand
AGTGTTGGCTGGCCGACCGACGGTGGATACCCGGAGGGGACGACCGTCAACAAGGCGGGCAACAAGAACCAGATCTACCAGATGCTGACCTCCCTGCGCTCGACGGCCGCTGCGGCGCCCATCGGGACCTGGAGCGGTGGAACGCTCAACCTCATCAGAGGCACGATCGCGGTGAGGATGGCCTGATGCCGAAGCGCACCTACCTCGTCAAGGAGATCGACAAGCGGCTGCGCCGCGCGGCCGAGCTGAACATCCCCACCGCCATCGGCGGCGGCACGGTGCTGGCCGCCCCGCAGCATGCGCTCGACGGCCCGGAGCACACCGAGGCGATCGGGACTGACCAGAAGCTGGCGACCGCGGCCCACTCTGGCCTGCTGCCGCCGCTGTCGGGCGATGCGGAGGACCGGCTGGCCGGTGACGGGACGTGGGTGGCGGGCGGCGGCGGCCATACCATCGAGGAGGACGGCACACCGCTCTCCGCCCGCTCGAAGCTCAACTTCGCGACCGGCATCGTGGCTACCGATGACGCCGGCAACGATGAGACCGACGTCAACATTGACTTCGGAGAGGGCGCGACTCAAGTGGCGGCCGGCGATCACACCCATGCGGCCGGCGATTCGTCGCGTGCCGTCGCCACCGGCGACTTGACCGTTACCGGCACCGCTCAGGACGTAGCGGGAGCAACGCTCTCTTTGGTCGCCGGCACCTACATCGTGACCGGCGTCTTCGACGTGACCGACAACGCTTCGGACCGCAGCTTCGAGGGCATCCTCGACGTCGATGGTGTGGACGAGGCGGACTTTGCGATCCTGACCCCGGCCGGCATCACCGGGGATCGCCTGAACGTCATTCAGGTGTGGCGCATCGTTCTGGCCTCCCCCGCCACCGTCAAGCTCCAGGCGCGCTACTCGGGCGGGTCTACCGGCGACTTCACGGTCAACGCCGCGAACACCGCCATCGTGGCCTATGTGGCGGGCGGGTCCGCCGCCGCCGGCTACTCCGAGGGTACCGCGTTCCCCGGCTCGCCCGCGACGAACGCCAAGTTCTACCGCACCGACCTGAACCTGCTCTTCTTCTACGACGGTACCCGCTGGCTGACGACGACCCTCTATACCGATCCGATCCCGCCCGCTGTAGCGCTGCCCATCGGCGCCACCACCAGCGTCAACCGGGTGGCGATGCCGCTCGCCGGTTCGATGGCGATCTGGGTCGAGACCTTCTGGATGACCTTCCTGGTGGCAGGCGGCACGGCGCTGGGGGCGTCGCACAAGTGGGTCTGCACCCTCATTCCGCAGCCGGCGACGAGCGCCGCCATCGGGACCATCACCATCAACTCGGGAGCATCGGACGCCTACCGCCAGGCGTCGGACGCGATCAACGCCGTGGTGACGACCAGCGACTTTCAACTCCAGGTCATCGCCACCAAGACCGGGACGCCGGGGACGCTGTACTCGATGCCGCGGATCTCCTATCGGCTGATCGGGACCTGAGCTCACGGGGTTGAAACTCAAGCAGGGCGAAGCCCAGATAGAAGGCGTGGAGATAGACGCAGGCGGCCAGCGATGCGAAGCCGATCCGGCCCTTCCACGTCAACCACATGGCCAGGACGGCGGCAGTTGGCGCCCATGCGATCCCGATCAGCCGAGACGGCGCGACATTGAGGGTCCGCGTCATCTCCCAGGCGCTGACTGACTGCACGTTGCGGATCCAGTCCCCGAGCTGGCCGGAGGCGAGGACCAGACCCGCGTGAACTACGAACAACGAGGCGAACGGGATGCGTGTCTCGGGCCGCTTCCAGAGTAGCCACGCCAGGGTTGGCAGCATCAGCGGGCGGGGCATGAGCAGAGTCAAGACCATGAAGGCGTAGGTTCCCCACCGGCTGCCGGACAGTGCTAGCCAGGCGGCCACGAAGGCAAAGGTGATGCTGTTGCCGGTCATCGCATCGTTCCAGAACGGCCACCATAGGACGTAGACAACGGCGATCCGCCAGTCACGGATCAGCAGCAGGACTGCGAAGTGGGCCGCGGTCCAGGCGGGATAGCCGATCCATGCGATGACCTCGAGCGGCCACGCTGCGAGCGGCGACCAGACGTAGCCATGTACATCGAACGGCCGCAGCGGATCGAGGAAGGCGATGTTGCCCCAATCCTGTTGGCCGCCGGTGAGGATCCAGAAGCGGACCACCTTGGCGACCTCGGCAGCGTCGATGAGGAGCAGCGAGACCGCAATGACGATCGCCAACATCCGCCAATCCAACCGCCAGCGGGGCAGCGTGCGCTCCATCACTTCTCCCGTGTCGGTGCGCCACCTCATGTGGTCTCGGGCCAGATGAGCTCCGCGCCGCAGTGCGGGCACTTCGATGCCCCAACCACCACGCCCTCCTTGCATTGCCAGCAGGGTGCCCGCGCAGGCTCATCCCCTCTCTTCTGGAGCAACAGAACGACGAGCCCGATCAGGGGGCTCAGCAGCAACGACAGCAGGAAGTAGCCAACGAAGCCATGGCTTCGTTGGCTGGCGATGAAGCCGACGACGCCGGCGGCGATCGCCCAGTAGATCAGAAGCTCGCCTGTATCCATCTGCGTCCTCCCCTATCGGTGCCAGACACCCTACCTGTCACGCCCTCCGCCGACGATGCAGAGCCCTCGACGAGGCAACCGTCTCAGCCGGCCCGAGACGCTAATGAGAGCCGGAGCGGAGGGGAGCCCCGTGAGCACCGAGCCAACCTTTCTGGAACTGCTGGAGGAGGCCTTCGCCCTCTCCTCGGCCCTCATCGCGATGCTGCCACCCGAGGACCGGCCTTCGCCCGGCGAGCTGCGCCGGCACCTTGCGTTGGGGATCCTTCGCCGGACGACAGGAGTTGATTCGCCGCCAGCTCTTCGACCTTCTCCGCGACCTGTTTCCAGCCAGCGACCAACGGGGCCTGCCGCTCAAGGGCCTGCCGCATAGCTCGGACCTCGGTGATCAGCTCCTCGGCCCATGCGGGCACTGGCGTGCGGATGTCGCCACGCATCTTGATGCCGAAGACCGCCACGATCTCCGACTGAGGCACGCCGAGAGCGGCCGCCAGCGCGGGCACGACGGCCGGGCCGGGGCCGCCTCGCCCCGATTCCCAGTTGCCCACGGCACCGCGGCTCAGCCCGAGCACCCGCGAGAGGGTGTCCTGCTTGGTGAAGCCCGCGGCTGTACGGTGCCGCTTGAGCCAATCGCTGGCGCGCTCGTTCATCTGACGCGCACCATACGACAGCGCGTCAGCAATGTGACAAACCGCTTGACACGGGCGTTGCGCTGTGTCAGAGTCCTGACGTGATGCGCGAACACCTTATCAGGATCCAGCGACGCGAGGGGCTGAAAGACCGCGAGATGGCGGAGAAGCTCGGCGTCGCGCGCTCGACCTGGACCAGCATCAAGCTGGGAAGCCTCGAGCTCTCCGAGGCGATCTCGATGCGAGCGGCCCGTGCCTTTCCCGAGCTGCTCCCAGGCCTCGTCATGTCACTGAGTCAGTCAGAGCCCACGGACGGTCCTGCTGCCGCTGCAGTGACAGCCGAGAAGGTCGCGTCATGACCGCAACAGTCGCCCGCCCGAAGGCCCCCACCAACGGACAGCGCCGCCCGGTCCGCATCGAGGTCGAGCGCCACCAGCTGGTCGGCGACCTCATGGACTGGCAGGCCCTCGCCACCGAGGCGATGTACGCCAACGGGGCGGCCCTGCAGATCCTCACCCACGTCGACAAGGACGCCGCGGTCTACGAGGCGATCCGGTCCGTCCACGACACCCACGCCCGGCTGATGCAGCTGCTCGTCCATCTGCGCGCGGCTGCCGGCCGGCTCGACGGTCGATCCACCTAGCCCACGGCCACGCCCGCAGGGGATGGCCATCTACGGAGACAACCCGATGCACTCACCCGGCATCAGCGTCAGCACCCTCGTCCTCGGCTTCGCAGCCGCCATCGCCTTCGTCCTGCTCGTGACCCTGGCGCAGGGCATCGGCGAGACGATCGGCGGCGGCATCCACGAATGGCTGGCGCCGAAGTGACCGCCGCGCAGCTCACCGCCCTGACCAGCGTGCCGCGTCCAGCCGATGCCGGCGATTGTGGAGTGGCGCGGGATCTGGCCGGCGCGTGGCGAGTCGTCTGGCTACGGGATGGCGGACGCATGCGCGAGTTTGTGGGCCCCGCCTTCGAGAGCGTCCGGGCCGCAGTGGCTGCATCGCAGTGGCTGCGCGAGCAGCACGGGCTGGACCGTTGATGACCGTCACCGCACGCCCGCGGCCCACTGCCCGCCCCCGCGATGCGGCGACGTCGCGCTCCACGGCCTACCAGTGCTGGGTCGAGGCCGGCGGCGGCACGCCGTCCTACGACGGCGACCAGTACATGGCGCTGCTGCGGGACCACGGCGTCCTGAAGCCGCGCCGGACGCTGCCGCAGGTGCTGGTCACCGCGCTGATGCAGTTCGCCCTCGACGCCAAGGTCCCCTGGACGCCGGCCGAGATCGACGAGTACGCCGCCATGCTGGCGCCGATCCTGATCGAGGAGCTCGGCCGCGACGGCTACCGCATCCACGACGTCCGCAGGTGCATCCGGCCCGGCGACCCTGCCCTGATCGGCCGCCCGATGAGCCCCGAGGAAGAGCGCCAGGTCGGCATTGCGCAGGGACCCCGGGCCGAGCAGGTTGCAACGGACCTAGCACCTGCCGCGGCTGCTAGCCCCACGGAGGCGCCGAGAGAGCCGGGGACAGGCGCCTCCACCTTCGAGCACATCACGCCGGAGGGCGATCGCTTCCTGGTGCCCGAGGGCTGGACGCCCGGCGATAAGTCGTCACGCTGCCGCTCCTGCCAAGCGCTGATCCTGTGGGCCGTCACTCCGCGCGGCAAGCGGGCGCCGGTGGATCCGGATGGCGTCTCGCACTTCTCATCGTGCCCCGACGCGGCGGCATGGAGGAAGCAGGCATGACCGCCATCGTCTATCGGGAGATTGCGTTCCGCCCCGCCACGTTGCCGATCATCCACCAGGCCAACGTGATCTGCGCGGAGTATGCCGCGGCTGGTTACAGCCTGACGCTTCGACAGCTCTACTACCAGTTCGTCAGTCGCGGCCTGATCGCCAACCGCCAGAGTGAATACAAGCGCCTCGGCTCCATCGTGGACGATGCGCGATACGCCGGCCTGATCGACTGGGACTACATCGTCGATCGAACGCGGCGGCTGCAGCAGCTCCCTCATTGGGGCTCGCCCGATGCTGACGGTCCGGGCAACGCCAAGACCTTCGTCGATGCGGTCATGCCCCAGTTCCGTACCTCGAAGTGGGACACCCAGCCGCTGCGCATGGAGGTCTGGATCGAGAAGGACGCCCTCGTCGACGTGATCGCCCGCCCCGCCAATGACCTCGACCTTCCGTACTTTGCATGTCGCGGCTATAACAGCACCTCGAACGCCTGGCAGGCCGCCCAGCGCATCGGCGGCTACTTCGACGACGGAGCCGAGCGGGTCGTGATCCTGCACCTGGGCGACCACGACCCCGAGGGCATCGACATGAGTCGCGACATCGAGGATCGGTTCCGCACATTCCTCGACGGCGACGGCTATGACCCCGATGACCTGGAGATCCGGCGCATCGCGCTGAACATGGACCAGGTAAGGCTCTACAGCCCGCCACCGAACTCGGCCAAGCAGACCAGCTCGCGCTTCGAGGGCTACGTCGCGAAGTACGGGCGCGAGTCCTGGGAGCTAGACGCGCTGGACCCACCGACCATCGACGCCCTGATCCGGGCTGAGGTGGAGGCCGAGCGCGACGAGAACGCGTGGACGGCGGCGGTCGAGAATGAGCGGATCGGTCGCGAGCTCCTACAGAAGACATTGGACCGCTGGGCCGATGTCGTGGCGTTCCTGTCATGACCGCCATCGCCCTCCCTGAACGCCAACGCACGCCCGAGTGGCGCAAGCGCCGCCAGGACGGGATCGGATCATCGGACGCCGCGGTCATCGCCGGGGTGTCGCCGTGGGGTGACATCCGAACGCTCTTCGCGGAGAAGGTGGGCTGGGCCGCGCCCGTCATCGAGACGCGCCCGATGAAGTTCGGCATCGCGCTGGAGGCCGTGGTCGCCACCGCCTACAGCGAGAAGACCGGCCGCAAGGTCAGGCGGGTACGACGCATGCTGCGCCACCGCGAGCTGCCTTGGATGCTCGCCAGCCTCGACCGGGTGGTGATCGGCGAGATGCGCCTGGTGGAGATCAAGACGGCACGCTTCGCCTCCGACGAGTGGGGTGCCGACGGCAGCGACGAGGTCCCCGACCATGTGCGCATCCAGGTCGAACACCAGATGGCCGTGACCGGCTACGAGGTCGCCGACGTCGTCGTGCTCTTCGCCGGATCGGACCTGCGGACCTACACCATCGAGCGCGACGCCGACATCCAGGCTGATCTGCTGGGGATGGAGACGGCCTTCTGGTCCGCCGTGCAGGCCAAGAGCCTGCCACCGGACCTGACCGACCTGGGCCCGCGGCCGGTGCCACTGCGCGAGGGCGAGGTCGAGGCTTCCGACACGATCACGGCCCTCGTCGCCCAACTACGCGGGGTCCGGACCAACTTCGATCAGGTCGAGGCGGTGAAGAAGGAGCTCGAGCACTCGCTGCGCCATGAGCTGATCGACGTCGCCACCGTTCGGGGCGATGGCTTCCGCATCAGCTACCGCCACCAGGCGGACCGCCACCAAGTGGGCTGGGAGGAGATCGCCGCCGCCTACCGGGCCCGGCTCGAGCAGATGGGCGCCGACGTCGCCGAGCTCGAGGTCATCCACGACCTCTTCACCACCACCACGCCGGGCATTCGCCCGTTGCGGATCACCTACAGCAAGGAGTCCGACGATGCCCCCCTCTGAGAGCACTGCCCTCGCTCGCCGCGAGCAGGTCCATCCCATCGTCGCCGCCCTCGACGAGCGGTCCGACGTGATCGCCTCGCTGCTGCCGAAGGGGACCGACGTCGAGCGCTTCAAGCGGATCGTGCTGCAGAGCATCAACCGCAACCCGCAGCTGAAGAAGTGCACCCCCAACAGCATCGTCGACGCGGCGGCAGAAGCCGCGCGCCTGGGGCTCGAGCCGTCGGGCGCGATCGGCGGAGCCCACTTGGTGCCGTATGGGGATACCGCGCAGCTGATCGTCGACTATCGCGGCCTGGTGGAGCTGGCCCGCCGCTCCGGGGAGATCGCGGCCATCGACGCCGCCATCGTGCGCCAGGCGGACCACTTCAAGGTGCGCCGCGGCACGGAGCCGTCGATCGATCACGTCCCCGACATCGAAGCCCCCTCGCCGGCCGATCCAGCGGACGAGGGCAACCCGGTCACCCACGTCTACGCCGTCGCCCGGCTGCGCAACGGCCAGCGCCAGTTCGACGTGATGACCCGCGACGAGATCGAGCGCATCCGCGGTCGGTCGCGTGCCGGCAACGCCGGACCCTGGCGCACCGATTGGCACGAGATGGCCAAGAAGACGGTCCTGCGGCGGCTGAGCAAGACGCTGCCGCTGACAGTCGAGGTCCGCGCCCTGATCGAGATGGAGGACGAGGCAGAGCGCACCCCGGTCGTGGTGGTCGAAGGCGGACGCAGCGACCGCATGGGCGGGCTGCGCGGGGCCATCCGGCAACGCGCGGCGGCGCTTGCTCCGGACCCGACACCCACCGCGCGACCGGCGTTGGTCACCACCGACGCCACGGTCGCCGACGCGGCCCGACCGACGCGCTCTCGCAAGCGCGCCACTGCAAAGCCGGAGCAGGAGTCAGGGCCAGCGGACGCTGCCCCCGTGGCAAAGGCTCCTGCTCCGGCCCCTGCCGCCGCCACAGCCAGCGTGGAGCCGCCGCTGTCGATCGACGAGGCAACGGTCGCCGTCGCTGCCGCGGCCGCCAGCGCTGGTCTGGACTCGTCCTGGCCCGTCATCGACCAACTGGTACGCGATGCCCTGAGCATCGAGCCCGACAGCCTGACGGTCGCCGACTGGCTCAGTTTGCGCGACCGCATCACGGCGGGCGAGTTCGGGAAGGCAGATGCCGGATGACGGCCGCCATGCACCCCCTGAGCGATCGCGGCACATGGCGCTGCCACATCTGTGGACGCGACCGACCCGATGCGCAGATCAGCGTACATCGCAGGGTCACCGTCGACCCGGTGCTGGGGCGGCTGCAGGAGAACGTCCGCTACTGCAATGACAGCTCCGACTGTGCGGAGCGCAGCCTGACCTTTAGCTTCATGACTGGAGACATCCGATGAGACTCATGACCAAGCGGGCCCCGGAACCGATCCAGGTGTCGAGCCACCACATCCCATTCGTTGCGGTCCAGTACGAACGGCTGGAGGCCGCCAAGGCTGACGTGAAGGTTAGGCAGGACTACCTGCTCGCCGCTGGGCGCGTCGGCGTCCTCACCGCCTCCCTGGCCAATGTTGTGACCGCCACGGCGGAGGCCGCCATCGCCACTCGCAAGGCCGAGGCATCGCTCGATCGCATCAAGCGCCTGCTGGCCCTCGGGGCTGAGCCGACCACACCGCCGCAACAGTGGTGGTGTGGACACGTCGAGGAGCCTGCGAGGACGAAGGACTCATGGGGCGACCTGCACTATCCCGCCGAGAGTTGGCCCTGCGCCAGCTCGCAGCGCGCAGCGATGGTCTTCCAGAGCGCCATCCCGATCGCGGCCCTCCAGCGCTACGCGGCGGCCAAGCCGCTCCTCGACGAGTACCGCATCTACTCGCCGAGTCGCGATGACTTCCTGGAGTTGGCCAACCCGGAGCCGCGCGACCCGGTCCTGATCGGACTCATCACGCACCTGGGTGAGAGTCTCTTCTTCGAGATCGCGCGGTGGGACATCGACAAGGACCTCGCGGCGATCTTCGCCACGCCACGATGAGCGCGGCCATTCAGCAGCGGGCCGAGGTGTGCCCCCCCTCGCCTCGGCCCGCTGACCCCGACCTCTCGCTGGCCGATCTGCTCGTGTGCTTGCTGCCGCGCGGTCGCGCCAACGCGATCACCATCGCGCGTCTGGCACGCCTGGCGCACGCTACCCACCGCGACACGGAAGAAGCGCTGCAGTTGCTGGCCGATGACGGTTTGGCACCGCTGTGCGCCTCCTCGCAGCGCCCGATGGGCGTGTGGTGGGGCAGCCGCGCCGACGTGCGGGAGTATCTCGAGCGCCACGACTCCCGCATCCGCACGATGCTGCGGCGTCGGTCCGGCCTGCGCCGCTGGCTGGCGACCTCGGAGCCGCGCCCGGTGCCGCTGCGGCTGTGGGACGAGGGCGCGGCATGACCGCGAAGGGCACCATCACCGGCAACGATGCTGCCGACCGCATCCTCCGTGATGAGGCGCCGTGCAGTGAGAAGGCACTCCGCCGAGTAATCGCCGGCGAGCGACTTCGGACGATCGCCAGCCTTCGCGGTCAACTGGACCGCGCACTTGACGCGAGCGCCGCGCGCCGGGTCGTGGACACCGTCCTGGACGCGATGGAGGCCGCCCCCGCATGACCGCGCCCGCCGTCCGTCCCGGCTGGTCGCGCCCGCTGGCGATGCCGGTCCTGCTCGGCACGCGCCCGCTGCCGCCCGAGTCGGCCTGCGAGGTCGCCTCCCTGGGCGACGCGATCGAGGTCATCGCGCTGCACGTGGCCCGGCTCGACGATCGGACGCTGACGGTCCGCCAGGTGCGCGACATGCAGAACATCGCGCGGGAGCTGCTGCGGCGGGCGTCGCGATGACCCGCCTGCGCGACTGCCCCGACCCGAGCTGCCCCTGCCACGACTACGCCGCGATGGTGGCGCCATGAGCACCCATGACGAACTCCGCGACCTGAAGTTGGCCGAGATCATCGCAGCTCAGGACTTCACCATCAAGGACATCGAATGGATCGCTGGGAAGCTGCTCGTGGTCAGCGCGAAACTCCGCAAGGACCGGATGGCGCCGGGCGATGCACACGAGATGCGGCACCTTCTCGCTGCCGTCGAGGGTGGCAACTCCGATGGTTGTGGGCCAATAGGCGAGGACTGCATCCTTGATCGAGAAGCCTACCGTCGCTGGCGGCCTCCGCAGGCGCTCGCATGACCGTGATCCCTGCCAGCGCCAGCGGCTCGTCTGCTGGCCCCGCGTCGTTGTCCAGCGGGACCGTGCTGGCACTACTGCTACCTGATACAGCGATAGGAGAGCAGAAGTGAGCGACGTGCTGCTCGCCTACGGCTGGGGCTGGCGCTACCTCAACGGCGGCAGGACCGCTCACCTGGTGCCGCCGCACCCGGGGCGGCTGTCCAGGACCGCCTGCAACCGATTGCCGCTGGCCGGGGCGCACCTCGAGGAGCCTGTGGCTGGCCTGTTCGGGGCCCGGATCAACCGCTGCACGGCGTGCGCCAAGGGCGAGGAGGCCGCGGCGTGACGACCCCACTACCTCCCGACAGCCATCGGCGCGTGCACTCGGCGAAGCTGGGCGCCCACCTGACCCACGAGCTAGCGATCAGGAGGATCAGCAAGAAAGGCCTGGCGCAGACACTCTCGACGTCGCGATCGCTGCTGACCCTGTGGTGCAAGGGCGACGTCTTGCCCTCGCTCGACCAGGCGCGCGAGCTGTCCGAGGCGCTGGCCGATCCGAGCATCCTGAAGATCGTGATGGCCGGCCGCATGCTGACGTGCCCGGTCTGCTCCAGGACGTTCGAGTGGCGCGGTGGCGGGCGAGCGACCTACTGCTCCGACCGCTGCCGCAAGTACGGCGCCAACGCGGCGACCAGGCGGCGTTCGAACCTGCCGATGGTCGAGTCCGCACTGGCCATGCACAAGGCCGTCGTCGCCACCTTCTGCGGCGCCTGTGAGCCGGACGGCATCTGCAAAACGCCGGCGTGCGACCTGCGGCCGGTCAGCCCGCTCCCCCTACGGTCAGCCATCGAGGTCGACGCCGCCCAGCCCTGGAAGCAGGGTCCCTTGAGTGCGGTCGGCCGGGCATCGCACCGCCTGGCGAGCGCCCGCCGCTGGGCGAAGCCCGGAGAGCGGGAACGGATGGGAGCACTCATCCGCGCGGCCCACCCCGCCAACGATCCTGAGCGCCGCGAGGACTGGCGTGAGGCTGTCGCGGCCGGGAGGCGGTCGGCATGAGCATCTTCGACCGCTACGACGGCACGGGCTTCGCTGACGCCCTGGCGGCGCTAAGGGGCGCCCTGGAGGCGCGGGAGCACTGGTACCTCGACCGCATCGAGCACGACTTCCAGGCATCACATCTATGGCGGGTCCGGCTGGTCCGCGTGGCCGGCGTCAGGCCCGAGTACCTGAGCGGCTATGGGACCACGCCGGCGGTCGCGCTGGGGCAGGTCATGGAGAAGCTGACGGCCCGCGACCCGCTGCTGGTGGATCGCGTGGCTGACCTGGTGGTGGTGGAGAAGATCGGTGGATAAGCCGCTGGCCGGTACCGCCGCCACGGTCGATGCTGCTCCTCCATACATGAGGAGCTCCGCCATGAAGGCCATCCCAACCGTCTACCGCGGCATCCGCTTCCGATCGCGCTTGGAGGCTCGCTGGGCCGTCTGGTTCGATGCCCTCGGCATCGCCTGGACCTATGAGCCGGTCAGCGATGCGGGGGTTGCTTACCAGCCCGACTTCCGATTGGGAGTCAGCGAGGAGGATGAGGCAGCCGACGATGTGCCCCGGCGCTGGTATGTCGAGATCAAGCCGGAGAGCTGGGGAGAGCTGACAGAGGAAGCCAGGCACCGCGACGTCGGGCGCTGGCAGGCGTTCGCCAATGCGGTCGACGCGCCCCTGCTTATCTTCTGGGGGACGCCGGGTACCTGGGTGAGCGGTGTCCTCACCAGGTCAGCTCCGTTCGGCTGGGTCTGCCGCCCAGGGGAAGAGGCGGTGGGTGGCGTTGAGTGGGCCGAGTGCCCCGGTTGCGATGCCGTTTCGTTCGCTGCGCCCGGCGCTCGCATCCGCTGTTCATGCCCTTCACCGCAGCTTAGGCGCGCTGCAGAGGCCGTCCGCGACCACTCGTTCGACGTCGGTGACGCCTGATGGCCCGCGTCTACATGCATCTGGACCCCCACGTCTACGACCGCAAGGTGCTTGGTATCGACCACCACGGCACACCGATCAAGGGCTGGGCGGCCTATCCGACCGATGCTCTGGTGGCCTTCTTCGGGGTGTTGGCGCTCGCTGAGCTGCAGCCGGAGCGGGGACGCTTTCGGTCCGAGCGGATCCTGCGCGAGCTGATGCGCGGCGACGATGGGCGCGGGGCCAGGTACGCGCGTCAGGTCCCCTACCTGCTCGTGCGCGGGGATCTCGTGCTCCAGCCCGGCGGTCAGCTGTACGTCGATGGCTGGGACGAGTGGCAGGAGGGCAACGTCACGCCGCCGGCGCGCTTCGTGAACATCGCCAGGCGGCGTGGTGACGGGCCTCGGCCAACCCCCGGAGCCATCCGCCAGAGGCGTTACAGGGAGCGTCACAGGGAGGACGCCAGTGACGCGTCACAGGAGGGCGTCCACAACAGCAGTAGCGGAGGCTTAGGCAATAGCAATAGCGGTGGCAGCGGTGCTCCGCGCCCGCCGTCACGGTCAATGACCGAAGAGGAACGAACGAAGGCGATCGCGGACAACCGTCGGCTGCTGACCAATCCCGAGGCTGAGGTCCAGCGGGCGGCGCTCCGAGCGTTGCGACTGCTCGACGGCGACACTGATTGGCAGGCTGAGCTGGAGCGATTGCAGCGACCGTCACCCACGGCCAGGCCAAGGTCGGCGAGTGCCTAGAGAGCGGCTGTCTGGCGAGGCACCGAACCCTCGACACGAGGGCCAGCATCCGGACTGTCTGGTATGTGCGCCGATCCGAGCATCGGCACCACCACCCAAACCAGCGCCGACTGCACGACCGCGGGGAGCGACGCGGTGAGCCCGCTGTGGTGGATCCTGCTGCTGATCCTGGGGCTGAGCCCGTTCGAGGCGCCAACCGCCTGCCTGGTGGCGGGCTGCCCCGGCGTCGCCGTGGACCGCGGGCGCTGTGAGCTGCATCGGCGGACGACCAGCCAGCGCGGCTATGGCACGCCTCACCAGCGAGAGCGAGCGGCTGCTCTTCCCGGTGCCAGCTGCGAGGCGGCGGATGCGATCGGTCGGAAGTGTGGGTGCACGGTGGACCTGCAGCGCGATCACGTCATTCCGAGCTCGCTGGCCGCCGATTCGAGGCGTCGCTGGCTGTGCAACTGCCCGCAGCACCGCCACCACGCGAGGCTCGGGCTGAAGAGCACCAGCGTGAGGGGGCGGCCTTGAAAATCTCTCAGCGAACGACGGGGGGGCTACTGACCGCCGTAGTCCGTTTCGCACGGCCTCGTTTTCCGGCTTTGGTCAGGCGCTGGCCGGTGCGCCCCAATGGCTGAGCGTCGCCCCTACCGCCCCGATGCGCAGGCCCTGGCCGATGCGTCGCTGACGACCGAGGCTGCCTTCCAGATCCGGGTCCTCGGGCTGGCCGAGCGGCTCGGCTACGAGCTGCGCTACCACACCCACGACAGCCGCCGCTCCGAGCCCGGCTTCCCTGACCTCGCACTGGTCCGGCCGCGGGATCACCGCCTCGTCTTCCTCGAGCTCAAGACCGGGCGTAAGCAGCCAACCGTGCACCAGCGCTGGTGGCTCCAGCAGCTAGACCAGGTGATCCGGGTCGATGCCGCCATCGCCCGCAACGGGCTGGACTGGTCCGAGTTGGAGGCATGGCTGCAATGATCCGCCGTCTCCGCGTCCTGGTCGCCGGCTGCCCGGTCTGCCGCCGCCACTGGCGCCACCTGACCTTTTGTGCATGGGGCCGGTGGCCGCGATGACCAGCTGGACTTGCGGCTGCCGGATGTCCGGGGACCTGCGCTCGTACTGCGCGCAGCACGCCGACTGGAAGTGCCACGGCGGCCAGACCGACCACCTGCAGCCGATCCATCAGCCCAACCTGGGCATGTGTCCGCCCTGCTACTTCGCCGGCATGCGCGCGGCGCAGCGGAACGGCCGGCCATGAACGCCGGCTGCGCCCTCGTGCTCGCCGCCTACGGGGCCGCTGCCTGGCTCGGCGGCATCCCCGCGGTCCTGATCGTGGCCGGCATCGGCATCGCCGGCTGCGCGGTCATGTTCGGTGCCGAGGCGCTGTACCAGTGGCGCGCCGAGCGGCGGTCGCTGCGCATCGTCCGGGCCCGCCTGTTCGCCCATCGCTGCCCGGCGTGCGGGCAGGAGCACGGGGGACTGGCATGAGCGATCGTCTGGCCCTGCGGCCACGCGAGATCGCCGAGCGCATCGGCATCGACGAGGAGACCGTGCGCCGCTGGCTGCAGGCAGGCGTCCTGCCCGGGCGCAAAGTGGGCGGCGCGTGGTTCACGTTGCTGCACGAGTTGGAGGCGTGGCTATCATCACCCCGCAATGAGGAGCCGACGGATGCCCGGGCAAGGGTCGATCTTCCAGCGAGCGGACGGCCGCTGGGTGGCGCAGCTGTCGATCGGCGGCCGGGTCGGCCGACGCTTCCTGAAACGCATCCGGAAGACCCGACGCGAAGCCGCCGAGGCGCTCGACCAGCTGCGCGCGGGTCACGCCAGCGGGCAACAGCCGAGCCGTCTGACGCTTGGCGCCTACCTCGAGCAGTGGGTTCGTGATGCCCGCAACATCCGACCTTCCACGCGGAACGGGTACGCCTCCGTGGTGACCTATCACCTGGCCCCGGCCATCGGTCACGTGCGGCTGGTCGCCCTGACCCCGCTTCACGTCGAGTCGATGCTGGCCACCGTCGGCCAGCGCCTCAGCCCGAAGAGCCTGCGCAACGTGCATGCCGTCCTGCGCCGGGCGCTCGGGCAGGCGGTCCGGGCCGGACTCATCGCGCGCAATGTCGCGGCCCGCGAGTTCGTCGATGCGCCCCGGGTCCCGGTCGAGGAGCCGCGGGCGCTGTCCACCGGCGAGGTTCACCGGCTGCTGGCGGCGATCGCCGGCGATCGCCTGGAGGCACTCTTCGTCGTGGCGATCGGCACCGGTCTGCGCCAGGGCGAGATCCTCGGCCTGGCCTGGGAGGATGTAGAGTTCGGGGACCTGCCCGGTGCGGCCAGTGTAGAGGTCGTCCATGAGGAGAGGTCACGCACTCAGAGTGGCCCGGGGAGCGTATCCGGGACGGGCAGGCTTCACGTCCGCCGCGAGCTGGTCCGGCGTGATGGAAAGTACCAGCGCGCCGAGCTGAAGACGCCGCGCTCGCGCCGCGTCGTCCCGCTGTCACCGTCGGTGGTGGCCGCCATGGCTGCGCACCGGGAGCGCGTCATCGCAGCGGGCTTCGTGCCGATCGGCCCGGGCCCCGTCTTCACCAACCTGCGCGGCGGGCCGCTCAACGGTTCGTGGCTGACGCACCACTTCTACGACTTGCTCGAGGCGGCGTGGATCCCGCGGCTGCCCTTCAAGAATCTCAGGTCGACGTTCGCGTCACGGCTGTTCGAGTCAGGGGTCCCCGACCGGCGCCTCGCCGACCTGATGGGCCATACGCGGACCTCCACGACGCATGGCCACTACATCGCCACCGAGGGAGCTGCCCAGGATGCCGCGCTCGCTGCGGTCGAGAGGCTGATCGGATGACCCTCGTATCGGTGAGCTCGGAGGCCATGGAGGACATGGCTCCCATGACGCAAGGGATCGCCTGCTTGATGTGGAGCGCTGGCATCGTCCTGCGACCCCCGACCGGCGAAGAGGCTACTGACGGCCGCCAGGCCTACCAGCACGGCGACCATGAGCACACGATCTCGATCGGCTGGCGCGCTGAGCAAGAGCGAGCCGCTGAGGAGGCGCTACGCGAGGCGGAGATGGCAGCCTGTCCCTACCAGGCCTGCACCTGCGGGCACCACGAGGAATGACCATGAACCGCGCCCAGCGCCGCCACCTGAAGGCCACCGTCAAGCGCATGGTCAAGGGCGGCGGCTTGCAGCATCCGGTACCCGACTCGGTCGTGCTCCATGGCGGGCCGATGGATGGGTGGATCGTGAAGCCCGATGCGCCGGCGTTGGAGCCCGACTGGCATGAGACCTGGAACGTCAACGTGGCGCCGTCGCTGGCCGGCTGGCTGCCTGGTCGCTACGTCCGCACGGCGGATGGGAAGACCGCGGCCTGGGCACCGAGCTCCGAGGGAGTCACCGAGTAGTCACCGCCGCGTCGTGCAGCGTAGGCCAGCGTCGTCTACATGAGCGTGGATGTGGCTCCGGCGGTAGGACTCGAACCTACGACCAAGCGGTTAACAGCCGCCCGCTTTCGTGCTGAATCTGCGCGAAAGGTAGTCACGCCGGGAGTCACCGTGGTATAAGAGCCCCCGATGGGCACCTCTGTCCTACAAACGTCCTACATCCTCCGGTGACCGATGAGCGCGCCCCGGAAGGGGATGGCCCACAGCGCCGGGCCGGCGAGGCCGCCGCCAACGGGCCCCCCAGCCTGGGCGACATCCTCACCGTGGCCGAGGGCATCCGCACCGATCTGCGCGCCATGGAGGGCCGCGTGACGACCGACATCCGGGACGTGCGCGACGATTTCGAGGGCTTCGTAGGCGGCCACGTTCAGGTCCATGCCAGCCACGACGCCTGGTCGCAGGAGAAGTACGGCGAGCTCGTCGGGCGGTTGAACGGCTACGACCTCGACATGGCGCGGCGCCAGGGAGCGCTGGGCCTGGTGCGCTGGGGAATCGACCTGGCCGGCCGCAACTGGAAGCTGATCGCCACCGCCGCGCTGACCCTGCTCACCTTCCTGGGCAACATCCGCATCGACCTGGTGGCGCACTGATGGCCAACCTGATCTACGCAGCCGGCACGACGGGCACCGCCGCCCCCGCACTCATTCGGAGCCGGACGGTGGTGGCCCGACCCCTTCCGGCTCCGTTCACCTGGAGGAGACCGTGAACCTGCCCACCAGTCACGTCCACATCAGTGAGCGCGAGGGAGCCCACTACTGGCCCGATGGCCGGTATGACGATGCGCTGTGGGAGGACTGCGCCTTCGACACCGCCGTCGAGTGGGCGCGCGTGGTCCGCAATCCGGCCATCCCCGCCACTCACGTCGAGGCCGAGGCACTGCGCGCCGATGCGGGCCTCGGACCGTCGGGTGGCGCCACCATCGACGTGGTACGAGCTGGCCTGGGCAAGCGGTACGGCTTCTCGGGCACCAAGGCCGTCGGCTTCGCCGCCCTGTGGGCAGCCCTCGTCCCCGGTACCGCTGCCTGCGTACAGGGTCGCATGGGCGCCTTCCCCGCCGGCCACACCCTGCGTCGGCACCTTCCGAGCTTCACCGGCATCCACCAGGTGACCGCCTTCCGGCTGGACGCCACCGACCGGGTGTGGTGGTGCGACCCGTTGGGCCCGGCTGGCACCTACAACGGCGAGTGGGTGAGCAAATACAACCTCGCCCTCTACGTCAACGCATTTGCGGCCAACGGGCACACCGTGGCGCCGCTGCAGGAGGACTCCGTGACCACCATCGAACTGACCCTGTTCCCCGAGGGGCCGCGCCTGTTCAGCATCGCGCCCGGTGCCACCGTCCACGGCTACAGCCCAACCTCGGCCACGCCGGTCAAGACGCAGACCTTCGCCACCGGGTCGAGCGCCAGCGCCAAGGGTGTCGCGGTCATCAGCCAGGTTCCGCTGCGCGCGCCGCAGGGCACCTTCTACCTCGGCTCCAACGGCGTCTACGCCGGCCTGTACATCCCGATCAGCCAAGTCACGCTGGCACCGGCACCCGTGGCCCCACCCGATAGCACTCCCTATAGCCAGGCTGACCTCGACGAGGCCAAGAGGGATGAGGGAAATCGCGTCAAGAACGCTACCAAACAGGCTGCCGAAACAGCCGCCAGCGCGGCGATCCGCGCCATCTGAGGAGGAACCCATGCTCGACTTCATCCGCAACATCCTTGCCAAGGACCCCGCCCGCTTCGTGGGCTACGGCTCATCGCTGGCAGTAGCGGTAGCCCTCAAGTTGGCCGAGCGGGTGGGCATTGTGCTGTCGGCCGACGTGCTGGCGGCCATCAGCCTGCTGACCGGCTTCGTCATCGCCGAGCTGATCCGCCGCTTCGCGTTTGCCCCGGCCACGGTACAGAAGATCGCCAATGCGGCCACCAATCTGCCAGCCGGTACCCCGGTCGATATCGGAGTGCCACCCGAAGGCTGGCAGGGATGAACAACGCCGACGCGATCGCCCTGGTGGTGGTCGCCCTGTGCGTCGTCGCCCTGATGCTGATCTACCGGAGGCGCTGATGGGCCGAATGGAACACCCGCGAAAGAGCCCCGTGGCGAGGCTGGCCAGCGGGCAAGCGGCACGAGCCGGGGCGGCTGGACCGACCCCGGCATCGCCGCGCCATGCGGGGAGGGATCGTCGCTCTGATGGCCTGCCAATGGTCATCGCCTGCATCGGTTGCGGGGTGACCTTCCGCCGCAAGCGCCGACGCGCCCGGTATCACTCACCCGAGTGTGCTGCGGTTGCCAGCCGGAATCTAGCCGGGGCCGGTCCGCTGGACTGCAAGCGATGCGGCCAATCCTTCTCGGCTCGCCAGCCGAACGCCACCTTCTGCTCGCGCCTGTGCTATGCGATGTGGCACAACACCCGTAACGCGGGACTGACGAGGAAGCGTCATGCCCTGTCCGCTAGGTTGCGGATCGCCATCCTAGACCGCGACAACTGGATCTGCTACCTCTGCGGAGTTGCCATCGCGCAGAGTCGCAAGAGACCGCACCCGCTCTCACCGACCGTGGACCATGTTGTCCCGATTGCGATGAACGGGAGCCACGACCCGTCGAACCTTGCAGCGGCGCACCTCCGCTGCAACATCGAGAAGGGCGATAACGAACCGCATTGGTGGCAGCGGCCGCCAGCGGTGCGGCGCACCGGAGGACTGAGTTTTGGGTAGACGCGGACCGCAGCCGATGCCGACCAAGCTCAAGATCCTGCACGGCGAGCGCCGCAAGGCGCGCCTGAACCGGGACGAGCCGCAGCCGCGTGCCAACCGCCCGAAGCGCCCGGCGGACCTCAGCGCCGCCGCCGCCATCATCTGGCGCCGGATCATGCGCGACTTCGGCGGCACGGGCGTCCTGACGGCCGTCGATGCCGATGCGTTGCGCGCCTACTGCGAGGCCGTGGCTCGGTACAAGTATGCGGCAAAGATGCTGGAGGACTCCGGGCCGCTGGTCCGCGGGCAGCGCTCGGGCGAGCTCGTCAAGAACCCGCTGCACCAGATCGTGCGCGACAACGCCGACCTGATGCGCCAGTTCGCCCGCGAGCTCGGCCTGACGCCAGCGGCCCGCACCGGCCTTCACACCAGACAGGAGCGCGACGCCGCCGATCCGCTCGACGTCTGGGAGCGAGGCACCGGCACATGAGACTGGTCAACCTGATCCGGCATGCTGTCGAGGCGCGCATCGGTCCGCACACCGGCATCGCCTTGTCGGGCGGCCTGGACTCCTCCACCGTGACGGCCATCGCCGCGCCCTTCCCGACCTTCACCGGCTGGTACGACGAGCCCGGCTTCGACGAGCGGCGCTTTGCTCGCCTGGTCGGTGCGGGCCAGCACCACGAGATCCAGATCACCCCGGAGGACTTCGTCGAGCACTTCGATGCGATGGCAGCCCACGTCCGGCCTCCGATCCAGGGGATGGGCACCTTCGGGCAGTACATGGTGGCCCGCTTCGCCGCGGCGCAGGGCATCGCGATCATGCTGTCCGGAGAGGGCAGCGACGAGCTGTTCGGTGGCTACGCCCGCACCCTGATCGCGGCCGGTGAGCCCCCGATGGACGGTTACGAGCACTACCAGGTCCCGCCCGGCTACCCTGTGCACGATCTCGCCGCGGCGCTGGCATGGGACCTCGAGCGCCTGCCTGACCTGCTGGCCGTGGACGATCAGATGTGCGCTGCCCACGGGATCGAGGCGCGGGCACCCTTCACCGATCAGTCCATCGTCGCCTACGCGCTGGCCCTTCCCCCGCGCCAGCGGGTCGGAAAGCGCCACCTGCGCGAGGCCGTGCGCGGCATCGTGCCCGCCGCCATCATCGACCGCACCGACAAGATGGGCTTCCCCGCGCCCTATGCGCTGTGGGCGCAGCGGGAGCCGGTGCGTGGCTTCGTCGGCGACCGGATCGGCTACCTGCCCGACCCGGGGACCCCGTGGGACCGGCGCTGGTGGTACGACATGTTCAGGGACCGTCAGGCGGCGGTGGCATGAAGGTCCTCATCACCGGGGCTGCGGGCTTCATCGGATCGCGGTTGGCCGAGGCGATGCTGCACCACGGGCACGAGGTGGTCGGCATCGACAACCTCTCGACCGGCCGCGCCGACAACTACCCCGGCGAGCTGATCGTCGGAGACATCCTGACCGACCTGCCGGGAGAGTCCTTCGATCTCGTCTATCACTGCGCCGCGTCGTACCGAGATCGCGGAGCGTGGGAGCAGGACGCCCGGACCAACGTGCTGGGCACCATCGAAGTCGTCCGCGCGGCATTGCGCTCGAACGCCAGGCTGATCTACTTCCAGACCTCGCTGTGCTACGGCACCCATCCCCACAGCCCAGTGCGGGTGGATGCGGCGCTCGATCCGCACGGCTCCTACCCGGTCAGCAAGACGGCCGGCGAGGGCTACATCCGCGACTCCGGGCTGGATTACGTCTCCCTCCGACTGGCCAACATCTACGGCCCGCGCAACCTGTCAGGTCCGATCCCGACCTTCTACCAGCGTCTGACCGAAGGAAAGCCCTGCACGGTTGTCGATAGCCGACGGGACTTCGTGTACGTCGATGACCTGGTCTGGGTGGCAGTCAACGCAGCCAGCCAAGGCCATGGCGTCTATCACGTCTCGTCAGGGTCGGACTACAGCATCGCTGAGGTCTTCGCTGCGGTGCGGTCGGCAATGGGCGCGGAGGTGCCGGACCCCGAGGTCATCCCGCGTAGACCGGATGACGTGGCCACCCTGCTACTGGATCCGTCCGAGACGAAGCGTGAGTTCGGATGGACTGCCCGCACGACGCTGGAGGAGGGCATCGCCAAGGCGGTGGCCTGGTACCAGCAGCACGGCGTCACCGAGACATTCAGTCACCTGAGCCCATCGAAATGACCATCGAGCGGGACTCGTCGGCGGTGGCATGCTACCGGGCGGAGGCCGTCGCATGATCGTGACCGCGGCCTTGTGCTGGTGGAACGAGCGCCCTGCGGACTTGATCGAGTGCGTGCGCGGTATGGCGAACATCGCTGATCGCGTCGTGGCCCTGGATGGTGCCTACCGCCGCCATCCGCAGGCGACCGTCACCAGCCCAACGAATCAGGCGAAGGCTATCCGTCGCACCGCCGCCGAGGTCGGCTTGGCCTGCCTCATCCTGGCACCCGACAGGCTGTGGGCGGGTCAGATCGAGAAACGCACCTACCTTCTGTCGATGGCTGCCGTCGCCTCGGACTGGATCGTGGTCGTCGATGCCGACCATATCGTGCATGCCGATCGCGAGGCTGTCCGAGCGGAGCTGGCCAGTTTGCCCGAGAGCGTGGACGTCATCACGGCGCCATACCCCGTTCCGCTCAACGAGGCCAGGCCGCTCGACGACAGCGCGCCGACCGATTGGCACCGCCGCAGCTCCGGGCGCGCCGACCGGCACCGCTTGCTCTTCCGGGCCCTTCCCGGGCTGCGCGTCGAGAAGCGCCACTGGCACGTCAGCGGAGTGAAGGACGGTGAGCGGGTGTGGGTCATCCATGACGACTCCGGGCCGGGGCTGCCCGCTGCCGAGCTCACCGCCCATTATGAGGTCGAGCACCGCTGTCTATTCCGAGATCAGGAGCGGGTACTCGCCAGCCGGGCCTTCTGCAACGATCGCACCATGATCGTTGAGCAGACGGGCCAGGAAGACGATCTGCCTGGGCTGCCGGAACCTATCTTCGACTACCGCACGTTGCCCTTCTGATGGTCATAACTGCCGCCCTGATCTGGTATGACGAGAGGCCGGAGGACCTCGCGATCTGCGTGCGGGGTGTGGCCGAGATCGCTGATCGACTGGTCGCGGTTGACGGTGCCTACCGCCGCTATCCCGATGCCAATGTGGCGAGCCCATCTGAGCAGGCGGACGCGATCCGCACCACCGCGGCCGAGCTCGGAGTGGATTGCGAGGTCCACGTGCCGGAGCGCCTGTGGGCTGGCCAGGTCGAAAAGCGCACGTTCGCCTTGACTCGCGCAGCGCTCGGGGCCGACTGGATCGTGATCGTCGACGCGGACTGGCGCATCCATGCCGATCGAGAAGCCGCTCGCGCGGAGCTGGCGAGCTACGGCCCCGACGTTGATGTCGTCAGCGTCACGCTCTACACGCCGCCGAGCAGACAGCCGTTCGCCACCAACTGGCATCGGAAGGTGGCTGGGCAGCGATCCGCCATCCCCCACTTCTTCCGTCCGCTGCCCGGGCTGCGCGTCGAAACCCTGCACTGGTGGTACAGCGCCATGAAAAACGGGCGCCGGGTGTGGATGTGGCACGGGCCAGAAGGACATCAGCCGGTCCTTCCTCAGCACCCGCTCGGTGCCTACTACGAGATCGAGCACCGCTGTCTGCTGCGCGATGAGAAGCATATCCTCGCTGGTCGAGCATTCTGCAACGATCGGGTCATGGTCCTGGAGCGGACAGGTCAGGAAGACGACGTGCCGGGCTTGCCGGAACCGTTGTTCGACTACGAGACGGTGCCGTATTGACTGGAGGAGCGACATGACCGTCATCAGCGACATCGAGGCCATCCGGGGCGATGGCGAGACCTACCTCCTGACCGTGACCGAAGACGACGCACCGCTCGACTTGACCGATGCCGAGATGTGGATGACGGCCAAGCGCCACATCCGCGACGCCGACGCCGACGCCATCTTCCAGAAGACGGTCGGCGACGGCATCACGATCGACGCCGATCCGACGACGGGGCTGGCCACGGTCGAGCTCGTGCCGGGCGACACCTCCGCGCTCGCCGCGCGGACCGTGAGGCTGGTCTACGACGTCCAGGTCAAGCTGTCATCGGGTCGGATCATCACGCCGCTCAAGGGCACGCTCACGGTCGAGCCCGATGTGACGGTGTCGATCGTATGACCGTTTCCACGCTGGCCCCCCGCGCACGACGGCGGATGATCCCGCCTGATCGGCCCGACGCCGTCACGCAGTACGCGCTCGACGTGACCGCGGGGCGCATCGTCGCATGCCGCTTGGTGCGCAAGGCATGCGAGCGGCACCTCTCGGATCTCGCCACCGGTCACCAGCGCGGGCTGACCTTCGACCGCGAGGAGGCCGAGAAGGCGATCGCCTTCTACCCGCTGCTGCACCACTACCAGGGCCGCGCGGACGCCATCATTCTGACCCCCTGGGAGTGCTTCATCATCGGCTCGGCCTGGGGCTGGAAGCGGGCCGACGGGACACGGCGCTTCCGCTTCATCTACGTCGAGGTCGCCGCCAAGAACGGGAAGACGACGATCGGCGCCGGCGCCATGCTGCGGCTCGCCTTCTTCGACGACGAGCCTGGGGCGCAGTGCTACTCGCTGGCGAGTAAGCGTGACCAGGCGAAGCTGGCTTGGACCGCGGGGTCGCAGATGGTGCGCCTCAGCCCGAGCCTGCGGCGGCGCGGGATCCGCGTCTTCGGTGGCCGCGGCCAGACGGCCAGCATCACGCACGAGGCCAGTGCGTCCTTCTACCAGCCGCTCGGCCGCGACTCGGATTCGGACCAGGGCATCAACCCGCACGGCGCGCTGCTCGACGAGCTGCACGTGTACGACACCCGGGACGTGGTCGACAACGTGGAGAAGGCGGCATCGGCACGACGCCAGCCGATGATCTGGAAGATCACGACCTCCGGCGTGAAGCGCGACTCGGTCTGGTGGGATGAGCGCTCTGACGCCGTGGCGGTGATCGAGGGGCGTGCTACCGACGACTCGCTCTTCGCCGTCATCTACACCCTCGACGAGGGCGACGATCCCTTCGACGAGGCGGTGTGGCCAAAGGCCAACCCGAACCTGAACGTCTCGGTCCAGCTGGACTTCCTGCGCGAGCGGGCGGCCAAGGCGCAGCGCTCGCCCGGCGCGCTGGCCGCCTACCTGCGCTTCCACATGAACGTGCCGACCGCGGTCACCACCCGCGCCCTCAGCATCGAGGAGTGGGACGCGAACGGTGCCGAGCCACAGATCCCCGACGGGGCCGGCGGCTACGGCGGGCTCGACCTCGCCAGCGTCAAGGACCTGACCGCGCTCATTCTCCTCTTCCGCACCCCGCGGCCAGAGGTCAAGGTCGAGCATGCCTGCCAGGACCGGCCCGACTGCGAGCACTTCTGGTACGACGTACTGTGCCGCTTCTGGTGCCCGCAGGTCGGGATCGATGAGCGCAGCCGGCGTGACGGCGTCCCCTACGCCGACTGGGTGCGGGATGGCTTCCTGATCGCCACCCCGGGCGACATCACCGATTACAGCTTTGTCCGCAACGAGATCCTGTCGCTGGCCGAAAGCTATGCCATCGGCGACATCGGCTTCGATCGCTGGAACGCCACGCAGCTCGTTATCGACCTGATGGGCGACGGGGCCCAGTGCACCGCCATCCCGCAGACGCACGCCGGGCTGGGACCGGCCTGGCGCGAACTCGAGAAGGTCGTCCTCGAACACGGCATGCGCCACGGTGGGCATCCCATCCTGCGCTGGATGGCCGGCAACGTCGAGGTCGAGACCGATGCCTCCGGCAATCAGAAGCCCTCGAAGCGTCACAGTTCGGAGCGCATCGACGGCATGGTCGCGCTCGACATGGCCCTCAATCGCTGGCTGGCGCATGGCGCAGCGCCGGCAGTCTGGTCGGCAGCGTAGGAGATGAGATGGACCTGACCGCCCTCAATCGCACACCCATCGGCGCGGCGGCCCGCGGCGTGGGTCGCGTGAGCTTCGGCGCGCTCAACGGCGCCGCCGCGACGCTGTCATCGGTCATCTTCCGCACGCGGTCCGCCTGGTCGCTCCTCCTCAACCGAACGCGCTTCGACTACCGGTCCGAGGTCGGCGACCCGCTGAAGAACAGTGCGGTCGGCGCCGTGGTGGGCTGGATCGCCACCAACTTCCCCGAGGCACCGGTCCGCATCATCCACCAGGACACGGTCGAGATCGCCTATCCGCCGGCCGCTACCGGACCAGGCGCGATGCTGCGGCTGCTCGAGAAGCCGAACGAGGTCTACTCCGGCGTCCTGCAGTGGATGGCGACCATCGTGGACTACATCCGCGGCGATGCGTACTGGATGAAGGTCCGCAACCGCTCGGGTCGCGTCATCGCCCTCTGGTGGCTGCCCGCCTTCATGGTCGAGCCGAAGTGGGACGAGCGCGACTCGACCTCCTTCATCGAGTGGTACCAGTACACCGTCGACGGAGTCGCCTACGCGATCAAGAAGCGCAACATCGTTCACTTCCGCAACGGACTGAATCCGCTCAACCCGCGCAAGGGGCGCGACCAGCTGGAGCCGCTCTTCCGCGAGATCTTCACCGACGACGAGGCGGCGAACTTCACGGCCTCCATGCTGCGTAACCTCGGGGTGCCGGGTGTGATCCTGGCGCCGGCGAATACCGGGCTGGCCCCCGGCAAGATCGATGCCGAGTCCGTGAAGCAGAAGTTCAAGGAGACCTTCGGCGGCGACAAGCGTGGCGAGCCGATGGTGATGACCGCGCCGACCGAGATCAAGGTGCTGTCCTGGTCGCCGCAGGAGATGGACCTCAAGGCCCTGCGCCGGATCCCCGAGGAGCGCATCTCGGCCAACCTCCACGTGCCCGCCGGCGTCGCGCAGCTGGGCGCCGGGCTCGACAGAAATACATTCACCAACTACGGCGAGGCGCGCGTGGCCGCCTACACCGAGGGTGTCATCCCGCTCCACCGCCTCTTCGCGGCCGAGCTCGAGGTGCAGCTTCTGCCGGAGTTCGCATCGAAGGACCAGATCGAGCGCGAGCAGCTCGATGTCTGGTTCGACTGGCGCCGGGTCGCGGCCATGCAGGCGTTCGCCGACGCCGTCTGGAAGCGCTACGAAGGCGCCGCCACCAAGGGGCTGGTCATGCGCTCGGACTTCAAGCGCGCGGTCGGCCTCCTGGTAGAGCCCACCGACGACGTCTACATCATGCCCAACAACTACGTCGCCGTGTCCGCTGGGGGGAATCAACCCCCCCGCGGGCAACTCGCCCTGCCCGGAGGGAACGGGGCGGCCGTGGTCGAGCCAGTGCCTCTGCTGGCCATGTCGTCCGAGGTGCGATGCACCGGCTGCAATCGCCTCCTCGCCAAGCGGGATGCTTCGACGCCACCGGGTGCCGTCGAGATCAAGTGCTCGAAGTGCGGCGAGATGGCCGCAGCCTAGAAGGAGACTCAGGTGGCCAACGATTACGACGCAGAAGCCAAGAACGTCATGCTGAATCAGCTGGCGACGGTCGCCGTCCGCGTGGCGGCGCACACGGGCGATCCCGGCGCGGCGAACGCTGCGGATAACGAGGTCTCGGGCGGCTCCCCGGCCTATGCCCGCAAGGCGATCGCGTGGGGTGCAGCCGCTGCCGGTGCTGCCGCGCAGAACGGCGATGTGGTGGTCGACATCCCGGCCGCCACGACCGTCTCGTGGCTGTCGCTGTGGAACACCGCCGGCACCGTCCGCTACCTCAAGAAGGACGTCACCGACGAGGCGTTCGGGGCCCAAGGGACATATACCGTCACCGCAGCAGGATCATCGCTCGATTTGAACGACGCCTAGCCCATGGCTAAGGTCCTCACCAGCATCAGTCGTGATGCGCCGGCCTCGCCAGTCTCGGCGGCGATCAGTGACACCTTCGCCTTCTCCGGTACGCCCGGATTCACTGGCACGGGTGGGGTTCAGCGTTACGACTTTAAGTGGGAGGTCAATGACGGCGGCGGGTATGTGACTATCGGGGCCTCGGGCACGGGCCTCATCACGGCGGATACCAACCCGGTCATCAACAGCAACGGGACCGCGCAGAAGAGCATCACCGTCACCTGCGACGAAGCAGGCTCCTACACCATCCGCATGGTCGGAGCCCCTGTCTCGGGCGGCAGCTACACCGTTCTCTCGGCCACCCAGACGGTTGAAGTGGCCGCTGGCGCCGAGGAGCACTCGGGCACACTCGTCGGTACGGGCGGCGGCGTGCTCACGACCTCGGGGGAGAAGGGCGCCCGGAGCCTGATCGCCGGGACGGGCGCAGGCGTATTCACCTCGGCAGCGGTCACCGCCCGCAGTTCCGCCATAGCTGCGACCGGCGGCGGCGCATTCGCCGCCGATACGATCACTGATCGCCCGGCCACAATCACCGCCACCGGCGGTGGGGTCGCCACGTTCGCGTATGAGACGAGCGAAGGCGGCGAGGAGCACGCCGGCACGCTGGTTGCGACAGGCGGAGGCGTGGCGTCCTTCGAGGCCACGACTGCCAGGACTATGGACCTACTCGCAACCGGCGGAGGCGTGGCGACTATCGAGTCCGTCGCCGCTCGGCAGGGAACGCTGGCGACGACTGGCGGCGGAGTCGCATCCTTGGTGCTCACGACCAGCCGCTCGGCAGCGATGGTCGTCACTGGCGGCGGTATGGTCACATACAGCTTCGAGTCTGGCCGCCGAGCGATACTCGCCGCGACAGGCGCTGGAGAGTTTACCGTCGCCGAGACCACCTCTCGGATTGGTGTCCTGACCGCGACCGGTGGCGGCGTTGCGACGTTGGTGGGTGGCTCAGTCGAGAGCCACAGTGGCACCCTTGCCGCAACCGGCGGCGGTGTCTCAACGTTCGCCGCCATGACGGGCCGCCGTGCCGTCATTGAGGCGACTGGCGCAGGTGCCGGCACGCTGTCGGTCGAAAGCGCTCGTCTAGGTGCGGCTCTGTGGAGCGGTGGCGGGGTCCTGACGGCAGTCCTGTCTACCGCTCGCTCAGGGATCCTCACCGCAACCGGCGCCGGGGTCGCGCACCTGACGGCTGGCGGAGAGAGCATTCCCGCCGTAACGAGCATCGCCCGCCCTGTGGCTGCCGGCAGTATTGCCGTGATTGGAGGGACGTCCTCCGTCGGCGGCGAGCTCATCGAGCACCCACTGATCGCGGCGGCAATCACCCGTGTCGAGAAGGCCGCTGGCGTGATCTAGCGCTGCGCGAGTTGACAGCGTCGTGTAGAGTTTCCCGCAACAGAAGACAGCGCGGCAGAATCGCCACCGAGCGGTAGTCCGCACATCGACAGAGGACCTTCGAGCCCCATGGCTTGGAGGTCCGTTTTATGTCCGCTCCGACTCGCCGCTACACCCAGATCACGAAGGCGGTCTACGAGCGCCCGTGGGCCCTACAGCCGGCCATGCTGGCCGTGATCGAGGAGATCGTGCGCCTGCGCGCGGCCGGCGCCCCCTTCACCGACGAGGAGATCGAGGCCCGGGTCGCAGCTGCTGACAACGGACCACGTCGCGGTGGCCTCCGGGCACAGGGCGTGGCCGTCATCCCCATCTACGGCGTCATCACGCAGCGCCTGAACCTGATGACCGCCATGTCGGGCGGCACCAGCGTCGAGGGCATCACCCGCGACTTCCGCGAGGCCATGGCGGATCCGGATGTCGGCGCCATCGTGTTCGACATCGACTCGCCTGGTGGATCGGTCGATGGCATCACCGAACTGGCCACCGAGATCCGCTCTGCCCGCGGTGTCAAGCCGATGGCGGCCGTCGCCAACCCGACGATGGCCAGCGCCGCCTACTGGATCGGCAGCCAGGCCGACGAGGTGATCGGCAGCCCCTCCGCGATCGTCGGCTCGGTCGGGATCATCGGCATGCACCACGACGTCTCGAAGGCGGACGAGATGGAGGGCGTCAAGGTCACGCTCATCACCGCCGGCGCCGGCAAGGCCGACGGCAACGAGCATCTGCCCCTCTCCGACGAGGGCCGTGCCGAGCTGCAGGGCATCGCCGACGACTACTACGCCCTCTTCGTGGGCGACGTCGCCGCGGGCCGGGGCGTGAAAGCCACCCAGGTCATCAGCGGCTGGAAAGCGGATGTCTTCACCGCCAAGAAGGCCAAGACGGCGGGTCTCGTCGATCGCGTCGAAACGCTGGACGCCACCGTGCACCAGATGATTCTCAAGGCCAACGGCGCCAACCCCAGCTTCCTGGCTGCAGCCGGGCTGCTGCCGGTGCCGGAGGCGATCTCGGCCCTCATGGCCACCCTTCCCATTCACGAGCAGGCCGCGCTCTGGGATTCGGAGCGTGACCGAATGATCGCGCACTACCGAGAGCGTGAGCGACTACGGGCGAAGGAGGGACGACCCCTCTCCGCCCAGGCCCGGGAGCAGCTGGCTGCTCTCACCCCGCTCGATGTGAGCGATCCCGTTGCTACGGACCTCGATACGGACGAGCCGGAGGAGGCCGACGCGAGCCCACCCCATCCCATGCGGCTTGCCGCCGCACGGGCCAGTGCTGCGCTCGCGACTTCCCACGTTCGAAGAGAGGTATCCGGCCATGTCTAAGGCAGTAGAGTTGCGCGAGCAGGCGCTCGCCAAGGGGTTGGAGGTCAAGGCCTACCAGGAACGCGAGGACGCGGATCCTGAGAAGCTCGACGCTCTGACCGCCGAGTTCGTCGCGGCCGACGCGGCATATGCGGAGCAGGCGGATCGCGAGGGCAACGCCGAGAAGCTGGAGGATCGCCTTCAGTGGTACCAGGGCCAGGCCGGCGGCCAGCCGCTGAGCTTCGCCAGTGCCGAGATCGACGGCAAGTCCCAGAAGACTCCGGGCGAGCAGTTCGTCGAGTCGGCGGAGTTCAAGGCTGTGATCGGCAACTCCAGCCTGCTCGTGCCCGGTTCGAAGTTCGACTCCGGCCCGGTCGTGGTCGGTAGCCGTCGCACGCGCTTCGGTGCCGCGGCGACCGATGTCGTGCACACCGGCTCCGGCGGGTCCGAGGTTGTGCCGACCTTCCGCCAGCCCGGCATCCTGCCGCTGGCGCAGCGACCGCTGACCGTCCGTAGCCTGTTCGCCAACGAGAACATGCCGTCGGGCGACACGATCGAGTACGTCGCGCAGGTCGGCTTCGACAACGCGGCGGCTGCAGTCGCTCAGTCCACCAGTGCCACCGATGCGGCGGGCCTGAAGCCGCAGTCCAGCATTCGCCTCGAGGAGCGCACCGCGCGCGCCACCTGGATCGCGACCTGGATGGCGGTCACCCGTCAGGCGCTGTCCGACGTCAACCAGATTCGGTCCCTGATCGACAACCAGGGGTCGTTGATGCTCGACCTCGCCGAAGAGGACCAGTTCCTCAACGGAGACGGCACCGCGCCGGACCTGATCGGGATTCTGGACGACCAGAATACCGGGCTCCAGACGCTCAACCTCACCGGGCTCGGCGATCTCGCCAACCTGGAGGGTGTGCGGACGGCGCGGCGCCTGGCGCGCACCGGCACGGGCCGCATCCCGCCGACTTTCGTCATCGTCCATCCGGTCGACTCCGAGGAGTTCGACTTCCTCAAGGACAACGATGGCCGCTACCGGGCCGGTGACCCGTTCGCCACGGGCGGACCGGACTCACCGCCTATCTGGCGGCTGCCACGGGTCGAGTCGGAGGCGATGGCCGAGGGCACCGCCCTGGTCGGCGGACGGGCAGGAGCCACGATCTTCGATCGCGAGCCTCTGACCATCCGCGTGGCGGAGCAGCACTCGGACTTCTTCATCCGCAACCTGGCGGTGGTCCTGTTCGAGAAGCGGATCGCCTTCCCGATCTACTTCCCGGGCGCTTTTGTCGAGATCACCCTCAGCGAGTGGGCTCCGGCCAGCACCTGAGCTGACCTGAGATGACCCTGACCTGCCCGGTGTGCTCGGCGCCATCTCAGGCGCCGAGCACACCGAGCTGGTCTACCCACCCATCAGCGCTCCCACCGAAAGAGGTACCGCTCCCATGACTGACACCAAGGGCCCAATCTTCCTGCCGAAGCAGCGCGTCCGCCCGGATCGCGGCATCGCTGGCTACAAGGGCAAGAACATCAAGGTCGTGGCCGATCCCGCTGCGGCTGCCGAGGCGCGGGCCGCCAAGGCCAAGAAGGACTGAGCGGGTGTGGCGAAGCGGACCGTCACCCAGTTGTGGTTCGTCACCCCTTCGTGGCGACGGTTCGCGCTATCCGCTGTGTGCTTCGAGCAGCGCCGCCAGGTGATAGACGAGCTCGCCAGCATGGACATCGAGGCCCACTGCGTGGTCGTGGCTGACGACGAGAACCTCGAGCTGGCCCGCGCGGCTGGCTTCGACACGCTCGAGCAGAACAACGAATGGCTCGCGCGCCGTTTCAACGACGGCATGGAGTACGCCGGCAAGCACGGGGCCGACGTGGTCGTGCCAGTGGGCTCCGACTCGTGGGTCCAGGCGGATTACTTCGCACCTCTGCCGGCCGATGGCGCGGTGCGCACCTCGACCTACCTGTGCACCGTGACGCGCGACCGGCTGGCGCACCTGGAGATCAAGCCGAACCACGGCGGCGGCCCGTACATGCTGCACCGCGCGCAGCTCGAGCGGTCTGGTTTTCGTCCGGCCAAGGACCTCATCAACCGCAACATCGACCGCTCGACGGTCAATGGTCTCGCCGGCGAGGTGGTCTGGGAGTTGCGCGACCTCAATCGCTTCCAGCACGTCAGCTTCCGCGGGGAGCCCCATCTGACCACCTACGCCAAGCTCTGGTACTACTGGGGTGTCGAGGAGCACCGCGACCCCTGGCAGCAGCTGGCCGAGCACTACGCGCCGGCACTGGTCGAGGCGGCGCGGGTGGCGATCCAGTGATCCGCTCGCTGATCTTCTCGATGGGCACCGACCCCAACGGCGAGGCGCTGCGCTACAAGGCCGCTGCCGATCGCCATGGCGGCGCTGCCATCCGGGCGGTGACCCGCAGCACGCACTCCTTCAAGCACCTGCCGGTGGACATCCTGTACGCCAACAACGCCGGCGCGATCCGGCGTCTGTGGGCCGAGGCCGACATCATCCACCTCAACAACCGGGCGCAGGGGTTCGAGCTCTTCGCCGACGTGGGCGCCAAGCCGGTGCTGCTGCACCATCACGGCTCCGCCTTCCGCACCAACCCCCCGCTGCTCCTAGCGCGTGCCGCCCGCGAAGGCTGGGTGCAGGCTGCCAGTACGGTCGACCTGGTCGAGCTCGCGCCGGACGTCATCACCTGGCTGCCGACCGCCTACGACCTCGACGCGCTGGCCGCGCTGCGCCGCGCCCACCGCCGGACCGATGACGGCGTGGTGCGTATCGCGCATGCACCGACCATGCGCACCCTGAAGAGCACCGACGCCCTGGTGGCGGCCGTGGTCGCACTGCAGGACGAGGGGCTGCGGGTGGAGCTCGACCTCATCGAGCGCACGACCTGGGCGGCATGCCTGCGTCGGAAGGCGAGCGCCGACATCTACTTCGACCAGCTGTATCTCGGCTACGGCTGCAACGCGATCGAGGCCTGGGGCATGGGACTGCCGGTCATCGCCGGCATCGACCCGGAGCGGGCGGCGGAGGTCAACCATCCGATCCCGGCCTCCACCCGCAACCGGATGCTGAGCGAATTCGGTGTACTCCCCTTCTACGAGATGACCGAGGCCGGGCTGCTCGATGCCCTGCGTGAGCTGGTGCAGAGCGCCCAGCTGCGCGCCGAGTGGGCCGTGCGTGGCATGGAGCACGTCGCGCGCTTCCATGCGCAGCAGCCGGCGCTGGAGCGCCTGGTGGCCCTCTACCGGCGCACCATCGGCGCCCAGGCGCTCGAGGCGGTCGCCTGATGGCCATCGACTGGACTGCGGCCGACGCAACCGTGGCGGCCGCCCTGCGCGCCCGTGGCGTGGAAACCGACCTGCTCGACGCCGATCTGGCGTCGTATGGCAGGGCCGCCGTCGACGAGATCGCCGCGCGTGGTCTGGGGCCGCGGACTGATGTCCTGCTCAACGCGGTTGGGACGCGCCAGCTCCTGATTGAGCTCGACCCGCCGGCCTCCACGATCCTCGAGGTCCTCGAGGACGACGTCGAGCTCGACGAGGACGACGACGGCTACCGGCTGCGCCCGGGCGGCGCCTTCCTGGAACGTCTCTCTACCGGATACCGGGTCGGCTGGTCCGGCCTGATCAGCGTGACTTACGACGCGGCGCCCGCCAGTGACCGCTACGACCGCGTGGTGGTCGACCTGGTCAAGCTGGCGCTCCAGTTCTCCGGGCTCGACTCGCGCCGCGATGGCGACTATGCCGAGGAGTCGATGGGCGCCCGCAGCGGCGGGCAGGAGGGCTACCAGGACCAGCGCAACGCCCTCATCAGTGAGCTCATGCCAGTCGGGATCGGCTTCGCATGAGTGCACGCAGCCGCATGTCCCAGCGCGCCCTCGTGCAGCGTGCCACGGCACCCGCCACGGATGACTCCGGCAACCCCGGTGGGCCCGTCAGCTGGGCGACCCACATCGCAGCGCTGGCCTGTTGGCTCTATGGCTCCGTCGAGAAGGAGGCCGTCAGCGAGGAGACCACGGCAGTGGTCACGGACCTGCGCCTGATGGTGCCTCTTGCCGCGGACGTGACCGAGCAGGATCGCATCGCCGGCGTGACCGATCGGCGCGGGACGGTGATCGAGGCGGGGATCCTCGAGATCGACACGGTCCTGCGAAAGCGGACCCACCTGCAGCTGAGCCTGACCAGGGTGACCAGCTGATGGCCACCCGCAAGCGCTACGGGCGCTCTTACCTGACGTGGCTCGGCGACGCGCTGGAGAAGCGGGTCGAGGGTGCCTCGAAGCGTGCCATCGACCGCACCACCGAGGCGACCGCCGAGTACGCCCGCGCGAATCACCCTGGCTGGAAGAACGTGACCGGCAAGGCGGAGGGATCGATCGGCACCAACCCGGCGCGCCTCCAGAAGCGCCAGATCCGCGGCAACGTGACCGGCGGCGCCGGATCGGAGTTCTATCTACTCATTCTTGAGGTGAAGAACGGAGCCGCGCTCCGGTCTGCGGCAGACGTCAATTTCCCATCGGTTGCTGCTCGCCTTGAAGCTGAGTATCTACGGGGGCTCGTCTGAGATGACGCCCTTTGCCCTTTACGCGGCGGTACCACTCGCGATTCAGCCACGTCGCGCATGCTCGGCACTTCCTAGATGGGTTGCCGGAGACGTTCGTGTAGCGATAGGTGTTGGCCTCGTCGAACGGATGGCCCCGCTTGCAGTGCGTCGCCGCGGCGTGCCGGTTATCGCCATGTCTGACGGCGTCGAGCTTGTTATCAACGGCGCTGCCGTAGGCGAGATTGGCCAGTCGGTTGTCGAGCTTGTTGCCGTTCAGGTGGCGCGTTTCCATTCGGGGCTTCGTGTCTGGCAGCGATCCGACGAACGCCAGCAGTACCAGGCGATGGACCGGCCAGATGCGAGCGCGTCCCTTCACGGACAGCGCGACGACCAGGTACGGGAAGCTCGGAGTCAGCGTCGGGTGCTTCGCCGTCGGTATGGAGAGGGGCCCGTGGTTCGAGCGCAGCGACCGCACGCGACCGAGGTCGGACACGTCGTAGCGGCCTTCGTAGCCGGGGATCGGGAGCCATCGCTCCTCGGTAGAATCCATGCCAGCCATCCTTCCGGTTTCGTCGGTGGGTTGGTCAGAGGCCGTCTGGCGTTCACGCGCTGGGCGGCCTCGCTGCACCCAGTCTACCCCGTGGGGGTGGCCTGATGAGCTTCGACGTCTCCGAGCTGCCGAACGCTCCCAACGCCATCCGCCGCATCCTGCTGGACGAGTCGAGTGTGGCCAGCCTGCTGGATGACCAGGATGCTCTCCCCGGGCTTGCCACCCCGCCGATCTTCGCCTTCGAGTACCCGCGCAAGTCGGCCCAGCAGCCGCACGACTACGCGGCGCTGCTGTCCCAGCGCGCGATCAGGCTGCTGCTCGTCTCGCCGGCGGGTCGTGTGCCTTCGGGTGGTGACACCAGCCGTGCCCTGTGGAGCCGACCGCGCTTCGACCTCCTCAGCTACGCCCCGACCTACAGCATCGCCATGGCGGTCCTGCTGGCCGCCGAGAAGCACCTGAAGGCTCTCTCGCGGGTGCGGGCGTCCCTGACGGACGGCACCGCCCTGGTGCATGACGTCACCGTGGAGGGAGGGCCCATTTCATTCGTCGATCCCGACTTGGATTGCCCGGTCGTGGTCGGCATCTACGCGGCGAGCTTCGCCGAGGAATACGTGAGCGTGGCTTAGGGCCACAGAAGGAGACCAGCGATGGAGCCCAGCTCAATCGTGATCGGTGGCCCGGAAGTCGTCTACCGGGCTCCAGTGGGGACAGCGTTCCCCGCACTTGGCGCGGCGCCGAGCGCCAGCTGGATCAAGCTCGGCGTGAACGGCAACAAGAGCTACGGGGAGGACGGCGTCACCGTCCGTCATCCACAGAGCGTCAACCGCATTCGACCGGCCGGCTCGACTGGACCGATCAAAGCGGCTCGCACCGAGGAGGACTGCGAGGTCGAGTTCACGCTGTGGGATCTGACGCTCGAGGCCTACGCCCAGGCGCTCAGCCAGCAGACCGTGACCGACTCGGGCGTCGGGCGGGTGATGGGCCTGTACCGCGGCTTCAGCATCCCGGAGTCCGCGCTGCTGATCGTGGGCACGTCGCCCTATGACGACACGCTCTCGGCGCAGTACGAGATCCCGCGTTGCTACACCGAGGGTGCCCCGGAGATCGTCTATCTCAAGGGCACGCCGGCGGGGCTGCAGTTCCTGTTCGTGGCGCTCGTCGATCCCGACGCCGCCGCAGGCGAGGAGTTCGGCGTGGTCCGGGCCGAAGACCCTGACTCCGGCACATGAGCCGGCAGCTCGTGACCTTCCACCTGGGCGCGCCGTCTGACGGTCGCTGGACGGCACGGGCTGGACTGGAGTTGCTCGGCCGTCCCGTGCGGTACGGGAAGCTGGGCAAGGTGGGCGAGGTGGTGAGCGCGGTCCCGGTCGATTCCGGTCGCGCTCTCCGCCTAACCGCTGAGCTCAGCCGGACGATCGCCAGCCCCCAACGCCGCAAGTTCAGGCTGGCCAAGGGGTGATCCACACCCTCACGCCGGAGACGGCGGCAATCGAGCGGGCGCGGATCCTCGCCGACGTGCGCTGGCACAGGCAGGCCGCCGCTCGAAGGCTGAGAGACCTCGAACGCCTGGAGGCCGATTGCCAGCGCGTCGGCATCCGCCTGATCCGTGAACCACGTCAGACCCACAAGGGAGAGACCAACCATGCCGGAGCCAGTCCTTACCCTCGGTGACCTAGAGCCCGAACGGCCCCTGGTCGCTATCAACCGCAACGCACCTGACGGCCCGTGGCAGCGCTTCAAGCACCGCCACTTCGACGTGCTGCTGCGCTGGTTCCCGGTCCGCTACGCCGAGACCCGGCAGTTGTACGCGATGCGGCTGCGCTCCGAGTTCGGCCTGGCCGCGATCGCCAAGTTGCAGCGCATCCAGATCGAGGCCACGACGCTGATGGGCACACAGGAGGATCCCGCCGCGCTGGCCCGTATGCGGCGCCTGGTGCGCGAATGCTCGGGCATGATCCTGGACGCGCCCGGGGACGTGCTCGACGCGCTGGACTTCGAGCAGCACGTTCGGCTGCTCTTGACTTTTCCAGCAGCGGTGACGGGGAAGATGCCGCAGCCCAGCCCGACCGAGACCCCGTCGACCTCGGCCGACTCCTCCCCCGCCTCAGCCGCTTCTACGCCGGCCACGTCTGGAGCGACTGGCTGAGCATGCCCACCCCGATCCTCAATGCCTACGCCGAGCAGCTCCCGCGCCTGAGCGCCGAGGAGTCGCTGATGGCCGCCACGCGCACGGCGGTCGGGACCGGGTCGCTGACGAAGGGCGAGGGTCGCCGCATCACGGCCGGGTGGACGCGAGGCACTGATCAGCCCCGTCTTGCGATGCGTTCGAAGGGCCCAGCGGAGTACGACGCCCACCTGGCAGCCATGGGTATCGGCGTCAAGCGCGAGCGCAAGGTGAACCCGGATGGCTAGGCGCAACTCCACGCTCGGTCGGAGCGTCCTCGACCTCGACATCGACGACTCAGCCTTCCACTCGAAGCTGAGCGGCGCCGCCCGCGCAGCTGGGAAGTTCACCGAGCAGTCAGGCGCCAGCCTGATGAAGGCCGGCAGGGCGATCAGCGGAGTCGGCAACGCGATGGTGACCAACGTCACCGTGCCGATCCTGGCCGCCGGCGGGGCGGTCGCCCACTTCGCGCTGGACTTCGACACCACCATGCACCGCATCGTCGGCCTGGCCAAGGTGCCGAAGGACGCGATCGCCGGCGTCCGCGAAGAGATCCTAGCGATGGGCCAGGACATCGGTCGCAGCCCGCAGGAGCTGGCCGAGGCCTTCTACTTCGTCGCGTCGGCGGGCTTCGAGGCCGAAGAGGCGATGGAGGTGCTGCGCATCAGCGCCACCGCCTCAGCCGCCGGGATGGGTCAGGTCCAGGACATCGCCAAGACGCTGGGCGGTGTCATCAACGCCTACGGCCACGAGAACCTGTCCGCCGCCAAGGCGGGCGACATTCTGACCGCCGCCATCCAGGACGGCGCCGCTAAGGCGTCCGACTTCGCCGGCGTCATCGGCTTCGTGGTGCCGGTCGCCGCCTCGCTCGGGGTCAGCTTCGACCAGGTCACCGCCGCGCTGGCGGCCATGACCCAGGTCGGCATCTCGGCCGACACCGCGGCCACCAACCTCGGCCAGGTCCTGGCGGCTCTGCAGAAGCCGACCAATCAGGCCGAGGATGCGATGAAGGGGCTCGGCCTCTCGTCGGCTGGCCTGCGCGAGCAACTCAGGGAGAAGGGCCTGCTGTCCACCCTGCGGACGCTCGAGGAGCGCTTCGCCGGCAACGAGACGGCGGCCGCCGCGGTGTTCGGCAACATCCGGGCCCTGCGTGGTGTGACGGCCCTGCTGTCGCTCGACACCGAGCAGCTCAACGGCATCTTCGCCGACACCGCCGGCGCGCTCGATACGCTCAGCGGCGCCTACGAGGACACCGAGGGGGCGCAGCGCGACATCGACCGCAGCCTCGCCAAGCTGCAGGCCTCGGCGATCGAACTGGGGACCGACGTGCTGCCGCTGGTGGTCGAGGTGCTCGGCGAGGTGGCGGATGCGGTGAGCGGTCTGGCGGGCTGGTGGAAGACGCTCGACAAGGGCACCAAGGACCTGATCGTGCGGTCGCTCGCCTTCCTGGCCGTCATGGGACCTGTGCTGGTAGTGGTCGGCAAGCTGGTCAGCGGCCTCGGCGCGCTGCTCAAGGTGGTCGGCCTGCTGGTGGGTATCAACGGTATCCCCGCCGTGGCCACAGCTGCGGCCCGGGCCAAGCTGGTGATGCTCGGCTGGGTGGGCGTGATCGCAGCCGTCGGGCTCGCCCTGAACAGTGTCACCGATGACGTCAGCTACTTCTTCGACGAGCTGTTCAACGGCAAGAAGGCGACCAAGACGCTCAAGGACCTGATGAAGATCGTGGGCGATCCGAAGATGGCCATTGCCCTGCGCGGCTGGGGCGTATCGGTCGAGCAGTTCACGGAACTGGTGGAGAAGGCCGATGGCGACGTCGGCGACGCCTTCAATGCCATCAAGGACAACGCCGGCGACCTCGGCAAGGCGCTCACCAAGCTGTGGGCCGAGTCGGAGGCGGCGGCCGAGGGCTCGTTCCGGGGTTGGGGCTCGCGCAGCCGAGAGGTTGGGCAGGCGGCAATCGAGGCTGGGCGTGCGGCCAAGGAGATCCCCGAGAACGTATCGGCAGAGCTGATCGATGGCGCCTTTGTAGTCGGCGAGGCCGCCGAGGTCATGGTCGACCCGGTCGCGGAGGCCGTCGAGAAGGCCAAGCAGTCGGTCGCCGATGCCGCCAACGACCTGATCCACACCCTAGCCGCGACGCTGTCGAGCAACCCGCAGGAGTTGATCGACGCCGCCAACGAGATGTGGGATGACATCCTGCGCCCGTTCCCCGACATCAAGCACCGGCTCACCCTTGAAGGCATCCTGGCCAACAAGAACCTCATCAAGGGCCTGACCAGTACCGACTCCGGTGACCGGGCGCGGACCGCCGAGTACTTCAAGGGCATCCTGGCCGAGTACGAGCTGCTGGCGCCTGGTGCGCTCGCGGCGGGCGAGCTCATCAATCCGGCGCTCAAGGCAGGCATCGACAAGAACCTGGACGCCCTGACCACCTACCTCGAGACGACGACCGGCGAGATCACCAACCAGTTCGACCTCGCCGACGAGCTCGACCGGATGGGCTACGACGGGCTGGCGTCCTACGTCCGAGGCGTGGAGCGGGCGCGCATCGACAAACTCATGGGCGAGATCAGCGCCATCCAGAAGGCGGCGCGCGAGGGGCTCGGGGTTGGGTTCACGGCCGAGGCCTACAACGCGGGCTACAACGTCGGCACCTCATACGGCGACGGCCTCGCTGCCGCGCAGGGCTACGTCAACGACAAGGCGCGGCAGATCAAGGCCGGTGTGCAGCGCTTCCTGGAGTTCGCCGGCTCCCCCGCCTACACGCACTCCCGCGAGATCGGCGAGGGCGTCGGGGAGTCATGGGGCGACGGCATCGCCCGGGCGATCACTGCTGCCCAGCGGGCGATCGAGTCCCGCGTGGGCATGGTGGGCGACGCCCTGGCCATCGCGCCGCGCATTGCCGCACCCGCCATGGCGGGGGTCAGCGGAGTGGGTCTGGCTGGCGTCGCGCCCGTAGGAGCAGCTCTCGGTGGGGGCTCCTCTCTCACTATCACCGGCGGGATCCACCTGAGCGGGATCGGCAGCGACGTCTCGGCAGACGCCGCCCGGCGCTTCGCACAGAGCATCCATGACGAGCTGGCGAACACCCTGCAGGAGCAGGGCGCCCGCTTCCCCAACCGACCGCGCGTGAACATGGGGTGAGCTGATGGCTGCTGTCGTCTCAATCGGCGAGGTCAACGTGATCCCGCAAGTTTTCGTGGACTGGCGCTACCCTAAGTTCGGCTCCGTCGTAGCCGTCCTGTCCGATGGCAGTTCTGTCGACAACGAGGTCCTGCAGTCGAGTGCCGTGCCACGTCTGCAGGCGGTCTTCAGCGGCTGGATCGAGACCGCTGGCGACCTGGCCACCCTTCGTGGCTACGACGCCACGAAGGAGATCATCACGGTCGTCGACACGGATGACGAGAACCGCGACGCCGTCATCCTGACCTTCAGGTTCGATCGCCTGCAGCCCGAGCTCTGGCTCGTCTCTATGACGCTGCTCGACTTCGGCCTCAGCGGCAGCTGACCGATGCAGACCATCACCGCCGAGCTGGAGGCGATCCTCAAGAGCAAGTTCCAGGCCGGCGCCTCGGGCTTTCACGGCATGGTCGTGCTCAACGAGGTCGAGTACTTCCCGCTCACGATGCAGGTCGACCACTCCCTGCAGACGATGGCCTCTGCCTTCTCGGCCACCTTCGCCAACGAGGACGGGACGCTGGGCCTGGCGGCCGACGCCTTCCCCGCCAACGCGCTCTTCACGGCGTGGGCGTGGTACGGCGACTACAACAACCGCATCTGCGTGTTCACCGGCTTCATCGACAAGATCGTCGAGCACCGCGACGCGCGCACGGTGACGGTCACCGCCCGCGACTGGGCCAAGGTGCTGCTGGTCCAGGACATCCTCGTCACCGACCCCCAGGGTGCCGACGAGGACGGGGCGGTCCGCGACCAGAGCAACTTCGTCTACCTCGACTACGACATCAGCGACATCGTCAACAACATCCTCGACAAGGCCGGCT
>Ga0326597_10001306_pt1 | contig 40712 bp, 32 predicted proteins | sample RVTome_12_FD_203789 | JGI IMG/M metagenome (GOLD analysis project Ga0326597, IMG submission 203789) | Soil microbial communities from uranium-contaminated site in the Upper Colorado River Basin, Wyoming, United States - RVT100D185 | ecosystem: Environmental > Terrestrial > Soil > Contaminated >... | reverse complement strand
CTTCATCGGGTTCAGCGACAACACATCCATTCACGTGCGCCACGCGGCGCTGGGCGTGGTCTCGTTCCACGGGCCCCATCCCGGGGGCGACTTTCCGCCCGAGACTACGGACGCGTTCCACCGGGTGCTCTTCCTGACCGAAGCTCCGGGCCCTCTGGTGCCCCTTGCCGGAGAGCCCGTCCCGCGCACGCTCGCGCCGGGACGGGTCGAGGCGCCGTTGGTCGGGGGCAACCTGGCCATCCTCGCCTCTATGTGCGGAGGTCGTCACGTCCTGGACGCCCGGGGCCGCATCCTGTTCCTCGAAGACGTGGGCGAGCCGGCGTATCGGATCGACCGGATGCTTCTTCAACTCCGACGCTCGGGACTCATGGAAGGTGTGGTCGGGCTCGCCCTGGGACGGTTCACGGATGCTCCCGACCATGAGGCCCACCCGGTCGCCGAGGTCCTCGCCGAGCTCGCCGACCATCTCGGTGTGCCCGCGGTGCTCGATCTCCCCTTCGGCCATGCAGCGCACAATTGGATGCTACCGGTGGGGGGAGTGGCCCTGCTCGACGCCGACGCCGCGACCCTCACGCTGACGGAGGCGGCCGTCCGGTAGGGCCCGGTTGTCGGTACGCCTCATCCGCCGGTGCCGGCGCGCTCCCGAAGTTCCCCCAGATAGTTGCGCACCAGCACGACCTCGGGCTCGGCCACCGGGTCCGCAGGGTCCCCGACGTGCGGCCGGGCCATCAGGAAGCGTCGATCCCCGGGATCGGTGTCGTACAGACGCGCGACCTGGGCGAGCGTGAACTCCGGTGGAATCGTGAAAAGCACCTGCCTATCGAGGACCCTGAATCCGGCGTTCGCCTGGAAGCGGACGGAAACCAGCCGTCGGGTCGCGTCGACGTAGAACAACTCGCGGCCGCCGCGCGCCCACATCGCACCGCTCCCGCCGTCCGTGCTCACCTGCCAGACGCCGCCGCGCACGTCGGGGAAGGGGCGGACGTACACCTCGTAACGGCCGGTCTCCGTGGAGCTGTAGGCGAGCCACCGGCCATCCGGGGAGACATCGGGCGCGGATTCGTCCCAGTCCGTCGTGAGCAGAGGCACCGCGGCCGAGTCCACGCCTGGGGTGAACGCCCACAAATCTCGACCGCCGGGCAGGTCCTGAGTCCCGGCGGTGCGCATCACCACCGAACGCCCGTCTGGCGTCCAGAACGCCTCCGCGATCGGGCCCTCGTGGTCGAGCAGGAGCTCGGGCTCTCCAGTGCCGTCGGCACGCTTGGTCCAGACATCGAGATCTCCGAGGCGATCCGACAGGAAGAGGATGCTCCGTCCGTCGGGCGACCATCGAGGCTTTCGCTCCTCGGGGGAGCCGAAGGTCAATCGGGACGTCGGCCCGCCGCCGAGCTCCTTGACCCAGATGTCGTTCCCAGCGTCGGTCCGGATCCGCAGCGCGATCTGCATCCCGTCGGGTGAGAGGCTCCAGCCGGCGTTCGCTCCGCCCCGGTCGAACGACCAGCCCGGCTCGATGGGAGCGGCCGTACCCTCGCGGTCGACCCAGACGAGCTCCGATTCGTCTCCAGGGGCGCCGGGCCCATGTGCGTATAGCAGAGTCCCCTCGTCAGCGAGCGCGAACGCCGTCACACGAGCCGCCATCGTGACCGGTGGCCCCCGGAGCTCCATCGCTTCCGGGTCGAGCGGGGCGGCCATGAGCGACCCGTTGTGGAGGAAGAGGATATGCCCGCTCCGTGCGAACCGAGGCCACGTTCCCGCTGTCAGCCGCACCATGCGCCCCGTCTCCAGGTCCAAGCTACGGATCTCCGGCTCGAACCCGAGCATGTCGACGGAGAGCAGAGCATGCCTCCCGCCGGGAAGGAAGTCGATGATGAAGTGGTTCCCTTCGCCATCTCTACGGCGTGTGAGCGGCTCCGGCGCTCCACCGCCGTTCGTGACGCGCACCGTCCCGGCCTCCGTGGTGACGAAGAGCGCCCCCTCCGGCCCCCAGACCGGATTGATGCCGCGGATGACCGTGCGCGCCGGTCCACCGGAAAGCGGCATGACGCGGATCTGCCCGGCCTGGCTGAACGCGACCTCCGCATGATCCGTGGATACGGAAGGCCCGAGGGCCCCAGCCGTGCCCGGCAGGGGCCAGGCGTCGAGCTGGTCCCAGCGCCGGACCCAGAGACGATCGCCAGGACCCCCTTCACCCGGTCCACGGTACACCGCGACGGCCCCGTCGTCCGAGAGGTTGAACGCGGCACCGCCGAAAACGACGGGCGCCTGGCCAACTCGGAAAGGCGAGGGAAAATGCTCAGGTCTCGATACACCGGGAGCGGTCGACGGCCGCATCGCGACCATGAGGACAACGACCGTGATCACAGCCGCCGCGGCCATGCCGGCCAGCCGGAGGCCGGAGCCCACCTGCCGCCCACGCTCTCTTGCCGACCCGTCTCCCCGAAACTCCGATTGGCGACCGGCCAGGATGTCCTCGATGACGATGCGCGCCTCTCCGATGGCCTGGAGCCGACGCCGCACGTCGCGCTCCAGACATCGTTCCAACAGCGCGCGCAGCCGTGCGGGCACGTCGCCGGGGAGCGCGTGCCAATCCGGCGGCTGCTCGAGAATCCGAGCCAGGATCTCCACGACACTATCGGCCAGGAACGGCTTGCGCCCCGCGAGCACTTCGAAGAGCATGGCGCCGAAGGCCCATACGTCCGAGCGGGTGTCGACAAGCTTTCCCTTGAGTTGCTCCGGGCTCATGTAGGACACGGTCCCCACGATATGGCCAGTGCGGGTCGCGGCCAGGATCTCGGACGGGCCGGGGCTCGCGTCGCCGGAGGCCTCGGAGCCCCCCAGGATCACCTTGGCGATCCCGAAGTCCAGGACCTTGACCCTCCCGTCCCTTGTGAGCTTGATGTTGGACGGTTTGAGGTCCCGGTGGACCACGCCAATGGCATGCGCGGCGGCCAGGGCCTCCGCGACATCCCGGGCGAGCTCCAGCGCTTCGGGAAGGGGGATGCGTCCTGCTGCCATCCTTTCGGCCAACGTGGGACCTTCGACGAGCTCGAGGACGAGGATCTGTTGGGAGTCGACCTCCTCGACTCCGTAGATCGCCCCGATGCCCGGATGATTCAGCGAGGCGAGGACCTTCGCCTCACGCTTGAAGCGCGCAAGCTGCCTGTCGTCGTGGAGCAGTCGCTGCGGGAGAATCTTGAGCGCCACGTCGCGCCCCAACTCGAGGTCGGTGGCGCGGTAGACTTCGCCCATACCCCCCTCTCCGATCTTCTCGACCACATGAAAGCGCCCGATCCGTCGCCCCGCTAGCGAGCCGAAAGAGACAATGCGACGCTCCATTGGCGTGATGGCTCGGTCGGCCAGGTCGTCGAAGTAGGCGCCGGCCCGGGCGGAGGCGGCGAGCAGGCTCTCGACTTCAGCGCGCAACTCGGGATCGGAGGCGCACCGCTCATCCAGGAGCGCCTCACGATCCTCGTCAGAGAGATCTTCGATCTCGGCCAGAAGAGATTGTATTTCCTTCCAACGCTGAGCGTCCACGAGCGTGCAACCCCGCGGCAGGTAGCGGCAAGACCATCGCGGATCGGGAACGTCTGACGTCCTCGACCATGCGCTGCCGGCCATCATAGCGTGCGGGACGTCGGTCCGGCCATACCCGGAGCGACGGCATCCGGAAAAGCGGTTGCTGTGGACCTCGACCGGTGGCACGTTGCTTGCTCATCCATGTCGCCATTCGGGGACTCCTCTGAGCGCCGGAGGGGACCCCCCCTCGCAGACCGGGAGCCCGTCATGCCCTCCGACACCTCACCTTCCGATTCCCGCTCGGGTCCATGGGGCCTGCCGCGCTGGGCCGCGTGGGGAATCGGGATCCCCGCGCTCTTCATCGTCGCCTTCGGCGTCGGGTACATGGCCGGCGGTGCGCCGGTCGGGGACCTGAATGAGCGGGTGGGGCAGTTGGAGGATCGGGCCCAGGAAGCCGAGGCACAGGCGGAGCGGCTTCGGTCGGAGGTGAGCGCCCAACAGGCTCTGGCACTGCTCTACCAGACGATGCTGGCCGTGGATGCGCGGAACTTCGGGATTGCCAACGAGCGCCTCGAGCAGGTTGAGGTCGCGCTCGGCCGCACGCAGCCGGAGCTGCTCGGGATCGATGCGGAGGCGTTCCGGTCCGTACAGGCGGATATCGCGGCAATGGACGTGCGGGTAGCCGAGGATCTGGCGGGTCAGCGCTCCACGCTCGCGGCCCTGGGTCAGAGGTTGTCGGACCTCATCGGCGGGTAGGATCGAGTAGCATTCACTCGGTCCAAGCATCGCACATCCCTCCACCACGCCGGCCGCCATGAAGAGACCCGCTCCGTCACCAGCCGTGGTGGCCGCGTCCGCTCGAACTGGTTCGCGGGTGAGCTCGGCCCCCCACGGCGCGGGGCTCGGCACCTTCGGCGTATTTGCTTCGGACGAACCTCCATTGGGAGGACGCCGACGTGTATCTGAAGCTCGCCGTGAAGACGGAGGAGGCCGCGCGGGATGCCCGGGCGAGCATAGCGGATATGACGCGCGAGTTACGCATCGGGAAGGTCCACGTCGACGTGATCGTGGCGGGCTCGCGGCCGTTCCGCGAGATCTTGCTGGAGGCATCGGCCGGGGCCGATATCGTCTTCCGGGGGATGGCGAAACCCGGAGAGAGTTTCCGGGAGTACTACGAGGGCCTCCAACGGATGTCCGAAGGCCTGCCCACCACGGCCTTCGTCCTTGCCACGGATACGCTGCGGTTCTCGGAGGTGCTGGTCGAGCGGGCACAGTGAGCTTGGGGGCGGTCGTCCCGGTGTGCCGGGCCCGGAGTCTCAAATCTCATGGATAGGAGGTCGGGAGAATGATCGAGTGGTTCCGGTCGGTCGGACCCGTGAATCAGGCGTTCCTGGCCGGAATCTTCACGTGGACCCTCACAGTCCTCGGAGCCGCGGTCTGTTTCGTGGCGCGGGAAGTGAACCAGAAGCTCTTGAGCGCGATGATGGGCTTCGCCGCCGGCGTCATGATCGCGGCGAGCTTCTGGTCGCTCCTCGTTCCGGCGATCGAGATGACGAGGGAGCAGGGCACGCTGCCGGCATGGCTGCCGGCCGCGGTCGGCCTCGCTCTGGGCGGGATCTTCCTTCGCCTCGCGGACCGATTCGTGCCGCACCTCCATCCGGACCTTCCGATGGAGGCGGCGGAGGGGCCGCACACCGAGATGCGTCGTTCCACGCTCCTGGTCCTGGCCATCACCCTCCACAACATTCCCGAAGGGCTCGCGGTGGGCGTGGTGTTCGGAGGCGCCGCGTCCGCCCTCGGCGGTGACGCGGCGCAGCTGGAGGCGGCGATCGCGCTCGCGCTTGGAATCGGGCTCCAGAACTTTCCAGAAGGCGTGGCCGTTTCGATGCCCTTGCGAGGCGCCGGCCTGTCACGGGGGCGCTCGTTCTGGTACGGTCAACTATCCGGCATCGTCGAGCCGATCTCCGCGGTGATCGGGGCCGCTGCCGTGCTCATGGTCGAGCCGATGCTCCCCTACGCCCTGGCCTTCGCGGCCGGCGCCATGCTCTACGTGGTCATCGAAGAGCTCATCCCCGGCGCCCAGCGCGAGGGAGCCACGGATCTGGCGACCGTGAGCGCCCTGGGCGGGTTCATCGTCATGATGATCCTGGACGTGGCCTTGGGGTGAGCTGTGCGCCGGCGACCGGCCACGGCCGCCGTCGTGTTTTGCACGGGCATCTGTAAAGTGCAAAGCGCGTGAGCTACCGATCGCAGGACCCCGCGCCCGTGGAAGGCAGCTCAAGTAGTAGTAGCACTTGCATTTAAGCAAATCACGAGTTGGCTGGCCCATGAAATGCTTCGTTAGACGCTCATCGCGCCAGTGTCCTTCCGAGCGCGGCCACCGCCGATCAGACGGAGCGCATGGCGCGCCCAGGGGCTTCAGCTGCCGGAGCCGGCGCGTTGGCGGAGTTCCTCGAGGTAGTTGCGCACCAGCACGACTTCGGCTTCGGAGGGCCCGTGAGGTCTGTAAACCATCTTTACAGTGACGTGTGCGAAGTGTAAAGCGACGGCGGAATCATGGACATGTAACCGCCCCCATGGTTTACAGGTAAGTGGTTGCAGAAACGAGGTTTGTGAGAGGTGCGGCTTCGTTGGCCCGCGACATGCCTCGATATCGGTCGACGTTGGGGTGAAGGCATGAGCTATTCGAGTCTCCCGCGCGTCGCCGCGCGACATGAAACGCCCGATCCAGCCCATCAACAGACGATGTTTCGCAGATGACCATTCCGACCACGCCCTCGCACGCAGTAGCCACAGTAGCCCATGCGCGTCCGCCTGCACCGGCGCCGGAGGAAGCGATCCTTTCGGGCATCGTCCCGCTCGATGCCCGGGAAGGCGGGCTGCTGCGTGGCGGCTCGTATTTGATCGTGGGCCCTCCGGGCCCTTCGAAGATGGTAGCCGCGCTCCAGTTCCTCCATCAAGGCGTCAGCGAGGGAGAGCGTGGCCTTCTGGTGACCAACGCCGATGCGCCGGACATCCTCGAGATCGCACGTGCCTGGGGCTTCGACATGAGGGGAGCCTGGCGGGAGGGAACATTGCAGATCATCGGCTTTCGGGATGATTTCGAGCTCCGCGCGATCCGCTCCATCGCGCCCGAGGAAGTGATCGAGGAGCTCCAGTCGCTCGTCGATCCATCCATCAGCCGCATCGCCGTAGACCCGGGCGCCATGTTCCTCACTGGAGGAGCGAAGACCCTGCTCGGGGCCGCGTTCGCGCGTTGGGCCGCCAACCATCGGGGCACGGTGTTGTCCACGTTCTCCGTCGACAGCGTAGCGGCTACCCTCCCCGCATCGGCGGATTGGCTGCTGCATGCGACCACCGCTCGACTCTTTCTCGAGCCGGTCTCACGGGGCCTTATCCAGCTGACTCTGGCCCGTCCTGTTCCGGACTCCTCGCGGGGTGATACGTCCGTCACGCTCGAGCTCCAGCCCGGCAAGGGGCTGGTCGAGCCTTCAAGCCTTCCTGGGCGCCGTGGCGCCGACCGTGGCGCGGTGGACGAAGGCAAGCTTTTGCTCGTGTCGCTCCAGGGATCCGAGGCCGGTGATCTGGGCGTGTGGGCGAAGCGGACGTTCGATACGGATATCGTGTGCGAGCCGTTCGAAGCCGTCACACGGCTGCAGTCGGGAGTCAAATACGGGGGTGTCCTCGTCAACGCATCCCGCAAGCAGATCCGAGCGGCCCTACAAGCCTGCCGGGCGCTCCGTCCCCTGACGCGAGCGGCGATCGTATTCGCGTCCGACGACGCGGTACGGTCCACCGACAGGATCCAGATCCTGGAGGCCGGGGCCGACGATTGCTTGAGTGGTGGGCTTGATTTCCGCGAACTCGGGATCCGCATCCGACATTCGATGGCTACCGGAGCGAAGCCCGCCCCCGAAGAAGATGAGGCGGTGACGCCCTCGAGTCCGGCGGCGTTCGTCTCGATCGGAAAGAGCGTGTCGACATCCCAGCTCGCCGCCGAAGTGGAGCGTCGAGCGGCCGATCCCGAACTCGCGTTCTTCTGCGTGCTGGAGATCACAACCACGACCCTCGACCCGATCGCGTTGGAGAAGGCTCTGCTCAACCATGTTCGTCACGAGGATGGTGATCTGGTTTCCACCGGCGACCGGGGGTGCATCGTGCTACTTCAGGGAGCCCGTGTTTCCCAGATCGGGCCATTCTTACAGCGCTTGGAGGCGCGTGTCGGCCGGGATGCCGCCGATCTGGAGATCGGCGTGTTGAGCCATCCGGTCGACCGTGCCCGGATCGAGATGCTCATAGGGATCTCCGGTGCCCGGGAGGGATGAGGGTCGGGGCTCCGACCTCGGATACTTCCTGCGGTTCGCGGGGACGGCGCTTCTACTCGTCGCCGCGACCCTGGTGCTCGTGCTCGTCGTCCTCCCGCAGCGGTACGTTCTGAGCGCCGGCTTCCGTGAGTCGGGGGTCGGCTTCCCGGAATCCCGCACGCCATTCGCGCCGTCAGCGGCCGTGCAGGTCCCGGCCCGCACCCTGACCAGGACCGCCACGAGTGAGGTCGTGGTGCGGGGCCCGGCGGAGATCTTTTGGGATGGGGTGATGCCCCTGCTCAGAGATCGGCGCTTCGACGAGGCGCTTCCGTTGTTCGAGAGCTATCTGGACCAGCACCCGTCCGACCTGGACGCCCGGCGCGAGTACGCCGTCACGCTAGCGGCCGCGGGACAGGCTGCCGCGGCCGTGCCGGTCTTAGCGGGCCTGCTGGAGCGCCGGGACGATCTGGTTGTCCGGTTGCTCCTCGCCCGCACGCTGAGGGACCTGGGTCGCACGGAGCAGGCGTCGGAGCAATATGAGCATCTCTTGCTCGCCACGCCGGCCGACCTCGGGCTGAGATTGGAATGGGCCCGGGCCCTTTCGGCCGCGTCCGACTACTCCGCCGCCGAGCGCGTGCTCCGCGGCGCGCTCGAGCGTCATCCGGATAGCGGCCCGGTCCGGATCGAGCTCGCGAGGATGTATTACTACACGAACCGGCTCATCGAGGCGGAGCAGATGCTGGCCGCGCTACCGGACCATGCTCTGGCTGAGCTCGGAGCCGAGGAGCTCAGGGAAGGCGTCCTCGCCGCGCTCGCAGTTCCCGAGTCACCGGAGGCGGAGCCCGTGGTGCCGCCGACCTTGCTCGAGCAGGCCGTGGCCGCGCGCGAGGAAGACGACTTCGCGGCCGCCGCCCGACTCTTCGAGGAGGCGGTGGCGGCCGATTCTACGTCGGTGGAGACATGGCTGGCCTACGCGGACTTCCTTCAGTACGAGCAGTCCGATCTCGAGAGCGCCCGACTGGCGCTTCTCGAGGTCGAGCGCTTGACTGGCGGGGCGCCCGACCTGCAGCTCCGGCTGGCACAGCTCGAGATATGGACGGGCCATCTGTCGGAAGCGGAGGCACGGCTTCTTGCGCGCCTGGGCTTGCCTGACCAAGGCCCGGGCCGGGACGCGGCCGACGCGCGGGCGCTGCTGGGCGACCTGTATCGATGGGCTGGCCGGCGGCCTGCGGCAGTCGAGCAATATGAGCTCGCCCTGGCTTCCGAGCCCGGGCACACCGCCGCACGGGACGGACTCACCCTCGTGCGGCAGGACGTGGTTCAGGCCCTGGTCGAGATCGAGAGGCCGCGGGTCGGCGCGCTCGGCAGCTCCCTCTCCGACACGGACGATTTCGATCGGTTCGATGCCGGCGCCGAATGGCGCGACATGTCGGAAGAGTGGGTCTGGGGCGCGCACGCGGGCACGCGGTGGGTCCGCGGCTTCAATCTCCTGGGCGCCCCCGATACGGAACAGGGCGCGTTCATGGAGACCGAGATAGGACGTTGGTGGCGATCGGGGACGCTGCGCACGGCCTTTCGTTTCGGGTTGGAGGATCTCCGGACCGACGGCATCGACGTGCTGGTGGGCGGCTCGCTGCGGTTCGCGGATCAGGCTGGAGGCCGTACGGATTTGAGCGCCAGCCGCGAGCCGGCGCATCTCCGCACGAACACGCTGCAGAGCGTCCGGGCGGGTCTGATCGAGCATCGCGTCACGGCGAGCCACACGCGTCCCCTCGACGACCATTGGAGTGTCGCGGCGAGCGGTGATGTGGCATCGCTCGATGATGCCCTGCCGGAGGGCAGCGACGCCGGTCTACGCCTGCAAGGGGCACTTTCCGTCGGCCGCGCCGTCGGTCCCTTGACGCTGGGTCTCACGACCGGGATCACACGCTTCACACGGCCGGCTCCGAGTCCGGGAGGGATACGACTCTACTGGGACCCGAAGAGCGCGGTCTCGGTCGGGCTCTACGCCCTGATGAGGCAGCCGATCGATGATCTATGGACAGTAAATGCCCGCTTCGGCTCGGGCATGGCCCGCCTCGACGAACGCGGCGCGTCGGGCACGCAGCTCGTGCCGCATCTGTCCGCCGAAGCGGGAGTCGCCAGGGAGGGGGAGCAATACCGTGCCGCGCTCGATCTCTTCTGCTTCCAGGGGCGGTTCGATGGCTACCGCGCTTACGGGATGAGCCTTTCACTGAGCGCACGTGCCGGATTCAAGCGGGAGGAGCCACGTTGAACGGCCGGAATCCGATCTGGAAGTCGTTGATCGTGGTGTTCGCGACCGTCGGGCTGACGGTCGGATTCGTCGTCGTCGCCCTGATCGTCGGACCCGATATCCAGTCGCTGATCGTGCGAGCGGTGGTCGTGATGCTCGTCATTTTCCTGGCGATCCTGTTCTTGCGCTACTTCGCCCTTATCTGGTTCGCCTACCTTGGACACGCTGAGCGCAACGTGCTCGGGATGAAGGAACTGCACGAGCTGCCTCCCATCTCGATCATCGTCCCGGCCTACAACGAGGGTCCGGTCATCGAAAGGGCGCTCACCAGCCTCATGAAGCTCGAATATCCCGAGTACGAGGTCCTGGTGGTCGACGACGGCTCGACGGACGACACGCTCCGCATCGCCAGCGAATGGGAAGGACAACGTGGTCCGGGCGAGTTCCGGGTGGTCACGAAGCCGAACGGAGGCAAGGCCAGCGCGCTCAACGCCGGGATCGCTATGTCGAAGCACCCGCTCGTTTTCTGCATGGACGCCGATTCCTATGTCGAGCCACGTACGCTCCTCGAAGCTGCAAGACATTTCGTCGATCCGGCAGTGGGCGCCGTCGCGGGGAACGTGAAGGTGGAAAACCGTGGCAAGCTGATCACGAAACTGCAGGCGCTCGAATACATCGAAGGGCTCAACCTGGCCCGGCGTGCCCAGGGCTTCGTGTCCGCCGTGAATATCGTGCCCGGACCGGTCGGGCTGTTCAGGCGGGAAGCTCTCGAGGAGGTCGGAGGATACGATACCGACACGTTCGCCGAGGACGCGGACCTGACCCTGAAGATGATGTCGGCCGGCTGGCGCGTGGAGTACGAAGACCAGGCGATCGCCTGGAGTGAGGCACCGGAACGATGGATGGATCTCGCACAGCAGCGCTACCGCTGGACCCGCGGCATCCTCCAGGCGATCCGGAAGCGAAAGGCCTTGTTTCTCCGCCCGTTCCCGGATTTTCCCCTATGGGTGTCGACCGTGCAGCTCGGCTTCGAGGCCCTGGTGTGGCCGGTGATGAATGTGTTCGCCCACCTCTTCTTCGCAATCGTCGCCCTGATGTTCGGTGCGGGGGAGCTCATCGTCTACTGGATGATCCTACTCACGCTGCTCGACCTTGTCGCGGCGCTGGTGACGGTGTCCATGGAGGAGGAGTCTCTTAGCCTCGTGCCAATGGCATTGGTCTATCGTTTCGTTTTCATCCTCTTCCTCGACGTCGTGAAGATGTTCGCCACTATGGAAGAGTTGTTCCGCCTCGACATGGGCTGGGGCAAGCTCGAACGCGTCGCAGCCACGTAGACACACATATCGGAGAGCCATCATGAGCATCGTCGATCTCCTGGTCACGATCGTGGTCGTCACGATCCTCGTAACGATCGTCCTCGCGGTCGCCACCTATATTGCCTACAAGCTGCGCCTTGCGCGGGAGCCGAAGCCGAGGGAGAGCACCCGCCAGGGACTCAGCTATTTCGTGCGCTTCGATCCGCCCGCCATGGACGCGGACGAGGTCGCTATGGATGCGCCGAACAGGATGAGCGGAGTGGAGCAGAATGCGCCCTGACCGTGATCTCGTCCCGAGAGCGAAAGAGGCCTGGCTGTGGTTGAGCGGGATTCTCCTCCTCGGCGTGCTCGGAGCGGGGGCTACCGCGGCCGCGGCACTGCTTTGGGAGAATATCGACATCCGCCAACTCACTCCCGGGCTCGCGGAGATAGCAGGCCCGCCCCCCGAGCCGGACATGCCGACCCCACCGGCTGTTGCCGCGTTCCCATTCGACGCGGTTCTCTTCGTCTCTCCCAGGAATGGGGAGTTCCTGACGGATACGACGTTCTACGCGGGCGAGTTGGACCGCTGGCGTCACCTCGTTGCCGACGTGGGAGGGCGCGTTCGGATCGCTCAGACCGCTGGCGACTTGCGCGGCCTGTCCAGCACGGACCTGCTTCTCATGCCCGAGGCGCCTTGTCTCACGACGGGGGAGCGGGCGGCGGTGAGCCGACATGTGGGGACCGGTGGAAGCCTGGTGGCCAACTGGGCCATCGGGGCTCGCGACGAGGATTGTGGATGGCGAGGGTGGGAAACCCTTCTCGACCTGACGGGCGCCGATGACGTGCGCGAGTTGCCGTCGCGTCAGGCGCTATACCTCACGGTACCCGCGGGACTCTCCTTGTCGCCCGGAGTCGATCCAGGCACGCGCGTGGAGCTCAGGTCGGACCGTTCGCTCGCGTTGAAGGTGCCGGGGCCGCATGTCTACTGGTCCGACTGGGCGTTGAATCCGGAGCCCGATTCCGAGGGAGCCGGCGCGGACGCGGCCATGTCCACGACGGAGAGGGATGAGGGCGGGCGCGTGGCCTGGTTCGGGCTGCGTCTGGGTCAGGCCGCGACACCCAGGGACAGCGTGCTCGTCGAGCGGGTCGTGCAGAACGGCGTCCTCTGGGCCGCCGGACTCCCCACCGTGGCCCCCAGCCCGTGGCCCGACGCCGCGCGCGCGGCGATCGTCTTCACGGTCGATGTCGAGATGGAGCACCGGAACGCACTCGGCGTGGCGGAGGTGCTGGCGGCACAGGGACTCACCGCAAGCTTCTTCGCGGTATCGCAGATCGTCAGGGAAGACGGGGAGCTGGCCGAGGCGCTCGCGCGGGTCGGCGAAGTGGGGACTCAGACGGTCGACCACACGCCGATCGCGGGACTGACGCCGCAGGAGCAGGGCCTCCGCCTCCAGCGGGCGGCGGACGAGATCGAGCGGTGGACGGGTATCGCACCCGCCGGGCTGCACCCGCCGGAGGAGGCGCACGATGCCGCGAGCCTGGCTGCCTGGAAGCTGGCCGGAGGGCGCTACATCCTGGGTGGAACCGAGGCCCGTTCGGGAAGTCCCGAACTGCACACCGTGCTCGGGGGATCGATGGTGGTGCTGCCTCGAGTCATCAAGGACGACTACGGCGTCTTCGTGCACGACGGGGCAGTCAGGGCGAAGCGGCTCTCCGACGCCTACGTGATGGGCGCCCACAAGATGCGGGCGATCGGCGGGCTGGCGGTGATTGCGGGGCACACCCAGATCATGTCACGGGGAACCCGCCTCGACGCTTTTCGTGTGGTGGCCGACAGTGCTCGCAGCCAGGGCGATTGGTGGATCACGAGGGCCGATCATGTGGCCGAGTGGTGGTCCGCGCGAGGCGAAGTCCGGCTGTCGTGGTCGGATCCGGCCCCCTTGCCGGCCCTGGACGGCATCCAAGCGAGTGAGCTTCCCGACCTGCTGGTGCACGGACCCCGCGCCGAGATGCGGGGACTCTGGATCGACGTGGTGGTGCCCGGCAGCGACCGGTTGCTCCCTCTCGTCGACGGAGAGACCGTGGAGTTCAAGACCACGGACTGGGGGTTGCAGGTGCCGGTGGGGATTCTGCGGCCGGGAGAGCCGCGGCGCATCGCGTTCGTGCGGGTCGAGGACGAGTGAGGCCGGTCCTCGTCCTGGCGATGCTGCTGGCCGCGGCGCTGTCTTCCGGATGCGCGTCGCGGGGCGGGCCATCCGTCATCTTTCCAACTCAGGGGGATCGGTTTTTCGTTTCCGGCTACCATCCTTATTGGGCGGGGGATGTGTGGACCGAGTACCCTTTCGGTGCGTTGGACGAGCTCTACGTGTTCGAGATCGAGGTCGGCGCCGACGGCACGGTGATCGCGCCGCACGGCTGGCCGGATCGATGGACCGCCCTGACGGCCGCGGCGGCCGAGTCCGGGGTACGCGTCACGCCCACGGTCTCTATGCACGATCCGGTGGCCTTCGAAGCGCTGTTCGAGGATCACGTCCGGATCGATCGGCTCATCGACACGGTCGAGCGCCTCATGCGGCAGGATGCGAGGGTGTCGGGAGTCCACCTGGACATCGAGGTCTTTCAACCGGTCCGTCCTGGCGCCCGGGACGGCTTCGTGGCCTTCGTGGCGGGGCTGCGGGACCGCCTGGACTCCCTCGACCCGAACATGACGCTGTCACTCTTCGTGCCCGCCTTCGACGACGATGACGTGTACAACGAGCGGGCGCTCGGACGACTCGTCGATTTCCTGGTCGTGCAAGGCTACGACCTCCACAGTGCCGGCGAAGAAACCACCGGTCCGGTCGCGGGGCTGGGTGGGTGGGGTCGGCTGAATTGGGAGGCCGTCGTGGATCGGTTCATCGAATTCGGCGTTCCGCCCCGGAAGATCGTCATGTCGATTCCGCTGTTCGGGTACGAATGGCCCTCGGAATCGGACCGGCCCGGTGCCCGGACGCGCGGGCGGGCGACCATCGTTCCGCTCCTGGCGCCCGAGAACGTTCTACCCGAGCTCCCCCGCGCGTTCGAGCAGGCGGCGCGCCACGGCCTTCGCCGAGACGAGGTGAGCGGAACCCCCTATTACGCGTTCCGGGATGAATCGGGATGGCGGCAGGGATGGTTCGAGGACGCGGAAAGCCTCCGCGCCAAGTACCGGTTCGTACGCCAGCGGGGTCTCGGAGGCGTCGCCATCTTCCCATTGGCCTACGGTGACGCCGCGCTGTGGGCCGACCTGCTGGCCGCTTTCGCGGAGCCCCGGTTCTAGATTCCTCAGGCGCGACTTCGTTGCGCCATGCCTTGCCCCGATGGTAGTGTGAGGCTGTCCCGGCGCCAAGCACTCTCCGATCCGCCTCTCATTTCGCTCGGTGTACGTCCTTGCGCAGTAAGATCCTGTTGCTCTTCGTCGTCATGGCCATCGTGCCTTTGTTGATCGTGGCGACCGCGACGCGTAGACAGAGCCTCACCGCGCTGGAAATGGCGATAGAGGTGCGGCTCGTCGAGAACGTCGCCACCACCGCCAGGATGCTCTCACAGGAAGCGGCGGCGGCAGAGGAGGCACTCCGGCTCACCGCCGTTCTCGTACGGGAGGATGCGTCTTCGGAGTTGCTGTCCGACGTACTCGACGTGCATCGATCCGGGCGCGGCGGCTTCGAGACCCTCGAGATCCTGGACGCGACCGGCGCCAGGATCACCGGGGTGGGGCTCGTTCGGGACGATGTGCCTCGGTGCGGTCCCGGTGGACGCTCCGCGCTGCTCCTGTCGGAGGCCCCCCTTGGGGGAGAGGGTACCCGGCTGGTGGCCGGATACCGGCTCGGTGGCTCGCTCCGCGTCCCCGGCACGACATCCGTATCCATCGTGGACGAGGCAGGCCGGGTCGTGTTGTCCTCATCGTGCGACCAGGCTGCGCCCCCTCCGGGCGCGAGGTCCAGTGCCGGTGATGCCGTAGCGGTCTTCACCTTGGACGGTCCAGATGGGAATCCCGACGGGACTTTTGGAGCCTACGCTCCTGTCGAAGGAACGCCGTGGACGGCGGTGATGACCACGCAAGCCTCTTTGCGCGGCCCCGTCGGACGGCTGTTCCGGAACTACTGGTTGTTCGTCCTCGGCCTGGGCGCCGCGACGTTGCTGGCGTTCTCCATGCTCATGCGCAGGGTCACGAGCTCGATCGAGGACCTGACACGAGCTGCCGACCGTGTGGGCCAGGGGGAACTCCGGCCCTGGCTCCCACCGCCCGGCGCCGATGAAGTCGGCCGACTGACATTGGCGTTCAGCAAGATGACGGATCGCTTGCGTACCAAGCTCGAGCTCGTCGATCGCAATGGTCGTCTGGCGGTGATGGGTCAGTTGTCGGAGTACCTGGCGCACGAGATCCGAAACCCGTTGAGCGCGGTGAAGATGAATCTCCAGAGGCTCCAGCGATGGCAACGGCAGGGTCAGCTCCCGGAGCAATGTCGGGAGCCTATCGATGTCAGTCTGAAGGAAGTGGATCGACTCTCTAGGACAGTTTCCGACGTCCTCCAGCTGGGCCGCGCCCAGGATCAGCCGCCGGAGGTGGTCAGCGTCCATGAGGTCGTCACGGAAGCGATCGAGCTGCTCGAGAACGAGTTCAGTCGGAGCGACGTCGAGCTCCGGAGCGAGCTGCACGTCGAGAGCGATCGCATCCTCGCGCGGGCGGGGCAGATCAAGGGGGCCATCATCAACCTGATGCTGAACGCCTTGGACGCGCAGCCAGGTGGAGGGGCACTCCTGATCCGCTCGGTGCTGGCCGCGGGGGACGGTGGCGCGCGTGGACCCCGGCTGGAGCTGAGGTTCCGCGACGACGGGCCCGGCGTGCCGAGCGAGATCCGGGATCGGATCCAGGAGCCGTTCTTCACGACAAAGCCGAACGGCTCGGGCATCGGCCTGGCCGTGGCGAGCCAGGGGATCCGTGAGAACGGTGGGGAGCTCTTCCTCGAGGAGCCGGCGCGGCTCCATCAGGGAGCGGAGTTCGTGATCAGCTTTCCCCTCGCGGCCCTCTCGACCGATCTGGATACACGCCCGACGGTGCCCCAGCTCGCGCTCTGGATGGAGAGAGCCTCCATCCCCGAGACGGCATCGGACGGCTGATCGTCCCTCCCGCGCGCCTCACCTGAGCGGCGCCCGACTGTAAACCCCTTTTACAGTCGCCCCCCCGAAGTGTAAAGCCTCCACCGGATTTTGAGCCTGCGCGCGCGCATGTGAAAGTGCGTAACGCGTTGGTGTGTAATGACTAATGTGAATGGCACCCCTTTGGTCCGCGAAATGCCTCAACTGCGGGCAGTGTGGCCGCCTCATGAGGAGGGGCCCGGGTCGGAGTTGCCGGCCCGACATGCATCAGACGGCCCATCGGGCCAAAAGGAGTCGCACCATGGAACTCTTGAAGACCCTCTGGAACGATGAGACCGGCCAGGGCCTCACCGAGTACGCGACGATCATCGCGCTCGTCTCGCTCGGTCTGCTGCTCGTGCTGGTCGCGTTCCGCGACGAGCTCGGACGCATCTTCAACCTGATGAGGACCGAGCTGAACACCGAGGTCGGCGCCATCAATCAGGTACCTGTGAACTGACCGAGCACTCGTGCCCGGTGTGCGCAGGTGGCCGGTCGCACCTGCGCACACCGGCTCCTCACCCACCCCTCCACTCGTCCTGGCCATGTCGAACCCATATTCGATCAACCTGCTCGCCTTGCTGGCTCTGGTCGGAATCGCCGTCTTCACGGACCTCCGTGAGCGTCGTATCCCCAACTGGCTGACGGTCTCGGGCGTGCTGGTCGGGTTGGCGCTCGCCGCGATCGAGACGGCGGGCTTCCCCACCGCCGCGCTGCTCGGTGTGGTGACGGCGCTGGCGATCGCCTTTCCTCTGTTCGCGCTGGGCGGGATCGGCGCGGGCGACGTGAAGCTCCTGGCGGCCGTGGGCGCGTTCGTGGGTCCGGGAGGGCTCCTGCCGGTGGTCATCTACGGAGGGATCGCCGGTGGCGTTCTGGCTCTGGGAAGCGCGATCCGTCGCGGCGTCCTCGTGCCGGTGTTGATGAGCTCGCTGGGCCTCTTGCTGCACTTCATCACACTGGGGCGACACGGGGAACCACCCACTCTGGCTACACCGGGCGCACACTCCGTGCCCTACGGCGTGGCCATCGCGGTCGGAGCAGTGGCCGCGTGGTTCTTCCCCCTCTACGTAGGAGGATCCCTGTGATGCGCAGGCTCCGTCGGCCGTCCCGGGAAGGCGAGCGCGGGCAGGCGCTCGTCGAGTTCGCCATCACCCTGCCCATCCTCCTGTTCCTCCTGCTCGGCATCGCGGACTTCGCCCGGGCATGGAACGTCTACGAGGTCCTGACCGATGCCGGGCGTGAAGCCGCGCGTCTCGCGGTCGTGGACAACGGATCCACCGAGGCGGACGTGCGCGCGGTGGTGAGGGCAGCGGCGGGACGGGCCGGCATCTCGGTCCAGGACGAGCAGATCGTCATCGAGGAAGGTGCGACCCGCGGCGAGCCGACGACCGTCACGATCACCCACGGGCAGGAGCTCAGGTGGGTCGGTTGGATGATGGGGCTCGTCGGAGCCGACAGGGTCCTGAATTTCACGGTCGCATCCACCATGCGGCGAGAGTAGCGAGTCGATGTACACAGTCGCGGATTACCCAATGAGGGAGTTGACCCGATGAAGAAGAAGCGCACGCTGGTGGTCTTGCTGCTGGCGATCCTGTCGGGGTCGGTCGCCGCGGTTTCGGCGGTCCGATACCTGGAGGACCGGCCGACGCCCCTCATGGCTTCGAGCACCCCGGAGATACAGCCCGTCGTCGTGGCTGCTCAGGACCTCTCGTTGGGGACCAAGCTCACCGCCGAGGATCTGCGGATCGTGAACTGGCCCTCCGAGGGCCTGCCGGCGGGTTACGCGTCGTCGACCGGGGAGATCGTGGGGCGGAGCGTCGTCAGCGACATCCAGATGAACGAGCCGATTCTTTCCCTCAAGCTCGCCGACACGGGACTGCATGGACTGATTCCCCTGATCCCCGCGGGCATGCGGGCGCTCAGCGTGAAGGTCGATGAAGTCGTGGGCGTCGCGGGATTCGTCACGCCCCAGACCCGGGTCGACGTGATCCTGATCATGCAGCCGCCTGGAGGACAGGAGCCCCTCAGCAAGGTGATCCTCCAGAACATCCAGGCGCTGGCCGCGAATCAGCAGATCACGGAGAACGATGCCGGGCAACCGATCGTGTCGACCGTCGTCACCGTGCTCGTGACGCCTGAGGAGGCGGAGAAGCTCTCTCTCGCCGCCAATCAGGGCCGGATCCAGATGGCCCTGCGCAACACGCTGGATCGGGACACGATCGAGACCACCGGGGAGCGATCCTCGCGGCTGTTCGTGACGACGGCTCCGGCTCCCCGGTCCACGGCGGGGCGGGCCGTCGCTCCCACGCGCGCTCCGTCCGAAAGCATCATCGAGATGTACCGGGGTGGCGTACGCACCCTCATATCATATCCAGGAGGAAACAATTGATGTCGGCTCAGATATGGCACAAGCACGGCAAAGGCCTTGCACGGATGTGGGGTCTGCTGTTGCTCGCGCTCTTGTGCGTGACGGCCGGCGCTCCCGAAAGGGTGCAGGGTCAGGACATCCAGACGCAGTCGGAGCGGGTGATCACCATCAGCCGTGGCTCCACCGCGATCCTGACCCGTCCGGACAGCATCACCCGCATCTCGGTCGCCGATCCCGACGTGGCGGAGCCGGTCGTCATCCCCCCGAACCAGGTGCTCATCAACGCCGTCCTGCCGGGCTCGACCAGCCTCGTCGTCTGGGGACGCGACAACGTCCCTCATATGTACACCATCGAGGTCACCGCGGACGTGGCCTCGCTCCAGCGTCAGATCGACGAGTTGTTCCCTGGTGCCGGAGTGACCGTCACGAGCACGGGAACGGCCATCGTCCTTTCGGGGAGCGTCCGGGACCCCCAGACGGTTCGCAAGGCGACCGAGCTCGCGGAAACGATGGGCATTCCGATCGTCAGCAACATACAGGCTCCTCCGCCCGAGCAGATCCTTCTTCATGTGGAGTTCGCCGAGGTCACCAAGTCCGCCCTGAGGGAATTGGGGACCGATCTGCTCCGTGTCATAAACCCGTCCAGGCTCGATCACGCCTTCGATCTCGAAGACGAGCATACCGTGGAATGGCTGTCCGAGGGCTTCGTGAGCATGATGGTGTCCGGCAATGGCTCCCGCCTCGACGCCGTGCTCCGGGTGCTCAAGAACACCGGGGACTTCCAGAGCTTGGCCGAGCCCAACCTGGTCACCCGTGAAGGAGAGCTTGCGACGTTCCTCGCCGGTGGCGAGTTCCCGTTTCCGACCGTCCAGGGTGGGAATAGTGACGCCATCACCGTGACATGGAAGGAGTTCGGCATCCGGCTCAACTTCCTTCCGACGATCACCAACAGCGGAAACATCAGACTGCAGGTGTCGCCCGAGGTCTCGTCCCTGGACTTCGCCAACGGCCTGACCCTGGCGGGCTTCCAGGTTCCGAGCATTCTCGCCCGTCGGGTCGAGACCGACGTGGAGCTGCGGCCCGGGCAGACGCTGGCCATCGGGGGCCTGATCGACAACTCGATGAGCAAGATCGTCAACAAGGTCCCGATTCTCGGGGACATCCCCATCCTGGGCTACTTCTTCAAGTCGGAGTCGGCCCGCCAGAACCGCACCGAGCTGCTGGTCCTCGTTACGCCCTACGTGCTCGATGCCGATGACCTGCCGGCCCCGCCCCTGCCTACGGGTGATCCCGTGGACTGGAGATGGGACGGACACATCGGCAACTGGATCCGTGATCGCACCAACGTCCCTCGCCTCAACGATCCGCCCAGCACGGCGAGTCCGGGGCCGGGCCACTTCTAAGGAGACCCTTCATGCGCCTACGCCGATCGTTCAACGTAGACAATGAGAGCGGAGGGACACTCGTTCTGGTCGCCCTGTCGATGTTCCTCCTGCTGGGCATGGCCGCGCTCGCCGTGGATATGGCGGCCGCGTTCGCCTGGAGAGCTGAAGCGCAGAAGATCGCGGACGCCTCGGCTCTGGCTGGAGGCAGCGCGTTCCTGGACGTGCCGGTCGAGGTCGCCGAGCAACCCGCCAGCGATCGGGCCTACGACTACGCCCTGAGGCACAGCATCAAGGGCGAGGCAATCGATTCCTCGGAGGTGACCGTGCAGGTGTCCCTGGCGGACCTCAGGGTGCGGGTCTGGATCAATCGGCCCGATATGCCGGTCTGGTTCGCGAGCATCCTGGGCTTCGACGGTGTGGATATCGGCGCCATGGCGGCCGCCCAGGCGCTGGACGCCGGTGCGGCGCGCTGTCTCAAGCCGATCGCGGTTCCGGACGCCTGGTTCGACGCCGACGACGATGCCAACGACAACAATTTGTGGGACACGGGCGAAGCGTGGGAGTTCGGAAGCGATCCTGGAGACCGGTACCAGCGATACGACGGCCCCGACGACCCGGACGCGACGAACGGGACGGGCTACGGCAGCGAGCTGCGCGGCCCGAATCGTGATTGGGGTCGCCCGATTCAGCTCAAAACCACGAATCCCAACAACGAGTTCAACTTCGAGCCGGGCATCTTCTTCCCCTGGCGGCTTCCCCCCGACCCGAATCAGGGAGAATGCGAGTCGAGCGGGGGCGGCGGCGGCACGGCGGCAGGTGGCGCGACCTACAGAAACAACATCTGCACCTGCAACAACAGCCAGATCGACCTCTTCGAGCCCTACGATCTGGAGCCGGGCAACATGGTCGGACCCACGTTCCAGGGGATCAGCGAGCTCATCGACGCCGATCCCACGGCCCGCTGGAACCCCGACCTGAACGGAGGCCGGGGCGGCGTCGAGCGGCCGAGCGGGAATTCGTGGGTGGAGGTCGGCACGAGCAGCCCGAGGGTGGTCAAGATGGCGCTCTTCGATCCCACCCAGATCACCGGCCCGGGCATGGGGTCGATCGAGTTCAACAACTTCGCCTTGATGTTCCTCGAGGACATGCCCAACCCGTCCTCACCGCTGCGGGGGCGGTTCATGTACTTCGTCGGTGGCGAGCCCACGAGCGGGCCGGTCGACGGCTCCCTGGTTCGCTATCTCCGGCTCGTCGAATAGAGAGCTTATCGAGATGATCCATTGCGCCCTCATTTCCGCAGACGAAGGCTTTCAGCGCCAGGTCATGGGCCTGGTGAGAGCGTCGGACGGCATCGCCAAGCTCGTGGTCGAGCTCAACGAATGCGCCTCCGACCTCCCAAGGGGCCACGTCGCGCACCTCCTCGATGCCAACCCCCAGCTCGCATTCGTCGACCTCGGTGATTCGTCAGCCGGGCTGCGGGTCATCGAGTTGCTCAGCCAGGAGGCGCCCGAGGTAGCCATCATCGCCGTCGGGCCGAGCGTATCCGCCGATGCGCTGCTCCAGGTGATCCGCGCGGGAGCCAGCGAGTATCTACCACGGCCGTTTTCCGCCGAGGATGTCTCCGCGGCGTTCCATCGCGTCCGCCGCCGCCTCGGAACCATCGCTCCGGAAGAAGCGACCGGCCGGGGCAACATCACCACGGTCTTCAGTCCCAAAGGGGGCGTGGGCGTGACCATGGTGGCGGTGAATCTGAGCCTCGCGCTCCAGCGGCTCACCGAGAAAAGCACCATCCTGGTCGACCTCGTCCCATCCCTGGGAACGGCGGCGCTCACGATGGGGCTCCAGCCCCGGTACTCCTATCTGGACGTGATCCAGAACTTCCACCGCATCGACCAGGAGCTGTTCAAGTCGTTCCTCGAGGTGCACGAGTCCGGCGTTCATGTTCTGGCGTCTCCGTCTCGCTCGGAGGATCAGAACGGACCGTCTCCGGACTCGGTGATGGGGGTGCTGCGCCTCTGCCGCCGGCATTTCGGCCACGTCGTGGTCGATGCGGGCAACAGCCTCACCAATGCGGTCGATACGGCCCTCATGGAATCCGATCGCCGGATCTTCGTGACGACGCCGGAGCTTCCGACGCTGCGTAACGTCAAGCGCGCCCTGGAGGTCGTGGGGGATCACGGCTCCAACGGAAAATCGAACCCCCGCCTCGTCTTGAACCAATATGCGGAAGGCGTCGGCTTGAGCCCCCAGGACGTGGAGAACGCCCTCGGGCTGGCCGTCCATACGGTTATCCAGCGGGACGATTCCCTGACGGAAAGCATCAACCTCGGATCGCCGGCCGTGTTGGACGGTCGCTCGAGATTCGCACGCTCGATCTTGGGGCTAGGACGAGACATCGCCGGACCTGAGCAGCTCGTACGGGTCCGTGACGGATTCCTGAAGACGCTACTGAAGCCGTTCCGGCCCGCACAGCCTGTCACCGCAACCAAGGAGCACAGCTGATGGACGGTTGGGAAACGAATTCGACGAATGGGACGCCATCGGGTGGGACGTCCATCATCGGCACGCCCATCGGCCTCGTGGACATCAAGGCGAGGATCCATCGCAAGCTCTTGAGCAGGTTGAACCTGACCAATCTCGAGTCGGTGAGCCGGGAGGAAGCGACGCTGGCCATCCGTCAGGCCATTCAGGAGATCCTCAGCAGCGAGCGTGAGCAGGTCGCGCTGAACCTGCAGGAGCGAGAGCGTCTGCAGCTCGAGATCCTCGACGAGATCTTCGGACTGGGGCCCCTCGAGCCTCTGATGAAGGACCCCGAGATCTCGGACATTCTCGTCAACACGTTCAACGACATCTGGATCGAGAAGGAAGGCAGGCTCCACCGGACCGATATCCGGTTCAAGGACGATCGCCATCTGCTCCAGGTCATCGACCGGATCGTCTCGGGGGTCGGCCGCAGAATCGACGACTCGTCGCCCATGGTGGACGCGCGCCTGCCCGATAATTCCCGGGTCAATGCGATCATCCCTCCATTGGCCGTCGATGGTCCACATCTATCCATCCGACGGTTCAAGCGCGATGTCCTTTCCGACGAGGATCTGATCGGCAAGGACACGTTCACGCGTCCGATGTTGGAGGTCCTACGCGCGGTGGTGAAGTCCCGCCTGAACATTCTGATCTCCGGGGGGACGGGGGCAGGGAAGACGACATTGTTGAACGTCCTGTCGTCGCACATTCCGGAAGACGAGCGGGTCGTGACCATCGAGGACTCGGCGGAGCTGCAGCTTCGCCAGCCCCACGTGGTCCGCCTGGAGACCCGCCCCCCGAACGTCGAAGGGAAGGGCGAGGTCACGGCCCGGGCTCTGGTCGTCAATTCGCTCCGCATGCGCCCAGACCGGATCATCGTCGGAGAGGTCCGGGGATCCGAGGCCGTCGACATGCTGCAGGCCATGAACACCGGGCACGACGGCTCTCTGACCACCGTGCACGCCAACTCGCCTCGCGACGCGCTGAACCGTCTGGCCACCATGGTGGCCATGGCGAACCTGAACCTTCCCGAGAAAGCGGTTCGCCACCAAATCGCGAATGGCATTCAAGTCGTCCTCCAGGTCAGCCGACTCCCGGATGGATCGCGCCGCCTCGTATCCATCTCGGAGATCGTCGGCATGGAAGGTGACATAATCACCATGCAGGAGATCTTCACGTACGAGCGCCAGGGAATCGACGCGGAGGGGAAGCTGCGGGGCCGCTTCCGGGCCACCGGCATCCGTCCGAGCTTCACCACGCTTCTGGAGGCTCGAGGTGTCCAGCTGCCGGGCGGTCTCTTCCTGGACCGTCCTCTCGAAGTGGTGCCAGGGGAAGCATCCACCGGCACGAAAGGAGGTTGGCGATGAGCCTGTCCGCGGGCCTGACCGCCGTCCTGGTCTTCTGTGCCGTGGTCTTCGGCACGCTCTCCCTCGCTCTCATGTGGGAGGTGCTGAGGGACTGGATGCGGCGGAGAGAGGTGGTGAAAAGATTGCAGCCGGCGCTCCTGAATCCGGATGAGGGTCATACCGCTCGCTCCGACGACCTGATCCGGGAGTTCGCGGGCAGCGAGAGCCTTCTCGCCACGCTGGCGCGCAGCGTTCCCGGGATGGAGCGCACCACGGCGCTGCTGAGGGAATCACGGACCGAATGGGCGCCGGAGACATTCCTTCTCATATCTGTCGGGCTCGCGTTCGGGCTCGGCGCCGCGACCCTCCTGCTGACCGGCATGCTCATCGCCGCGGCCCCAGCGGCCGCATTGGGCGCGCTCACCCCGTACCTTCTGTTACGTCACAAGCGAACCCGTCGGCTCAGGCGGTTCGAGGAGGAATTTCCGGAAGCCATCGACCTTCTCACGCGCGCCATCCGTGCCGGTCATCCGTTGGCTTCGGGCATGCGGATGGTGGCGGACGAAGGTCCGCCCACGGTGGCGGAGGAGTTCCGCCAGACGTTCGAGGAGCAGCGCTTCGGCCTCCCATTCGACGACGCGCTGCTCGGCATGGTGGACCGCACGAGCATGGTGGACGTGCGCATCTTCGTGATCGCCGTGCTCATCCAACGCGAAGTGGGCGGCAACCTCGCCGAGATCCTCGACAATCTGGCGCATACCATACGGGGGCGCTTCTACATCCGGCGTCAGCTCAGGGTCTACACGGCCCAGGGCCGCTTGAGCGGGTATACGCTTGCCGCCCTGCCGATCGTCGTGGGTTTCCTGACCTTCCTCATGCAGCCCGAGCACATCGGCCTGTTGTTCAGTACCCCCATCGGCTGGTTCATGGTGGGGGTGGCGATACTGCTGCAGCTCATTGGTGGTCTTTGGATTCGCAAGATCATCGACATCGAGATCTGAGGTGGGTGATATCATGACTCTATTGATCGCTGTCTGCACGGCCGTGAGCGCCGGGCTGCTGGTCGTCCTCGTGCTCGAGATGATCCCCGCCCGATCCCGGGCGGTGAAGGTGAAGATGACCGAGATGGGCCTACACGACTTGTTCGAAGCCGATGAGGTAGCCCGTAGGGCACGGCAGCGAAGCAAGCTCAAGGATCTACTTCACCATATCGGCGAGCAGGTGGAAGGTCGTCGGGCCGACTGGGGAAAGACCCGGCTGCAGCTCATCCGAGCGGGCTACCGTTCCCCGACCGCGATGCCTCTCTACCTCGGGATCCGATTCGGAGGGATGGCTCTGCTGGGCGTTTACGGATTCCTTCTCGGAGCGGCAGCCGGTGTGGGTGGGCTGTTTCCGATCATATGCGCGGCCTTCGGCGCCGGGGCCGGGTGGCTCCTGCCGCCGCTGATCCTGAACGGGCGGGTCCGCCGACGGCAGAAGGAGCTGCAGAAGGCCCTTCCGGATGCGGTCGATCTGCTCGTGATCTGTGTCGAGGCCGGGCTGGGGCTCAACCAGGCGATGGTGCGGGTCGCCGAGGAGGTCCGGCATGTCAGTCGGCTGATGACCGAAGAGCTCGCGCTTTCGAACGCGGCCATCCGGGCCGGCACGCCGCGCGACCAGGCGCTCATGGACCTCTTCGAGCGGACGGGTCTTTCCGACATCCGCTCACTGGTGACCATGGTGATCCAGACCGAAAGGTTCGGGACGTCCATCGCGCGTTCGCTGCGGATCCATTCCGAAACGATGCGCACCAAGCGCCGTCAACGTGCGGAGGAAGCTGCGGCCAAGACGACCATCAAGATGGTGTTCCCGCTGGCGTTCTGCATCTTCCCGGCGCTGTTCGTGGTGGTACTGGGACCTGCGGTGATCAGCGTGCTCCAAACCTTCAGCCAGATGTGAGGTGAGAGATCTCATGAGGATCGTGAACCTGACACGTAGCACCGTGCTCGGCACCCGAGTCATGCTCGCCGATAGCTGGTGGAGCCGATTCCGGGGCTATCTGGGTCGGCGCGTGCCGCAACGTGGAGAGGGTATCCTGCTCGTGCGGTGCAATGCGGTCCACACCTACGGCATGGCGTTCGAGCTGGACGTCATCTTTCTTTGTGCGGACGGGGGCGTGCTGCACATGATCCCCGAGATGGGGCCGTGGCAACGATCTCCTCGCGTGCCGGGCTGCCGTTACGTGCTCGAGGTGCCGCCGGGAACGATCCGGCAGACCGGCACATCCGTAGGCGATTCGTTCACCTGGACACCGTTGAAGCGGCTGTCGCTCGAGACGAGTGAGATGACATGAGTCACGTGGGCGTTGTCGAAGATATCTCGGTGGTGGGGGCGGAGACGGCTCCCCCCGTCCCGGAATCCGTGGCCGACACGGGTCTGTCCGAGACCCAGATCACGGATCTGCTCCTCAAAGTGCTCTACCAGCGGGGCACGCTCCTCGGTGATCAGCTTTCCGAGATCTTGGCGCTTCCGTTCGCCATCATCGACGATCTGCTCCTCACGGCGCAACAGCGCCATTTCGTCGAGGTGCTGCAGGCGCTCGGTCACGGCCGCGGCGGCTATGCCTTCTCCCTCACGGAGGAAGGACGTCGTCGTGCCCGAGCGGCGCTCGAAGTGAGCCATTACGTCGGAGCCGCGCCCGTGCCGTTGGAACAGTTCAGCAAGTGGGCGACCGCCCAGTCCGTACGTGGCAACCAGGTACGCCGCGAAGAGTTGGAGGAGGCCTTCGACGACCTGGTGCTGCCCGACGGCGTGATGGATGCGTTGGGACCCGCCCTGAACTCGGGGAGCTCGATCTTCCTCCATGGTGCTCCCGGAAACGGAAAGACGGCCATCGCCGAGCGCCTCGGGACGTTGACATCGAGCTCCATCTTCATGCCCAGGGCCTTGATGGTGCACGGGCACGTCATGGTGCTGTACGACTCGGTGTACCACGAGGAGGTCGAGCGTGAGGAGTCGCAGCATGCCGGCTCGGCCCTGTTCCGCGACGGCCCCCGATACGATCCTCGCTTCGTGCAGATCCGCAGGCCTACCGTGTTCGTGGGCGGTGATCTCACGATGGATCAACTCGACCTCCAGTTCGATCCGAATTCGAAGGTCTACCAGGCGCCGTTCCAGCTCAAAGCCGCCGGCGGGGTCCTCATCATCGACGACTTCGGGCGTCAGCGGATGCGGCCGGCGGAGTTGCTGAACCGGTGGATCGTGCCGTTGGAGAAGGGGTTCGACAACCTGACGCTCCACTCCGGCATCAAATTCCCCGTCCCCTTCGATTGCATCCTGATCTTCGCCACCAACCTGAATCCACGCGATCTCGTCGACGAGGCGTTCCTGCGGCGGATCCAGTTCAAGGTCGAAGTGAGTAGCCCGAGCCGGGAAGCCTTCGAGCAGATCCTGCGGATCAATTGCGCCCAGATGGGCATCGCGTTCGACGCCCGAGCCGTGGACGTGCTCTACTCGGAATACTACGAGGGGATGAACATACCGCCGCGCGGATGCCACCCGCGTGACATTCTTCGGCACATCGCGTCCATGGCGAGCTTCTGGGGCATCCCGCCCTCGCTCGATCCCGAGCTGCTACGCCGCGCGGTTCGTTCATATTTCCTGGTGATGGAGGAGTTCCATGCAGGGTGATACCGATCAAGCGGCGAATGCCCCTGTCGACGTAAACACGTCGGCCGAGCGGGAGAGGCGGCTTCACGAGCGCTTACGGGCGATCGAGACGGATGCGCGCGGCCTTCGTGCGCGGATACGTTGGTTGGCGTCGGGGCTCGTCCTGGCCGCCGTGCTGCTGGGGATCGTGCTGATCCGGCCCGACTTGCTGCCGGTCCCGACTCGGATCGCGGCCGACGTGATCGAAGTCGGTCAGCTGGTGCTCGTGGATGCGGCCGGCCAACCTCGTGGGGAATGGGGCGTGGCCGGGAAGGGAGACACCCGGTTGCTCATGCTGGACGAGGACGGCCGTCAGCGCTTGACCCTGTCGGTCGGCGAGGACGGCGTCCCGGGCCTGTCTCTGGCCAATGCCGCGGGTCAACGCCGGGTGGCGCTGGGCCTGCTGTCCGACGAAACGACCAGCTTGGTCTTCGCCGATGGTGGAGGCACTCCGAGAGCCGTTCTCGGGCTGACGCGGGGGGAGGCAGCCAGCCTCGTCTTCGCCGACGCCGACGGCGTGAGCCGGATGGGGATGGGGGTGGACCGTAGCGGCGTCGGGAGTGTGATGCTGCCCGAGGAAGCCGATGAGGACCTCCCCGTCCCTGAAGGGTGACGCAGACGGCCCTGACAGACGGAAAAGTGGATCCGTGTTCGGTGCCGGACCGATTGTTGGATGGGAGCCACGATCCGTGGCACGAAGAAGGCATGATCGCATTACGGTGCATCTTATTTGGCGATCCCATAAGCGACTGGCAGACCGCGATCTCTGAGGAACGAGCTTCGGGAGGATAAGTCCGGCACGGACCTTGTCTTCAGTGGCGTGCGAGCGGCGCCGACGAGGGGGTCTCCTGAGTATGCGTCAATACCGTCCACCTTCTCCGTGTAACCCCGGGCCGAAAGTCGGCAAGGGGACCGGGAGGAGCTAACCGCATGAAGACCGCACGCATACTCGTCGTCGATGACGAGCCCGCGCTCCGCACGACGCTCGCAGCGCACTTGACTGAAGTAGGCCACGATGTACTCGCGGTCGAGTCCGCGACGGTGGCGCTGAACAGCATGAGCCGATTCGCCCCGGACATCGTCCTTACGGATGTCATGATGCCTGGCATGAGCGGCATCGAGTTGCTGACCCATCTCAGGGAAGTGACACCCGACATCGATGTTGTCCTCTTCACGGGCAAGGGAGACGCCCGAGGTGCCATCGACGCCATCCAGCTCGGTGCCTCGGACTATCTAACCAAGCCCCTCTGCCTCGACGAGACCGAGGGCGTCATCGATCAATGTCTGCTCAGGCGCCAACGTGCGCGTGCCGGGTCGGCTCCCTCCATGTCGTCGTCCGAGCTCGATCCCGCGTACGGTCTGGTCGGGAGGCATCCAAAGATGGTCGATGTCTACAAGGCCATCGGATCCGTGGCCCGGGCCGGAGCGGGAGCGGCGGTCCTGATCCGGGGTGAAACGGGCACGGGCAAAGAGCTCATCGCGCGGGCCATCCACATGACTTCGCAGCGGGCGAACGGTCCTTTCGTGGCCTTCAACTGTGCGGCCGTGCCGGAGTCCCTCCTGGAGTCGGAGCTCTTCGGGCATGTTCGTGGAGCGTTCAGCGGAGCCACCATGGATCGGCGCGGGAAGTTCGAAGCCGCTGCGGGAGGGTCCCTGTTCCTCGACGAGATCGGTGACACGACGCCGGCCTTTCAGGCCAAGATGCTGCGCGTCCTTCAGGAGCGGGAGTTCTATCCCGTCGGAAGCGACTATCCCAGCCGGAGCGATGCCACCATCATCGCGGCCACCCATCGGCCGCTGCACCAGATGGTAGAGGATGGCACCTTCCGTCAGGATCTGTTCTACCGTCTCCAGGTGCTCGAGATCGAAGTGCCTCCGCTCCGTGAGCGTCGCTCCGATATCCCGCTCCTCATTCGGCACCTCGCGGCCCGCGCGGCCGCGGATGCGCGAATCACGCCCCCCGTCATCCCGCAGAAGGTCATCGAGGAGTTGACTAACCGCGATTGGCCCGGAAACGTACGGGAGTTGGAGAATGTCATCCGACGCGCCGTGATCATGAGCCGCTGCTCCGTATTGACTGTTCAAGACATCGGCGGGTGCGAAATTCCGGCGAAAGAGGTGGAAGCCGCGCCTGTGACGCTATCCGACGTACGCGCTTCCACGGAGCGTCGGTACGTCCAGCGGGTGCTTTATGATGCCGAGGGGAACAAGAGCAAGGCGGCGCGGATCCTCGGAGTGTCTCGCCCTACCCTCAACCGCCTGATTCGAGATCATCAGTTGGCGGTGCGTTAGACGAGCGGGCCGCCGGGGCCCGCCCCCGGTCATTGCATGCGCATGGCTGCGACCATCTGGCTGCATGCTCCACGATATGGGGCGGCTCCGGCTTGGGCGCAGTCTCGCGAAGGTCGAAATCCATCAAGAGAAGGTTGATCATGTCGCTCCACCGTCGCGCCGTGCGTGTCCACCTTCGCGGAGGACTCACCCTTCGCGGGCGCGTTCACGTGGCAGAAGGACAGTCCCTTTGCGGATTTCTGAGCGCGGGGCGCTTCTTCTTGAATCTCACCGAGGTGAGAAGAGAGGATGACGAGGAGGACGAGGAGCTTCCCCACCTAAGCGTCCGGCTACGACAGATCGTTTGGGTAGAACCATTGGATCCGGCGCTCCGTCTCTCCTCGGCGGCGGTCGCCTCCGAAGAAACGCGAAGCATAGAGTTGCATCTAGAGGGGGGGCACCAACTCCAGGTGGAGCTGAACGTGTCCAGCGAGACCCGGATGTCGGATTATCTCGACGCGAATCCGTGGTTCATTCCTCTCTGGTACGTTCGGGTTCTCGGGGAGGAGCAGGTGGTGGAGCGGGTGGCGCTCAATCACTTCGCGATCTTGACGATCCGTGAGGTGGAGCCGGCGTAAGCCCCGCGGGTATTAGCGGGATTGCAGCCGCCTCATGAGCACAGGTTTCACGACACGGGGCGCAGGCCGTGGGGCTGGCCGGGATACACGACCAACTGGGTGGGAACGCCCCTGCGCCGGAGCGCCTGATAGTGCCGCGGGGGTTCATCATGACCACGGCGTATCCGCCAGCCGCGAGGATCCGCGCCTCGTGTTGAAGCCGACGCGCTGCAACTGCGTGGCGTATCTTAAGCGCCACGCGGCGGAATGTCGTAGCGCACCTCCACCATCTGCCCGTACGTCTGCACCGACGTGAGTCGAAGCGGAGGCGTCGCGAGCCGGCGCGGGAAGAGCGGCGCGCCCCGTCCGAGCGTGACCGGAGCGATCTGGATGATGAGTTCGTCGAGGAGGCCCGCGTCGTGGAACTGGCCCGCGAGGTCTCCGCCGCCCGCGATCCAGACGTTCTTGCCGGCTGCTGCCTCCACCATGGCCGCGTGCACGGGCCGGACGTCGCCGCTCACGAACCGGACGTCCGCGCCGGGCATGGTGGGGAGCGACCGGCTGCTGAAGATCCAGCACGGCTGCTCGTACGGCCAGTCCTCCTCCGCCTCACTCCCGCTTCCCGCGAGATGCCGAAGGATCCACTCGTAGGTCGTCGACCCCATGGCGAGGGCACCGACGTCGCGGATGAACTCGGGGTAGCTGCTTTCCTCCAGCGGCTCTCCTTGCATCAACCAATCCAGCGAGTCGTGCTCGTCTGCGATGAAGCCGTCCAGGCTCGTGGCGCCGTAGTACTGCGTCTTCTTCATGGTGCGTCGCGGAGAAGGAGGGGAGGGCGGGGCGGAGGGAGCGGGCCGGTCAGGATCAAAGTTGTCGGCGCGAGCCGGGCTTTCAAGGTGCCCCATACCGGGCGGTCGTGCGACGTGGCGAGGGCGGCCACTCCGGCCTAGGTTGCCACCCGGTGATCCGATCATCCGATGACTCCCTACTGGTCGACTTCGATGCGTTCCCTCCTGCTGCTCTCGGTTCTCCTCCTGGTGCCGGCCCCCGGCTCGGCCCAGACACCCATCCTGTACGAGATCGGCTTCCAGAACCGGGCTCATCACGAGGCCGAGATCCGGGTCACCTTTCAGGACATCGGGCCCGGCCCGCTACAGCTGAGGATGAGCCGCACGTCTCCGGGCCGCTACGCGCTGCACGAATTCGCCAAGAACGTCTACGCGTTCCGCGCGACAGGCGTCGGTGGTCGGCCCGTCACGGTGACGCGACCGAACCCCCATCAGTGGGACGTGACCGGCCATGGCGGCGGGGTGACGGTCACCTACGTTCTCTACGCCGACCGGGCGGACGGAACATACGCGGCCATCGATCGCACCCACGCGCACCTGAACATGCCGGCCACGTTCATGTGGGCCCGGGACATGGAGGAACGTCCGCTCGAGCTCACGGTCCGCGTGCCCGAGGGGAGTGGCTGGCGCGTCGCCACGCAGCTCGCGCCCACGGAGGATCCGCATCGGTTCATCGCCCCCAATCTGGCCTACTTCCTGGACAGCCCCACGGAGGTGTCGGATCACTGGATGGACAGCTGGACGGTGCCGGCGGCGGGCGGCCCGCAGACCATCCGGGTCGCGCTGCACCACGCGGGCTCGCAGGCCGACGCGTCCAGGTACGCCCAGGATGTCCGGGCCATCGTCGATGCCACCGAGCGGATCTTCGGAGTGATGCCGTCGTTCGATCACGGGACGTACACGTTCCTCGCGGATTACCTGCCGTGGGCGGCCGGGGATGGGATGGAGCACAGGAATTCGACCGTGCTCGCGAACACGGCGTCGCTGGCCGACAACCGGCTCGGCATTCTCGGCACCGTGGCGCACGAGTTCGTCCATGCGTGGAGCATCGAGCGCATCCGGCCGGCGTCGCTCGAGCCTTTCGACTTCGAGGAGGCCAACACGTCCGGGGAGCTCTGGTTCGGCGAGGGCTTCACGAGCTACTACGATGATCTGATCCTGTGGCGCGCGGGACTCATCACGGACGAGGACTTCGCGGCGCGCATGGGCTCGATCGCGAACACGGTCACGCTGGCCCCCGGGCGGCGTTTCTTCTCTCCCGTCGAGATGAGCCTCCAGGCGCCGTTCGTCGATGCGGCCACCGCGGTCGATCCGAACAACAGGTCCAACGTGTTCCTGTCCTACTACACATGGGGTTCGGGGATCGCCCTGGGACTCGACTTGACGCTCAGGACGGGCTTCGAAGGGGTCACGCTCGACCACCTCATGAGAGAGATGTGGCGGACGCACGGCTCCCCCGAAATCCCTTATGACGTGGATGACGTGCAGGCCGCACTCGCCCGCGTGACGGGTGACGACGCGTTCGCCGCCGACTTCTTCGATCGTTACGTGCGGGGCCGGGAGGTCCCGGACTATCCACGACTCCTGGCCGCCGCTGGGATCGCTTTCGAGCCGAGCCGACCCGGCGCCGCATGGATCGGACCGCTACCCGTCGCCGCCGATCCAGAGGGGGCGCGGATCACCGCTACGCCCTGGATCGGTAGTCCGCTCTATGAAGCGGGGTTGGACCGCGGCGACCGCATGTTGGCCTTCGACGGCCAGGTGGTGACCACGGCGGACGACATCGAGCGCATCCTGAGCGCGCATCGCCCCGGGGAGACCATTGCGGCGAGGGTGCTCAGCCGTGGCACGGAGTTGGAGGTCACGCTGGCGTTGGAGGAGGACCCCGAGCGGAGCGGCGTCCTGTCGTCCCCGGATCGGCGAAGCACGGATCAGGCCGCCACGCTCGAGCGCTGGAAGGCGGCGTCGGACGCTGTCGATCCGGACTCACCCGACTGATCGTCTCCCGTCACTCCGCGCGCAGGGCCTCCAACGGATCCACCCGGGCGGCTCTCCTGGCCGGGATCCAGAGCGCGAGGCCGGCAACAGCCAACATGAGAACGGTAACGAGCGCGTAGCTCGCGGGGTCGGTCGGGGAGACGCCGTACAGCAGGCCCGCCATGAGGCCCGTCAGGAGGTAGGCGCCGGCGAGGCCGAGCGCGATGCCGACCAGGACGACTGTTCCGCCCTGCCGCAGGACCATGCGCTGGACGTCTCCGGCGCGGGCGCCCATGGCCATACGCACGCCGATCTCGCGGGTACGCCCACCGACCACGTACGCGACGACGGCATATACGCCGAGGGTGCCCAGGAGCGTGGCGATCGCGGCGGCCAACCCGATGAGCACGAGCGCGAACGTCGTGGGCGCGGTCGCTTCGTCCACCACGTCCTGGAGGGTGCGGAGGCGTGCCACCGGGACGAGCGGATCGAGCTCACCGAGCGCGGCACGCACCGCGGGGACCAACGTGGCGGGTGGAACCGACGCGGCCACGACGTAGATCAGGCGGCTCGGGGGCGGACCGTCGACCCCTTCAGGAAGGACAGGGAGATAGAGCGTGCGTGTGAACTCGTCCGAGGTCAGCTCCGCACGCACGTCGTCCGCCACGCCGATCACGGTATGCCAGCGGTCGACGCCGCCCGAGACGCGGATGCGGCGGCCGATCGGGTCCTCTCCCGGGAAGTACGCGTTGGCCGCTGCCTCGCTGAGGATCGCCGTGGTAGCCGCGCCCTGCTCGTCGGCCGGTGCGAACGAGCGCCCGCGCACGCTGATGCCCATCACGTCGAAGTACCCGGCCGTCGCGACCCGCAGACCCGTCACGATGGGCTCTTCCTCTTCGGGAGCGGGGCGCCCCTCCACCTCCAACAGGTCGCCCCAGCACATGCTCTCTGAAAGCGGCAGGCATTGGCCGATGGCGGCGGCGGCCCGGACGCCCGGGAGCGCCCCGAGGCGCGGGAGCAAAGCGTCGTGAAAGGCCTTCGCCTCCGCCCTCGTTCCGTACCTGGCCGACGGCAGCGCGATCTCGAAGGTGAGCGCCCCGCGCTCCGAGAATCCGAGATCGATGGATCTCATCTGCTGGAATGTCCGGATGAGTAGAGACGAGCCCACCAGCAGAACGATTGCGAGCGCCACTTGCGCCGCCATGAGGGCGTGTCTCCCGTGAACGCGGTCCCGGCCCGCCGTTCCGCGGCCGCCGCCCTCCTTCAGCGCGGCCGCGGGTGAGCCGGAGTGGCCGGACGCGAGGCGATGCGCCGGCACCATCGCGAGCAGCACCCCGGTAACGAGACACGCGCCGAGCGCGGCTACGACCACGGCCGGATCGAGCGCGACCTCGTCGAGGCGGGGGATGTGGACGGGCACGCGCGCGCGCAACACATCGATGGCGACCTTCGCGGCGGCCACGCCGAGCACGCCGGCGCTCAGGACGACGAGGAGCGTCTCGGCCAGGAAGCTCGCGAGCAGCCGCGCGCGCCCGGCCCCGAGCGCCGCGCGAACGGCCGTGTCCCGGTGGCGATCTTCGATGCGGACCAGGAACAGATTGGCCACGTTGGCGATGGCGATGAGGAGCACCACGCCGACGGTGCCCATGAGGATCCAGAGTGTGGCGCGCACGTCGCCGACCACGCTCTCCTTGAGAGACACCACGCGCGGATGGACCCGTGCCTCGTCGAGGTACATGGTCGCACGCTCGGGATCGTCGCCGCTCTCTCGGATGACCGTGAAGATGCTCTCCATCTCGCCTGCGAGATCGTCCGGCGTGGCACCCTCGGCGAGGCGCGCTACGGAGAGGTCGTTCCACCCGCCCAGGCCGGCCGAGGGTACCACGCGCGGGAGCCAGAACGCACGGGTCGGATCGGGGAACGCGAACCCCTCGGGCATGACGCCCACGATTTCGTGGCTCGTCCCGTTGAGCAAGATGGTGCGCCCCACCGCGGCGGGGTCCGATCCGAGCCGTCCCTGCCACAGTCCGTAGGAGATCACGGCCGCGGGCGGTGCGCCGGGCTGCGCCTCGGCCGGTGTGAACCATCGCCCGAGCACGGGCTGGACGCCGAGCACGTCGGTCAGGGACGGCGTGGCGCCCACGCCCGGGAGGCTCACTGGATCTCCGAGGCCGGTGAGCGTGAGCTCGAACCGCGTGTACATCGCGATCGACTCCGCCCTTCGGAGATGGTCCTGGTAGAACCGGAAGAACCCGTAAGCCATCCCCAGGCCCCGGTCCCGCCCGAGCCCGGTGGCTCCGTGGTCGACTTCGACGATGCGATCCGATTCGGGATACGGGAGCGGGGCGAGGACGACGCCGTGCACGAGGCTGAACACCGCGGTCGTCGCTGCCACGCCGAGGCCGAGCGTCACGACACAGGACAGGGCGAACGACGGTCGCCGAGCCAGTCGGCGCGCGGCTCGCGGAAGCTCCTGCCATATGCCACTGCCGATATGCTCTGCCATTCCACCCCTCCCCGTTCCAGGTCTCCCATCCGGGGTGCGTCGCGCACCCACGTGCTCGAGCCACTCGACGACCAACACCCTCGCCAGCGCCGCGAATCCGTGTACGGTGCGCGCCCACCGCTTCGAGGCCGTCGGCGCATCGTCTCTCAACGCCGCGAAGACCCGGGTCATCTCTTCGCTGTCGCGTCGGGCGCACGCGGGAAGAAGCGCCGTCAGCGCGCCATAAAGCGCGACCGTCAAGGACCGGCGTGCGCTCACCCTCCGTCCGCCACGGCCGGCCGTGCCTGCGCCAACAGCCGCTGGAGCCGCCCGAGCTCCGCCACGAGCACCGCGCGTCCGGCACCCGTGATACGGTACGTGCGGCGCCGTTCCTGCTCGTCGTCGGCCTCCTCGATCCAGTCGAGGGCGCGCATCCGTCGAAGCACCCGGTACAGGTTCGCGGGGTCGAGCAGCACTCCCGACGAGGAACGGGCCTCCACCGCCTTCACGAGTCCGTAGCCGTGAAGCGGGCGCTCGGCCAGCACCGCCAGTATCATGAGGTCGCGCGGGGCGAGCGGCAGGTGTGAAGTCGGGTCCATGTGGTTCTATAGGTCAAGTGACTTATAATGTCACTTTACAGATACTCACTTCGGTCGGGATGGACAAGGGGGGCGGGGGCTGCCTCAATCCGCTCTCAGCGCCTCCGCCGGGTCCACCCGGGCCGCCTCTCGCCGCCGGAATCCAGCTGCCTTGGCGTGAGCAGGTCTGAAGACCGACCCGTCCCCTCGTCCGGCAGGAGAAAGGCCGGGGGATCAGCTCCCGTCCCGCCTGCCCCGCAGGCGAGCCCCAATGCCGCGAAAGAGCTGCAGGTCCTTCTCGTCCCATGCGCCGGCCACAGCGAGAGCCGCCAGGTAAGTGAGTGCGCCGGCCAGGCCGGCCAGCACCGGAACCTCCCGCAGTGACCACATGAGTCCGGCAGCCGGCGCGATGGCCAGAACGGGGGCGCGCAGGAGCGAGAGGACTCCTACGCGGTACCCCTCACGGGCCAGACCGGCCCCCATGCCGATAGCCAGCGCCGCCTCCGTGACCAGGGTGGCACCGGCGGCGCCTACGTGCCCATAGCGCGGGACCAGGATCGTGTTGAGCACCACGTTGATCACCAGGCCCATGGCAAAGATCCTCAGGGACACGTCCCGGAGATCCACATTGTCCAGCACCTCCGTGGTGTTGCTCCGGACGAAGACGAAGGGGATGGAGAGTGCCAGGAGCACGAGGGCGGGCACCGCCGGAACGTACTCGCCGCCGTAGACCATGGCCACGAAGGGATGCGCCAGGACGGCCAGCACCGCACCCAGGAAGAGGCCCACGATGACCAGGTATTTCAGCCCTCGACGGTACAGGCGGAGGACCGTCTCCAGGTCTCCCCGCCCGAAGTTGGCGGAGATGGTGGGTCCCAGGCTCCCGTTCACCGATTGGGGCAGCATGATGGCTCCGTCCATCACCGTGTAGACGGAACCGTACCAGCCCACTTCCCGGGCGCTGCGGAGCGCTCCGAGGAAAAGGAGATCCACACGGAAGGTCAGGAGACCCACCCCCTGGCGGAGGGCCACAGGGGTTCCGCCCACCGCCAGCCGGCGGATGGCGGCCAGGTCGAAGTGTACGCGCACCGGCGCGATGCGCTGCTGGAAGAGCGTTATCGTGACCAGCGCGCCTGCCAGCCGTCCTGCCGCGAACGCCGCTGCCAGGATCACGGGGTCGGGTCGCAGCAGGAGGACCACCGCGGCTGCCACCACGATGGCGCCGCGTTCGGTGAACGAAGTGAGAGCCTCCAGCGGGTAGGCGTCGTGAACGCGGAAGACGAAGCGGAAGTAATTGCCCACGGCCCGGATGAGCTGGTCCACGCCCAGGAGGAGCGCCACATGCACGACGGTGGCGTCGTTTCCGATGAGCGAGGCAACCCAGGCGAGCAGGGGGAAGTAAAGCACCGACACCGGCAGCGTGAAGCCCAGGTAGGTGGCCACGATCTCCGCAGTACGATCGGGGTCGCGGGCTACCATGATGGCCGAGTAGCGGGCCGCCCCCCAGGCCGGGAGCATGAAGAGCACGTTGGCAATGGCCAACCCCAGCATGAACTGCCCGAAGGCCGTGTCCCCGAGGGCCCGCGCCGCGACGACGTACACCACGAAGAGGAGGGCCACGCTGAGCTGGCCGATGGTGACAAAGACCGACTTGCGGAAAAAGCCTTCCGGACCGGGTTCGTGCAGTGCCTCGTATTTGGAAGGGGTCAAGCCGGCCCTGCCGCGCTGAGTCCATGAACCTGCTCTCCGGCATCCGCCCGGGAGCCATCAATCTGTGCCCGCGGGGCGAGCGTGGGAAGCTTGCCCGACGATCGCTTCATGGTCATCATCGTGCCCATGAGCAACAAGCCCCCCGTCATAGTCCTGGCGCTGGACGCCGTGGAAGAATCCCTCGTGAACCGTCTGGTTGCCGAGGGGCGCATGCCCCACCTGGCGGCGCTCCGGGAGCGCGGTGTGCACGGCCAGGTACACAGCCGGCCGGAAGGATTCCTGAGCATGGTGTGGCCCACGTTCTTTACCGGGCAGACCCTGGGAGCCCACGGCTGGTACTTCAACAAGCTGTGGAGCGCGGACGACCAGTGTCTGCGCTACGTGGACCCCTCCTGGCTACCCATCCGTCCCTTCTGGGAGGACCTCGGTCCGGACGTGCGCGCAGCGCTGCTGGACGTGCCGTTCTCGCCGCCTCCGGGGGCGGATTTCAACGGGGTTTTCCTGAACGGCTGGCAGGCGCACGATGACTTCGGGCAGTACACGGTCCCCGCCGATCTGCTCCGGAACCTGCGCGCCCGTCACGGCCGGCCCGCCATGAGGCCGGAGATCTTCGGACCACAGGACACAGGCACCCTCGAGCGCCAGCGCCACGAGGGGATCGCGTCCCTGGAGCAGTTCACCGGAGTGGTCCTGGACCTCCTCGGCAGGGAGAAATGGGACCTCTTGGTCGCTGTTTTCGGCGGCGCGCACCGCGCAGGCCATTACCTCTGGTCCCTGGACGAGGCCGACGTGAGCGGCGCGGATCCAGATGCGAGGAAGCGGCTTGAGGGCACCCGGGAGGAACTCTATGTGAAGGCGGATCGCGCGGTGGGAGAGGTGGTTGCGGCGCTGCCGGCTGATGCCCGGCTCATGGTGTTCGCACTGCATGGAATGGGGCGGAACCGGGGGTGGGCCGAGCACTTCGGCGCGGTGGTGAACCACCTCCATGCCCGGGGCCGGCTCGCAGCCGCTCCGAAGCAGGGCCTGGTCTACCGGGTCAAGAAGGCGCTTCCATGGGAATGGGTGCGGCAGGTGACCACCCGTCTGCCCGGCCAGGTCAACCACCGCCTCGTGCCGCTGTGGTCCCGGCACATGCTGGACTGGTCGACCACCAGGTATTTCGCACTTCCTCTGGACCTCAACGGCTACCTGCGGGTGAACCTGCGCGGCCGGGACGCGGAGGGCATCGTTGAGCCCGGCCGGGAATATAAGGCGCTCCTGGACGAGCTCACGTCGGACTTCCTGGCGCTCCGCGACCTCCGGGATGACGCGCCCATCGTGGCGGGAGTGGATCGGGTGGACGACCTGGTGGGGCGCGATGCGCCCCGCCGCAGGCATCTGCCGGACCTGGTGGTGCGGTGGACCGATACGTATGCGCACGGGTCCCCGGGCATCCGTACGCCCTACGGCGAGCTGCGCCTGGATCCCGGGAAGCCGCTGCCCTCGGGCCGCTCGGGGAACCACACGCGGCATGGCTGGTTCGTGGCGACGGGACCCGGCGTGGGGCGGGGCAGGCTGCCGCATCCGGTGGACTCGGTCCACCTGCCGGCCACGCTCATGGAATGGGTGGGCGCGCGCCGGCCTGCGCGCATGGAGGGGAAGCCGTTGCCGGAACTCGCAGGCGAGGGTCAGGGAGATCCGATCCCCGCCTGAGGCCCGCGTCACCTACGGGGTGGCGCCCGAATTCCGCGCGGCGGGGCCGCGACGAACCGGCTGTAGATGTTCACCAGACGCGCGGCCTGCCGGTCCCACGTGTACTCCTGTTCCAGGAGCGCCCTGGCCGCTCGCCCCAGTGCCTGCCGCTGCTCCGGACGGTCCAGCAGTTCCAGCACCGCGGCGCCGAGTGCCTCTCCCGAAACCTCCGATACAGCCACGGCCGCCTGGCCATGGCGGCACGGCTGGATAGAATTCTCGAACCCCACCAGGGCCGTCCCGGCGGCCATGTAGTTGAGGTTCTTCTGCGGGACACCGTCGCAGCGGGGGCGTGGATTCAGCGTCACATGCGCCCGCGACAGCTCGCGTTGCAGGACGGGTAGGCGTACCGGCACCACTGCGATCCGCTCGCGAATGCCCAGTCGGCCCGCCAAGGCCTCGAAGGGCGCGAAGTCCGAGTCTGTCAGGATCCGCAGCTGCGCGCCGGGCCGCTTCTGGAGAACCTCCCGAAAGGCCAGCAGCAGGTGGTCGATCCCCTGGTACGGGGCCAGGTTGCCCGCGTACACGAGTACCCCGGTGCCGGGCTCCGGGCCCTCCCGGGGCGGCGCCGGAGGAAAGCGGGTGAGATCCACACCGTTCCCGACTACCTGGATACGGTCCGGCTCCACCGCGCCGATGGAGAGGAGGTGGGCGCGC
>Ga0326597_10001305_pt1 | contig 40733 bp, 32 predicted proteins | sample RVTome_12_FD_203789 | JGI IMG/M metagenome (GOLD analysis project Ga0326597, IMG submission 203789) | Soil microbial communities from uranium-contaminated site in the Upper Colorado River Basin, Wyoming, United States - RVT100D185 | ecosystem: Environmental > Terrestrial > Soil > Contaminated >... | reverse complement strand
GCCCCAGAGTTCCCCGGCAGGGGAAAAAAAATGCACGTTTCTTCAAGAGGTTAATACGATGTGGTCCTACGGCGGGTTTCCGCAGCGGCGCATGCGCCGGATGCGGCGCGACGAGTTCACGCGCCGGCTGCGGCGCGAGCACCGGCTCACATCCGATGACCTCATCTATCCGATGTTCGTGATCGAGGGCAGGAATCGGATAGAACCGGTGCCGTCGATGCCGGGTGTTCGGCGCTATACCGTCGACCGCCTGCTGGCGCACGCCGAGCTGTGCGCGAAGGCCGGCCTGCCGGCGGTTGCGGTTTTTCCGCTGATCGCCAGAGAATTGAAGTCAGCCGACGGGCGCGAGGCGGCCAATCCCAAGGGGCTGGTGCCACGCGCGGTGGCCGCGTTGAAGAAGCGGTTTCCCGGGCTCGGCGTCATTACCGATGTCGCGCTTGATCCCTATACCACGCACGGTCAGGACGGCGTGGTCGACCGCAACGGTTACGTGTTGAACGACGAGACCATCGCGATCCTGGAAAAGCAGGCGCTGGTATGCGCTGCGGCCGGCGTGGACGTGGTCGCGCCGTCGGACATGATGGACGGGCGCATCGGCGCAATCCGCGGCGTGCTCGACCGTCACAAGTTCATCCACACGCGTATCCTCGCCTACTCCGCCAAGTACGCGTCCGGCCTCTACGGGCCGTTTCGCGACGCCGTGGGCTCTGCCAAGAGCCTGGGGCGCGGCACCAAGCACACCTACCAGATGGACTACGCCAACAGCGACGAGGCCCTGTGGGAGGTCGCGCTCGACCTCGAGGAAGGCGCGGATATGGTGATGGTCAAGCCCGGGTTGCCCTACCTCGACATCGTGCAGCGCGTGAAGGAGCAGTTCAAGGCGCCGACCTTCGTCTACCAGGTGAGCGGCGAGTACTCGATGCTGAAGGCCGCCGCCGCGCGCGGCTGGCTGGAGGAGCGCCCGTGCGTGATGGAGGTGTTGACCGCCTTCAAGCGCGCCGGCGCCGATGGCATTCTCACCTACTATGCGCTCGACGCTGCCGGCTGGCTGAAAGCGGAAGGCTGATCAAGCTTCGGCGAGGAGTTGCGAGACTTGCGCGCCGGAGGAGGTGCGCCGCGCGGACGAGGACTGGCCTCCGTCCTCGGTCTCGCGCAGCGTGGTGCGGGACGGAGGCCGCGCCCGACGCGATAACCTCGATTACCAACGAAGATTCAGAGGTCGCGCGCTGCGGTGGAGCGGGAAGCGCGGCGTGCGCCCGACGCGATGATCTCGGCCGAGAGTGAGCGCTCACAGAGGGCAGCCGGAGGAAGAAGGGGGAGCGGGCAGGCGCGCGCGGTCGAGTACTGGAGGGGCCGCCTGATGGGTCTTACCGCCACTTGTCCGATCAGGTGTCTGCGACTAATTGCTCGACCGCAGGCAGCTTGGCGCGTTCGATGTTCTTCCCTTCGGGGCTGGTGCGGAGCGGGCTGCGTAGGTCGAGCGGCGAGAGCACGGTCAGCTCGATGTCGGTGCCGTGGTCACTTAGGGTATAAACCGGCACCGTGCGCATCTCCTCCCCCGAATACAGTCGGCTCTGCGCCGACTTGTAGGGGATACGCCGGTCGATCAGATAGAGCTCGACCGCCTTCTCATTGTCGGTGAAGAGCTGCAGATTGACGTCGGCATACTTGCCGGCATTGCCGCTCAGGACCGACCCCGTCAGCTGCGGATTGAACCGGGCGAGCTCGCGCATCGCGCGCACCGCTGTCTCGCGCAGCACGCGCAACCGGTTGCGGTGTTCCTCGTGATGATAGATTTGCTGATAGGTCCTAAATGCCTCCTCGACCTCCTCGTTGGTTGGCAGCTCGCGCGTCTCCGGCATGCCGGCCTGGCGCGCAGCCTTGCGCTTGGCGAGTGCATAGTCCTCGATGCCGTCCTCGGCCATCAACCGCGCGGCCAGGTAGGCGATGCGGCTGCGGCGATCGTTGCGGCCGTTATCCTTGGGCATGGTTGGCTCAGAACAGCTGGTTGCGCACTTCTTCCCGGCGCTCGCCGCCCGCAACGCCACCGAGGAGAGTCTCGTGCTCCGGCGGCGGGAACTCCTGGTAGAAATAATCGACAATGCCCGCCTGCACATCGGCGATCCTCAGACCCGTATCCGGATTGACGCGCAATGCAACCACTCCATCGGGCGGCACGAGCGGCTGCTCCGGGACGCCATCGAGCACCGTCCCCATATAGCCCATCCAGATCGGTAGCGCCGCCTGAGCACCGGTCTCATTGCGCCCGAGCGTACGGGGAGCGTCGAAGCCGATCCAGGCCACCGCCACCAGCTCGGAGGTAAAGCCGGAGAACCACGCGTCCACGAATTCGTTGGTGGTCCCGGTCTTGCCCGCAAGGTCGCTGCGCCCGAGCTTCATGGCGCGCGCGCCGGTGCCCGTGCGCACTACGTCGCGCATGATGCTCGTCATGATGAAAGCGTTGCGGGCGTCGATGGCGCGCTCCGCACCCGCGCCCGCCGCTGCCGGCTTTGCCGCCATCAGCACGTTGCCCTTGGCGTCCTCCACGCGCTCGATGAAGTACGGTGCCACGCGATAGCCGCCGTTGGCGAACACGCCATAGGCGGTCAGCATCTGCAGCGGCGTCGCGTTGCCCGCACCCAGCGCCATAGTGAGATAGGGTGGGTGCAGCTTGGGATCGAAGCCGAAGCGTGCGACGTAGTCCTGCGCATACTGCGGAGTAATCGCCTGCATGATGCGCACGGTCACCAGGTTCTTCGACTTGACCAGGCCCGTGCGCAGACGCATCGGCCCGTCGAACTTTTCATCGAAATTCTTCGGTTCCCATGGTTCCGAGCCGGTCTGCGCGGCGGTGAACGTCAGGGGAGCGTCATTGATCACGGTCGCCGGCGTGAAGCCCTTCTCGAGCGCGGCCGAGTAGATAAAGGGCTTGAATCCTGACCCCGGCTGTCGCAGCGCCTGGGTGACGTGGTTGTACTGGCTGCGGCCAAAATCAAAGCCCCCCACCAGCGCCCGTATCGCCCCGTCGCGCGGGTCCATGGAAACGAGAGCGGCTTCGACCGCGGGCAGCTGGGTGATCTGCCAGCGCCCTTTCTCGCTCTTCTGCACGCGAATGATGGCGCCGCGGCGGATGCGTTGGCCTGGGCTCACTCTGTCACCCAGCAGGCGAGATGCGAACCTGAGCCCCTCGTCCTTGATCTCTACCCACTCGCCGCCCCTGCGGTACGCCCGCACTAGCCTTGGGCTCGCTTCAGCCACGACGGCGGCGTAGATATCGTCGCTGTCCATGGTCTCCTGCAGTGCATCTTCAAGCGCTTCCTCGGTCGGTTTGTCCGGCAATTCAACGTAGCCTTCCGGGCCGCGGTAGCCGTGGCGCCGGTCGTACTCCATGACGCCGTAGCGCAACGCCGCGTGGGCGACTTCCTGGTGGGAGGTACGCAGAGTGGTGTAGACGCGAAGGCCCCTGGCGTAGGTGTCTTCCTGGTAGCGCTCGTAGAGAACCTGACGCACCATCTCGGCAAAATGCTCGGCACGCACCGGGTATTCGTTGATCTCCTTCTTCACCGCGATGGGCTGCCGGTCGGCAGCCGCCAGTTCTTCCTCAGAGATCAGCTGCAGGTCGCGCATCCGGCGCAATACGTACTGCTGCCGCAGCTTGGCGCGCTTGAAGTTCGCGATCGGGTTATAGCGCGAGGGGGCCTTCGGCAGCCCGGCGAGCATCGCCGATTCGGCCAGGTTGAGCTCGGCAAGCGGCTTGCCGAAATAGGTCTGGGAGGCGGCAGCGAAACCATACGCACGCTGGCCGAGATAAATCTGGTTGATATAGAGCTCGAGGATCTTATCTTTGGAGAGATTGGACTCGATCTTGAATGCGAGCAGCACTTCATTGAACTTGCGGGTCAGCGTCCTTTCCTTGGATAAGAAGAAGTTGCGAGCAACCTGCATCGTGATGGTCGAGGCCCCCTGGCGCACGCCACCGGAGATGAAGTTGGATAGCGCGGCGCGCGCCACGCCCATGTAGTCGACGCCGCTGTGGTGATAAAAGCGCTCGTCCTCGGCAGCCAGGATGGCGTGGGTCATGGGCAGGGGGACATCTTCTATCCTCACCACCGCCCGGCGTTCCTCGCCGAATTCGGCGATCAGCTTGCCCTCGGCACTGTAGACACGCAGCGGTATCTTCGGCTGATAGTCAGTGAGCGCCTCCAGAGAGGGCAAGGTCGGATAAATGATGACGGCGACAAAAGCGATCAGCATGCCGCCAGCCAGCACGCATGAAGTCAGCAATACTATGGGGAAGACCCACCAGCGATTCGACATTTAAAATGAAGCTCTTAAAATGAATCTGTTGCGCGATTGCAACAACATCGCATTAGGTCCGTACATTCGTGTCACCTGACACAGTGCAGCAAGTTGCTGCAGTGTAAGCTATATTTATTGTCTGTCCATTATAGTCAGGGTTCCCCACGAACAGGGAAAAGCGGCCAAAACGCTTTACAGCCAAGGTAGTTGTTGCTAGCATCTAATGTAAAGTGTGGGATTGTCTCCCCATTAACTTATGCTCAAAGGAAAATTCAGTCTCAACTTCGCTGCGCTCGAAGGTCTGTTCAAGGCCAAAATGCCGCCTTTGATCGGGGTCGATATCAGTTCCTCGGCCATCAAAATGGTGGAAATCGGGGAGACCGGCAGAGGGATGTACCGCGTCGAGCGCTACGCCATCGAGCCCCTGCCCAAGGACTCGGTGGTGGAGGGCAACATCAACAACCTCGACGCGGTGAGCGATGCCCTGAAACGCTGCCACAAGCGGCTCGGCAGCAACGTCAAGAATCTCGCGCTGGCGCTCCCCAATGCCGCCGTAATCAGCAAGAAGATCATGGTGCCGGCGGGCCAGACCGAGGAAGACCTCGAGCTCCAGGTGGAAACCGAGGCCAACCAGTACATTCCGTTCGCGCTCGACGAGGTGAACCTCGACTTCCAGGTGCTCGGGCCCGCGCCGAACAACGCCGAGGACGTCGAGGTGCTGATCGCCGCCTCGCGCAAGGAAAAGATCATCGACCGGCTGGCCGTGGCTGAGTCGGCGGGACTCAAGGCGACGGTCATGGACGTGGACGTGTTCGCCGCGCAGGCCGCCTTCGAGCTGATCGAAAACCAGTTCCCGGACGGGGGCAAGGACCAGAACATTGCGGTCGTGGACGTCGGCTCCAGCATCATGGCGGTCAACGTGCTGCGCAATAACCAGTCGATCTACATGCGTGAACAACCTTTCGGCGGCAACCAGCTGACCCAGGAGATCCAGAACAAGTTCGGCCTGTCGCCGGAGGAAGCGGAGGCCGCCAAGCGCGCCGGCGGGCTGCCGGAGAATTACGAGTCCGATGTGCTGCAGCCGTTCATGGACATGATGGGTCTGGAGGTCGCGCGCGCGTTGCAGTTCTTCTTCACCTCGACCCAGCACAACCAGATTCACCACATCGTTCTGTCCGGCGGCTGCGCGGCGATCCCGGGTGCCGACGAAACAGTGACGAAGCGCGTCCAGGTCAACACCATCGTTGCCAATCCCTTCTTCAACATGACCCTGTCCTCGAAGATCCGTCCGAAGAGCCTGACGCAGGATGCGCCCTCCCTCATGGTGGCGTGCGGGCTAGCGATGCGGAGATTTGATCCATGATCCGCATTAATCTGTTGCCGCATCGCGAGATCCGGCGCAAACATCAGCAGCAGCAGTTCTTCACCCTCCTCGGCGGCGTGATCGTAATCGGGGCGGCGGTCTGGTTCGTTGTGCATAGCTATCTCGACGAGGAACTTGACAAGCAGCAGGGCCGCAACAAATACCTGCAGGATGAAATCGTCAAGCTCGACAAGCAGATTGCGGAGATCCAGAAACTCAAGGATCAGACCGCGGCTCTGCTTGCACGCAAGAGAGTGGTTGAAACACTTCAGGGCAACCGTTCCGAGGTAGTCCAGCTGCTCGACCAGCTGGTACGGCAACTGCCCGACGGCGTCTACCTCAAGTCCGTGAAGCAGACTGGCTCCCGAGTCACCATTACCGGCCTCACTCAGTCGCAGGCGCGGGTATCCACGCTGATGCGCAACCTCGAGTCCTCGCCGCAACTGGAGAGTCCCGGACTGGTAGAGATCAAGGCGATACAGCAGGGCGGGCAGCGTGTCAACGAATTCATCATGAACATCAACATCACGCGCGCCAAGATCGAGGACGACGCCAAGAGGGCGGCACCGAAGCCGGCGGCGAAGAGGTGATGCGCCATGGCCATGACACTTAACGACCTGAAACGGCTTGATCCGAAAAAAATCGGCAGCTGGCCCATCCTGCCCAAGCTGGGCGTGCTGTTCATCACGCTCGCACTGATCGTCTTGGCAAGCTATTGGTTCGACTGGCAGCACCAGATCGAGGGCATCAACCAGGAGAAGGTGAAGGAAGAGGGGCTGCGCAAGACGTTTCTCACCAAGAAGAGCGAGGCGATCAATCTGCCGGCCTATCAGAAGCAGCTGGAAGACATCGAGAAGCAGTTCGGGGCATTGCTCAAACAGCTGCCAGGCAGGTCCGAAATGGACGCGCTGCTGACCGACATCAACCAGGCCGGCCTGGGGCGCGGGCTGCAGTTCGAGCTGTTCAAGCCCGCCGCCCAGGAAACACGGCGTGATTTCTACGCGGAGCTGCCGATCTCGATCAAGGTCACCGGCAGTTACCACGATATCGGCGCCTTCGCGAGCGACATCGGCAAGCTCTCGCGGATCGTCACTCTTGAGAACATCGCGCTCGCCTCGGCCGGCAAGGGCGGAGGCCTCGCGCTGGAAGCGTTGGCGAAGACCTTCCGCTACCTCGATGACGATGAGTTGGCGCAGCAGAGAAGGGCGGTCGCCGCCAAGAAGGGCGGCAAGAAATGATGAAGCGCCATATCCTCTTCATCGCGCTCGCCTGCCTCGCGCTCGCGTCGTGCAGCGGCGAGCAACATTCGGACCTGCGGCAGTTCGTAAAGGATTCGGACAGCATGCCGCGCGGCCGCATTCTCCCGCTGCCGGAAGTGAAGCCTTATGAACCGTTCGAGTATGCGGCGTTCGATCTCCTCGATCCGTTCGTGCCGCGCAAAATCGAGCCGCCCAGGTCCGCCAAGGCTGATCCCAGGTTGCCCGATCCCAACCGGCGCAAAGGGCCGCTAGAGGCCTTCCCGCTGGAAAACCTCAAGATGGTGGGGACGCTTTCCCAGAAGAGGGAAGTCTTCGCGTTAATCAAGACCCCGGACAACAACCTGTACCGGGTCAAGTCGGGAGACTTCATGGGGCAAAACTTCGGGCGCATCATCGACATCACCGAATCTGCGGTCAAACTGAAGGAATTGATTCAGGACAGCGGCAATGATTGGAAGGAAGAAGAGCGCTTGCTGCTGCTGCAGGATGAACAGGAGGCAAGAAAATGAAGCTCATCGCGCTTTTTCCTTCATCGGCCCTCCACGGGGTGCTGGCGCTGCTGCTCGCGTGCGCGAGCCTCGCCGCTCACGCCCAGGCCAATAGCATCGAATCGATCAACGTTTCGCCCGCGACCGGCGGCAGAGTGGTCGTCCGGGTGACGCTGAAGCAGGCGCCGGCGGGCCCGCCGGCCGGATTCACCGTCAGCAACCCGCCGCGCATCGCTTTCGACTTCCTCAACACCACCAGCGCGCTCGGCCGCAGCACACAGGAGGTGACGGAAGGCGACCTGCGCAGCTTCAACGTGGTGCAGGCGGGCGACCGCACGCGGCTGGTCCTCAATCTTTCCCGCGCCACCGGCTACGATACGCAGATCGAGGGTCGGGCGCTGTTGATTACGCTGCAGGGTCCCGCCGCCGTGGCGAGCCCCGCCGGCGCGATCACTCATTTCGCCGAGGCGCGGCCCGGCGATCGGCGCCATTCCCTGCGCGACGTCGACTTCCGGCGCGGTACTGCCGGCGAGGGGCGCGTCGTGGTCGACCTCTCAGACAGCTCCGTCGGTATCGACCTGAAGCTCCAGGGCAAGGCTATTATCGTCGACTTCATCAATACCACGCTGCCCGGCAATCTGCAGCGGCGCCTCGACGTGGCGGACTTCGGCACGCTAGTACAGACCATCGACGCCTTCCCGCAAGGCGGCAACACGCGGCTCGTCATTGAACCGCGCGGCGCCTGGGAACACACCGCCTACCAGACCGACACTCGCTTTATCGTCGAGGTGAAGGCGCAACCCGAGGACACCGGCCGCATCGCGCGCGGCGGTGGCTACACCGGCGAGAAGCTTTCGCTCAACTTCCAGAACGTGGAAGTGCGGGCGGTGCTGCAGGTAATCGCGGACTTCACCGGGCTCAATATCATCACCAGCGACACGGTAGGCGGCAACCTGACGCTGAGGCTGAAGGACGTGCCGTGGGACCAGGCCCTCGACATCATCCTGCAAGCGAAGGGCCTGGACATGCGTAAGACAGGCAACGTGGTGTGGATCGCGCCGCGCGACGAACTCGCCACGCGCGAGAAGTTGGCGCTCGAGGCGCAGCAGCAGATCGTGGACCTCGAGCCCACTCGCACCGAAAGCTTCCAGCTGAACTACCAGAAAGGTGCTGACCTGCAGAAACTGCTGGCAGACCCGCAGCAGCGCGTGCTGTCCAAGCGCGGTAGCGCCGTGGTGGACCCGCGCACCAACACGATCTTTGTGCAGGACACGCCGACGCGGCTCGAGGAAGTGCGCAAGTTGATCCGGAAGGTCGACGTGCCAGTGCGCCAGGTGATGATCGAATCGCGCATCGTGGAGGCGAGCGACACCTTCGGCCGCAATCTTGGCGTGCGGCTCGGCTTACACGACGTGGCGGGCACGGGCGCCAGGGTGGGAACCCACGAGGGCACCCCGGTGCGCCTGCTGCCGGGCGGCCAGCTCACCGACACCGCTTTTCACACCGGCCAGACCACCGTGCCGCCGTTCACCGATTCGCTTTCCGTGAATCTGCCGGTACCGGGACTCGCCGGCGCCAATCCGGGCGCCTTCTCGCTGGCGCTGTTCAAGCAAGGCAGCTCGAGGTTCCTCAACCTCGAGATCACCGCGCTGCAGGCGGACGGCAAGGGCAAGATTATCTCCAGCCCGCGCGTTATCACCGCCGACCAGGTGGAAGCCACCATCGAGTCGGGCACCGAAATCCCGTACCAGCAGGCGACCTCGAGCGGCGCCACCAGCGTGTCGTTCAAGAAGGCGACGCTCTCGCTCAAGGTGAAGCCCCAGGTCACACCCGATGACAACGTGATCATGAACCTGAACGTTCACAAGGACAGCGTGGGCCAGAACACGCTCGCCGGGCCGTCGATCGACACCAAGCAGATCGTGACCGAGGTCCTGGTGGAGAACGGCGGCACGGTGGTGATCGGCGGCATCTACTCTCAGACCGAGACCACCCAGACCAACAAGGTCCCGGTGCTCGGCGACCTGCCGTTCGTGGGGTGGCTCTTCAAGCAGAACCTGAAGACCGACAACCGCAACGAGCTGCTGATCTTCATCACGCCGCGTATCTTGAAGGAAGGCCTGACGCTGCGGCAATAAGTCGGCGCAAGCCCATCCCGAACAAAGGCGGCCCATGGGGCCGCCTTTTTGTTTGCCGCTGCCCGCCCGCGGCGTGGGTTATGCGGCACCTGTCCGTTCCGCTAGAATCGCCCCATGGGCGGCAGCGGCCAGAAATCTGCGGCGCGGCACGGGCGCATCCCCGGCAACATATTCCTGGTGGGACTGATGGGCGCGGGCAAGACCTCGGTGGGCAGGCTTCTCGCCAAGCGCCTGGGCAAGGACTTCTATGACTGCGACCAGGAGATCGAACGCGCCACCGGGGTGAAGATCCCGGTGATCTTCGAGATCGAGGGCGAGGCCGGCTTCCGTGCGCGGGAAGCGCGGATGCTGGCGGGGCTCGCCGGCCGCCGCGACATCGTGCTCGCCACCGGAGGCGGCGCCGTGCTGTCCGCCGACAACCGCAAACTGCTTGCTGGAAACGGCGTGGTGGTCTACCTGCGCGCGGTGGTGGGGGAGTTGTGGCAGCGGACCCGCCACGACCGGAACCGCCCGTTGCTCAATACCGCCGAGCCCCGCGCCAAGCTCGAGCAGTTGTTTGCCGAGCGCGATCCGCTCTACCGCAGCGTCGCGGATATTGTCGTCGACACCGGCAGTCAGAGCCTGGGCCGTCTCGCTCATCGGCTGGAACAGCTGCTGATCGAGCGCCAGTCCGTCGCGGCAGAGGGCGCCGGCGCGCCGTCTGACTAGAAGCGAGCGAACACACCATGCAAACCCTGAACGTTGAATTGGGCAGCCGCAGTTACCCGATCTACATCGGCGCCGGTCTGCTCGCCCGCCCCGAGCTGATCGTGGAGAGGCTGCCGCAGAAGAAAGCCGCCATAATCACCAACTCCACCATCGCGCCGCTCTATCTCGCTGCCCTCCAGCGCGCGCTGGAGGCGCGCGGGGTGAGTGTAATGAGCGTCACGCTGCCGGACGGCGAGTCGTACAAGACCTGGGATACGCTCAACCAGGTCTTCGATGCTCTGCTCGAGCACCGCTGCGAGCGCGGCACCACCCTGATTGCCCTGGGAGGCGGGGTCATCGGCGATCTCGCGGGCTTCGCCGCAGCGGTCTACCAGCGCGGTGTGCCCTACATCCAGGTGCCGACCACACTGCTCGCGCAGGTGGATTCGGCGGTCGGGGGCAAGACCGCGATCAACCACCCGCTCGGCAAGAACATGATCGGAGCGTTTTACCAGCCGCTTGCAGTGGTCTCCGATACCGACACACTCGCCACGCTGCCCGCGCGCGAGCTGGCGGCCGGGCTGGCGGAGGTCATCAAGTACGGCCTGATCCGCGACCCCTCGTTTTTCCAGTGGCTCGAGGGCAACATGGCGCGGCTCGTCCGGCGCGAGGCCGAAGCGCTCGCCTACGCCATCGAGCGCTCCTGCGCCAACAAGGCCGAAGTGGTCGCACGCGACGAGCGGGAAAGCGGTCCCCGCGCCCTGCTAAACTTCGGGCACACCTTCGGCCACGCGATCGAGGCCGGGACGGGCTACGGCACGTGGCTCCACGGCGAAGCAATCGCCGCCGGCATGCTGCTGGCGGCGAAGCTGTCACACCGCCTCGGGCGGATCCCGGCCGAGGACGTGGGCCGCTTGGGCGCGCTCCTGAAGGAGGCCGGCCTGCCCCTGGACCCGCCCAAGCTGGGCCTTGCGCGCTACCTCGAACTGATGGGCCACGACAAGAAGGTGGAAGGCGGGCGCATCCGCTTCGTGCTGCTCAAGCGCATCGGCGAGGCGTACGTTTCGGGCGAGGTGCCGCGCGCTGCACTTGCGGATGTGCTCGACGCGGCCGCGGTGCATGTCCGGGCGTGAGCTCGCCCCCTACGCCGCGCGGCCGGAGCGCTCCCGCGGCCGCCGCCACCGCGAGCCGCCGCCGCGCGGCCGCAGCGACTACCAGCGCGATCGCGATCGCATCGTCCATTCGACCGCTTTCAGGCGCCTGGAATACAAGACCCAGGTCTTCGTCAACCACGAAGGCGATCTCTTCCGCACCCGCCTCACCCACAGCCTCGAGGTGGCGCAGATCGCGAGATCCGTCGCGCGCAGCCTCCGGCTCGACGAAGACCTGACCGAGGCCGTTGCTCTCGCCCACGACCTCGGCCACACCCCGTTCGGTCATACCGGGCAGGACTCGCTCAACGCCTGCATGAGGCCCTATGGAGGTTTCGAGCACAACCTTCAAAGCCTGCGCGTGGTGGACATCCTGGAGCAGCGCTACGCCGCGTTTGACGGCCTCAATCTGACCTTCGAGACGCGCGAGGGGATATTGAAGCACTGCTCGCTCAAGAACGCGCGAACTCTCGGCGAAGTCGGGGAGCGCTTCGTGAGGAAGCAACGCCCGTCGCTGGAGGCGCAGACCGCCAACCTCGCCGACGAGATCGCCTACAACAACCACGATGTAGATGACGGCGTGCGTTCCGGGCTGCTCGACCTGGATCAGCTGGCGGGAGTAAGAATATTCGCGCGCCACATGAGGGCCGTCCTGCGCCAATACCCCCGGCTGCCGCCGCGGCGGCTCAGACACGAAACGGTGCGGCGCATGATCGACACGCTGGTGACCGACTTGATCCGTACCAGCGCGGAGAACATCCGCCGGCATGCTCCCGCCTCGATCGAGGAGGTGCGGCTGGCGCAACCTCTGATCGCCTTCAGCCCGCGCATCCGCGAGGAGAGCCAGGAGCTGAAACGCTTTCTGCGCGAGAACCTCTACCGCCACTATCGCGTGGTGCGCATGAGCACCAAGGCGCGCCGCATCGTGACCGAGCTGTTCGCGGCGCTGCGGTCGGACACCCGGCTGCTGCCGCCGGAGTTCCAGGAGCAGGCGGCAGAGGGCGCGCCCCGCGCCATCGCTGATTACATCGCCGGCATGACCGACCGCTACGCGATCCTCGAGCACCGCCGGCTGTTCGCGATCGAGGAAACCTGACCGGGGAGCAGCCCCGGTGCGCGCAGCTGTTGCTGTAAGTAGCTGATGGCAGTAAACTTCCCGTTCGCGCCTCCGCATTCCGTCTTGCTTGCTGCAGCGCAGCAGTGCATGCGGTAAGCGACTGAATCAATGGGCTCTAGAGGAAGCACCGCGTGAACCAGCCACCCATGCCTCCAGCACAGGGGCTATACGACCCGCGACACGAGCACGATGCGTGCGGCGTGGGTTTCGTCGCGCACATCAAGGGCAAGAAGAGCCACGCCATTGTCGAGCAGGGCCTGACGGTGTTGAAGAATCTCACGCACCGCGGCGCCGTCGGCTGGGATCCGAAGCTCTCCGACGGCGCGGGCTGCCTGATACAGATCCCCGACAAGCTCTTCCGCGAAGAAATGGCCAAGCGCGGCGCGAAGCTGCCGCCGGTCGGGCAATATGGCGTGGGCATGGTGTTTCTGCCGCGCGATCCCGCCTCGCGCCTTGCCTGCGAGTACGAAATCGAGCGCGCGATCAAGGACGAGGGCCAGGTGCTGCTCGGCTGGCGGGATGTGCCGGTGGACAACTCCGACCTCGCCGAGCCCGCCCGGCGCATCGAGCCCGTCATACGGCAGGTATTCATCGGCCGCGGCAAAGGCATCACCGTCACCGACGCGCTCGAGAGGAAACTCTACGTCATCCGCAAGAGCGCGGGACACGCGATCCAGGCATTGAGGCTCGCGCACGGGAAGGAGTTCTACGTGCCCACCCTGTCGGCGCGCACGGTCTGCTACAAGGGCATGCTGCTCGCCTACCAGGTCGGGGAGTACTACCTCGACCTGAAGGACGCGCGCGTCGAATCGGCGCTTGCCCTCGTGCATCAGCGCTTCTCGACCAACACCTTCCCCAGCTGGGACCTCGCGCATCCATTCCGCATGATCTGCCATAACGGCGAGATCAATACGCTGCGCGGCAACATCAACTGGATCCGCGCGCGCCAGGGCTCGATCTCCTCGCCCATACTCGGCCGGGATTTGGACAAGGTGTGGCCGCTCATCTACGACGGGCAGTCCGATTCGGCCTCGTTCGACAACGCGCTGGAGCTGCTGGTGATGGGCGGCTACTCGGTCGCCCACGCCATGATGATGATGATTCCGGAGGCGTGGGAAAACCACACTCTGATGGATCCTGCGCGCCGTGCATTCTACGAATACCACGCGGCAATGATGGAGCCGTGGGACGGCCCTGCCTCGATCGCCTTCACCGATGGACGGCAGATCGGCGCGACGCTCGACCGCAACGGGCTGCGTCCCTCCCGCTACATCGTCACTTCGGATGATCTCGTCATCATGGGCTCGGAGTGCGGCTGCCTGCCGGTGCCCGAGGAGAAGATCGTCAAGAAGTGGCGCCTGCAGCCGGGCAAGATGTTCCTGGTGGACCTCGAGAAGGGCCGCATCATCGACGACAAGGAGTTGAAAGACACCCTCGCCTCGGCCAGGCCCTACGCGGAATGGATCGAGAGAATCCGCGTCAAGTTGGATGAGGTCGAGACCGAGAAGACGCCGCCGCTGAAGTCGCAGGTCGCGCTGCTCGACCGCCAGCAGGCGTTCGGTTACACGCAGGAGGACATCAAGTTTCAGCTCGCGCCGATGGCAACCAACGGCGAGGAGCCGGTCGGGTCCATGGGCAACGACGCGGCTCTTGCGGTATTATCTTTTAAAAACAAGATCTTATATGACTATTTTAAGCAGCTCTTCGCCCAGGTGACGAATCCGCCGATCGATCCGATCCGCGAGGAGCTGGTGACGTCGATCGTCTCCTTCATCGGGCCCAAGCCGAACCTCCTCGGCATCGACGAGATGAACCCGCCGTTGCGGCTGGAGATCAGCCAACCGGTGCTCGACTTCTTCGAGATGGAGAAGATCCGGCACATCGACCGTTACACCGACGGCAAGTTCAAGTCGTTCGAAATCGACACCACCTACCCTGTCGCCTGGGGGAAGGAGGCGGTCGAGGCACGACTCGCCTCCCTGTGCGCGCAGGCCGAGGATGCGGTACGCGCGGGTTTCTCGGTCCTCGTCATTTCAGACCGCAGGATCGAGCGCGATCTGGTCGCGATTCCGGCGCTGCTCGCTCTGTCGGCGATCCATCAGCACCTCGTCAACAAGGGTCTGCGCACCAGCACGGGGCTCGTCGTCGAAACCGGCTCGGCGCGGGAAGTGCATCACTTCGCGCTGCTCGGCGGCTACGGCGCCGAGGCGGTGCACCCTTACCTCGCCCTTGAGACGCTGCTCGATCTCGCCGGACGCGGCGAATTTGGGGCAGGCGTGGATGGCAGGAAAGCGATCAAGAACTACGTCAAGGCGATCGGCAAGGGGCTGAAGAAGGTGATGTCCAAGATGGGCACCTCGACCTACATGTCCTACACCGGCGCGCAAATCTTCGAGGCGGTAGGGCTGGCACGCTCCCTGGTGGACAGGTATTTCACCGGCACGACCTCATCGGTCGGGGGCATCGGCGTGTTCGAGGTCGCCGAGGAAGCCATCCGCATCCACCAGGCGGCATTCGACGAAGACGACCCGGTGCTGCGGGGCGCGCTGGATGCCGGCGGCGAGTACGCCTGGCGTGTGCGCGGCGAAGAGCACATGTGGACCCCGGATGCGATCGCAAAGCTGCAGCACTCGGCGCGGAGCAATTCTTACCAGACCTACCAGGAATACGCGGCGATCGTCAACGACCAGTCGCGGCGCCACCTCACGTTGCGGGGGCTCTTCGAGTTCAAGTTCGACCGGTGTGCGCCGGTCCCGATCGAGGAAGTCGAGCCCGCCGCCGAAATTGTCAAGCGCTTCTCGACCGGGGCGATGTCGCTGGGCTCCATTTCGACCGAGGCGCACACCGTGCTCGCGATCGCGATGAACCGTATCGGGGGCAAGTCCAATACCGGCGAGGGCGGAGAGGATCGCAAGCGCTACGCGAAAGTTGCGGCAGGCGAGACGCTGATGTCACGGCTGGGGCGCGAGCGCGTGGAAGTCGACATCCCTCTCCAGGAGGGCGACTCGCTGAAATCCAAGATCAAGCAGGTCGCCTCGGGTCGCTTCGGCGTCACCGCCGAGTACCTTGCGTCCTCCGAGATGATGCAGATCAAGATCGCGCAAGGGGCGAAACCCGGTGAAGGCGGGCAGCTGCCCGGGCGCAAGGTGTCGGAGTACATCGCGGAGATCCGCTATGCGACGCCCGGCGTCGAGCTCATTTCCCCGCCGCCGCACCACGACATCTACTCGATCGAGGACATCGCGCAGCTGATCCACGATCTCAAGAACGCGAACCCCGAGGCCGCGGTCAGCGTCAAGCTCGTCTCCGAGGTCGGGGTCGGCACGGTCGCCGCAGGCGTTTCCAAGGCCCGGTCGGATCACGTGACGATTTCCGGCCACGACGGCGGCACCGGCGCTTCTCCCTGGTCCTCCATCATGCACGCCGGGACGCCGTGGGAGCTCGGGCTCGCGGAGACGCAGCAGACACTGGTGCTCAACCGCCTGCGCGGGCGGATCGCGGTCCAGGTGGACGGGCAGATGAAGACCGGTCGCGACGTGGTCATCGGCGCGCTGCTCGGGGCGGACGAGTTCGGCTTCTCCACCGCGCCGCTCGTCGTCGAGGGCTGCATCATGATGCGCAAGTGCCACCTCAATACCTGCCCGGTCGGCGTGGCCACCCAGGACCCGGTGCTGCGCAGGAAGTTCGAGGGCAAGCCCGAGCACGTCGTCAATTACTTCTTCTTCGTCGCCGAGGAAGCGCGGGAGCTGATGGCGAAGCTCGGCGTCCGCAAGTTCAACGACCTCATCGGGCGCGCCGACCTCCTCGACACGAAGAAAGGCATTGAGCACTGGAAGGCGAAGGGCCTCGACTTCTCGAAGATCTTCGCCACGCCGCAGATGCCAGCTGAAGTTGCGCGTTTCAACAGCGAGAAGCAGGAGCACGGGCTGGAAAAGGCGCTCGACAACCGGCTGATCGAGCTGGCACGCCCGGCGCTCGAGCGCGGCGAGAAGGTCACCATTGAAACGCCGATCCGCAACATCAATCGCACGGTCGGAACCATGCTGTCGTGGGAGATCGCCAAGCGTTACGGGCACGAGGGGCTGCCGGACGACACGATCCATATTCGCTTCGCGGGCTCCGCCGGCCAGAGCTTCGGCGCATTCCTCGCGAAGGGCGTGACGCTCGATCTGATAGGCGACACCAACGACTACTGCGGCAAGGGGCTCTCGGGCGGGCGCATCACGGTGCAGCCGTCACCCAAGTTCCGCGGCGAACCGAGCGAAAACATCATTACCGGCAACGTCGTGCTCTATGGAGCGATTGCTGGCGAGGCGTACTTCCGGGGTGTTGCCGGGGAGCGTTTCGCAGTGAGAAATTCGGGCGCCCAGGCGGTCGTCGAGGGCGTCGGCGATCACGGTTGCGAATACATGACCGGCGGCAGTGTGGTGGTGTTGGGTATTACCGGCCGCAATTTCGCCGCCGGTATGTCGGGTGGCATCGCCTACGTGCTTGACGCCGACGGCGAATTCGTCAAGCGCTGCAACACTTCGATGGTGGCGCTGGAGCCCCTGCTGGCCGAGGCCGAGCAGGAGGCGAAGCTCGCGCGCGACCTGTGGCACGGCGGCGTGGCCGACGAGGCGATCGTCAAGCGGCTGATCGAGAACCATGCGCGTCATACGGGCAGCGCGCAGGCGCAGCGCGTGCTCGGGCGCTGGAGCGAGTACCGGCCGAAATTCATCAAGGTCTTCCCGAACGAGTACCGGCGCGCGCTCGGCGAGCTCGCCGCCAGGGGACGCAGAATCGCCGCATGACCGGGACAGGGGCGCGGGCGCCGTCCCGCCCCCCCCTCCCGCCGCGCCCTGCGACAAGGTCAGCCGGCGTCCGAACCGAATAGATACCATGGGCAAGATCACAGGATTTCTCGAGCACGGTCGCGTCGACGAGACGCACGAGCCGAAAGAAGCGCGCAAGAAGCATTACCGTGAGTTCATCCCCCACCTCACGGACGAGGCGGCGGGCGTCCAGGGCGCGCGCTGCATGGACTGCGGCATCCCGTTCTGCATGAGCGGCTGCCCGGTCAACAACATCATCCCCGACTGGAACGATCTCGTGTACCGCCAGGACTGGAGGTCCGCGATCGAGATGCTGCACTCGACCAATAACTTCCCCGAGTTCACGGGCCGGGTGTGCCCGGCGCCGTGCGAGGAAGCCTGCGTGCTGCGCATCAATGAAGATCCTGTCGGCATCAAGTCGATCGAGCACGCGATCATCGACAAGGCGTGGGAAGCGGGGTGGGTCATGCCGCAACCACCCGCGCGCAAGACCGGCAAGAAAGTCGCGGTCGTGGGCTCCGGGCCCGCCGGGCTCGCCTGCGCGCAGCAGCTCGCGCGCGTCGGCCACGAGGTCGTCGTGTTCGAAAAGACCGACCGTATCGGGGGCCTGTTGCGCTATGGCATCCCCGATTTCAAGCTTGAGAAACGGCAGATCGACCGGCGCATGGAGCAGATGGCGGCCGAGGGCGTTTCGTTCCGCACCAGCGTTTGTGTCGGCAGCGAGCGCCCCGGCAAGGGCGTCCCCGACTGGGCACGGGAGCTGGTTGCGCCCGGGAAGCTCCTCGCCGAATTCGACGCGGTGGTGCTTGCGGGCGGAGCGGAGCAGCCGCGCGACCTGCCGATACCGGGCCGGGAGCTCGACGGCGTGCACTTCGCGATGGAATTCCTGCCGCTGCAGAACAAGCGCGTCGCAGGCGACACGGGCGTGCCCGACCTGTGGGCGACCGGCAAGGACGTGGTGATCATCGGTGGCGGCGATACGGGCTCCGACTGCGTCGGCACGTCCAACCGCCACGGGGCCCGGTCCATCACGCAGTTCGAGCTCTTGCCGATGCCGCCCGACGTGGAGCGCAACCCGGTGTGGCCGTACTGGCCGACGCGGCTGCGCACCTCGCACTCTCACGAAGAGGGCGTCAACCGCGATTGGTCGGTCGCCACCAAGGAATTCGTGGGCGAGGGCGGCATGGTCAAGGCGCTCAAAGTGGTGCGGTTGGCGTGGCAGGACGGCCGGATGAGCGAGGTGCCGGGCTCCGAGTTCACGCTGCCCGCCGATCTCGTGTTGCTGGCGATGGGGTTTGTCTCCCCGGTCCAATCCGTTTTGGACGGCTTCGGCGTGGCAAAGGACGCTCGCGGCAACGCCAGGGCAACCACGGACGGAACCGGCTGTTACGCCACCTCGGCGCCCAAGGTGTTCGCCGCCGGCGACATGCGGCGCGGGCAATCGCTCGTGGTATGGGCCATACGCGAGGGGCGACAGTGCGCGCGCGCGGTGGACGGGTTTTTGATGGGGTCATCGGAATTGCCCCGCTGAAAAGCAGGATTGAGGATCGAGGATTGAGGATCGAGCGGAAGCCGCCCGATGCATCTTCTCAATCCTCAGTCCTAATAGCTCAATCCTGATGCCCAAGCTCAAAAACGACACCCTGATTCGCGCGTTGCTGAGGCAGCCGACCCCCTACACACCGGTCTGGCTCATGCGCCAGGCCGGGCGCTATCTGCCCGAGTACAATACCACGCGCGCCCGCGCCGGCAGTTTTCTCGCGCTTGCCAAGAACCCCGACCTCGCTACCGAGGTGACGTTGCAGCCGCTCGCCCGCTTTCCGCTTGACGCCGCCATCGTTTTTTCCGACATTCTCACGATACCCGACGCCATGGGCCTCGGATTAAGCTTTGGCGAAGGCGAGGGACCGCGCCTTGAGCGTCCCCTGCGTGAGGAGCGGGAAATCCGCAAGCTCCTCGTACCCGATCCGCGGGAGCATCTGGGATACGTGCTCGAAACCGTGCGCCAGGTGCATGCGGCGCTGAACGGCAAGGTGCCGCTCATCGGGTTCTGCGGCAGCCCTTACACTCTGGCGTGCTATATGGTGGAAGGGGGCGCCAGCGCCGATTTCCGCACGGTGAAGTCGATGCTCTACGGCCGCCCCGAGCTGCTGCACCACATCCTGCAAGTCAACTGCCGCGCCGCCATTGCCTACCTCAACGCCCAAATCGAGGCAGGAGCCCAGGTAGTCATGATTTTCGACACTTGGGGTGGCACGCTCGGCGCCGCGGAGTACCGGGAATTCTCGCTTTCCTACATGCAGCGCGTCCTGGAGGGCCTCCAACGCGAGCGTCACGGCGAGCGGGTGCCGAGCATTCTATTTACCAAGGGCGGCGGGGGATGGCTCGAGGCGATGGCCGCCAGCGGCTGCGACGCAATTGGGGTCGACTGGACGATCGATCTTGGCGTCGCACGCGCCCGAGTCGGACAACGCGTATCCCTCCAGGGCAACCTGGATCCGGCGGCGCTGCTCGCGGGAACGAGCGCGATACGCGCGGGTGTCGCCGCCACCCTCGCCGCCTATGGCAAAGGCGCGGGCCATGTCTTCAATCTCGGCCATGGCGTCATCCAGTTCACCCCACCCGACAGCGTTGCGGCGCTGGTGGAAGCGGTCCACGAGTTGAGTCCGGCCTATCACTGAAAACCCGCGCCAGCTCTGGGTTTGCGGTCAGTGCATTCGACTTATGCACACGGCGATCCAGCGCAACATGCGAGCTGCGGAAATCGGCCCCGGGCGCGATGGCTGGATATAAGCGTTTGATCTATAGAAGTTTCTTCGATTGGACTTGGTTGCGACGATTAGCCGCGCACAGCTCAGCGCCGAGCCCAGCGCGCATAGCTCATGCTCTATCAACATGGTTATCCACAGCGGCATGTTGATAAGGTAAAAAATCTGCTTCCCATTAATGAGTTGGCCTCTGTTACTGGATCCGCTGGAACATGAAGGCGCGCTCCTGGAGCGGTTCATGACGCAAGCGATCGCCGGCATGAGCATCATTCGCGTCGCGCTCGATGTCCCGGTCGCCAAGCTGTTCGATTACCGCGCGCGGGAAGCCACCGCCGCCGATGTCGGCCGCCGCGTGCTGGTGCCCTTTGGCCGGAAAACCGCAGTGGGTGTAATCCTCGAGCTCGCTCATTCCACGGCGGTTCCTGTGGAGCGGCTTAAGGGTGCCATCCGAATACTGCACGAGTTCCCGCCGCTCGCCGCTGAGGACCTGCGACTGCTGCGGTTCGCTGCGGATTACTATCACCACCCGCTGGGCGCAGTGGTCATGGGCGCGCTGCCGACGCGCCTGCGCCGTGTCGCCGAATCCCCGCGATCCCGGGAACGCGGCCGTTACGTTCTCACCCCGGACGGGAGCGCATTGGCCGAGGCCGCGCTGCCGCCGCGTGCCCGCGCCCAGCGCCGGCTGCTGGAGCGCCTGCGTTCGGGGCCACTTGACCATGCCGAGGCAGGCACCGCCTTCAGACAGGCCCGCTCCACGCTCAAGCGGTTCATGGAGCGCGGCTGGGTGACGCTCCGGGAGGAAGGACCCGCGGTCAGGACGGCGCCGCTTGCGGCCGCTGCCGCGCCTGAACTCACCGCCGAGCAAACGCAGGCGGTATCCAGGATTCGCGCCAGCCTCAGTGGATTTCACCCGTTTCTCTTGCTGGGGGTGACCGGCAGCGGCAAGACGGAGGTCTACCTGCACGCCGTCGCCGCAACGCTTGAGGCAGGGGGACAGGCGCTGGTGCTGGTGCCCGAGATCTCGCTCACACCGCAGCTGGAGGCGCTGGTACAACATCGCTTTCCAGGCACGCATACCGTCAGCTTGCACAGCGCGCTCGCCGAATCGGAGCGCCTGGAGCACTGGCGTGCGGCGTGTTCCGGGCGGGCCCGTATCGTTCTCGGCACCCGGCTCGCCGTGTTTGCGCCGCTGCCGGAGCTCGGCCTTATCGTCGTGGACGAGGAGCAGGACAGCTCATTCAAGCAGGGGGAGGGGTTCCGCTATTCGGCGCGGGATCTCGCCGTGGTGCGGGCCCGGCAGCGCGACGTGCCGGTCGTGCTCGCCTCGGCGACACCCGCGCTCGAAACCTATCACAACGCCGTCAGCGGCCGTTACACGCTGCTCACGCTCTCGAGCCGCATCGGCGCCCCGCCGCCGCGCATCTCCTGCATCGACACGCGCGGCGACAAGTTGAGCGACGGTCTGTCGGAGCGGCTGCTGGCCGCGCTGCGCGAGCGCGTCGCGGTCGGCGAGCAGGCACTGGTGTTCATCAACCGCCGCGGTTACGCTCCGGTGCTGATGTGCCGGTCCTGCGGGTGGGTATCCGGCTGCCAGCGCTGCTCGGCACGACTGGTGCTGCACCTGCCAGAGCGGCGCCTGCGCTGCCACCATTGCGGCCATGTGTCCCCGCCCCCGGCAGGCTGCCCCGGCTGCGGCAACCCGGATCTCGCGCCGGTCGGCCACGGCACCCAGCGCGTGGAGGAGGCGCTGGCGCGGCTTCTCCCGCAGACGCGCATCCTGCGCATCGACCGCGACACGACGCGCCAGCGCCGCGCCTGGCGCACGATGCGCCAGCGCATCCAGGAGCGCGACGTTGACATCCTGGTCGGCACCCAGATCCTCGCCAAGGGACACGACTTTCCACACCTCAACCTGGTGGGCGTATTGAACGCCGACAGCCAGCTCTACAGCAGCGATTTCCGGGCCGCCGAGCGGCTGTTCGCGCTGCTGACCCAGGTCGCCGGACGCGCCGGACGCGGCGGCATCCAGGGCGAAGTGCTGATTCAGACCGAGTTCCCGCACCACCCGCTCTACGCGGCGTTGCGCAGCCAGGATTACCGCGCTTTCGCGGACGACGCGCTCGCCGAGCGCCGCCAGGCGGGCTTCCCGCCATTCGTCCACCAGGCACTGTTGCGTGCAGAGGCGCCGCGACTGGCCACCGCGCTCGAGTTCCTCGCCGAAGCGGCGCGCTGCGGCAGGGCGCTCGACGAGCATGTCACGGCGTACGACCCGGTACCCGCCGCGCTGCCGAGGCGGGCGGGGCGCGAGCGCGCGCAACTGCTGGTGCAAGCCGCCTCGCGGCTGCGCCTGCGCGACTTCCTCGGCGCATGGCGCGACGCGCTGGCGCACTCGCTGACCACGCGGGCGCGCTGGTCGATCGACGTCGATCCGCTGGAATTCTGACGTTTGAGCCTATAATCCCGCCTTTTCTCCGCGTTCCCGATGGCGGTCCCTGCCTTCCCCGACTTGCGTTCGCATCTTGCGGCGCTGTTTGAAGCGGCGATTCGAAAGGTCGCCCCAGCGGCGCTGGCGCCGGGCATCCTGCTGGAGAAGCCAAGGCTGGCCGAGCATGGCGACTACGCCTGCAACGTCGCGCTGCAGCTCGCGAAGCAGGTCAGGCGCGCGCCGCGCGAGATCGCGGATCAGCTGGTGGCGGCGCTGCCTGCCTCGCCGCACCTCGAACGGGCCGAAGTGGCGGGAGCGGGCTTCATCAACCTGTTCCTGAAGCGCTCGTTCAAGCAGCAGATCGTCAATCGCATCCTGGAAGCCGGAGAAGGCTACGGAAGGGGGCTGCTGGGCCAGCGCAAGAAGGTCCTGGTCGAGTTCGTGTCGGCCAATCCCACCGGTCCCCTGCATGTCGGCCACGGCCGCGGCGCCGCCTACGGGGCAAGCCTTGCCAACGTGCTCATGGCCGCGGGGTTCGAGGTGACCCGCGAGTTCTACGTCAACGACTCCGGACGGCAGATGGACATTCTGGCGCTCTCGACCTGGCTGCGTTATCTCGAGCTGTGCCACAAGGCCGTGCCCTTTCCCGCAAACGCTTATCAGGGGCAATACGTACGCGCCATGGCGCGCGCGATCCACGCCGAGCACGGAGCGCGGTTCGGGCGCGACGAAGGGGTGCGCACGGCGGCCCTCACCGAAACTGACGACGAGGCCCGCCTCGATGCGCTGATCGATCTCGCCAAGCGCACCCTCGGCGCGGACTACGACACCTTCCACGGCTTCGCGCTCAAGGAGCAGCTCGCGGACTGCCGCAGCGACCTCGCCGCATTCGGCGTCACGTTCGACGACTGGTTTTCCGAGCGCTCGCTCTACGAGTCCGGCCGGGTCGAGCGCGCGCTGCAACGGCTCGAGGAACGCGGCCACGTCTACGAGAAGGACGGGGCGAGATGGTTTCGCTCGACCCACTACGGCGACGAGAAGGATCGCGTGGTGCAGCGCGAGAACGGCCAGTACACCTATTTCGCCTCGGACATCGCCTACCATCTCGACAAGTTCGAGCGCGGCTTCGATATCGCGATCAACGTATGGGGCGCAGATCACCACGGCTACATCGCGCGCGTGAAAGGCGCGCTCGCGGCCCTCGGCCTCAACCCGGAGCGGCTCACCATCGCGCTGGTGCAGTTCGCGGTGCTCTACCGCGGCGGAGAGCGGGTCTCCATGTCGACGCGCTCCGGGGAGTTTGTCACGCTGCGCGAGCTGCGAAGCGAGGTCGGCAACGACGCGGCGCGCTTCTTCTACGTGCTGCGCAAGGCCGATCAGCACCTCGATTTCGACCTCGACCTTGCCAAGTCGCAGAGCAACGAGAATCCGGTCTACTACGTCCAGTACGCGCACGCCCGCGTTTGCAGCGTGCTCGGGCAGTGGGAGGGCGACGCCGCAGAGCTTGCCGGCGCCGATGTGGCAGCGCTCGGCTCGGAGCACGAGAACGCGCTGCTCGCGCGCATGCTGGAATACCCCGACGCGGTAGAGAACGCGGCGCGCGATCTTTCGCCGCACTTGATCGCGTTCTACCTGAGGGAGCTCGCCGCCGAGTTCCATAGTTACTATAACGCCACGCGCCTGCTGGTGGAGGAGGAGAGCGTGAAGCGGGCGCGGCTCGCGCTCGCTTGCGCGGTGCGGCAGGTTTTGCGCAACGGGCTCGCGCTGCTGGGTGTATCGGCCCCCGATAGAATGTAAGATATCCACATGTCCAAGGACTACAAGCGTCCCGAGCCGGAAGCCCGCAGCGGCGGCGGCCAGCTCCTGGTCGGGATCCTGATCGGGCTCGTGCTGGGCCTCGGCATCGCGCTCGGCGTCGCTTGGTACATCAACAAGATGCCAAACCCCTTCCTCACCCGTACGCCGCCCGCCAAGCACGATCTCGCCAAGGATGCGCCGCCTGCGCCGGCAAGAGCCGAAGAAAAGACGGCCCGCGCGCCCGATGCCAGGCCGCGCTTCGATTTCTACAAGATCCTGCCGGGCACGGAGGAGACGGTCACCGACCCGCAGGCGAAGGGCGCACAGCAGAAGTCAACGACGGCGGGCAGGGAAACGTTTTTCCTGCAGGCGGGCGCGTTCCAGAGCGCCCCGGATGCCGACAGTCTCAGGGCGCGGCTCGCCTTGCTCGGCATCGAGGCCAGGATCCAGACCGCGACCCTGCCGGACAAGGGCGTGTGGCACCGCGTGCGCGTCGGCCCCTACACCAGCGTCGAGGAACTCGGCCGCACGCGCGAGACTCTGAAGCAGAACGGCGTCGAAACCACCCTGATCAAGGTGCGCGATTAGCGCATTGCAGGTCGAATTTCACGGAGACGGAATGAAGCTACTCGGATCGTATTGGCGGCTTGCGGCATGGTTGTTCGCGCTCACCTTGAGCGCCGGCGCTTCGGCGCAGCCGGTGCCGGGCAAGGACTATCAGCTGATCAACCCGCCCCAACCCACCACCAGCGGCACCAAAGTCGAGGTCATCGAGTTTTTCTACTACGGCTGCCCGGGCTGCAACAGCCTGCAGCCTTCGCTGAGGGCCTGGCTCAAGAAGAAGCCCGCGGACGTCGAGTTCCGGAGCGCGCCGGTAGTGTTCCAGGATGCATGGCTGCCGCTCACCACGGCGTATTACGCCTTCGACGCGATGGGCCTGGTGGACAAGCTGCACCATGATCTCTATAGCGCGATCCATGAACGGCGCACGCTCGAGATCAAGGGGCTGCTGCGCGACCAGAAGCCGCTTTTCGACTGGGTGGCGAAGCAGGGCGTGGACCGCCAGAAATTCATCGACGTCTTCAATTCCTTCGGGGTTCGCAGCCGGACCAATCGGTCGATCGAGCTCCCTGGGAACTACCACGTCACGTCCACGCCGACGCTGGTCGTGGACGGCAAGTACCTGACGACACCCGCCATGGCCGGCAGCTATGAGCGCTTCTTCCAGGTGCTCGACCAGGTGATCGCCATGGCGCGCAAGGAGCGCGCCGCGAAGAAGTAAGCTGCGGCCGTGCGCGCCATCGGGACCCTCGTCCGCGGCGGGCTCGCGCTGCTTGCTCTAGCATGCCTTGCAGGCATCTCGCATGCGCAAGACATCCGTGCACGGCAAAACATAGAATACCGGCTGATCGCACCGCAGCCGGTCGAGACCGGCGACAGAATCGAGGTGATCGATTTTTTCTGGTACGGCTGCCCGTACTGCAACGAGCTGCAGCCGGCGCTGGAAGGATGGATCAGGCGCAAGCCCGCCGACGTTGCGCTACGCCGTGTCCCGGCGATCCTCAGGGACTCGTGGGCACCGCACGCGCGTATCTACTATGCGCTCGAGCAGCTGAACGAGGTCGAGCGGCTGCATCTCAAGGTGTATTACAGCTATCACGTCGAGAAGTTACACATGAGCAAGCCTGACGTGACGGTCGAGTGGGCGGTCAAGAACGGCATCGACCGCAAGCGCTGGCTCGATGCCTACTCCTCCCCCGGCGTCGACGCCAAAGTCGAACGCGCCAGGAAGCTCTCCGAGGCCTACACCGTCGCGGTCACGCCGACGCTCGTGGTGGACGGGCGCTACCTCACGTCCGGCGCCTATGTGCCCGGCGGCGATGTGCGCGGCGTGGTTCCCATCCTCACTGACGTGATCCGCATCGCGCGGCAGAACCGCAGCGGCCGCTGAAGCGGCCTTGATCTGCGCGAAACGCAAATCAGCCTGCGCCACAAGCCGCCGCCTGGCCGGGCGTCGGTCGGGATGCTACCGTTTATTCTACAGTGACGGATTTGGCGAGGTTACGCGGCTTGTCAACATCCGTGCCGCGCAGCACGGCAACGTGATAGGCGAGGAGCTGCAGCGGGATGACGTGAAGAATCGGGGAGAGCGGCCCGGCGTGGTCCATGAGCCGGATGACGTGCACGCCCGCGCTCCCGGCAATGCGTGCGTCGGTATCGGCGAAAACGTAGAGCTCGCCGCCGCGGGCGCGCACTTCCTGCATGTTCGACTTCAACTTCTCGATCAATTGGTCGTTGGGCGCCACCGTCACTACGGGCATCCCCGCGTCCACCAGCGCAAGCGGCCCGTGCTTCAACTCCCCGGCGGCGTAGGCTTCGGCGTGAATGTAGGAGATCTCCTTCAACTTCAACGCGCCTTCCATCGCGATCGGAAAGTGCGCGCCGCGCCCGAGGAACAGCGCGTGGTGCTTGGCCTGGAAGCGGCTCGCCCAGTCGCGGACCTGCGGCTCCACCGCGAGCACCGTTTCCATGGCCCGCGGCAGGTGGCGCAGCTGCGCGATCAAATCCTGTTCCCGGTCGGGGCCGAGCCTGCGCCCGAGCTTGGCCAGCACCAGCGTCAGGACGAACAGGGCGGCGAGCTGCGTCGTAAAAGCCTTGGTGGAAGCCACCCCGATCTCGGGGCCGGCGCGGGTGAGGAAGCGCAGGCGCGAGGACCGCATCAGGGTTGATTCGGGGGAATTGCACACGGTCAGCGTGTCGGCGAGGCCGTGCGCCTGCGCATGCTTCAGCGCCGCAATCGTGTCCGCGGTTTCGCCCGATTGGGATATCGTCACGACCAGCGTTCCCGGCTGCATCACCGGCTCGCGGTAGCGAAACTCGCTCGCGATTTCGACCACGGCAGGCAAGCCGGCGATGGCCTCCAGCCAGTAGCGCGCCACCAGGCCGGCGTGGTAACTCGTGCCGCACGCGAGCAGCAGGACCCGGCTCGCGCGGCCCATGACTTCCTCGGCCTCCGCTCCGAAGAGATTCGGCTGCAGCGACTGCGCGTTCGCCACCATCTCGAGCGTGTTCGCGACCGCGCCGGGCTGCTCGAAGATCTCCTTCTGCATATAGTGCGCATAGTGGCCCTTCTCGACCGCATCGGCGGCGAGCTCGCTGCGCGCGGCCGGGCGCCGCGCGGGACGGCCGCCACTGTCGCGAATGCTGACGCCGTCGGGCCGCACCTCGACCACGTCGCCTTCCTCGAGGTAGATCACGTCCCGCGTCCGCGCCAGCAGCGCCGCCGCGTCGGAGGCGAGGAAATTCTCGCCCTGCCCGAGACCGACGAGCAGTGGCGAGCCCTTGCGCGCGCCGACGACCACGGCCGGCTCCCGGCACGAGATGAAGCCCACGGCGTATGCGCCCTCCCATTCCCGGCTCGCCGTCTGGACCGCTTCGAACAGGGGCATGCCGCCGGCGACGAGAGAGTGCACGTGGTGCACCATCACCTCCGTGTCGGTTTCGGAAGCGAAGACGTATCCGAGCGCCTTCATCCGCGCCCGAATCGGCTCGTGGTTTTCGACGATGCCGTTGTGGACGATGCCGATCTCGATCCCGCCGCGCGCCGAGAAATGCGGGTGCGCGTTGGCCTCGGTCGGCGCGCCGTGCGTCGCCCACCGCGTGTGCGAAAGCCCCGTGCTCGCGGTGATCCCCTGCTCGCGGGCGAGCTCGTCGAGGCGCGCCACGCGTTCGGTCGAGCGCAGCCGCTCGAGATGTCCGTCCCTGACGTAGGCGATGCCGGTGGAGTCGTAGCCGCGATACTCGAGCCTGCGGATGCCTTCGATCAGAAGATCCACCACATTGCGCGTGGAGGCCGCGCCGACGATGCCGCACATATCAGTGAACGGTAAACGGTAAACAGTGAACAGATACGAGGGCGCGAACGCCAGCGGTGCCTGCGGCCAGGGTTTTCCGTTCACCGTTCACTGTTCACCGATCCCCTTCTTCTTGACAGGGCGCTTCCAGCCGGGAATGGTGACCTGCTTGGCGCGCGCGAGCGTGAGCTCGCCTGCCGGCGCTTCCTTGGTGATCGTGCTGCCCGCGCCGATAGTCGCGCCACGGCGGACGACCACCGGGGCGACCAGCATGGTGTCGGAGCCTATGAATACATCGTCCTCGATCACGGTGCGGTGCTTCGCGCCGCCGTCGTAGTTGCAGGTGATGGTACCGGCGCCGATGTTGACGTTGCGCCCGACGCTCGCATCGCCGATGTAGGCCAGGTGGTTCGCCTTGGAGCCGGCGCCGATCTCGGCGGCCTTGACCTCGACGAAGGTGCCGATGTGCACCTCCTCGGCAAGCCGCGCTCCCGGGCGCAGCCGCGCATAGGGGCCGATGCGACAGTTGGCGCCGATTTTCGCGCCGTCCACAAAGCTAAACGGTTCGATGCGCGTGCCCGGGCCGACCGCGGCGTCCCTGAGCACGCAATGGGCTCCGATCTCGACGCGGTCTGCGAGCCGCACCTCGCCTTCGAACACGCAGTTGACGTCGATGCGCACATCGGCGCCGCAAACGAGGCTGCCGCGCACATCGATGCGCATCGGGTCCGCGATCGTGACCCCCGAGTCCATCAGCCTGCTCGCCTGCTGCCTCTGGTAGATGCGCTCGAGCTCTGCAAGCTGCTGCTTGCTGTTGACGCCGAGGATCTCCCACGCGGCGCGCGCCTTGACGGTCGCCACCGCCACCCGGTCGGCCAGTGCCAGCGGCACGACATCGGTGAGGTAGTACTCGCGCTGGGCGTTGCGGTTGGTGAGTTTCGACAACCAGCCCTCCAGCCGCGCGGCGGGCAGCGCCATGATGCCGGTGTTGACCTCATGGATGCCGCGCTGTGTCGCGCTGGCGTCCTTCTCCTCGACGATGGCGGTAATCGTTCCGCGGCGGTTGCGCACGATGCGGCCGTAGCCGGCCGGGTCGTCGAGCTCGGCGGTCAACAGGGTCAGGCGGTCGCCGCCTCCCGCGATCATTGCCGCGAGCGTTTCCTCGCCGACCAGCGGCACGTCCCCATAGAGCACCAGTGTGAGGCCGGTGGCGCCCAGGTGCGGCAGCGCCTGTGTCAGGGCATGTCCCGTGCCAAGCTGGGGCTGCTGCTTGACGAACGTCAAACCGTCCGGCCGGATCGCCTGTGGCACCTGCTCCCCCCCGTGGCCGTAGACGACGCAGATGCGCGCGGGCTTGAGCGTGCGCGCGGCGGCAACCACGTGCTCGATGAGCGGGCGCCCGCCGAGCGATTGTAGGACCTTGGGCAGGCGCGAGCGCATGCGCTTGCCTTGGCCGGCGGCGAGGATGACGACATTGAGTCCAGCAGGCATCTGGAAATTATCGCACAAACATCAACTTAGGATAGCAGCCTGTCCGACTCTGCACTGCGACAGGCTGCTATAAGAAAGGTCGCCTCCAATTCATGGGTAACGGGGAGACAGTCGAATCTGAGTGATGTTAAAAGCATGGGCAGAGCGGCGTGAAAATTACTTTCGCGGCTCCCTTTTCGTACTGCTATCGAGGCGCTTTTTTCCTTAGGATTTTGTCGGCCTTTGTTCCGACAAAATCCTGCCCACGTAGCGCGCGACGGCCTCGCGCTGTCCCGGATCGAGATGCAGGCCGGTCTTGGTGCGGCGCCACAGGACGTCTTCCGCGGCTGCCGCCCATTCATGCTCGATCAAATAGTCGATCTCCTGCGCGTAGAGTTCGGCGCCGAAAGCCTGGCCGAGTTCGGCTACCGAGGCGGCGTTGCCGAGCACCGCGTACGCCAGCGCGCCATGGCGCCGCGCGAGCGCTTGCAGCAATGGCTGAGGCAGCCGTGGATAGCGCTGCGCCAATCGTTGCTCGAAGCGTGCAGCATTCCCGCCCGGAAGGGTCGCGCCGGGGAGGGGCGCATCCGCGGTCCAGGAGGGCCCCATGCCTGGGAACCACGCGGCAAGTTTCTCGAGCACGTGCTCGGCGAGCCGGCGGTAAGTCGTGATCTTGCCGCCAAACACTGACACCACGGGCGTGGCTGCCTGGTCGCTGTCCAGCCGCAACACGTAATCGCGCGTCACCGCCGAGGGGTCTGCCGAGCCGTCATCGTAGAGCGGCCGCACGCCGGCGTAGCGCCAGACGACATCCGATGTGCTGACGGCGCGTCGAAGATAGCGGTTGACCGCTCGGCACAGGTACTCGACTTCCGCCGCGCTCGCCTCGGGCCGCGAGGGATCACCATCGTGTGGAACGTCGGTGGTACCGACGAGCGTGTAGCGCTCCTCGTAGGGAATCATGAACACGACGCGCCGGTCGTCGTTCTGCAGAATGAATGCGTGATCGCCCTCGTAGAGCCGGGGCACCACGACGTGGCTGCCCTTCACCAGGCGCACTTGGTCGCGCGAGGGCTGGTGCAGCCGCTCGTTGAGCACCTCTTTTACCCACGGGCCCGCGGCGTTGACGATCGCGCGTGCCGCCACCTCCCGCTCGCCTTTCCGGCCGCGAAGTTGCGCGCGCCAGCGGTCGCCTTCGCGCTTCGCCGCGACGCATTCAGTTCGCGGGAGGACCTTTGCGCCGCGCGCCACGGCGTCCCGCGCGCTTGCCACCACCAGCCGGGCGTCGTCCACCAGGCAATCGGAATAGACGAAGCCGTGCCGGTATTCCGGCTTCAGGCCGGCTGCATAGGGCGGCCGGTCGAGCCGCACCGCGTGCGAGCCCGGAAGCCGCGTCCTGCGCCCGAGATGATCGTAAAGAAAGAGGCCGGTCCGTATCATCCAGCGCGGCCGCAGCTGCGGCACGTGCGGCATGATGAAGCGCACCGGGCGCACGAGGTGGGCTGCGATCTTGAGCAGCACCTCGCGCTCGGCGAGCGCCTCCGCCACCAGCCGGAATTCGAACTGCTCGAGGTAGCGCAAGCCGCCGTGGATGAGCTTCGAGCTTGCGGAACTGGTATGCGAGCCGAGGTCGTCTTTCTCGACCAGCAGCACGGAGAGACCCCGGCCCGCTGCATCTCGCGCAATGCCGGTGCCGTTGATGCCGCCGCCGATTATCAACAGATCGCAGTCAGCCATGAACAAAAAAGGCAGCCACTCAGCTGCCCTCTATTTTGCTCCCCCGCGAGTTGAACGGCGCTGGCGTCCGTTCGAGCTCGCGGAGATAAACCGGCGCCGTCAGGCGTCCGGGTTTATCAGGAGTTATCCTCGCTTCTGCCGCAGCTTCCGGATCGCCGCAAGCTGGGCGGCGAGCGTCGCCACCTCCGCCTCGACTGCGGCGATCTCCTGCTTGTCGCGCGCGCTGCGGCGCGCTTCTTCAGCTTTCTTCAGCGCCTCGTTCGCCTTGGCTTCGTCCAGGTCGTGGCCGCGGATCGCGGTGTCGGCGAGCACGGTGATCACTCTGGGCTGCACCTCGAGTATTCCACCGGCCACGAAAATCAGCTCCTCGTCACCGCCGCCCGCCGGCTGGATGCGCACGGTCCCCGGCTTGATGCGGGTGATGAGGGGGGTGTGGCGCGGGTAGATCCCGAGCTCGCCCGCTTCCCCCGGCAGCACCACGAACTCCGCCTCGCCCGAGTAGATGCTCTCCTCGGCGCTGACGACATCGATGTGGATGGTGTTGGCCATTCAAAACCCCGTGAACAGTGAACGGTGAACGGTGAACGGGAAAACCATCGTCCTCATACCGTTTACTGTTCGCTGTTCGCTGTTCACTGTAATGACTTGGCCTTCTCGAAGGCCTCTTCAATGGGGCCCACCATGTAGAAGGCCTGCTCGGGCAGTTGATCGCACTCGCCGTTCACGATCATCTTGAAGCCGCGAATGGTGTCCTTGAGCGGGACGTACTTGCCCGGGGTGCCGGTGAAGTTCTTCGCCACGGTGAAGGGCTGCGACAGGAACCTCTGGATCTTGCGCGCGCGCGCGACCGCGAGCTTGTCCTCCGGAGAGAGCTCATCCATGCCGAGGATCGCGATGATGTCGCGCAGCTCCTTGTAGCGCTGGAGGGTCGCCTGCACGGCGCGTGTGGTGTTGTAGTGCTCCTCGCCGATGGTATTGGGGTCCACCTGGCGCGAGGTCGAGTCGAGCGGATCCACCGCGGGGTAGATGCCGAGCGATGCGATGTCCCGTGACAGCACCACGGTCGCGTCCAGATGGCCGAAGGTAGTGGCGGGGCTCGGGTCGGTCAGGTCGTCGGCCGGCACGTAGATCGCCTGCACCGAGGTAATCGAGCCGGTCTTGGTCGAGGTGATGCGCTCCTGGAGCCGGCCCATCTCCTCGGCGAGCGTCGGCTGGTAGCCCACCGCCGAGGGCATCCGGCCGAGCAGCGCCGAGACCTCGACCCCGGCGAGCGTGAAGCGGTAAATGTTGTCGACGAAGAACAGGATGTCGCGCCCTTCGTCGCGGAAGTACTCGGCCATGGTGAGGCCGGTGAGACCCACGCGCAGGCGGTTCCCTGGCGGCTCGTTCATCTGGCCGAACACCATCGTCACCTTGGACTCGGTGATGTTCTTGAGGTTGATGACCTCCGCATCGATCATCTCGTGGTAGAAATCGTTGCCCTCGCGCGTGCGCTCGCCCACGCCGGCGAACACCGACAGGCCGGAGTGCTTGGTCGCGATGTTGTTGATCAGCTCGAGCATGTTCACCGTCTTGCCGACGCCGGCGCCGCCGAAGAGACCGATCTTGCCGCCCTTGGCGAACGGGCACATCAGGTCGATCACCTTGATGCCGGTCTCCAGGAGCTCCACGGAGGGTGAGAGCTCGTCGAATTTGGGCGCCGCCTGGTGGATCGAGCGCCGCTCCTCGGTCTGGATCGGGCCAGCTTCGTCGATCGGACGCCCCAGCACGTCCATGATGCGCCCGAGCGTGCCCTTGCCGACCGGCACCGAGATCGGCGCGCCGGTGTTCGTCACCGTCATGCCGCGGCACAGGCCGTCGCTCGATCCGAGCGCGATGCAGCGCACGATGCCATCGCCCAGCTGCTGCTCGACCTCGAAGGTGAGGCCCTTTTCCACCAGCGTGCCGCTGCCGGTGGTCTCGAGCACCAGCGCGTCATAGATGTGCGGCATCTGCTCGCGCGGGAACTCGATGTCGATCACCGCGCCGATGCACTGGACGATGGTGCCTTGTGCTGGTGCTGGTGCTGGTGCTTTTGCTTGTGCCATGTTCTATTCCTGGTCAGAAAAATTCTGGACGCAAAGACGCGAAGGCGCAAAGAAAAGCGATGCCGGATTCTGTGCATACTGACATCTTTCGTTTCTCCTTTGCGTCCATCCTCACCCCCGACCCCTCTCCACTGCTGGAGAGGGGAGGCTCGAGCCTTCCCTTCTCCGCTCGGGAGAAGGGGAAGGGATGAGGGGATGGCGCCTTTGCGTCGAGCCTTTCAGACGGCGGCGGCGCCGCCGACGATCTCGGAAATCTCCTTCGTGATCGCCGCCTGGCGGTTCTTGTTGTAGATCAACGTCAGCTCGTCGATCACGTCGGCGGCGTTTTCGGAAGCCGCCTTCATCGCCACCATGCGCGCGGACTGCTCGGATGCCATGTTCTCCGCCACCGCCTGGTAGATGACCGTCTCGACGTAGCGGGTGAGGACCTGGTCGAGCACCACCTTGGCTTCCGGCTCGTAGAGGTAGTCCCACGTGCCCTCGGGGGAACCCAGCCGCTCGCCGGCGAGTGGTAGCAGCTGCTCCATCACCGGCTCCTGCTTCATGGTGTTGATGAAGCGGGTGGAAAAGATCATCAACTGGTCGAAGCGGTCCTGCGTGTAGCCGTCGAGCATGACCTTAATCGCGCCGATCAGCTTTTCCATCTGCGGGCGGTCGCCGAGCTGGGTCGCCTGCGACACGATGTGCGCGCCCATACGCTGCATGAAACCGAGCCCCTTGTTGCCGATGCAGCACACCTCGAACTGCTCCCCCTCGGACTCCCATTCCTTGATCTTGGCGAGCGCCAGTCGCTGCACGTTGGTGTTGAGCCCGCCGCACAGGCCCTTGTCGGTGGTGATGAGGATCGCGCCCACCTTCTTCACCGTGTCGCGCGTAATCAGGAATGGATGCCGGTACTCGGGGTTGGCGTGAGAGATGTGCGCGGCGACATTGCGGATCTTGTCCGCGTACGGGCGCGCGGCACGCATGCGCTCCTGGGCGCGGCGCATCTTGGAGGCCGCGACCATCTCCATCGCCTTGGTGATCTTCCGGGTGTTCTGCACACTCCGGATCTTCATCCGTATTTCCTTGGTTCCTGGCATCTCGCGCTTTCCGCCTCCCGACTCACCTCAGAATGAGCCGTTTTGTTTCCAGTCCTTGATAGCCTCGTGCAATTTCTGCTCGTCGTCCTTGGACAGGTCCTTGACCTTCTCCATGCGCTTGACGAGGTCGCCATACTTGTCCTTGACGTAGTCGCGCATCGAGCGCTCGGCGGCGAGCGCTTTCTTGACGTCGATGTCGTCGAAATAGCCGTTGTTCACCGCAAACAGCGTCAGCGCCATCTCCCATACCTGCAGCGGCTGGTACTGCGGCTGCTTCATGAGCTCGGTCACCATGCGCCCGCGCTCGAGCTGCTTGCGGGTCGCCTCGTCGAGGTCGGATGCAAACTGGGCGAATGCCGCCAGCTCGCGATACTGTGCCAGCGCGAGCCGCACTCCGCCCCCCGTATCGCGGCGCTTCATGACCCTGGTCTGCGCGGCGCCTCCCACCCGCGACACCGAGATGCCGGCATTGATCGCTGGCCGGATGCCGGCGTTGAAGAGGTCGGTCTCGAGGAAGATCTGCCCGTCGGTGATCGAAATCACGTTGGTCGGCACGAATGCGGTCACGTCGCCCGCCTGCGTCTCGATGATGGGGAGCGCGGTGAGCGAGCCCGTCCTGCCTTTCACCTGTCCCTGGGTGAAACGCTCGACGTAGTCCTCGTTCACGCGCGAGGCGCGCTCGAGCAGCCGCGAGTGCAGGTAGAACACATCGCCCGGATACGCCTCGCGCCCCGGCGGGCGGCGCAGCAGCAGCGAGATCTGGCGATAGGCCCAGGCCTGCTTGGTGAGATCGTCGTAGATGATGAGCGCGTCCTGGCCGCGGTCACGGAAGTACTCGCCCATGGTGCAGCCGGAATAGGGCGCGATGTACTGCATCGCCGCCGACTCCGACGCCGAGGCCGCAACGATGATGGTATAGGCCATCGCGCCATGTTCCTCGAGCTTGCGCACGACGTTGGCGATGGTCGAAGCCTTCTGCCCGATCGCGACATAGACGCAGATCAGGTCCTTGCCCTTCTGGTTGATGATGGTGTCCACCGCCACCGCCGTCTTGCCGGTCTGGCGGTCGCCGATGATGAGCTCGCGCTGCCCGCGGCCGATCGGCACCATCGAATCGATCGCCTTCAATCCCGTCTGCACCGGTTGCGAAACGGACTTTCTCCAGATCACGCCCGGCGCCACTTTTTCGATGACGTCGGTCATCCTGGCGGGGATCCCGCCCTTGCCATCGATCGGCTGGCCGAGCGAGTTCACGACCCGGCCCAGCAGCTCCGGGCCCACCGGCACCGCCAGGATCTTGCCGGTGCACTTGACGGTATCGCCCTCGGAGATATGCTCGTATTCGCCGAGAATCACTGCGCCGACCGAGTCGCGCTCGAGATTCAACGCGAGGCCGAAGGTGCTCTTGGGGAATTCCAGCATCTCGCCCTGCATGACGTCGGACAGGCCGTGGATGCGGCAGATGCCGTCGGTAACGGACACCACCGTGCCCTGGGTGCGGATGTCCGCGCTCAACGCGAGGTTCTGGATCCGGGAGCGGATCAGCTCGCTGATCTCGGAAGGCCGGAGCTGTTGCATGCGTTTTCCTTGGTTGCCTATTTCGTCAGCGCGACCGCCATGGCCGCGAGTTTGCCGCGCACCGAGCCATCGATGACTTCATCGCCCACTTGCATGCGCACGCCGCCGATCAGCGAGGCGTCGACGTTGACCTCGGGTTTGACTTTGCGCTTGAAGCGCCGCTCCAGGTCCGCCACCAGCGCGGAAAGCTGGCCGGTGTCGAGCGGGTAGGCCGACGTGATCGTCGCTTCCACCACGCCCTCGCGCGCGTTCTTCAGCTCTTCATAGATATCGCGGATCTCGGGCAGGGTCGCAAGCCGGCCGTTCTCGATCAACACGCGCACAAGATTCTGCGCCTCGGTGGCGAGATCGCCGCAAGCGCCGGCGAACAGGCCGTAGACCTGGTCGGCGGAGAGGTTGGGGTCGCCGGTCGCCGCCCGCAGCTCCGGGTTCGCTGCCACCTCCGCCATCACGGCGAGCGTCTGCGACCATCTGCCGAGCGCGTCACCCGCGTCGGCGAGCGCGAATATCGCCTCGGCGTAGGGGCGCGCGATCGTGACGTTCTCGGCCATCAGCGCAATTCCCGCCTGAGCTGTGCCAGCAGTTCAGCGTGCGTCTTGGCGTCCACTTCGCGGCGCAGGATCTTCTCCGCCCCCGCCACCGCAAGAGCGGCGACCTGCTCGCGCAGCGCCTCCCGCGCGCGCGAAACCTGTTGCGCGATCTCGGCTTGGGCGGCCGCCTTCTCGCGATTGCCTGCCTCCTTCGCCTGGGTGCGCGCCTCGTCCACCATCTGCGCGGTGCGCTTCTCGGCCTGCGCGATGATCTCGGCGGCCCGGTCGCGCCCTTCCTTGACCGATTCAGCGGCCTGCCGGGTCGAGATTTCGAGCGAGCGCTTGCCCTGCTCGGCGGCGGCGAGCCCGTCCGCGATCGTCTTCTGGCGCTCCTCGATAAGGCGCAGGAAATAGGGCCAGACGAACTTGACGGTGAACCCGATGAAGGCCGCGAACGTGAGCGCTTGTGCGATCAGCGTGAGATTGATGTTCATGTCGTCCCCTTGCGGGCGCCGGTCGGTGGCCGGCGCTCTAGCGGAATGGCGTCGCCAGCGGGCTGGCGAAGGCGAAGAACATCGCGATGCCGAGCCCGATAATGAAGGACGCGTCGATCAGGCCCAGCAGCAGGAACACCTTGGCCTGCAGCGAATTGGTGAGCTCGGGCTGGCGCGCGGCCGCCTCCAGGAAACGGCTGCACATGATGCCGACCCCGATGCATGCGCCCGCGGCGCCCAGACCGACCATGAGGCCGATGCCGATGCTGGTATAGGCCTGGACCATGGCCAGAAGCTGAAGTTTTTCCATTGAATTTTCCTTTCGTAGGCGAAACGATGGTTGAGCTGAACGGTCAGTGGTGCTCGTGGGCCATCGACAGGTAGACGATGGTCAGCATCATGAAGATATAGGCCTGCAGCGCGACGATCAGGATGTGGAAGATCGCCCACCCCAGGCCGAGCACGAAACCGAAGGCGGTGCCCACCAGGCCGGTGGCGGCCCACATCCACAGCAGCAGGAACAGGATCTCGCCCGCATACATGTTGCCGAACAGCCGCAGCGAGTGCGACAGCGGCTTCGAGATGTACTCGACAAGGTTGAAGAGAAAATTGGCGGGCCACAACAGAGGGTGCGCGCCGAACGGCGCGCAGAACAGCTCGTGGATCCAGCCGCCCAGCCCCTTGACGGCGATCGCGAAGTAGACCGACAGCACCAGCACTGACAGCGACAGCGCGAAGGTCGTGTTGACGTCCGCCGTGGGCACGAGGCGCCATTCGTCCAGCCCGAGCCAGCCGAGCGCCGCCCCCACGATGTCCACCGGCAGGAAATCCATCGCGTTCATCAGGATTACCCACACGCCCACCGTGAGCGCGGCGGGCGCGATGAACTTGTTGCGGTCACCACGTTGGAAGATGCCCTTCACTTGCTCGTCGACGAACTCCACCAGCAGCTCGACGAACGCCTGTCGCTTGTTCGGAACCCCGGAGGTCGCGCCGCGCACCACCCACCAGATGGAACCGATGCCGATGACGCCGAGCAGGGCCGCAGTCACCAGCGAGTCCAGGTGCAGCGTCCAGAAGCCTCCCTCACCGACGGGCCTCTCGAAGAACGTCAGATGATGCTGGATGTAGCTGGCGGGGGTGAGTTCGGTGCCGGCGGCCATTTCTGGATGCTTGCGACTAGAGCCTATCTCAATAATAGGCGCGTGATGCGTTGTGGCCAGGACGGGATGGATGCGAGGCGCACGGCGCAGGCCCTATGTCGATAGGGCCAAGCCGGGCAACAAAGCAGACGGCGCGCCGGAGCGTTGAGCAGGGGCCCCGCTTGCGGGGATGCGACCGCAAAGGCGCGCAAAGGCACGCGGGTTCAATCCGGCGCGCTTGGCCCGCTGCGGGGTCGCACCTACGCCCACGGGCGCAGGCACTGCTCCGCCCTCCGCGTGCCGTCCTGGCCGCAACCCGGAGGGACGGGGCGCTAAGCAACGGCCATCGGCCGTTGCGCGCCCATTGGGGCAGGGAATGCCCGCGGTCGCGAAGCGACCGCTCAGGGGTGCATTTTTTCGTCGGTAGCCCTTGCAATATCGACATATTGCTGCGGGCTATCCTCCTAAAACTGCATCCCACATCGCCTCCGTCGCACACGTGTCTACTATTGAGATAGGCTCTTACTCGCGCACGAAGAACGCCATTGCGAAAATCACCACTGTTACCGCGAACGAGCCGAGAAACACGAGCACGGCGACGTCCCTGTAGGTCGCCAGCACGAGCCACAGCAGGATTACGATCAGGCCGATCTTGACGGCCTCGGCCCTCAGTACGGCAAACAGCGCCCCTTCTGCGGATTCCGCCCTGCCCAGCGAAGCCACGACCGCAGACGCCAATCCGGAGAAGATGCTTACTGCGCCACCCAACGCCGCAGAGAGCGCGCCGTGGCCGCCGGCCAGAGCCCCCGCAACGAGCGTCAATGCGACGGTGGCCATCACTTGCCATCGGAGAACGGTGCGAATCGGCTTGCTCAGGTTGCGAAGCATGGCGTTCTTGATCTCCGCCCCGAGCAAAGCCGGCGTAGTATAGCCTTCGAGCGTTGTAAGCGTCAATTTGCTGCGATGCGGCAAGGCCCCGAATTCGCGGCCTATTTTTGCCTGAGCCGGTAGAGCAGCGCGTCAAGCTGATCCAGGCTCGAAAAATGGATCACGAGCTTCCCCCTGCCCGGTTTCGCGCCGGTCCGTATGCTCACGGTGGTGCCGAGTTGTCCGCTCAGTTCCTCCTCGAGCCGGGCCACGTCACGGTCCCCTCGCACGCGCGTGCGCTCCGTGGCGCGCGTTGACAGGTGCGCTACCCGCCTCTCGACCTGGCGGACGGAGAGCTGCCTGGCGACGGCTTCGCGCGCGAACTCGATTTGCTTCAGCGCCGGCAGCGCGAGCAGCGCCCGCGCGTGTCCCATGTCGAGCTTGCCCTCGCGCAACAGCTCCTGCACCGGGGGCGCAAGCTCGAGCAGCCGCAGCGCATTGGTGATCGCGGCGCGCGAGCGGCCCACGGCCTCGGCCGCCTCCGCGTGGGTCATGCCGAATTCCTCGGTCAGGCGTCTGATACCCGTGGCCTCGTCCAGCGGGTTCAGATCCTCGCGCTGGAGATTCTCGATGAGCGCGATGGCGAGCGCGTGCCGGTCGGTCACCTCCCGCACCAGGGCCGGCACGGCTGCGAGCCCCGCCATGCGCGCGGCACGCCAGCGCCGCTCGCCGGCGATGATCTCGTAGCGGCCCGCTCCGATCGGTCGCGCCAGTATCGGCTGCATCACGCCCTGCGACTTGATCGACTCGGCCAGCTCCGCGAGAGCTTCCTGGCCGATGCGCGCGCGTGGCTGGAAGCGTCCGGGCTGCAGCGCATCGATCGCGAGCGATGCCAGCGTCTCGCCCCCGCCAGCCGGTTCGTCGGCTCCCAGCAGCGCATCCAGTCCGCGCCCCAATCCCTTGATCCTGGCCATGGCCCCGTTCCTCACGCGGTTTTGCTTTTAGCAGCCTGTTGCGACATGGAGTCCGACAGGCTGCCAGCGCGGTTCAGCATCTCGCCCGCGAGCGCGAGGTAGGCCTGCGCGCCTTTCGAATTCCGGTCGAACTTGAGCGCGGGAACGCCAAAACTTGGCGCCTCCGCCAGCCGCACATTGCGCGGGATCACGGTGCGGTAAACCTTGTCGCCGAAATGCTCGAGCAGTTGCGCCGAGACCTGCTGCGCGAGCGTGTTGCGCGGGTCGTACATCGTGCGCAGCAGCCCCTCGATTTCGAGCGCAGGGTTCAAGTGCCCGCGAACTTTCTTGATGGTCTGCACGAGGTCGCTCAAGCCTTCCAGCGCGTAGTACTCGCATTGCATGGGGATCATCACCGCATGTGCGGCAGTCAGGCCGTTCACCGTCAGGAGGTTAAGCGCCGGCGGGCAATCGATCAGGACAAAATCGTACTCGGACGCTATCTCGGCGAGTGCCTCTTTCAGCCGCGTCTCGCGATGGGCGATTTCCACCAGCTCGATTTCGGCGCCGGCGAGCTCGCGGTTGGCCGGCACCAGGTCGAACTCGCCGGTTTCAGAGCGCAATCTTACTTCC
>Ga0326597_10001304_pt1 | contig 40735 bp, 29 predicted proteins | sample RVTome_12_FD_203789 | JGI IMG/M metagenome (GOLD analysis project Ga0326597, IMG submission 203789) | Soil microbial communities from uranium-contaminated site in the Upper Colorado River Basin, Wyoming, United States - RVT100D185 | ecosystem: Environmental > Terrestrial > Soil > Contaminated >... | reverse complement strand
TTCGGGGGCCTGCAGGCCCTGCACGACGTTTCCTTTCATGCGCCCGCCGGGGCGGTGACCGCGGTCATCGGCCCCAACGGCGCGGGCAAGAGTACGCTGCTCGACTGCCTCTCAGGCATCACGGAGGCGGACAGCGGCCGGGTGCTGGTCGCCGATGAACTGATGCGTCCGGGCCTGCTGAAGCGTCTGGTGGCCGTGGGCATTGCCCGCACCTTCCAGAACCTGCGCCTGTTCCCCAGCCTGAACGTGCTGGAGCACGTGCTGCTGGCCCGGCACACCTATGCGCGCACACCGCGCGCCCGCAGCAAGGGCCGCGTGATGGACACCGCCTATTGCCAGGCATTGCTGGCCCGCGTCGGGCTGGCGGACAAGGCCGCAGACAATCCGGACTCGCTGGCCTACGGGGAGAAGCGGCGTCTGGAAATCGCCCGCGCCCTGGCCACCGAGCCACGGGTGCTGCTGCTGGACGAACCGGCGGCCGGTGCAAACAACGCGGAGCAGCAACAGCTGGGCACGATCATCGAAGGCATCGCCGCCGAAGGCACGGCGGTGGTGTTGGTGGAGCATCACATGGAGCTGGTGGGACGGCTGGCCAAGTCGGTGGTCGTGCTGAATTTCGGACAGATTGTGGTCACGGGCACCATTGACGAGGTGCGCGCCCACCCGGAGGTCATCTCCGCCTATCTGGGAACCTCGGCACAAGCGGGGACGGCATGACCGGCAGCAGCGCTCAGGACATGCTGGTCGTCCGCGGCCTGCGTGTCTTCTACCGCTCGGCGGAGGCCGTGCACGGGATCGACCTGCGTGTACAGGCCGGCGAGGCGGTGGCCGTGGTCGGCAGCAACGGTGCCGGCAAGACCAGCACTTTGCGCGGCATCATGGGCCTCGCCCAGATTTCCGCGGACGAAATCACCTTTCAGGGGGAGGACGTGAAGCGGCGTCCCACCTTCCGGATTTCCCGCGCCGGGATGGGATTCGTCCCGGAGGGCCGGGAGCTGTTTCCGGGCCTTAACGTCTCCGAGGAATTGCTGCTCGGGGCGCGCCTGCTGCCCCGGGCCCAGCGCCAGCAGCGGCTGGAGCTGGTGTTCACGCTGTTCCCACGCCTGGCGGAGCGGCGGCAGCAGGTCTGCCGCACCCTGTCCGGTGGCGAGCAGCAGATGCTGGCCCTGGGCCGCGTGCTGATGACCGGGCCGCGCCTGCTGCTGCTGGACGAGCCGTCCCTGGGTCTGGCGCCGCTGCTGCAGGACGCGGTGTTCGATGCGTTGCGGCAATTGCGGGATGAGGGCATGCCCCTGCTGCTCGTCGAGCAGAACGTGCACCGGGCCCTGAACCTGTGCACCCGGGCCTATGTGCTGGAGTTGGGGCACATCACGCGCGAGGGCCCGGCCGCCGAGCTGCGGCAGGACCCGGAAATTCAACGCGCCTACCTGGGAGCCTAGCGATGGTGCTGCAACAACTGATCAGCGGCTTCCTGGCCAGTGGCATCTACGCGCTGTTCGCCGTGGGCTTCACCATGATCTTCGGCATCATGGGGGTGCTCAACCTGGCCCATGCCGACTTTGCCATGATTGCCGCCCTGGCGATCATCTGGGCCATCTCGGCGGGCATGCAGCCCTTCGTGGCGGTGTTGGTCTCGGTGATCGTGGTGATGATCATCGCGGCGGTGCTGGACCTGGGCATCATCCGGCCCTCGCGGCGCTTTCACGGCCAGGGCGACGGCGATGTGGAGCTGCCGCTGATCGGCACCATCGGGGCCGGCATGATCCTGCAGAATATCGCCGCCCTGCTGTTCGGCAACAAGGACGTCGTGTTCTCGTTTCAGCTCCGGGAATACATGCAGTGGGGCGGATTCTTCATCTCCAAGGGGCTGCTGGTCAGTGCCGGCATCGCCCTGCTGCTGCTCGTGCTGCTGGAGTTCCTGGTGGAACGCACGAGCTACGGGCGGCAGATGCGCGCGGTGGCGCAGAACATCAATGCCGCCAAGATCATGGGCATCAACACCAACCTGATCATTCTCAGCACGATCATCCTGACCTCGCTGCTCGCCGGCATTGCGGGTGTGCTGGCGGGCATGAGCTACGGGCTCGTGTCGCCATACATGGGTATCAGCTACGCCATCAAGGGCCTGGTGGCCATGATTCTCGGCGGCGTGGGGAGCCTGCGCGGCGCCGTCATCGGGGCCGTGGTGATCGGGCTCACCGAGGCGCTGGCCGTCACCTACATGGGCTCCCAACTGCGCGAGGCATCGGTGTTCGTCGTGCTGCTGATCATGCTGCTGGTGCGGCCGAGCGGCATCATCAAGGCACGCGGATTAGGCTGAGAAGGAAACACCCATGGCATTCTGGATTACGATTCTGCTGTCCTCGACGATCGTCGCCATCGTCACCCTGGGCCTGTTCCTGCAGATCCGCAGCGGCCAGCTCAACGTGGGCATGGCGGTGTTCTTCGGGATCGGCGGTTACGCCACCAGCATCTTCTGCCTGCGCTTCGGCTGGCATCCGGCGCCGGCGATTCTGGCAGCGGTGGTCGTGGGCATGATCTTCGGCGGGGTGTTCTCGGCCATCACGCTCAACCTGCATCACTGGTTCTTCGCCGTGAGCACCCTCACGCTGTCGGTGGCCGCCGTGAGCGGCATCGGCAAGATCGACTACATCGGCGGGGCGCTGGGGCTGGTGGGTGTGCCGATCATCAACGCCGCCTGGCCCATCGTGCTCAGCCTGCTGGTGGCCATCGGCGTGGCGGTGTGGGTGGACCGCTCCAGGCTCGGCATGCTGGTGCGCGCCACCGGCGACGACCAGGTGCTGGCCCAGGTGTTCGGGGTGCGTGTGAAGCAGTTGCGCGTGGCCATATTCGCCCTCGGCTCCGGTCTGGCAGCCCTGGGCGGCGCGCTGCAGGCCCATCGTTTCGGTGTGTTCCAGCCCAGCGACCTGGGGTTCCACAACTCGCTGCTGTTCTTCGTGGTGGTCATCGTGGGCGGCAAGTCCCATGTGGCGGGGCCGCTGCTGGGCACCATCTTTCTGTTCGTGCTGCCCGAGCTGATCCATATCACGGCGGAGACGGAACTCCTCGTCTTCGGGGGCCTCATGGTGCTGGTCGCCGTGGCCATGCCGGCCGGTCTCACCGGTGCCATGCAACAGTTGCTGCAACGGGTCTCGCGCCGCCATCAGGCCCTGGCGGACAATCCATCTGCCTGACGCACCCCGGGAGGCCGGCATACGCGCTCCCGACGGCCGGCGCCCGCGGGCCGGCCCTGCCTACCCCATGCACCCGATAGCCCCACGCGCCGTCATCCGCCACCACCCACGCCGCGAGACCCGGCAAACCGGCTCGACAAGCGCCGGAAAATGTAGGATAGGGTAACGCACCACGCACCGCCCGCCGGTTTACCAGGACATCTCCGGGACGCACGGGACCGGGCCGGTCTGCGGCACCGGCGCCCTCCATCCCACCCTGCCCCGCAATACGAGGACTCGACCACAGGACGCTCATGCCCAAGGAACTGACCCGACAGACCACCACCGCGGCCATGCCGGTGGAGCAATATGACGCCATCATCATCGGCGCCGGCGTGAACGGCATGTATCAACTGATTCGGCTGCGCGACATGGGCCTGTCGGTGCGCGTCTTCGACGCGGCCAGTGACGTGGGCGGCACCTGGTACTGGAACCGGTATCCGGGCTGCCGCTTCGACTCGGAAAGCTACACCTACATCTACTCCTTCTCCCAGGAGTTGCTGGAAGAGTGGGACTGGAGCGAGCATTTCTCCGGCCAGCCCGAGACGCTGCGCTACTGCCAGTATGTCGCGGACAAGTTCGACCTGCGCAAGGACATCCAGTTCAACAGCCGGGTCAAGTCGGCCATCTTCGACGAGACCACCGACCTGTGGGAGATTGCGACGGAGGACGGCCGGCGCGCCCGCGCCCGGTATTTCATCACGGCGCTGGGTCCGCTGTCCGCGCCGACCATGCCCAACATCGAGGGCATCGACAGCTTCCAGGGCGAGTGGTACCACACCGGGCTGTGGCCCCACGAGCCGGTTGCGTTCAGCGGCAAGCGCGTGGCCGTGATCGGCACCGGCGCCTCCGGTGTGCAGCTCATCCAGACCATCGCCAAGGAGGTGGCGCAGCTGACGGTGTTCCAGCGCCGGCCCAACTGGTGCTCCCCGCTGAACAATGCGCCCATCGACCCCAGGGAAATGGAGGAGATTCGCCGGCGCTACCCGGAGATCTTCGAGAAGTGCATGCAGTCCGAGGGCGGCTTCATGCACGTGGCCGACATGCGCAAGGCCGCCGATGTCCCGCCGGAGGAGCGCGAGGCCCTGTGGGAGCGGCTGTACCACACGCCGGGCTTCGCCATCTGGCTGAGCAATTTCTACGACACCTTCATGGATCAGTCGGCCAACGACCTGATCACGGATTTCATCGCCCGCAAGATTCGCAAGCGTGGCCGACCTGCTGATCCCCAAGGATCACGGCTTCGGGACGCGGCGTGTGCCCATGGAGACGGGCTACTACGAAACCTACAACCGGGACAACGTGGAGCTGGTGTCCATCCTGGATACGCCCATCGAGCGCATCACGCCCAAGGGCCTGCGCGTGGGCGGCAAGGATTATGAATTCGACATGATCATCTATGCCACCGGCTTCGATGCCATGCTGGGTTCCTACAACCGCATGGACATCCGCGGCCTCGGCGGGCGGAGCCTCAAGGAGAAATGGGCCGACGGCCCGCATACCTTCCTGGGTGTGCAGATGGAGGGCTTTCCCAACATGATGATGGTCATCGGCCCCCACACCGGCGCATCGTTCTGCAACATGCCGCGCTGCGGCGAGGAGAACGTGGACTTCGTGTCCGACCTGATCCGCTACGCCCGGGACAAGGGCTACACCCGCGTGCAACCCACCCGCCAGGCCGAGGCGGAGTGGACGGAGCACGTGTACCAGGTAGCGGAGAAGATGCTCATCAGCAAGACCGACTCCTGGTTCACCGGCATCAATCGCAACATCGAAGGCCGCGACAAGCGCGTGTTCATGCTCTATGCGGGCGGCGCGCCGCGCTACCGGCGCAAGGTGCAAGAGGTCGTGGAGGGCGGCTACGCGGGATTCCAGTTCGCCTGACCCCCCGCAGCCGGCACGGCGCCGTCGACAGTAGCGCCGCTGACAGCCGTGCCGCTGACAGCAGTGCCGCTGACAGCAGTGCAGCCCGCCACCCCGGCCGCTCAGCCGGGGGACGGCTCGCCATCCTCCTCGGCGAACACCTCGCTGGCCGCAAGGAACGCATTTCTCCCCGCCGGCACCCCGGCATACACGGTCGCCTGCAACAGCAGTTCCTTGACCTCCTCCCGCGAGACCCCATTCTTCCTGGACAGGCTCAGGTGCAGGCGCAGCTCTTCGGGGCGGTTCAGCGCGATGAGCATGGCCATCACGGTCAGACTGCGCGTGCGGCGGTCCAGGCCCGGCCGCTGCCAGATTTCCGCCCACACATGGCGGGTGACCATCTCGTGATATTCGGCATCGAAGGCATTGGCATCGATCCGCGCCTGCGCGCGCTCGACCCATTCATCTCCCAGAATCTGGCGGCGCATCTCCTGGCCGCTGGCAAAGCGTTCCTGTTCATCCATGGGGGCTCCTGAGTGTGTTGGCGTGTCGGGGGATCGGCCGCGCGGCGGACACGCGGCGCCGGAACGACCCCGCAGCCATACCCGTCCCCACAGCCCGGATGCAAGCACAGCATGCGTCGCCGCTCCGCTCCCTGCGTCCGCGGCGGCGGATTCCCATTTCCACCCAGCGTGTTATGAACGCGCTGGCGCGAGCGTCACGGCTTGCCCCACCGCACACCCCCAAGGAGATCCCACCATGGATGACCAGACCCGACGCTGGATCGAGGACGATATCGCACGGCTCGTCGTCGAATATGCCCGGCTGCTGGACTTCGGCGACCGGGATGGCTGGCTGCGTCTGTTCCCGGCCGATGGCGTGCTGGACCTCGGCTTCATGCGCAGCAGCGGCCAGCAGGAGTTGCGGCAGTTTCTGGAGGGACGCTCCCCGCGCTACACCACCGCCCATGTGGTCTCGAACATCTGGGTGCAGGTGCAGGACGAGGACAACGCCACGGGCACCAACTACATCACGGCATACCGGCATGTCAGTCCGCTGGAGCATGCGCCCCGCCCGGTCCCGATGGACCCGCCGCTGCTGATGGGCTATTACGACGATCGCTACACCCGGCGCGACGGCGTGTGGCAGTTCGCCGAACGGCGGCTCATCCGCTGGTTCGAACGGGAGCCGGGACCGGGCAGCTAGGCCCCGCGCAGCCCGGCCCGCATCACGGGCGGCAGCACCCCACGCGGCAGACACGCCGGCAACCGCGGGCGCTACCGGCAACCGCGGGCGCTGCCGGGCAGAATGCAGCGCCGAACCAGACAGACCGACGGGGCGCGGAAGGTCAGCCCACCGCCCTTATCGCGGTGTGCGGGATGGCAACGGCGCCGCGATAATGCAATCCTTCCGCCGCGCCGTTCGCCACGCGTGGTGCATTCCCCGAGGCCGATACATCCAGCCGGCGTCCGCTCAATTAAAGGAATGCGCCAACGTCGGTGCGGCAACATTCGAATCCTGACGTATCATTACGAACGTATCCCTCGATATACCCACCGCGCAGGATGCTACGCGACGTGGCGACTTCGCATGACGGCGCGTAGCCCGGCGCGCGGGGCCCGCCTCGGTGGGAAGGCGAGTCAGCCGGCATGCCATCGCTGATTCCCACGCAAGCGGTGCTACCCGCCGGGGATTCGCCAAGTGGGCTTCTCCCGCCCCATGGGCGCAACCGGAACGCCGATCACCCGTGTCGCGTTTCCTCAGACGACGTACTTAGACGAAAAAACATATCGTTACGATGGGTAAATTTAGCGACCCCGCCGTCCCGCCAAGCCGGCAAGCGATGCACAGTTTTTCGTACGATGCATACCCGAATGAGGAATAATTCCGAGTGCTACAGATATCGCCGTCGCTCACTATCATTCCAAGGCATTCGTGCTTAATTTGTGAATCGCATAGAGCCTGCCGATAATCCCTTTACATTGGCAATCTTTGATAATAGGACCTAGCGCGTTGTGGAAATGCGCCATGGAGCCCCCGGCCCCGTTGCTGCGTTTCCACAAGGTACCCGGCTTGGCTTCACCGCCACATGGGAGGGGACATGGGGGACGCCGGCAGCACACCGGTTTGCGCTGCCCGTGTTTCCTGACCGTACCCCACCTGTGCGCCGCGGTGGCTGGCACAATTGCCGCCCAAGCGTCGTCAATGGCGCTGCCGTCACAAATATGCCTTCGCGCAGGAGGGGCTATGATGAAGTGTGTTCGGATGTTCGCAGTGGCCGTCGCGGCCGTAATGCTGTTCGGCGGATCCGCCATCGCCAAGACGACCTGGGATTTCTATTCCTTTCTCCCGGTCTCCCACCCGGTCGTGGTGCACTACCAGAAATTTGCCGACGACGTGCGCAAGCGCACCAATGGCGAACTGGAAATCGTCGTGCGTCCCGCCGGCGAGCTGCCCTACAGCCCCACGGAGGGCATTCGGGTGTTCGGTCGGGGCCAGGTCCCCATCGGCGGGATGAATGCCGCCTTCATTCAGGGCTCGGCCCCGCTGCTGAACATTTTTGGCCTGCCCTTTCTGGTGCAGACCTACGAGGACTATGACAAGGCCTGGAAGGCGATCGGGCCGACGCAGGCAGAGATGCTCAAGAAGGAAGGCATCGTGCTGCTGGGCCACTTCTCCTGGCCGCCCCAGGAAATCTGGGGCACGGGCAATGCGCCTTCCTCCATGGCCGGTGTGGCGGGCCTGAAAATCCGCACCTCCAGCCCGCACCAGACGGCCATGCTCACGCGCATGAAGGCCTCGGGCATCACCATCGCCACGGCGGAAGTCCCGGTGGCCCTGCAGCGCGGTGTCGTGAACGGCGTGATGACCGCAGGCTACAACGCCCGCGGCTCCAAGTGGGGAGAGTTCCTCGACTGGGGCTACCTGCTCCACGAGCACATGGCCGGGCCCCACTACGTGGTGGCCAACGAGCGCGCCTTCAACCGCCTGAGCGCGGAGCTCCAGGGCCAGTTGCGTGACGAGGCCGAGAAGCTGGGCGCCAGAATTCACGCGGACATGAACAACAACGAAAGCAGCGCGCTGAAGGACCTGGTTGCCACGTACAATATCACCCTGGTCGAGCCGAGCGCGGCGGACCGCAAGCAGATGCTGGACATGATGGTGCCCTACTGGGAAGAGTGGGCCAAGCAGCAGGGCGCTGAGGGCGAACGCCAGCTCGCCATTCTGCGCAAAGCGATGGGGCGCTAGGCAATCCCATGGCCCAGCAAGGTACCAACCGTTTCGTGGAAGGCTATATCCGCATCCTGGACAAGGTGTCGGATTGGAGCGCCCTGTTTGCCGGTGCATGCGTGATCGGCATCCTGGTGCTGACCTGTGTCGAAGTGTTCGTGCGTTCCGTGTTCGGCTTTTCGACGCTGATCGCCGATGAGTACGGCGGGTACCTGAATGCGGTGCTGCTGTTCATGGCCCTGGGCCATACCCTGAAGGAAGGGGCGTTCATTCGCGTGGACGCCCTGTTTGTCCGCATGCCTCAGCGGACACGGCTGACCGCCATCTGGGTCATCCTGCTGCTGAGCCTCCTGTATACCGTCGTGGTGGCCTACTTCCTGGGCAACTACGTGCTGTATTCCTTTCTGACCGACGAGCGGTCCACGCAAATCTCCCGTACGCCGGTATGGATACCCCAGGTGTTTATCCTGCTGGGCGTGATGGTGCTGGGCCTGCGCCTGTTCGGCTATTTGCTGAACCGCGCGCGCAATGTGCCCTAGGCAGGCGCACTCACCAAGCGTTCCCAACGGAGACGAATGGATTGGCAAGCGTTGGCTGTCATACTGGTGGTAGGGCTGTTCATCCTGCTGGTGATCGGGCAATGGACAGCCTTTGCCCTGGGCTCGGTGGGAATGGTGCTGATGGTGCTCTCCCGCGGGGTGTACTCGCTGGACTCCGTCGGCTCCGTTGTCTGGAACCTCACCAACAACTACGTGCTGACGGCCGTCCCCCTGTTCATCTTCATGGGGGAGATCGTCCTCCGCTCGGGCATCAGTGACCGCTTTTACCGCGGGGTGGCTGCGGCCCTGACCTGGCTGCCCGGCAGCCTGCTGCATGCCAACATCGCCGCCTCCGCCATCTTCAGCGCCATCAGCGGCTCCAGCGTGGCCACGGCGGCCAGCATCGGCACGGTCGCCATCCCGGAGCTGCGCGCGCGGGGCTATGACGAGCGCATCGTCTTCGGTTCCCTGGCCGCGGGCGGCACCCTGGGCATTCTGATTCCGCCCAGCATCGTGCTCATTCTCTACGGGGCGCTGGTGGAAGAATCCGTGCCGCGGCTGTTCATGGCCGGCCTGCTGCCGGGCATCGGGCTGGCGCTGCTGTTCAGCCTGTACATAGGTGTGCGCGTGGCGCTGAACAAGTCCCTGGCGCCTCCATCGGCGGTGGCGCACATGAGCTTCGCGCAGCGCATGGAGCACGTGTGGCATCTTGTGCCTGTCGTGGCACTGATGGCCGTGGTGCTGGGCGGCATCTACACGGGCATCTTCACACCGACCGAATCGGCGGCCGTGGGCGCGGCGGGGGCGCTGCTGCTGGCGGCCAGCCATCGGGCACTCTCCCGTGCCATGTTCACCGATTCGCTGTATTCCACGGTGCGCACGTCCTGCATGATCCTGTTCATCATCGTCGGCGCACAGATTCTGGTGCTGGGGCTGACCTATGCGGACATTTCGCGGCAGCTCAGCGGTTTCATCGTGGACGCCGAGTTGTCCAAGTGGGTGCTCTTCGGCGCCCTGGTGGTGCTGTACATCTTTCTGGGCTTCTTCGTGGACGGGGTGTCCATGCTGTACATCACCCTGCCCGTGCTGCTGCCCGTGGTGCAGGCGGCGGGCTTCGACCTGATCTGGTTCGGCATCGTGCTGACCATCCTGATCGAGCTGGGGCAGATCACGCCGCCGATCGGGCTCAACCTGTTTACGATCCAGGCCATTTCCGGCGGCCGGCCCATCGGCATGGTGATCCAGGGCTCCACGCCCTTTGTGTTCATCATGCTCGCCATGGTGCTGCTGCTGGCAGTCTTCCCACAGATCGCACTGTGGCTAGCGACTTGAGCAACATGGCGGCCTGCCGCATGAGCACCATGGCGGCTCGCCGCATGATCTTCTCCTGCGGCATGCAGCATGAGGACGTCCGGCAGTCGCCCTCGCATCCGAAAACCCTTGTTGACGGTTGACAGGCACATCATGAGTTACCGACTAGGCGTCGATATCGGCGGAACCTTCACGGACCTGGCGGTGGTGGACGAGCGCGACGGGCGCATGTCCATTCACAAGCTGCTGACCACGCCGGACGATCCGGCCCGCGCCGTGCTGAACGGGATCAGCGAACTGCTGGCGGCCCAGGAAATCCCCATCGATCAGGTGAACCTGCTCAGCCATGGCACCACGCTGATCACCAATGCCCTCATCGAGCGCAAGGGGGGGCGCACTGCCATGCTGGCCACCGCCGGCTTCGCGGACGTGCTGGATATCGGCATCGAGAACAAATACGACCTCTACGATCTGCGCCTGGTCTATCCGCCGCCGCTCGTGCCCCGCGAATTGCAGCGGGAGGTGGCCGAGCGCGTGCTGTACGACGGCACCGTGGAGCAGCCCCTGGACCTGGCGCAGGTGCGCAAGACCGTGCGCGAGCTGGTGCAGGACCTGGGCGCCGAGGCCATCGCCGTGTGTCTGCTGCATGCCTATCTCAATCCGGTGCATGAGCAGCAGATCAAGGCCCTGTGCCAGCAGGAGTTCCCGGGGGTGTATGTTTCGCTTTCCTCGGAGGTGCTGCCGTTCATGCGCGAATACGAGCGCTGGACGACCACGGCGATCAACAGCTTCAGCCAGCCCCTGGCCGATGTCTATCTGAGCCGGCTGGAGCAGGGCCTGGCGTCCCTGGGCTACGGGGGGCACTTCACCATCATGACCTCCAACGGCGGCACCGTGACCACGGACACCGCCCGCCGCTTTCCCGTGCGGCTGCTGGAGTCGGGCCCGGCCGCCGGCGTGCTGATGGCCAGCCACCAGAGCCTGGCCATGCAACGGCCCAATCTGCTGTCCTTCGACATGGGCGGCACGACGGCCAAGGGCGCGCTGGTCATCGAGCACCAGCCGCTCAAGAAATATGAGCTGGAGGTGGCCCGCACCCACGAATACAAGCGCGGCAGCGGCTTTCCCGCCCGGATTCCGGTGATCGACATGATCGAGATCGGCATCGGCGGGGGCAGCATCGCGCACATCGACGTGCGCGGCGTGATCAAGGTGGGCCCGCTGAGCGCCGGGGCCATGCCCGGCCCGGCCTGCTACGGCCAGGGCGGCACCGAGGCCACCAACACGGATGCGGACCTGGTGCTGGGCTATCTGGACCCGCGCTTCTTCCTGGGCGGGCGCATGGCCCTGGACCAGAGCGCCGCGGAGCGGGCCATTCTGGCCACCATCGGCAAACCGCTGGATGTGGACGTGACCCGGGCCGCCTGGGGCATTCACCAGACGGTCAACGAGAGCGTGGCCCAGGCCTTTCGCCTGCACGCCTCGGAGCGGGGTCACGACCTGCGCGGCTTCGGCATGATGGCCTTCGGCGGCAGCGGCCCGGTACACGCCGCGCGCATCGCGCGCATCCTCGGCATCCGCGAGGTGATCCTGCCCATGGGCGCGGGCGTCATGTCCGCCGTGGGGCTGCTCGTGAGCCCGCTGTCCTTCGAGACGGTGCGCTCCAAGCCGGTGCTGGTCAGCGAGATTTCGGAAGAAGACTTTACCGCCGGCTTTGCGCCGCTGGTCAGCGAGGCATCGGCTTTTCTGCACGAGGCGGGCGTGGCCGAGCAGGATGTGTTCATCCGCCGGCGGCTGGACATGCGCTACCAGGGTCAGGGCTACGAGATCGAGGTGGTGCTGCCCGACACGCCCGAGCGCAAGATACCCAAGTCTGCCGTGACCGCCCTGTTCCAGGATGCCTATGAGCGCATCTTCACCACCATCTTCGATCCGGCCCAGGCGGAGATCGTCAACTGGAAGGTGGAGGCCGTGGGACCCAGCCCGGAAAGCGGCGGTGCCTTTCACCTCGTCGAGGCGGCCGCGGCGGCGGACGCGCGCAAGGGGACGCGGCGCGCCTACTTCCCGGAGTTGGACGGCTACGTGGACTGCCCCGTGTACGACCGCTACGCGCTGGCCCCCGAGAGCACGATCCAGGGCCCGGCCCTGATCGAGGAGCGGGAATCGACCTGCGTGATCGGCGCCAAGGACGTGGTGCGCGTGGACGCGCAGCACAATCTGATCATCGAACTCACCGAGCTCGACGCCTAGGAGGGCAAAGCTAATGCAGGCACTGGATCCAGTCAGTCTGGGCATCATGTGGGACCGGCTGATCTCCATCAGCAACGAGATGGCCACGACCCTCGTGCGCACGGCGTTTTCCTCCATCGTGCGCGAAAGTCTGGACCTGGCCGTCGTGCTGTTCGATGCCCAGGGCAATACCCTGGCCCAGAGCGACTTCGGCGCGCCCGGCCACAGCGGCGCGGCGCCCGTCACGCTACGCGCGGTGATGGACAAGTTCCCGCCGGACACGATGCGCCCGGGCGACCTGTTCATCACCAACGATCCGTGGATCGGCACGGGGCACATGTTCGACATGACCTTCGTGCACCCGGTGTTCCGCGGCGACACGCTGGTCGGCTACACCTTCAGCGACACGCACATGCCGGATATCGGCGGCGGCGGCTGGTCGGCCACCGGGGCGGACATGTACCACGAGGGGCTGCATCTGCCCGTGGTGCGGCTATACAAGGGCGGCGAGCGCAACGAGGAGCTGATCGACATCATCCGTACCAACGTGCGCGTGAACGATCAGGTCATCGGGGACATCATGGCCAATGTCTCCTGCCACCAGGTCGGCGCGCGCATGCTGGTCAATTTCATGAACCAATACGGCGTGGACGATCTGTCCGAGCTGGCGCGGCTGATCACGGAGAAGTCCGAGACGGCCATGCGCGCCGAAATTGCCAAGATTCCCGATGGCACCTACCGCAAGACGATTCAGGTGGACGGCTGGCGCGAGCCGCTGACCCTGGCGCTGGCCCTGACCGTGAAGGGCGATCAGGTGCATCTGGACTTCACCGGCACCAGTCCGGTGGTGGACTCGGGCATCAACACCCCCCTGTGCTACACGCGGGCCATGTCGATCCATGCCATGCGCATGCTGACCGTGCCGGACATGCCGCCCAACGACGGGACGGTGAACCCGATCAGCTTTCATGTGCCGGAGAACTGCATCCTCAATGCCCAGCCGCCCTGTGCGACCGGCGGCCGGCACATCGTGGGGCACTTTCCCACGCCCATGGTCTTCGCCGCCCTGGCCGAGGTGCTGCCCGAGCGGGTGCAGGCCGAGTCGGGCATGCTCAACAGCGTGCCCATGCAGGGGGTGCACCGCAACGGCAAGCCCATCGGCACCATGTATTTCGCCTCCGGCGGCTACGGCGCCCTGCATGGCAAGGACGGCATCGCCACCATTCCGTCCCCCGCCAACATGCGCATCACGCCGGCCGAAGTGTGGGAGCACCTGACCAGCATGAAGATCGAGCACAAGCGGCTGTTGCCCGACTCGGGCGGTGCCGGCGAATTTCGCGGCGGCCTGGGCCAGGAGATCGTCATGCGCAATACGACGGGCAGCCCCATCGCCCTGTCCTTCTTCGGCCGCCAGATCGAGTTTCCACCGGAAGGCATGAACGGCGGCAGGCCGGGCCGACCCCTGCAATACCTGGTGGACGGCAAGCCGGCCCCTCCTACGGGCCGCGCCATCCTGCCGCCGGACGGTCTGTTGACCATCATCATGCCCGGCGGGGGCGGCTATGGGGCGCCGGACAAGCGCACGCGAGCGGCCATGCAGGCCGATCTGCGCGACCGCTTCGTGACCAGGGAAGGGCTGCAGCGCGAATACGGCGTGAGCCTCTAGGGGTTGCCCCCAACAGCCGCCGCGGGCAGTAGCGCCGGGGCGGCCCAGACGATTCAGGATGACAGCCCATGGCAATGGGTCTTGCAGGCATACAGGTACTGGAAGTCGCCAGCGGCGTGGCAGCCGCCTATGCGGCGAAGCTGTTGGCCGACCTGGGCGCCACCGTGGTCAAGGTTGAGCCGCCCGGGGGCGACCCGTCGCGCCGCCGCGGCCCGTTCCGCAAGGGCCAGGAAGACCCCGAGGCCAGCGGGGAGTACCTCGCCCTGAATCCCAACAAGCGCAGCATCGTGCTGGACCTGACGACGCCCCAGGGCCGCGACCGCCTGGGCGCGCTGGCGGCGCGGGCCAACCTGCTGGTGCACAGTTGCCCGCCCGCGCGCATGGCGGAATGGGGCCTGGACTACGACACGCTGGCGGCCCGGCATCCCGGGCTGGTGATGCTCTCCATCACGCCCTACGGTCTCGATGGGCCGTATCGCGACTATGCCGCCCATGACCTGACGCTCTACCACGGCACGGGCGCCGCCTCGGTGATGCCCGATCCGCGCGGCGCGGAACTGGCGCCGGTCAAATTCTTCGGGCCGCAGACCGCGGTGCAGGCCGGCCTGTACGGCGCCACGGCGGCGTTGGCTGTATGCATGGACGCATTGCGCTGCGGGACGGGGGAGCACCTGGACGTGGCCATGCATGAGGTGAATGCGTCGTTCCCCATGCCCTTCTTCCACGAGTGGTCCTACACGCGGAAGCTGGGCAGCCGGAAGTCCCCCATGTTCTTCGCCCCGGCCCAGTTCTATGCCTGCCGCGACGGCTTCGTCTATATCACCTGCCCGCAGGAACACCAGTGGCAGCAGCTCGTTGAGCTGATGGGCAGCCCCGCGTGGTGCAACGATCCGCGCTTCGCCACCATGGCCGAGCGGGGCGCCAACCGCGACGCGCTGAACGAGCATCTGGTGGAATGGACCCGCACCTGGAGCGCCGAGGAATTGTTCCGCACCTGCCAGCAGCACCGCATCGCGGCCACCAAGCTGTACGTGCCCACCCAACTTGTCGCCCACGAACATCTGGCCGAGCGCAACTTCGTGCAGTGGCAGGAGCATCCGGTGGCGGGCAGCCTGCCCATGCCCGGCGCCCCGTGGGTGCTGCGCGAGCCGTGGTGGGCCCTGCGCACGCCCGCGCCCCTGCTGGGCGAGGCAAACGGGGACGTGGAACGGCTGTTCCAGCCGCCCCCGGCCGTCCCCGCCGGCGAGGCGCCCGCGCTGCCTCTGGCCGGTGTGCGTGTGCTGGACATGACATGGGTTTGGGCCGGCCCCCATTGCACGGAGATGCTGACCTTCCTGGGCGCCGAGGTGCTGAAGATCGAGTCGTCCAAGCGCCCGGATGTGGTGCGCCAGCTCGGGCCGGTACCCACGGGCATGGAGCCGGGGGTCAATCGCCGCTCCATGTTCAACCAGTACAACCAGGGCAAGCAGAGCCTGGCCATCGACATCACCAGGCCCGATGGGCTGGCCCTCGTCAAGCGCCTGGCGGCCGTGTCAGACGTGACCGCGAGCAACTTCTCCTACGGGGTGATGGACCGCTTCGGGCTCTCGGCGGAGGAATTCCAGCGCATCAACCCTGACATCATCGTGCTGATGATCTCCGGCTTCGGCCAGACGGGGCCGCTGAAGGAGTATATCGCCTATGGCCAGACTGTGTTGCCACTGGGCGGGATGATCGCCTTGCCGGATGTGGAGGGGCAACTGCCACAATACCCATCCGGCAGCGGCGACCCGAACTCGGGCATCTACGGCGCCTTCGCCATCGTGGCGGCGCTGATGGCGCGCAAGCTCCACGGCGGCGGGCAGTTCATCGATGCCTCCCTGTGGGAGAACATGATCCCCAATGCCTACCTGCGCTGGATCAACGAGGCGCTGGGCAACGCGCCCTATCCCTTCATGGGCAACCAGGATCCGGAACTGGCGCCGCACAACCTCTATCCCGCGGCGGGGACGGACCAATGGATCGCCATCGCCGTGAACGACGAGCGCGAATGGCAGGCCCTGTGCCGCGCCATGGGTCAGGAGACGATGGCCACCGACCCACGCTTCGCCACCATGACGGCGCGCAAGCAGCATGAGGATGCCCTGGACGCCATTGTCGGCAAATGGACGCGGACCCAGGACAAATGGGCGCTCACCGAGCGTCTTCAACAGCAGCATGTCCCGGCTTTTCCGTCAATCAACGGACAGGAACTGGTGGAAGATCCCCATCTGCAGGCCCGGGGCCTGTTCCGCCGGATAGACCACCCGGAGGTGGGCACACAAACCCATATCGGCGTGCCCTGGCACATGACCCGCCGGCCGCCGCCGGCACCGGTACGGGCCCCGCTGATGGGAGAACACACGGACCAGGCGCTGCAACGCGTGCTGGGCCTGACGACGCCGGAGCTCGCGGAACTGCGAGTTGCCGGCGTGATTGAATGACCGAATGGGCCGACGTTGCGCCATGCTGACCCACGGTTGTCCCGGGAGGCGGATGCATGTTCCACCGCCTCTCTGTATAGTAGCCAATACGCCGCGAAACCAAGCATTGGGCACGTGGCTGACCAATCAAGGCCAATAGGAGGGTCCTATGGATTACGACGTAAAAATTACCGGCGGCACCATCATCGATGGCACCGGCAAACCCGGTTACCGAGGCGATGTGGGGGTAAAGGGGGGTAAGATCGTCGCTGTAGGCGAGGCCAAGGGTAGCGCGAAGCAGACTGTCGACGCGGAAGGCAAGTACGTGACTCCCGGGTTCGTCGATCCGCACACCCACTACGATGCCCAGCTCGTCTGGGATCGCATGATGACCATCTCCCCATGGCACGGCGTGACCTCTGTCGTGATGGGCAACTGCGGCTTCGGCGTCGCACCCACCAAGGCGGCGCACCGGGAAATTCTCATGAAGACCCTCGAGAAGGTCGAAGGCATGAGCCTGGAGAGCCTGCGCATCGGCCTGGGCGACAACTGGCCCTTCGAGTCGTTCCCCGAATACATGGACGCCATCGAGAAGCTGGGCACGGCGCTCAACGTGGCCGTGCTGGTGGGTCATACGCCCGTGCGGCTGAACGTGATGGGCGAGGCGTCCATGGATCGCGCCGCCACGCCGGAAGAGATCGAGAAGATGGCGCGCATCGTCAACGAGGCGATGGATGCCGGCGCCGTGGGCTTCTCCACTTCCCAGTCCAAGGTGCATGTGGGCTTCGAGGGACGCCCGGTGCCCAGCCGGCTGGCTGAGTGGGAGGAATTGCACCAGCTCATCGGCGCGATGGCCAAGGGCGGCCGCGGCACGGTGCAGGCCAACCCGGGCCCGCGCTTCTTTCAGGATCAGTTTGCCGAACTGTACCGGGAATTCGGGCGGCCCATCACCTGGACGGCGCTGATCGCCGGCTTCTGGGGGCCGGGCAAGGAACGCGACGTGCTGGACAAGGCACTGGAGTTGCGGCGGCAAGGGATCGACATCTGGCCCCAGGTCTCCAGCCGGGCGCTGACGTTCGAGTTCAACTTCAAGGAGCCCTTCTCCTTCGAGAACCTGAAGCTGTTCAATCCCATCTCGGCGGCCCACAGCGTCGAGGAGAAGATTCGCATCTACTCCGATCCGGACTTCCGCAAGAAGTTCATCGCGGAGTTCGACGAGCACACCAAGCGCGTGCTCACCCAGTGGTGGAACAAGACCCGCGTGGCCTACTATCCTCCCGACCCGAGCCTGGAAGAGCAGACTCTGGGCGATGTGGCCAGGCAGCGCGGCGTGCACCCGGTGGATCTGGCCTTGGATATGTCCATCGAGACGAATCTGGACACGCGCTTCCGCCTCGGCGTGCTGAACTCCGATGTGGAAGACGTGACCCATCTGCTCCAGGCACCGGGCAACCTGATCGCCCTGTCCGATGCGGGTGCGCATGCCAGCCAGCTCTGCGATGCCTGCTACAGCACCGACCTGCTGGGCCCGTGGGTGCGCGAGCGCCACGTGATGTCCTGGGAGGAGGCCGTGCGCCGGCTGACCTCCGAGCCGGCCGGTCTGTTCGGCATCACAGACCGCGGCAAGCTGGAGGTGGGCCTGGCGGCGGATATCGTCACGTTCGACCCGCAGACCGTGGCCCCATCGCGCCTGCGCCGCGTGAACGACATGCCCGGCAAGCAGGAACGGCTGGTGGCAGATGCCACGGGCATCGACCTGGTCATGGTCAACGGCACGACCATCCGCAAGGACAACAAGGACATGGTTGATGCGGCCGGTGCCCTGCCGGGCGCCGTGCTGCGGGGTGGTAAGGGCGCGCAGACCGCGGCCTGACCCACAGTCGTCCATGGCTTCCCGCGCGCCCGGTCGATGCCGGGCCGCGGCGCAGTGGCGGTGCCAAGGCACTCCCGGCCTTCCGGCCTGGGGTGCCTTTTTTTTATATGACGCCCCGCGTGCTCCCCCCATGCGCCCATGGCCTGCATGGCTCCATGGCCCGCATGGCCCCATGGCGCGCGCCTGCCGCGTTGCATGTCCGGGAGACTTGACCTAGAGTATGCGCCACTGTCGTTTCGGGGGGAGGCGGTCGTGGAGTTCAGTATCTTTCTGTTGCCATGCTTTCGTGAAGGACTGGCCCCGTCACTGGCCGCGTTCTACGAGGAGCTCATCGAGACCACCCAGCTGGCCGATCGCACCGGCTGGGAGCGCGTCTGGGTGTCGGAGCACCATTTCCACTACTACGGGGGCGCCAGCCCCAACCCGGCGATGGCCCTGCTGGCCCTCGCCCGGGAGACCGAGCGCATTCGCCTCGCCGCTGGCGTCTCGCTGCTGCCCTTGCACCATCCCCTGCGCGTGGCGGAGGAATTCGCCATGTTGGACCAGCTGTCCGGCGGACGGCTGGACTTCGGCGTGGGCCGAGGCTACCTGCCCCACGAGTTCGCGGGATTCCGCCGCGACCCGGCGCAGGCGACAGCCCGCTTTCTGGAAGCCTTCGAGATCGTCACCCAGGCCTGGCGCGGCGAGCCTTTTGAGCACCACGGGAGCTTCTACGACATCGACCGGCTGCAGCTGCCGCTCCGGCCCATGCAGCAGCCGCCGCCGATCTATATGGCCTGCTCCCGCACCCGGGAGAGCTTCGAATTCGCGGGGGCCCATGGGCTGCGCCTGATGTCGAATCACTATCCCCAGTCGCTGCGCGACCTGACCGAGCGGCTGGACTGGTACAAGCGGGCCTATGCCGCCGGCGGCCACGACCCGGCGCAGCGGCAGGGCATGATCAGCCTGTTTCTGCATATCGCGCCGAGCGAGGAGCAGGCGATCGCCGAGGCCATGCCGGCGGTGCAGGAGCATGCCAACCTGTTCCGCCTGCTCATGTCCAATGACGTGTGGAACCGGGACTACCTGGGCGATGCCTCCGTGTTCGAGTTCATCGCCCCGGGCGGCGATGTGGTTGATGCCTTCCGGGAGCGCACGGCGGTGGGCACGGCGGAGCAGGTCTGCGAACGCGTACAGCGCTACCATGAGTTGGGCTACACGGAGGTATCCTTCATCGTCCGCTATGGCGGCCTGAGCCATGCCCAGTGCCTGGCCAATATCGAGGCCGTCAACCGCCTGGTGCGGCCCCGGTTCCAGAGCGCCGCTTGATCGGTCAGCCAATTCCTGCACACGGGGGACATCCATGGCACATGCCGTTTTTCGCGCCGAGCATATCGGCAGCATGTTGCGCCCGCCCGCCTTGCTCGAGGCGCGCGCCGTGCTGGAGGGCAACCAGTACGAAACCGTGGCCGGCAGCCGGGCCTTCGCCGAACTGAAGCAACTGGAGGACACCGCCATCCGGGAGGCAGTGGCGCTCCAGGAGCAAGTGGGCCTGACCGTGGTGACGGATGGCGAGCTGCGCCGCCGCTCCTGGTATCAGGATTTCGTGCTGGGGCTCAACGGCACCCGCATCGCCTTCATCGATCCCGCCCACACCGGCGGCACTGTCTCCCTGCCCTTTCAGGATGCCGCCGGGGCGGACGAGCTGCCGGGACACCAGGTGCAGGTGGAAGGGCGTCTCTCCCGCTCCGGTGACCCCTTCACCGAGGCCTATGCCTATCTGCGCGGGCTGACCCGGCACACGGCCAAGGTGTCGCTGCCCTCGCCCACCATGCTGCACTTCTTCGGGGGACGCAGCATGATCGATGCGCGCGTCTATCCCGATCTCGATCTGTTCTGGGACGATCTGGTGACCATCTACCGGGAGCAGGTCGGGGCCCTGTACGCGGCCGGCTGCCGCTATCTGCAGATCGACGACGTGACCTGGGCCGTGGCCTGCGACCCACGGGCCGAAGCCGCCATACGCGCGCGGGGCGAAACACCCCAGGGCCTGTTCACCCGCTACGCGGACGTGCTGAACCGCATCCTGGCGGGCGTGCCGCAGGACATGAAGGTGGGGCTGCACACCTGCCGCGGCAACAACCGGGGCAAGTGGATGGCCGATGGTGGCTACGAGCTGATCAGCGAGATCATCTTCAAGTCCATCAACATCGACACCTACTTCATGGAGTACGACACGGAGCGGGCGGGCGACTTCTCGCCGCTGCGCCATGTACCGCCCGGCAAGACCGTGGTGCTGGGCCTTGTTTCCACCAAGACCCCGCAGTTGGAAGCCCCCGCCCAGCTTCGCGCCCGCATTGAGGAGGCCGCCCGGCATCTGCCCCTGGATCATCTGTGCCTCAGCCCACAGTGCGGATTCGCCAGCAATTTCATGGGCAATCCCCTCACCATCGACGACGAGCGCGCCAAGCTCAAACTGGTGGTCGATGTGGCGCGGGACGTCTGGGGTGCATGACCGCTGCAGATGGGCGCGCAGGGCGGCGCCGCCGGCTTCCCAAGGTTGCGCCGGGCCCCATCGCCCGGAACGCATTTCTTTGTGCGGAATGCCGCCGGTACGCTAGGCTGGCCCACATGACCGCAAGCACAATCCTCAGACAGGGTGGACAGCCATGACCGTGACAGCCCCCGGTGCACCGATCAGGCTGATGGTGCTGGAAGGGGACGGCATCGGCCCCGAAATCACGTCCGCCGCCCTGGCCGTGCTGGAAGCGGCCGGCCGGCGGCTTGGGCTCGAAGTTGTCTGCGAGGCGTTCCCCATCGGCTTCACAGCCCTGGCGCAGGAGGGCACCACGTTCCCGGGCAGGATCGTCGACGCCGTGCCCCGCTTCGACGGCATCATCCTGGGGCCGGTCTCCCACAACGCGTATCCGCCGCCTGAGGCAGGCGGGCTGAACCCCTCCGGCGAGCTGCGCAAGCGGCTGGAGCTCTATGCCAATATCCGGCCGGCCTTCTCCCGGCCCGGCTTCGCCCCCCGCTGCGGCTCGCCCGTGGACCTGGTGGTCGTGCGGGAGAACACGGAAGGATTCTACGCAGACCGCTCCATGTATCTGGGCTCCGGCGAATTCATGCCGACGCCGGATATCGCCATGTCTTTCCGCAAGATCACGCGCAGCGGCTCCACGCGCATCGCCGTGGCGGCATTCGAGCTGGCCATGCAGCGCGCCCGCCGCAAGGTGACGGCCGTGCACAAGGCCAACGTGCTGCGCATCGGGGACGGGCTGTTTCTGGAATGTGTGCGCACCGTCGCGCGCGATTATCCGGACGTTGCGTACGAGGAGCGCATCGTCGATGCCATGGCCGCGCTGCTGATTCGCGATGCGAGCCAGTTCGACGTGATCGTCACCACCAACATGTTCGGCGACATTCTCTCGGATCAGGCCTCCGAGCTGTCCGGCAGCCTGGGCCTGGCCGCCTCGCTCAACAGTGGCACGGAGGCCGCCGTGGCCCAGGCCCAGCACGGCTCGGCACCGGACATCGCGGGGCAGGACATCGCCAACCCCAGTTCCCTCATCGGCTCGGTGGCGATGCTGCTCGCATGGATCGGCGGCCGCCACGGCGACGCGCGCCTGGAGATCGCCGCACGGCTGATGGATCAGGCCCTCTCCGACGTCATTCGGGTCCCCGCGCAGCGTACGCGCGACCTGGGCGGCGACGTGGGCACGCGGGCCTTTACAGACCATGTGGTGCGGGCAGTCGGCGCCCTGCCGCTGGATACCGCATAGCGGCGCCACGGCATTCCCCGCCACAGCGGACACATCGCGGAGAGACCGGGCATTCCGCGGGCACAACGGGAGCGGGCGCTCCGGGCGGCATGCCACGCCGGGCGATACCTGAACCCGATCGCGCGGCCGCGCATCCATTCAAACACAGAATTGTATGCGCCATGGCACACGCATGGCGCTGGTACGAGCAAGGCCGCGTACCCGTACATCTTTCCATCACATGCATGGCCGTCCCTGACGCCGGTGCGGGTGCCATGGCAGCAACCCGGCAAATCCTCTAGTCTGGACCCCAGCCGCACAGGGGCCCATTGGCCTTCCCGGGCCGTCCCCTGCCGGCGGCGCGCAGCCGCGTACGCACCCATCCGATGCCTGCCGAGCCCCCAGCATGTCCACCCCCAAACAATTGATCCTCGTTGCCGTCGCCGCCGTGCTCGCCGTCGCGGGCTGGTGGGCGGTGATGGCGACGCTGGGTGACAGCAGCAGGGCGACTGCCCAGGGCGGCCGCCCGACGCGCTCCGCCGACGAGGGGGCGCCGGTGATCGTTCAGCCCGTGTCCTTCGAGAGTGATGCCGCGCTGATCGACGCGGTGGGCACCGCCCGCGCCCAGCGGTCAGTCACGTTGTTTCCCCAGGCGGCAGGTCAGGTAACCGCGGTGAATTTCGAGGCGGAACAGCAGGTGCCCGCGGGCGCGGTGCTGCTGCGCCTGGACGACGAAGCCGAGCGGCTGGCCCTGGAACTGGCCGAGCTGCAACTGGAAAATGCCCGGCAGCAACTCGCCCGCCACGAGCGCGTGGCCGGTAGCGGCGCCGTGGCCGCGGCGGCGGTGGATGAGGTGCGCACGGCCATGGCCGCCGCCCGCATCGCCGTGGCGCAAGCCCAGGTGAATCTGGGCAACCGGCGGCTCACGGCGCCCTTTGCCGGCGTGGTGGGCATTCCCCTGGTGGACGTGGGCGACCGGGTCACCGAGAGCACCGCCGTGACCACGTTTGATGATCGCCAGGCGCTGCTGATCGACTTCGCCATTCCCGAGCTGTTTGCCCAGGGGCTCGCGCTGGGACATGCGGTGCGGGTGCGCAGTTGGGCCCTGCCGGACATCGAGGTGGCGGGGCAGGTGGTGGCCATGGAAAGCCGCATCGATCCGGCCACGCGCACCCTGCGCATCCAGGCACGTGTGCCCAACGCGGATGACCGCTTTCGCCCCGGCACATCCTTTGCCGTGCGGCTGCAGCTGGGCGGGCGCCGCTTTCCGGCCGTCTCCGCCGGCGCCCTGCAATGGGATCGGGACGGGGCATACGTGTGGCGGGTCACCGACGCGCGCGCCGAGCGCGTGAACGTGCACGTGCTCAAGCGGGGCGGGGGCTGGGTGCTGGTCGATGGCCCCCTGGCCGAGGGCGACCGGATCGTGGTTGAAGGTGTGCAGCGGCTCCGGCCGAATCTGCCGGTAAGCGTACGCACACCGGTAACCTCGCAGGGGGAGGCCGCCCGTGGCCAATGAGGGTGAGCACAACGTCCGCGACCTGCCCTCGCTCAGCGTACGGCGGCCCGTGCTGGTGGTGGTGGCCAATCTGCTCATCATCATCGGCGGCATCGCCGCGCTGCTGGGGGTAGAGGTGCGCGAGCTGCCCAACGTGGACCGCCCCGTCGTCACCATCCGCATCAACTTTCCCGGCGCTGCCCCGGAGACGATGGACGCGGAGGTGACCAGCGTCCTGGAGGGCGCCGCGGCCCGTGTGCCCGGCGTGGTCTCCATCCGCTCCGCCAGCGAAGAGACCACCGGACGCATTCGCGTGGAATTCGGCCCCGAGGTCGACCTGAACAATGCCGCCAACGATGTGCGGGAGGCCATCAGCGACGCCCTGCGGCGCCTACCGGCAGGCGTGGACAGCGTGGTGGTGGTCAAGGCCGATGCCAACGCCGATCCCATCGTGCGCCTTTCCGTGCTGAGCGATCAGCTTTCCATCGAACAGCTCACCGCTCTGGTGGAGGAGCAGGTGCTCCCCGAATACCTCAGCGTGCCTGGCGTGGCCGAGGCGCGGCTGTTCGGCAACCAGCGGCGCGCGCTGAACATCGTGGTCGACCCCCTGCGCCTGGCCAGCTACCACCTCGCCGTGGCGGACGTGATCGCGGCCTTGCGCAATGCCAACCTGGACGTGCCCGCGGGCAGCTTCGACGCGGATGAGCAATTGCTGCTCGTGCGGGCCGACGCCACGGTGATCGAGGAGTCGCGCATCGAGCGCATCGTGGTGCGCGACAACGTCCGGGTGCAGGACGTGGCCGGCGTGTACTACGGGCCGGAGCGGGCCACGTCCTATGCCCGGTTGAACGGCCGGCCCATCATCGGCGTGGGCATCGTGCGCCAGGCGCGCTCGAATACCATCCGCATCGCCGCGGGCGTGGATGCGGCCACCGAGCGGCTCAACGCGCGCATGCCGCAGCTGCAGATCGTCAAGTCCGCCGACGACGCCATCTTCATCCGCGGCGCGATCGGCGAAGTGCTGAAGAGCCTGGCCCTGGGCGTGGGGATCGTGATCCTGGTGATCCTCCTCTTCATCGGCTCCTTCCGGGCCACCATCGTACCCGCCGTGGCCATTCCCGTGGCCTTGATCGGCACGCTCTCCGCCATCTGGCTGCTCGGCTATTCGGTGAATCTGCTCACGCTGCTGGCGCTGGTGCTGGCCACCGGGCTGGTGGTGGATGACGCCATCGTCGTGCTGGAGAACATCGAGCGCACCCGCCGGGCCGGCGTGCGTCCGCTGGCTGCGGCGGTGCTGGGCACACGGCAGGTGTTCTTCGCAGTCATCGCCACCACGACCACGCTGGCCGCCGTGTTCCTGCCCATTGCCTTTCTGCCCGGCACAACGGGCCAGCTCTTCACGGAATTCGGCGTGGTGCTGGCCATCGCCGTGAGCATCTCCTCCTTCGTCGCCCTGAGCCTGTGCCCCATGCTCGCCTCCCGGCTGCCGGCCCATGCGGGCACCCGTGGCCTTGGCGCGGCGGTGCGGCCCGTGCTGTTGCGCGTGGGGCGCGCCGGCGGCGGGGTCTATGCATGGCTGCTGGAGCGCGCCCTGCGCGCCCCGTGGCTCGTGGTCGGGGTTTCCCTCCTGCTGGCGGCGAGCGTGCTGCTGGCCTTCCAGGCGCTGGAGCGCGAGCTGGTGCCGCCGGAGGACCGCGGTGTGCTGCTGGTGTTCCTGCGGGGCCCCGACGGCATGAATCTGCAATACACCGACCGGCAGGTCACCCAGGTGGAGCGCTACCTGCAACCGCTCGTGGAGCAGGGCGTGGTGGAGAGTGTGCTCTCCATCATCGGGCGCTACGACCCCAGCGTTGGCTACATCATCGCCCCCCTGAAACCCTGGGCGTCGCGCAGCCGCAGCCAGCAGGCCCTGGCGGCGGAGCTGCAACCCCTGCTCAGCAATATCCCCGGCGCGCGCGCGGTGGTGTTCAGCCCCAACAGCCTCGGTCTGCGAGGGGCCGGCACGGAGTTGGAGTTCGCGCTGACGGGTACGGACTACGCGCGCATTGCCGAGGTGGGCCGGGCCTTCATCGACACCATGCGCGAGCGCCTGCCCGCGCTGGCGTCGCCGCGCATGGACTATGCGCCCACCCAGCCACAGCTTTCCATCCAGATCGACCGGGAACGGGCGTCGGATCTGGGCGTGGACGTCACGAGTGTCGCAACCACCCTGCGCGCCATGGTGGATGGCTACGAGGTGACCGAACTGAACGTGGCGGACGAATCCGTCCCGTTGCTGGTGCGGGCCGCGGCCGGCTCGGTGAACGACACGGATGATCTGCGCAATCTGTTCGTGCCGGGGGCCGGCGGTGCCCTGGTGCCCCTGTCCGCGCTGGTGCAGGTGCAGGAGAGCGGCATCGCCGCGCAGCTGGATCGCCAGGGCCAGCGGCGGGCCGTGGAGATCGAGACCCAGCTTGCCGATGATGTCTCCCTGGGCGATGCCACGCGCGCCCTGGAGGCGCTGGCGGCCCAGGCGCTGCCGCCTGATGTGAGCCTGCTGCTGCAAGGGGAGGCGGAAGAGGCGGAGCGGGCCGCCCGCGACGTGGCCGTGACCTTCGCCGTGGCGCTGCTGGTCGTGCTGCTGGTGCTCGCGGCGCAGTTCGAGAGCGTGGCCAGCGCCCTGGTGGTGATGACCACCGTGCCTTTCGGGCTGGCCGCGGCGGTGCTCGCCCTGTGGCTGACGGGTAATTCGCTCAACATCTACAGCCAGATCGGCCTGATCATGCTGGTGGGCCTGATGGCCAAGAACGGCATTCTGATCGTGGAATTCGCCGACCAGTTGCGCGACCGGGGACTGAGCGTCGTCGCCGCGGCGCGCCAGGCTGCCACGATCCGCCTGCGGCCGGTAATGATGACCATGCTCTCCACCATGCTCGGCGGGCTGCCGCTCATCATCGGCGGCGGGCCGGGGGCGGAGGCCCGGGGCGCCATCGGCTGGGTCATCTTCGGCGGACTGGGCTTTGCCATCGGAGCGACGCTGCTGCTGACGCCCCTGTTCTATACCCTGCTCGCGCCCCTGGCACGCAGCCGGGGACACCAAGGGCGGGAGCTGGACGATCAGCTTGCCGAGGCTGCGGCCCATCCACCGCTGGACGCCGCCGGGAGCGAACTGGCCGAGGCCAGACAGACCGCCGAAGCGGAATTCCTGCGCCGGCAACAGCAGCGGAGCGCCGCCGATGGGTAGCCGATGTGGGCCAGGGGCGAATCTGCTGCTGGCGGTGCTGGGGCTGCTCGGCGGATGCGCCGCCGTGGGTCCTGCCTACGAGCCCGAGTCCCTGGCCCTGCCCGAGGCCTATGACGCGCCCCTGCCCGCGCTGTTTCAGGCCGACGAGTCGGCAGACCCCTGGTGGCAACGCTTCGATGATCCCCTGCTCGCCCGGCTCGTCGAGCAGGGCCTGACCCAGAATCTCGACCTGCAGACCGCCGCCAGCCGCGTGCGCGAGGCCCGGGCTGCCGCCCAGGGTGCCGGCGCGCAGGGCGAGCTGAATCTGGGGGGGCAGGTGCAGCGGCAGGAGAACAGCCAGCCCACCGGCGACGCCGCGCGCTCCACCACGTCCGCCGGCCTGGACCTGACGGCGCTGTGGGACCTGGATCTGTTCGGCCGCCAGCAGCGTACGCGCGAAGCCGCCCTGGCTGCCCTGGCACGGGAACGGGCGCTGGAAAGGGAGGTGACACGCATCACGGCGGCGGAGATCGCCCGAGGCTATGTGACCCTGCGCGCCGGCGAGCGACAGCTGGCCCTGACCCGCGAATCCGCCGCGCTGCAACGCCAGACGCTGGCGCTGGTCGAACAGCGGAGCGCCGCCGGTCTGGCGCCCGAGCTGGATCTCATCCGTGCCCGTGCCGCCGTGGCCACGCTTGAGGCGACCTTGGGCCCCCTGCGCGCCCAGGTGCGGCAACAGCGCAACGGTCTGGCCATTCTGCTCGGCCAGCACCCCGGCGCACTGCCCCTGAAAATGCCGCCCGTCGTGGCGATACCCGCTGCCGCGACCGGGGCCGCCATTCCCGCACCGGCCGAGGCCATTCGCCGCCGCCCGGATGTGCAGGCGGCGGAGTTCCGCATCGTCGCCGCCGTGGCGGAAGTGGGCGTGGCCACGGCCGATCTGTATCCGCGGCTGAGCCTGCAGGGCTCCCTCGGCGCGGCATTCTTGTCGACGGGTGGGGCGGACGTCGTTCAGTCCACGCTCGCCTCCGTCGGGCTGCTGGTGGACATGCCCCTGCTGGACGGGGGGACGCGCCGCGCGGCAGTGACCCAGGCGGAAGAACGCGTGATGCAGGCCGCACTGACCTACCGCGGCACGGTGCTCGCGGCCCTTGGGGAGGTGGAGTCCGCCCTGCTGGCCCATGCCGGGGCGAGCGAGCAACAGGCGGGGCTGGAGCAGGCGGTGGCCGACAATCGCCGCGCCTTCGCTCAGTCCCGGGAGCTGTACGTCCAGGGCCTGCTCGGCTTCATTTCCGTGCTGGACAGCCAGCGCCAGCTCACCGCATCGCTGCAGCAGCTTGCCCAGGCCGAACTGGCCCGCAGCCTCTCCGTGATCGACGTCTTCACCGCCGTGGGCGGCTCCCCCGCGCCGCCGCGCCCCGCCCCAGCCCTGGCGGAATAGCGTCGGTCACGCAACGTAGCCGGGCCGCGCCCATGGATCGCTCCCGCGGTTCCGCTCGCCCCGGCGTTCCGGCTAGGTTTGCCCCGTGCCCGCCCTCCCCAGGGCCGGCGAGCGATCACCCTGGAGACAAGGACCGATGGCAATACCGAGCGAAAGCGAACTGCTGGGCTACATCGATGCCCTGAGCAATTGGGGCCGGTGGGGCAAGCACAATGAGCTGGGCACCCTGAACTTCATTACGCCCGATGTGCGGCGTGCCGCGGCCGCCTGTGTGCGGCAGCAGACCGCGCATCGTTCGGATTGATTGAATTACTCGATCAAATTGATGGAGACGTGTCTTAATTCGGTATGCCAAATGAACCATCCTTGGTCCTATTCTCGTGCAAGTTTCTGTTTTGACTGATGTTTGTCAGATGTTTTTCAATGGCTCAGTAAATGCAGCAGGTAACCAGTAAGGAATGCCACTCGCATAACCTAACGAAGAGCGACGACGCCCCGCCAACCCTGGCCGGGCATCAGCTCAGGACGACACAGAAGGATGGAAGATGCAAAAGAATGTGCATTTGCTGCAAGCCGGAGTTGCCATTCTGGCACTGCTCACGTTGACTGCCTGCGGAAGCCTTGATGGCAGCTCCTCGGGGAGCTCGGGGGGTTCGGGAGGGACGGACAGCACCGTAGCCGGATCGGTGGAGCTCGGCTCGGCCGGCAACTTTGTGATGCTTGCGAAATCCGGGATAGATACTGTCCCGACCTCTGTCGTCACGGGAGACCTTGGCGTCAGCCCGCAGGCCGCCAGCGGTATCACGGGATTCTCATTGGTCATGGATTCCAGCAACGAGTTCTCGACTTCAGGGCAGGTGACCGGAAATGTCTATGCATCCGATTACACCGTGCCCACCCCGGCCTACATGACTGCATCGATCAGCGCCATGGAACTTGCGTTCACTGACGCTGCGGGGCGTACGCCCAGCGTCACCGAACTGGGGGCGGGCAACATCGGCGGCATGACGATCACCCGCGGTGTCTACAAATGGGGCACCGGCCTGTTGATTCCGACGAATATCACGATTTCCGGCGAAGCAACGGACATCTGGATCTTCCAGATCGCCCAAGATCTCACCATTTCTAACGGCGTGCAGGTGATTCTGGCTGGTGGTGCGCGGCCCGAGAATATCTTCTGGCAGGTATCCGGTGCCGTGACGCTGGGCACGACCTCCCATCTTGAGGGCATTGTGCTGTGCCAAACGGGAATCACCCTGGCAACGGGCGCAACGGTAAACGGCCGGCTGATGGCGCAAACTGCTGTCAATATCGATGCCAGTACCGTAGCCCAACCGATCGAGTAGGCCGATGGCCGCATGGCGGAGGGCCCACTCTGTCGTAGAGGCACGGCATCGCCCCAGCCACAACAGGGTAGCTCCCGCGCTTGATCATGGAAGGTGACGGAACGCCGTTGTAGGAGGAATAACCGAAACCCAAATCCGGAGCGGGCAACAAGTCGTTCCGGCGCATCACAGAATACCAATAATGGTCCGCCATTCGCTGTATCCTCTACGGCCAGTACGACACTGCGAGATGCGGCATAAAGGCCGCATCTCGCAGTGCTCCATTCTACCAGGGACATGTTCCACATGGGCTGCCTGAATACGGTGTTCGCATTGATCGCCCGGTTCCGGAACAGTTGCCCGACTCGGATCCACACTACCAGTAAGGCATCTACCAGCAGCACCTTGGCTGGCCCGGCGGTTTCTCCGCTGCCGGCCGCCCGCCGATGCCGCTCTCCGCTTTCGGAAATGCAAGGCGATTGCGCTGGGGTGATTTCCCCAAGCGGCTATCCATCTTGCCCCTTGGCAGCAGGGCAGTTCCCTATGTGTGCCAACGAACAGCGCTTTGGACACGTGGGAATTATGATTGATCCATTGAGCTCAAGAAAGGTCGAGCGGAGGAATTATCCTCCGTCGACATGCCGAGGATCGGTCATGCTTGTCAGTCATTTACGCCACCAAGAATTCTTGGATCTGGAACCTGAGCGTGGCACCCTGCGCTTCGCCGGAGAGCGGGCACTCATTCTGGATGCAGTGGCAATCGGTCAGTTACGCAAGTCCCTCATTGAGACAATCGGGCGCGACACGGCCCGCACCCTGCTCACCCAGTTTGGCTTCGCCCATGGTTGGCGCAGGGCAGGTGCCGTGCAGCGTGCGTTCAAGTGGGAAAGCGAGGACCAGCGCAACTTGACGAGCTTCAGCCTCTCAGCTCTCGAAGGCCTCTTTTATGTTCAGCCGAAACCGAACGCGGACGCTGCCCCGGGGGAGGTGACGCTACTCGGCTCCTACGAGGCGGAGCAGCATCTGCTGCATTTTGGTCTCGCGGACGAACCTGTTTGCTGGACGATCGCGGGCATTATCAGTGGTCATCTCAGCCGGATTTCCGGCATGGATGTGCATATCCTGGAAGATCGCTGCACGGCCCACGGTGCCGACACCTGCCACTTTGTGCCGTGTGCGCCTGAGCAGCTGAACGCCGCCCCCTACCCGGCGCAGGGCTCTGTGGAGCCGAGCCGCATCCGGAGATGCCTCAATGCTTCCGCTCACCAGATTGTCGAGGCCCTCAAAGCGGTGGAGCGAAAGCTGAAGGAGCCCTGCGCGCAGCGCAATGGGCGGAGCCCTGCGCCACATCCGCAATTGGAGTCGCCCCGGATTGGCGCTCAGAGCGACGCGATGCAGCGACTACTGAAGTTGGTGCATCGTGTGGCCGTTACCGACTCCACCATTCTCATCACCGGTGAGAGCGGAGTGGGGAAGGAACGCATTGCCCGACTCATCCACGATGCTTCCCCTCGCGCCGAGGGGCCGTACATCGCCGTCAACTGTGGTGCGATCTCCGAATCACTGCTGGAAAGCGAGCTGTTCGGCCATGCCAGCGGCTCGTTTACCGGCGCGACCCATGGCCGGGTGGGCCTGTTCGAGGCGGCAAACCATGGCACCCTACTACTTGATGAGATCAGCGAGATTCCGCTGGAGATGCAGGTCAAGCTCTTGCGGGTGATCCAGGAGCGGGAGGTGCGGCGCGTCGGTGAGAATCACAATCGGCACATCGACGTTCGCATTCTGGCCGCTACCAATGGCGACCTGGCCAGAGAAGTCGCCTGCGGCAACTTTCGGCGGGATCTCTATTACCGCCTGAATGTCGTTGACCTGCACATGCCGCCACTCCGGGATCGCCAGGCTGATATCCTGCCGCTCGCCCAGCACCTTCTCGCGTGCGCGGCGCAGCGTCTGAATCGTGACATCAAGGGCCTGGCTCCGGACGCCGCCGATCGGCTTCTGAACTACGGCTGGCCTGGCAACGTCCGGGAACTCGAGAACGCCATGGAGCGCGCCGCCGTTTTTGCCGCCGGTCCTCGTGTGCAGTGCGAGGACCTTCCCGCGGAAATCCGTTCGGCCATCCACCCCATGGCCCGCAACGTGGACGGTGGCATGCCCACGCTCAAGGATGTCGAGCGGCAATACATCCTGACGACCCTGGAAACAAACAACGGCAACCAGAGGCAGACCGCCCAGGACTTGCAGATAGGATCGGCGACCCTATACCGCAAGCTCAAGCAATACGGAGCAAGTGCAAATTTTGGCAATCAAAATGGCAACTGGCCGGCATCGTACCAAGAAAGTCAATGAGCGTTGTACCAGGGAGGTCTGAGCCGAGCTTCCGCACCACGCACCCGCAGCCAGGGGCAAGCAACCGATAATGGCGAGGACAATTTGTCTGTGCCATGCAGCCACGGCGCTGCAAACCGAACCTACCGCGAACATGCGGACGGGAGTCGGAGAATGTTTGACTCTCATGGCCAGTCGACACGGCCGTGAGAAACCTTCAACCCGTATGGGGAGCTACGCTATGAAATATCCAATGGTTGTCGCCGGACCAATCGCACTTAGTCTGGTTTTGTTTCTGTCCCTGATGGTGCTTTCGTGGACCACGGTTTCCGCGGAAATGCTGTCCACTGAGCAGGCATTGACCGGGTTGAGTGCTGACAGCGCCCAGGATCGTCTGGCTTCGCTACTGCAACGCGAGGATGTGCAGGAGCAGTTCGTGGCCTGGGGCGTCTCCCCGGGTGAGGCCCAGTCTCGGGTGGCGGGACTTTCCGGCGCGGAAGTGCGGCAATTGAACGCCTCCATGGAGTCCATGCCCGCCGGGCAGCTCGATGTTGTCACCGTGGCGGTTATCGTCGCGGCCGTGCTCTTCGTCACCGACCTGATGCACCTGACGGATGTCTACTCATTTGTCAACTGACCGTAGGCATTGGGCAGGGCTCCTGGCAGCAGGGTTGGCGATCCTGCTGCTGGGGGCCTGTACACCCGTCGCCTTGACAGAGCTTGTCGCCAAACCAGGAGAGCTGCCGCAACGTGCGGAAGTCGCCGAGGTGCCCTTTGTCGCGCAGACGGACTATTATTGCGGTCCCGCCTCGCTGGCCATGGTATATGGCTGGTTGGGCCGTGAATCCTCGCTGGAGGCTCTGGTCGCCGAGGTCTATACCCCCGGTCGGGAAGGCACTTTGCGCACTGACCTGATCACCTCTGTGCGCCGCAACGGCTTCCTGGGTGTTCCGGTCCCGGACCTACCGGGTCTTTTTGCGGAAGTGGCGGCAGGCCACCCCGTCCTTGTCCTACAGAATCTGGGTCTGACCCGGTATCCACAGTGGCATTATGCCGTGGTAACGGGCTACGACCTGCAAGCCCGAGCGGTGCGCTTGCATTCAGGTACACGCGCCAACCTGAATATGCGTCTGGATGCCTTCATCCATACCTGGATGCGAGGCGGCTCTTGGGGAATGGTCGTGCTGTCGGCCGGGCAGTTGCCTGCTGCGGGTACCGAACGTGAAGTGGCACTGACCGCGGCCGGATTGGAGCGGGCGGGTCACAACGATGCGGCGGCAAGGGTCTACCGGGCCATGCTGGACCGCTGGCCGAACAGCTTGGGGGCGCATATCGGTCTGGCAAACGCAGCCTCACGGGCGGACAAGCCGGCTGCCTCGGCCCGACACTTGCGCAGGGCCATCCGCGCTCATCCCCGCAGCGCCGCGGCCTGGCACAACCTGGCAATGGTACTGGCAGCTCTGGACGATCCAGTGGCGGCCAGCGTGGCGGCTCGGCGAGCCATCGCCCTATCCCTGACTTCCGAGCGCGAGGCCTATTACCGTCGCCTGGAACACCTGCTCGCCCCCGATGCGGCGGATGCCTCAGGGGCCTCGGAGAGTGGCGGGGCTGCGGCGTGGGGTGCTTCCGCCGACGGATGCATGGCTGCGGCGAGGCACGTCAGGCGAATGGGGCCAGGCGGGGAACCGTGCCGCTGATTGCGGGCTGTATAGCCCATCCCCATTCCGGGCGTCAAGGCAGCGGACGGAACGGTAGTGTCTCCCTTTCAATTGCCTTGTGGAGGCAGGCCCGTCCTGGAGAAAGATGCCACCGGTGGGCTGCATGCGTTGCCCACCCGCCCAACCCGCCCACCCGCAGGCTCCGCCTGCGCGAATGGACATGCGGTCCGCCTGGCATGCGCCCCACGCTTGTTTCTGCGTCCATTCGCGCACCTGGCAGCGGGACGCGAGTCTTCAGACTGAGATACAGCCGGCGGACAGCCGCCCCTACCACCAGGGGGTTTCGTCCGCAGGCGGGTCGCCCTGCAGCAGCGTGGGCAGCAGGTGCCGCGCGGCACCGTCCACCAGGGGCAGCCAGGGCTGGCGGCGCAGCAGGGCCCGCAGCACGGGGCGGCCCAGCCGCAGCCGCAACTGGCGCACCACAGCCCGATCCACGCCGGGCTGACGGCCGAAGGCCACCAGAATCCGCACAAAGGCACGGCCCAGCGCCTGATGCTCCGGCGGCAGCGTGTGCTGAGGCGCGACGGACCAGCGGCGCATGGTGTCCAGCCACTCCAGGGGCAGGTGCAGGCCGGGCACCAGCACATACAGCTGCTGGGAGGCGATGAGCAGGGCATGACGCACCTGCTCGCCCAGCCGCGTGAACGTGATGCTGTCGCCGTGCAGGCGGTAGCGCACCAGGTATTCGGGCAGCATGGCCATGCGCGTCCACGCCTGCAAGCGCACCCACAGGTCGAAGTCGATGCCGCTGCGCAGGGTCTCGTTGTAGCGCTGGCCCGTGCGCTCCAGCAGGTCGCGGCGCAGCATCACCGAACTGTGGCAGAAGGCACAGTGGAAGAGCTGAAACCAGCGAATGCCCGTGTCCGTGATGGGCCGTGTAACGCGCTCGCGTACGGTGCCCTCGGGGTCCATGTGCTCGAACCAGGTGCCCAGCAGCCCCACTTGCGGATGATGGTCCAGATAGGCCACCTGCCGCGCCAGCCGCTCCGGGTAGGCGAAGTCGTCGGCATCCAGACGTGCGACAAATTCCCCCCGCGCCTGGGCCAGCCCGCGGTTGAGCGACGCAGCGGCGCCCAGGTTGCGCCCATTGCGCAGCCGCAGCAGGCGCGGATCGCGGTAGCAGTCCAGAATGCGCGGCGTCGCGTCCGTGCTGGCGTCATCCACCACGATCAGCTCGAAGTCGGCCAACGTCTGGGCCAGGATGCTGTCAATGGCTTCACGGAGGTAGCGCTCGCCGTTGTACACGGCCATGACCATGCTCACCCGCGGTGTGTGGGGCGCGCGCGTCATGGTGCCGTGGTCTGCTGCGCGCACCAGCGCTGCCACATGCCACGCAGGGCCGTCTCCATGCGCCGGGCAAACGCGGCGCCGTCCATGAGGGCCGATGCCGTCATTTCGTCGCGCAGCCCGGCGCGCAGTGCGGCCAGCCGCTCCGGCTCGTCCACCAGCGCGGCGGCGATGCGGACATAGGCCGCGGCGTCCTCCGCGATCCATTCCGGGCGCCCCAGGCCGGTGAGCAGCGAGGCGCCCGCCTGGCGGAAGCCGAAATCACCCGCCAGGGCCACCACGGGCACGCCCATGCTCAGGGATTCGCAGGTGGTGGTGACGCCATTGTAGGGAAAGGGGTCCAGCGCCACGTCGATGCGGGCATAGTCGGCCTGGTAGTCGGCGCGCCGCGGCGTGAGCGCCACGAGGTCGACCCGCGATGCCGCCACGCCCTCGGCAGCCAGCCAGCCGCAAAATTGCCGTCGGAACGTCTCGTCCGTGGCATACGCGCCCCGCACCAGCAGCCGCGCCTGGGGCAACTGGCGCAGCAGCCCCGCCCAGGTGGCCGCCGCCTCCGGCGAAATCTTGGCCACATTGTTGAAGCAGCCGAAGGTGGGGTAGCCATTGCGGAGCAGGGGCAGCGGCGCGACGGGCGGCAACGCCTCCGGTGGCTCGTAGCACAGCGCCGGCCCGGCCAGCGGCCACAGGGTCTCGCTGAACCAGGGCTGGGCCGCGGGCGGCGTCAGCAGGGCATCGCCCAGGTAGTGGTCAACGCGGGTCAGCCCGGTGGTGTTGAGGTAGCCCAGGTAGCTGGCCTGCACCGGCGCGGGCCTGCGCGCGAGCACGGGCAGCAGGTTGCTGCCCAGATGACCGGCCAGATCGATGAGGATGTCCACACCGTCCTCTCGGATCTGGCTGGCCATGGCCTCGTGGTCCAGCCCGCGCAGGTCCCGCCAGCCATCGGCCAGCGTGCGCACCTGTTCCGTTAGGGCATCGGGGCGCTGCACATTGGCATAGCACACCAGTTCGATGGCCGTGCTGTCCCGCTGCCGCAGCCAGGGTAGCAGGAACATGGTCACCGGATGATCCCGGAAATCGGGCGAGATCAGCCCCACGCGCAGGCGACGGGCCGAATCCGGCGCATTGGTGTGGGGCGCGGGCTCGGGCAGGGGCGCTTCCACCTGGCGCGCATATGCCTGGTGCTCGGCGAACAGCGCGTCGCGGCTCTCCGGAAAGCGATAGTTGCGCGTGAACAGCAGATTCGAGAGCGCCACGGAGTTGGCCGGTGCCTGGGCCAGTACCGCCTGATAGGCGGCAATGCCGGCCTCCACGTCGCCGCGCCGCGCCAGCAGGTTGCCCCGATTGACCTGCACCTCCAGAAAGTCGGGCCGCAGCCGCAGCGCCATGTCGAAAGCGGCCATGGCCTCGTCGGGCCGGAGCGTCTCCAGGATATTGCCCAGGGTGGCATGGGCCTCGGGGAGCTCCGGATTCTGCCGAATCGCCTCACGCACGGCCTGCTCGGCCGCGCCGGGTTCGCGAAGCTGGAACAGGGCATTGGCCAGATTGGCGTGGGATGCCGCATCGGCCGGGTTGTGGCGCAACGCCTCCCGGTAGGCCGCGGCGGCAGCGGGAAAATCCGCCACGGCGCCCAGCGCGTTGCCCAACAGAAAATAGCCCTCGGCGAAATCCGGCCGGGCGGCCAGGGCAGCGCGATAGGCGGTGACCGCCTCGTGAGGTCGTCCGAGCCCCGCCAGCAGGTCGCCCAGGGCCGCATGGGCGTCATAGGCCGCCGGGTCGGCCTGCAATGCCTGCTGCAACGCGGTCAGGGCGTCTTCCGTGCGCCCCAACCGGGCCAGGGCGATACCGCGCCGGCACAGGCTGCGCGCATGGCCCGGGGCCGCGGCCAGCGCGCGGTCGAACCAGAGCAGGGCCTCGGCGGGCCGGCTGCGGGACAGCTCGACCTGCCCGATGAGAAAGCACGGCTCCGGCCGCTGCGGTTCCACCGCCAGGGCCAGCCGGGCGGTGTGCACGGCCTCGCCCCATTCCTCCCCCTCGCGCAGGGACTCCGCCTCCTTGAGCAGGGCGGCAAAGTCCCACGTCGCCGCGGCCGCCGCGGCGGCATAGACCGCCTCCGCCTCCGCGGGGCGCCCGGCAGCGCGCAGCAGGGTCACCTTGTTGAAATGGATGCGCGGGTTGCCCGGCTCGGCGGCCAGGGCCTGATCCAGCAATGCCAGTCCCGCCGCCGTATCGCCCCGCTGGTGGGCCAGCAACCCCAGGTGGTGCAGCGCGGCCGGATCGCCGGGGCGCCGCGCCAGCAGCTCGCGGTAGCGCCGCTCCGCCTCGTCCAGCCAGCCGGCGCGATGGGCGGCGTAGGCCGCGTCAAGCAGGGTCTGGAGTGACTGTTCGTCGCTGCCCACGGGTTTGGTCACAACGCATCGCCGGCTGAGCGGATGGCATTACGAGGGATGGCGCGCACGGGCGGCGCTATTTGATCTCAGGCCCGTACACCAGGTAGGCCGCGCCGGTGCTGCTGTTGCGGCCGGGCGCGCCGATGAGCAGGTCGTAGACGCCGTCGCTGTCCACGTCCGCCACGCAGGCCACGGAGAAGCCCACCTTGTCCCCGGCGGCCTCGCCGGTGAGCACCACGGCTTCCGTGGCGGTCAGGTCGGCCACATTCACGCTGCCCGTGCTGCCTACGCCCTGGCCGCCGAAGAGCACATAGACCTTGCCCGTGCCACCGGCCGAGGGGGCCCCGATGATCAGCTCCGGCGTGCCGTCGTTGTTCAGGTCACCGCCGGCCACGGCCGTGCCGAACAGGTCGCCGCTGGTCTCGCCGTTGATCACGAACCCCTGGGCGGCCGTCAACGTGCTCAAGGTGATGTCCGTGGTGCCCGTGGTGCCGTAGATCACATACGCCTTGCCCGCGCCGCCGGCCGGCGCACCGATCAGGATATCGTCCTTGCCGTCCGCATTGAAGTCGCCCACGCCCGCCACCGCCGCACCCAGACGGTCCCCCGCCGTCACGCCGCTGATCTTGAAGCCGCGGCGCACCTTTGGGTCGCCAATATCCTCCAGATTCGGAGAAACGTCGATCGTGCCAAACGACCCAGTGCCACAGGATATGGCGAAGTCACTGCTTCCCCACAACAGATACGCCTCATTGGCGCCCGGCGCACCGACAATCATATCCGCCGTGCTCACACCACTGCCATCAAAGTTCCCAGCTCCGGCGACGGCGGCGCCGGTTTCGCTGCTACCTGCGCCGACCAACTGAGCGCCTTTGGACGGATCGGAAAAGGATGTTGAACTGACATTTGCCTGTTCAATATAAATGTAGGCCACATTCTGGTCTGGATCTCCGACAATCACATCTGTGCCGGTCTGTGCGTCTATATTCCCAATCCCGGCAACGGCTGGCGCCAATCGGTCCGAAGGGCCGGCATTCTGAAACTCGAACCCGTCAAAGGAAGCAGCCAAGTCGACGTCCGCGGAATTCGATCGTTGCACCACGAAAGCTATGCCGGCATAGCCTGTGCCAGCAGTCTCATCCGTCGGCGCGCCCAGGATCACGCTGTTGGGATAGGAGCCGGTGTCGCCAACAAGACCCACGGTAAATCCGAAACTACCGGACTGGCAGTTGTCATTGTAGATGCGCACACCGGACGTACCATAGCTATCAAGCGTTGACTCCAGGTTCTTTGTCCCGGAAAGATCGCCTCCCCACACGACATAGACCTTGCCGACACCGTTGCCGTTCGGTGTGTCCCCCCCCGGGGCGCCGATGAGCAGATCCATGCCGCCACTACTGTTGAACTGTCCTGCCGGGCCAACGGAATAGCCAACCTGGAAATCGTCGGGATCATTCCCGCTATTGCTGTCACCGCCATCGAAGCGGGCGATGAGGTTGCTGCTGAGCAGGGTGCCCAGGTTGAGCACGGTGGCGGGTGTGGTCGTGGTCGTGGAGTCGCCCCCGCCTCCGCCGCTGCTGCTGCCGCCACAGGCGGACAGGCCCAGGACCGCCGCCAGCAGGCCGCCCAGCCACCAGCCCACCGCCGGCGCCTGCAACAGGGCACAGCCGGCCAGCACGAGGGCAGCCGTCAGGAGCAGCAGAATCACGCGCAACCCCGCCATGCGTGGCGCCGTGAAGCGGCCCACCCACCAACGCCCGGTCTTTCCGTGAATGCTCATAGCGCCCGCCATGCAATGATGTCCAACTGCAATGATATCCAACTGCAATGATATCCAACTGCAATGATGTCCAACATTGTACGACGCCGTGCCACATGGCAGGGCAGCCCGAAGCAGCATGCAGTGGCCTAGAGGTACAGCAAATCCGACGTGAACTCAACGGCTGCGGTGACTGCCGGCCGGCCCGCATGGCGACACTCCTGGCCGGAGCGCCGGGCGGCACCATGGCCCAGCCTGCCGCCTGGGCTAAGGCCCGCGGACAGGCCGGCGACGGCGCTCAGAACAGGGCGCCGGGCAGGAACAGCGCCAACTGGGGAAAGACGAACAGCAGCAAGACCATTACCGCAAGAATGCCCAGAAAGGGCAGCGAGCCGATGATGACATCGCGGATGGGCTCGTTGGTCGCCCCCTGGAGCACGTAGAGGTTGAGCCCGACGGGCGGGGTGAGCAGACCGATCTCGATGATCAGCACGATCACGATGCCCAGCCACACCAGATCCACATGCAGCGTGCTCATGATGGGCACCACGAAGGGAATCGTCATCACCATCATGGACACGCCATCGAAGAACATGCCCATCAGCAGGTACAGGATGCACAGCATGATCACCACAGCAAACGCAGAAGCCCCCAGGGTATCCAGCATGCTGAGCATGCGAGACGGAATGCTCTGGTAGATCAGCATCATGGACAGCAGCTTGGCGGAAATCACGATGAACAGGATCATGCTCGTCTGGCGCACCGTGTTCAGGCCGGCCTGATACACCACCTTCCAGGTGAGGCTGCGGTAGAGCGCGGCGAACACGATGGCCAGCGTCGCCCCCAGCGCGGCCACCTCGGTGGGGCTGGCGATACCGCCATAGATGCCCCCCAGCACCACCAGGGCCAGCAACGCCACCTGCCACAGGCTGGCCGCCGCCCGCAGCCGCTCTCCCAGGGTCACCGAGCGCTCGCGGGGCGCCACGGAAGGCTGCACCAGCGCCCAGACGGCCAGCAGGATGCCGAACAGGGAGGACAGCACCAGCCCGGGGATCAACCCCGCCATGAACAACCGCCCGATGGAAACCTCCGCCAGGCTGCCGTAGATGATGAGGATGATGCTGGGCGGTATCAGAATACCCAGGGTGCCGCCCGCCGCGATGGAGCCCAGCGCCAACTGGCGGTTATAGCCGCGGGGCCGGATCAGCGGATAGCCCACCGAGCCGATCGTCGCCGCCGAGGCGACCGACGAGCCCGAGCAGGCGGCGAAGATGGTGCACGCGGCGATATTCGTTTGCAGCAGGCCGCCGGGAATGCCGCTGACCAGCCTGCTCGCCGCCGTGTAGATGCGGCCCAGGATGCCGCACTGGAACATGATCTCGCCCATGAAGATGAACAGGGGCACCGCGACCAGCACGAAGTTGGTGTTCTGCTCCCACAGCACCTTGCCCAGCAGGCTGACGACCTTGTCCACCGGAAAGGTGTAGGAGAGGCCGAACAGGGCAGCAAAGCCCAGCGCCACGGCCACCCAGATGCCCGAGAACAGCAGCAAGAGCATGACGACAGTTGTGGTCAGAAATCCGCCCATGACTCATCCTCCCTTTCGCGCGGACTGCGGGGCCGCATCGAGCCCCCAGAGCATGCCCAGACTCCGCCGCAGCAGCAAC
>Ga0326597_10001303_pt1 | contig 40740 bp, 60 predicted proteins | sample RVTome_12_FD_203789 | JGI IMG/M metagenome (GOLD analysis project Ga0326597, IMG submission 203789) | Soil microbial communities from uranium-contaminated site in the Upper Colorado River Basin, Wyoming, United States - RVT100D185 | ecosystem: Environmental > Terrestrial > Soil > Contaminated >... | reverse complement strand
CGAACACCCAGTCATCGTCGGCCGGGTCCTCGTCAATAGGCGTGCCGTCAGCACCGACAATGCTAATCGATAGCACGCCGGTACTCGCGTCATAGTCGGCCAGGTCCGCCTTGACTTGCAGGTCGTGCTCCGGAGTTGCCTCCATGACACTACCCATCACGCCCAGGAGCACAGGGAACTTCTCCTTGTACTCAATATCGAAGTCCCCGGCGTCCTGACGGACCACGTCCACCACAGCGCCCGCAGGCATCTGGAAGTCCGGGTCACTCGTACCGTTAATCTGGAACCGGAATACGTGAAACACGACCTCCGGTCCAGCCGACATCAGCATATATGGTGCAAAAGACATACTTGCTCCTTACACGATAGGCGCGCGGCCGTTGCTATACGGGCAGACACAGACCAGCTGCCAGAAAGCACGAACGCGGATTTCGATGGCATCCTCAGACGAGGACCCGTTACCCACGCGCAGAGCGCTAAGGCCGTCGTCCTTCGCCAGGTGCGGCGCCGGTCCAAGGGTGTGGACTTCCCACGACTCCGGGTCCAGAAGGAACATCGCATCCTCGGGGCAGTACGGACTGCACCGGACCTCGACACCACCGCCGGGCGTAGTCATCCGCAGACGCATACGACCGAAGTTACCCTCGCTCTTGTTCTCGTCGCGGTAGCCACGAGCACCGAGTTCCAGGTCCAGCCGGTTGTAGTTCGCAAACGACAGCCACAGGACGCGGCCCTTTTGCGACACTCGACGCATCTTGGCGTCGAGCTTCTTAGCAGTCTCCTCGATGGAGCCCTGCCACGCGACCCGGTGTCCGCCCAGCTTCTGCGGATAGTTGGTCCGCGCCACGCCGAACAGCGTGTCAGTCGGAGCCGCAGCCGGAATCCACTTGGGAATACCGGTCGCCAGAACAGCCGCACCAGTCGAAGCGTCCCACACGTCGCCGTCGCGGACGATATGGTCGCCCACCTCGATAGCCGCGTTAGCCACAGCAGTCGTGGTAAACGTACCAGCGTCCTCGTCGATGCCGGCGATGACGTACGGTCCGCCAGCGCGCTCATCGGCATCATCCGGGGCACCGGCACCGTCGTCGTCGTACACGCGGAACGTCATGTTCTCGTGCAGCAACAGGGTGTCGTCCGGGTTGGTCAGCGTCCAGGTCGAGCCGGTACCCGGGTCCGCGCTAAGCACGCCCACCGAGCCCGAGCTGTCGTTCCAGCACTGGTACTCGAAGCGCTGGCCCATCTGCTGCATCAGGTTCTTGTAGTCTCGCTCGCGAGCCTTGAAGAACGCACCCTTGTCCGACCGGGAAGCCAGCATGGTCTTGCCATCCAGCTTGATGCCGCCGTAGTTGTCCGCCGACGTGATGGTCCACGCCCGGGCGATGCTGGTCGACATGTTGCCCATCGCGGTTCCGACCAGCGCAGACATACCTTGCGGGCTGTCCAGCTCAATCGGAATAACGGTGTGGATACCTTCCAGGTCGTCCAGCTTTTTGCAGCCAGCGAAGAACGGAGTCTCGTACTCGACGAGGCTCTTGACGACTCGCTGGGGGAAACGCTTTTTGTAATACGCGATTACGTCAGCGCTATCTGCGCCTTCGTAGTCGTGGGTAATCTCAGCCATTTGTTACTTAGTCCTCGTAAAGTCGCCGGACGTTCGGGTCGTCGTAGTCTACACCAACTTCGGCATAGGCCAGTCGCCGCAGCGCATCTTCGCTGAACGGGTCCGCATCGGTCCGGCTTGGTTGAACGCCAGAATGATTATTCCTCAGTGTAGTCGGCGACTGCGTACTAGCTTGTGGCGCCGAAGCGGCGACGGGCGGCGGCGGAGCGGTCTGCTCAGCTGCCAGGCCCATCGCCTCCGCGAGTTCGCCGAGGTCCATGTCGATAGCTGCCACAACTTCGGCAGCCGTCGGAACCCGGTTATCGCGAATAGCAATCTGACGTGCTTTCTCAATGGCCCGCTCGACTGCTTTGTCGGCGGACTTTTTGGCCAGCTTGGTAACATGTTGGTATTTCGCCGCCGGGTCAACGACAATAGTCCTGACCTCGTTGGCGAACATGTTCAGTGCCTGTTGCTGGCGTGCATTCTCGGCAGCGGCCTCAGCCTGCCTGGTGCTCTGTCCGACCGTCTGCGTGCGCAAATCTTCCAATTCATATCGGGTTGCGGCTACTTGCTGTTGCAGACGAATGTCGGCCGGCGGCTCCTTTCCGTCAGCGGCGTACCAGGCCGCGTAGGATAGTTGCCGGAGGTCCAAATCCGGGGCAATGGACCGGATGTAAGCTACGGGGTCGGCGCGCATACGCCGTTCTTTGGACGTAATGTCGTCCAGCTGCTTGGTAACGCTGCGAAGGTCGGCCTCGACGCTGCGGGCGTATTCTTCGCGCTGTAGCGCAGCAGCTTCGCGCTGGAGCATCTTTTCCTGGGCGGGGTCCGTGACCTCTACGCTAGGCTCGGCGGGCTCAGCGGGTGCGGCAGCTGGTTCGGCCGCCTCAGCTGCGGGCTGGGCTTCCTCGACTGCGTACTCAGCGCCGAACCGCTCCTGCAGGAACTCGTCTAGGTTAAATTCCGGCTCCTGGGAAGCCTCCGCCTGGGGGTATTCCGCCTGGGCTTCCTGCTGCGAGGGAGTTTCCGGCGAGGGCGGCGCTGAGGTCGGCTGGCCCGATTCCGGGCTGGCCTGCGAGGGCGGGACTTGCGAGTTCTGGGATTCCTGAGACATTAGGCATTACTCCTTGTGGGTCGAGCGGCTGCTGCACAGGCGGCTGCGAGGGCTCGATGATTTCTTTCGCGGCTACTAGCCAGTTCTTGAACGCATTCAGCGTAGCAGGCTTTACGCCCTTCATGGTGCGCACGCGCAGGTAGGTTTTCCACACCGTGGAGAAACCGTACTCCAGCGGGTCGAGCGGAGTCGCGATGACATTCCGCCCCTCGAACATTTCCTGGACGCACCACTCGATGAAGTCGCCGTCGGCCGACATGATGTCCGACAGCCGCTCCAGGTCGGGCTGCCCCGAGTACGCATGATACTGCGCTAGGGAAATCTTGCCTTCCTGGTACCAGGTCTCTAGCCGGTCACGGCGGGCGGCGACGGACATGTTCAGCACGCTAGTCGCCGAGACTTGCAGCACGTAGCGGTCGGCGTCCATGTCCACGTCGGCCCAGTCGATTTCCTCAGCGATGTACTTCGAGGCGTAGGTCACCTTGGTGGACTTACCCTTGGTCTTGTACAGCTCGGCCGAGAGCTTAATCAGCTTCTTCGCGATGTCCAGAATGAACTTCTCGATAGACCGGACCTTATCGACATAGCGCTCGTCCTGCGTGGACTTGTGCTCGCGAATAGCCGGGCTGCTATCGAAGCGCATCTGGTTCGTCATCGGCTTAGCCTGCGCCAGGGCCTGGCTCAGTCCGGCGAACTCATAGGCCTCGTCCTTGATACGCTGCCGCTCGTTGTACACCTCGGGTCCGAAGGCGTTCCAGCTGACCACCTCGGGCTTGGTGCCCCGGTACTGGTAGCCGCGGGCTAGCATATTGTCGAACGTAGTAACGTTAATCTCGCTGCCTTCCTCGTAGAGCATACGCGGAATACAGACCAGGTCGATGCCACGCCGAATGCGGTCGTTCAGCTCGCTCAGCCGGACCTGAAAGTCGATAAGGTCCGACACCAGCGACAGCCCGTAGTAACCGGTCTCGGGCTCTTTGTACTTCATGGTGACGATAGGAAAATCATCATTCGTGTAGGGCTCGTCCACGAAGCTAAAATTCTCGGTACACAGCACGTGGCGGCCGTCGCCCGCGCCCGGTCGGCTAGGCCGTTTCCAGCCCTCGACTAGGACAACCTGGTCCTCGTCGGCGCAGCGATAGCTCGTGTACTGGAAACCCTTCGGCTGGGCTTCCATGATGGCCTGCTGCGCCTTGGTGTTGCCCTTGTACTGCGCCATCAGCCACTGCCGGCTGACTAGCTTGCGCTGGTACATGCTATACGGATGCTCATTGCTGACGCACTCGCGCTGGTCCACGATAATCTCGTCGGGATGCACGCGCTCGGCGTAGACCTCGTCGCTATCGATGCCCATCTTCATGAAGCAGCCGCCGTAGATGATGCTATCCAGCACCAGCCGCGGCAGCTTGTCATAGACGCCCAGGTGCGTAAAGTCGGCCCACACGAAGCGGTCCAACTTGCGCCCGCGCTGGTACATGCCGAAGTCCGAGCCGCGCGTGATAATCGACGGCCGGGGCCATTCCATGGTCAGGCGGTTCTTCAACGTGTCCGCCACGGACTGGATGACATTGTCCGTATTGTCCGACAGCGGGCGGAAATTCAGCTGAATATCCTGGTTCCACTCGAACAGCATGGGCTCGCGGTTAGCGTACAACCGGGCATTCAGCATGTTCTGCAAATGCTGGTCCAGCTGTTCTTCCTCGATTGCGCGCACGTGCGTGAACAGCCTGTCATGAACAGTCTGCTCCGCGTCGGATTCCCACCAGCCGTATTCGCCGTATTCTCGCATGCGTTACTGCCCGTGGTTCCAAAAAGTAGGGTCGCGGTAAGCCGCCGGCAGCCGCTGTAGCTGCTTTTGCAGCGTGGGGTCCATCTCGGGCCGGGCCGGTTCGCGCTTGGTCGCCGCCGCGACGACTGCCACGGCTGGACCCAGCTGTAGCTCTACGTCGCCGCACTTGTAGCTGTGCACCCCGAGTTCACGGAGCACAGTAGCCAGTTGCCGCAGTTCGTCTAGAGTCATGACAGGTACCTATCTCGGAGCGGGTCGTTCGGGTTGCCAGTCTGCGCTTGCCGCCGCTGTCGGAGCAAGCTCTCGATGTCGTTGCGCCTCACCTGGGCCCAGTGCTCGGGCGAACCGGGCTCGACCACGGCGATGCGGCTAGACTGCCAGTGATGATAGCTATACCGCCACAGGTACAGCCAGGCGTCACACAGGTCGTTAGCCTGCGACGGGTTCTCGGCCAGCTTGCCCTTGCGCGCGACGTTGCTGAACTCCTGGCCGCGGCTGAGGTCGTACTGTAGCAGCGACATTTGCTGCGTCAGCTCGCTGTTGGCCATGTACTTAATCCGGCCCGCCCGCGTGTCGGCGTTTTGTAGCTCGATGAAGTCAAACTTGTGCTGCTTCTCGGCGTCCTTGATGCTCAGCCCGTGATGCTTGTTCAGCGTCTCGATTAGCTGCTTGCCGCCGGCCGACACGTCCATCACGATGGCCCCGAAGCCGCCGAAGCGCTCGTTAGCCTCAAGGATGAGGTCGATGACCCGGTAAGTGTCCATGCCGGCCTCGCTGTGCTCCCAGACATGGTGTAGCACGCCGTCGTGCGGGTTATACGCGCCGACTGCCAGGGCCGTGTGGTCCCGGTAACCGAGGTCCACGCCGAGCAGGTAGCGCCAGCGCTCGCCGACTGGCAGGCCAAACTGATTACCGGTCTTGAAGTTCGGGTGCCAGTGCAGCTGCTGCCGGGTCGCCTGGTCGCCAGCCAGGTTCGGGTAAGCGTACACGAAAGCGTTGTCGGACGCGACCCACATGCCGAGGGCCTCGCGCAGCCAGATGGGCTCGTCGTCGGCCCAACCCGCGAGTTCCTTGCGCTTGAGCATCTCGTCCCACAGGTGCGGCATAGCCACGTTATCCTGGACGGTCCAGCTGTGCCGCGACCAGTACGTATTGTTGTCGGGGTTATCCAGCCAGAACTGCTCGGGCTTGTGGAAGCTACGACTACGCGGCCGGCCAGTGTCCTCGCTGGTCCAGCCCGGGTACGTGGTCTCGAAGAATAGCCCCCGCAGTACGCTGCCGGGCGTGCCAATTAGCATAATCCGGCCGCTGCGGTCTGCTAGCGCCGGAAAGATAACCTCGTAGATTAGCTCCGACAGGATATAATCCGGGTACGACTTGCACTCGTCCACGACGACCAGGTCGTACTGGCCACCGCGCAGCTTCTCAATTTCGGCCCGCGACTCGGCGCCGATGAGCATCAGCTGCGAGCCGTTGCGGAAGATAATCCGTAGCTCGTTCTGGTAGAACCGCGCTCCCTGGATGCCGAACTTGTCGGCAAAGGCGTGCATGTCGTACCAGTAGATGTTCTTCGCGTGCTTCAGCGTGAGCGTAACGACGACCACCCGCGCATTAGTCTTGCGCAGGCACTTGTCGAACGCCATGACCATGGCCAGGTGCGACTTACCCGCGCGCCGGGGGCAGATAACGGCCAGCTGCTGGCACGGGTCCCGCCAGGCGTACTGCTGATACGGCGTTAGGCTGGCCACCATGGCATCAGCGCACGCCGTGTCCTCGACCGACGACTCGTCCACGGAGGCATACCGCTGCCCCAGGTGGCTAAACAGCGCGTCGGTAAAAGTGCCCACTAGTCGTCGGCTTTAGGCGTAGCCGAGTCCAGCTGCATGAGCCGGACCTCGCTGAGCGGCAAGATATACGGCGTGCTGCCCTGGATGGTCAGCTTCACGAAGCCCTGGTCGGCGTCGAACACCGCGCGCCATTGCTTATGCGGCGTCAGGTCCATAAGTACCGTGGGGCCAAACTGGCCGGCTACCTTCATGGGCAGTGCCTGGTTGAACCAGATATTCTTGACTGTATAGCGCATGCTTGCTCCTAGGCTACGGCGCGGCGTGCAATCTCGGGCACGTACCGGCCGGCGGGGAAGTAACGGCTTGCCCCGGTCTTGAACGTGTAGTAAAACGGCTGCTTATGGTCCACGCCAGCGTAGGCTAGCAGCTGCCGGATATAGCCCTTGCGCCGGCTGTTCGGCTTGGTCATCGCATAATGCACGACGGGCTTGCCATCGCTGGTGCGCTCGACCACGGCCCAGGCCACGACTTGCTGCTCGAAGTCGGCATTCACGAGCATAAACAGCTCAGCCCCGCGCAGCCAGAGCTGCCGCAGGGCCTCGGTATACACGACGGAGTACAGGTTATTCGGCACCACGCCAGCGAAGCGCGACTTCCGGTAGCTGTTCAGCCAGCTGACCTTGATATACTCAGGCATCAGGTCCGGTGCCGCTAGCCGCTTGAATTTTAGCTTCATAGCTCCACCTTGCGGTCTGGGTCGAACTTGTCTTCCATGTACAGGCCAAGCCCGTCTGGCCGCTCGTTCTCAGCCCGGGCTAGCACGATGTACATGTCGCGCCGCGGCGACAGCGGCAAGCCTTGGATGAACTGCAAGAAGATACGTGCTTTCTGGGCGTCGGTCATCTTGTCCATGCTGGACTTGACATGACCCGCCCAGGCCCGCATCTCGGACGCAAGGGACTTGGTCGCCGTCGCAAGGTCCTTAAGCGCCATTGAATATCCGCGCGGCAGGCCAGTCTTGCCCTCGCGCCGGTACTGTTCGAACTCGGCGTGCGCCACGGCCCGGGCTTCGTCTACGTCGTCGCTAAGTCGCTTCAGCTTGTCGGGTACTTCCAGGAATTCCCTCATGCGATGATTCCTTCCGGTAGTCGTACTGCCGCACCGCGTGGCGGGTGGCATATTCGCCGACCTTGTCGAGTACCCAGCTCAGCGAGCGGTACTGCCTGACCAAGGCTGGCGTAGAGTGGCACAGGATGACGCTTGCGCCCCGTAGCGGGGGTTTTCCTAGTAGCCGGGCCACATGGATGCCCTCCAGGATAACGTCGCCCTTGGCGCCGCTGAGGGCTCGTAGCAGCGCGCCGGGAATGACGCGCCACGGCAGATGCAGGTAGTCATCACTATGGATGACCGTGGCACCGCTGTCGGCGGCTAGCTTAGCTGCCAGGGTGGTCTTGCCGCTGCGGGGCATGCCGACGATACAGGTGAGCTGTCTGGTCATGGAGCTATCCTTAAGCCGCTTGGCAGCGGCTTGCTGTGTCCGAACCCGAAAACCAACCGCGAGGTGCGAAGCGCCGAGCATGCGAGCGTAGCGAGCAGAGAAAGGTTAGACGTACGAGCCCAGGAGTGTATTCACGGAAAAATGAACTATTTCACAACTGGGCGACATCGCTACGGGTTTAGACGGCGGCCGGACCGTGTCAAAACGGACACAAATGGCGATTTATTCATTTTTGTGCGACTTAGCCGCGGCGGCAGCATGTGCTAACTTGCGACTAATCGGCGGCGGACTAGTAGCAGCTGTATATAGGAATACTAGCTTAACCCGCCCAAGCCGCCCTACAGTGTAACATATACTATACCACTGCCGCGGCCTGGTGTCAAGCTGTAATTTCTAGGCCCGTATCATTTACTAAATGACAACCGGCTGCCGCTAGTAGTATAGCCCAGTTAGCCAGCAATCGCGCACTTAGCTGCGACGGCCCGCCCAGCCCGGTCGCGGCTGCCGCACATGTGCGCCGGTGTAGGACAAATCGTGAACAAACGGTTACTAGCCTACATACCTGATATTGGTTGCGTGGCGACCGCCGCCCAACCAACCGCAGAGCCGTAGCCCGGGCGGCGGTTAGCCAGGGATTGCCTACTTAGCAGTGCGCCACTGTGGCGGCCCCACTTAGCCGGCGGTCTTGAAAATGTACCTTCTATGCTACGACGCTGTGCACGCGCCGTGCCAACGTAAATAGGGGAAATCATTAGGGTTCTCGAGTCCCCACGACTGGCGTGACATGGGGTCGCCTGTACCCGGGCGCGGCTGTCGCGGCTCTAAGCGTAGGATATTCCTAGTGTATAGCTGCGGCCCGGAGGCCCTATGACAGGAATGTCCTGGTCACGGCTGGGTACAGTCGCGCAGGGTCACCAGGCCCCGCGGCTGGGTACGGCAGACCCTAGCGAATAGGCTTGACAGCCGCGCCCGAGTGTGCCTGTGGGGTCAGTTGACCCCGGGCGAATAGCCTTGACACGCCTCGTGGCCGCTGGTACAGTATGCACCCCGTCGCGACTGGGGGCTGTGGCCCCCAACTCACAGCTGTGACGGCATGTCAAGCCATTATGCGGGCCCCGTGGTCGGTATTAGCTACAGGCGGGTCTAAACCCGGGGCCAGTAGCTGAGGTCATGTCGCATTTTGCTGGACACCCTTGCTGGGCTCGGGCATAGTGATACCAGGGTAGCATCATAGCTGCCCGGGCCGGTCCACGGTGGGCCAGTCGGCAAGGAGAGTGAAGCCATGGACACATTTGACCGACTTGACGCCATTGACGCGCTAATGACGGACACAGCGGACCTGGGCTACGCAGACCCGGTCGCCACCTGGTGCCACTACAGCCTGCTAGCGCTGTACTACGGCGACCTGGACATGGTCAGTGCGGCGCTGTACTGGCGTGCCGTGGCCCTAGCCGAGGCGGTGCAACCATGAGCCAGGATGATACGCTCTGCGCGTTGCGCGCAATGCTACCCTGGCCCTCCGGGCCAGTTGACCCCGAGATACCATGGCTAGACTATAGCCTACGGGCCCTAATGCACCCGCCAGGGTCGCCGGCCCGGCGAAAGCTAGCCGCTCGTGCGGCGTCGTATCGCGCCGTGGCCCTAGATATGTAGCCGTACCCGGGCCCAGTGTGGGCCTGATAGTGTCCTGGAGTGTCGTACTCCAGGGTGCTAGCTCACCCACACACCACCAAGGAGTCACCAATGAGCAAAGAGCACGCGATTGTTCCATATAGCGCTATGGACCAGCTGGCCGCGACGCGCCATGACGTCACCGGCGCCGACCTAGCAGCCATGGGGGTCACGGATACCCCGGAAAACAGGCGCGCCGTGGCTGCGGAAATCAGCGATGCAGACCGGCGCGCGCTGCGTAAGGAACGCAGCAAAATCCGCACTTGTGCCACGCTGTTGAGCATCGATATCGAAGTTGGCACCGTGGCAGTGCCCGAAGACGCGGACGGCCACTGGTATCGGCGCGCGTTGATGGCACGCTACGCCAAAATGTACGGCCGCTAGCCTGCCGTGCATGGTAGGGCCTGAGGTAACTCGGGCCTTGCCTGGACTGTAGGAGGTAACCATGCGAAAACCAATACTCAAGGCAATGACGGATTTGCAAGGCTTGCGCGAGCATGACCTACCCGGGGCGGCCGACGGGGCCCGCTCTGGGTCGCGCCTGGATAGTGTGGCCCGGCCGGTCATACCCGGCACGGATAGCATATTGCGCTACCCGGAAGCGTATGCAGCGCGAGCGGGCCAAGCACCGGCGGACCGTACCTCGTATCCCGCGCGCGTAGCTACCACTGCGCAAGTCGCCGTTGACCGGAGTGTCCAGAGCGCTACCGGAGCAACGCGAGAGCATAGTTTGGCGTGCAATATGCACCCGGCGGTGCTAGTGGCACGCGAGAATGACCGGGCGGAATTCGCCGCAGCAGGTCGTGCCGAACGCAAGCGGCGGAACCGTGCGGCTAGGCGCAAGGCTAAGCGCGCAACTGCAACGGCGTCGCCATTGGTGCAGTTGCAAGCGCAGCTAAGGAGACTAGAGTCATGATGGCATGGCATTTCTGCAACATAGGCCCGGTTGGGCCCGTGCTACGCGATGGCCAGCCGCTACCAGCGCCAGGCGTCGAGTTACGACACGATGGACCGCTTGTGCTCTGTAGCAGTGGGCTACACGCTAGCCGCCTGCTTTACGACGCGTTGGAATATGCGCCCGGCCCTTACATCTGCCGCGTACGACTCGGCGGCACGATTATCCGTGACAAGGATAAGGTCGTCGCGACTAGCCGCACCGTGCTCTGGGGTTACGACGCAACCGCAGTGTTACGACGGTTCGCCCGGGCACAAGCGCTTAGTGTCGCGCATATGTGGGATGCACCACCGGTGGTGCTACAGTGGTTGCGTACTGGCGACGAGTCGTTACGCGTGAGAGCAAGAGCGGCGGCGGCGTGGTCGTCGGAGGCGGCGGAGGCGGCGGCGTTGGCGGCGGCGTTGGCGGCGTTGGCGGCGGCGTTGGCGGCGGAGGCGGCGGCGTGGCCCGCGGCGGCAAGGGCGGCGGCGAGGTCGGCGGCGTGGTCGGCGGCGGCGAGGTCGGCGGACGCAACGATGGTGCCAAATCGTCAACTCACACAAATGGTTATACACGCGCCGGAAAGGAAGGCATCCAATGGGTAATGCAGAATTCGGACCCGAGCGGTACGGCACCGATAGCGGGCCTCCGTGCCGGAAATGCAAGCAGACGTTGTACATCTATCTGTGCCTGCCGGACTGTCACGAAATCCAGGCGCAGTGTGCTTGCTGCCATGACGTTTCGACGTTTCGCTACAACGTGTCGTCGTACACGACCGCGCGCGACTTGCGCAAAGGTCACGAGCGAGCAGTCGCGGACCGGGTGGCGCATGAGGCCGGCGAGCCACACCGCGGGAAATTTAAGTACCACCTAGTGGTCAAAGGCTCACTACAACAGGCCAGCGATGCAGCTGAAAGCCGCGGGTTTCACGTACGACGCTTCAAGTCAAGTCGCACACCAGATTGGAGTATCCTGTACGTGTACGCGCACCGGCCGCGCGACGTAGCCCGCTGGTTTGCCGAGCCGATGCCTTGCGGCATTGCGCAACCTGGGCAGCTGCTGTGGTACCGCGACGTGACCGACCTGGAGGCACTGTAATGCTGGCGCTGCAACATGTCGTCGCCGCGGACTGGCCGCATATGCCCGAAGACTTGCGTCCGGCGCGGCAGCTAGACTCGGGCGCCGACATGGGCGCATGGATAACCCAGGGCGAAAGGCATGTCCTGAAGCTAACCCGCGGTGACCGCATGCGACGAGCCATTACGTCCGGGCTACACGATGGCCGCTTCTCGTTCCTAGCGCCGGTGGTGTACCCGCAGTTGGTATACTTCAGCGGGTATGCGTGCATCGGCTACTGGACTCCGCTGTACGACACTGCCGACAAAGAGCGGTTTTGGACGTATCACGAGACGTGGCGCCAGTGGTGGATCGAGGGCGAGTCCGACGGTTCGCTGCTGGGCGAACAACTAGTGGGCGCTTGCAGCGCTCACGACTTTCGTAGCGCTGTCGAACGGATAGACTCCGCCGACACACACTCAGGTAACTGGGGCATGGCCGGCGACCAGCCGGTGCTATTCGACCCGTGGAGCCCGTACGGTAGCCGTATCCCGGACTACGACATGGGCGGTACGGGTACACCCCCGAACTGGCTACAATCTTGGAACAAATGGAGGAAATCATGATAGCATTCGCCGCTTTAATCGCCGTTGCGTACGTCGTGTTCGTCGTGACCGACCTGGCTAGCGTTAGCTGGCACCGGGTCATCTCGCTGCTTGGGCTGCTGCTTGGGGCCATTCTGGTCTCGGTGGCACTGGCTGGTGGCATTACCTACCTGGAGTGGACACCGTGACTGGGAAGCTGTGCGGCTACCCAGGCTGCTGGTGTGCATTCGGCGTGCTTGCTGAGAAGGCTGCACCCGACGCTGAAGATGGCGACGACGACACCGAGGACGACGACGTCTGGATGGACATCGACGAGTTCCCCGACGACGAATGGCAGGATGTCGAACTTCCAGAGGACGACGACGAAAGTGAGGACCAGCCGTGACCGACGACGAATTCACCAAATTGTCAAAGCCCGAACAACGGGTTGCAATCGCCCGCGACGTGATGCGGCATCTCAACTCGGGACACTTCATTGCGCGGCACGAGATGTACATACACACGGATGGCGCCGGGCCTAAGCCTGAAGATGAGACTCAAGTCCAGGAGGTACTGCGCGCACGGAAGTGCAGACTGTGCGCAATCAGCGGTATATTCGCCGCTACCGTGGAGCGCTGCAATGCGCTTACCATGGGCGAGATAGGCTTCGACTTGGGCGATTCCCTAATGCAGATGGACTATCTGCGACCATACTTCAACGAATCGCAGCTGCGACTTATCGAGACTGCCTTCGAGGGGCGCGTGGTCCATCTGCCGGGTAGCTTCGAGCTAACCAAGCGCTACAGTTCGCTGAACGTTCATGACCTGCGTAACTTGGTCGGCATCGATGCTGATACAATGGCGTACCCCGTTGTCGAGCGTTTGTGGCTCCAGGATGCGCTGACCGCTTGCGAACAATGGAAGCCCAGGTTCCGTGATGCGCCCGGTGCGCTCATGCGGGCTATCATGCTGAATATCATCGATAACAGCGGACGGTTCTACCCGCAGCAGTTTCCGCCTTCGATGGACCGAATCATCGCCGAGGCATTAACCCTAACGGAGGATATCCCATGACCAAGAAACCGCTATCAATCGAAGAGTTCAACGCGCTGCCGAGCCCGCGGCAACGAGTAATCATTGCGAAGGACGTGCTGGGCCATCTGAATAGCCGGCACTACGTAGCCGAACAGCAGACGTATCTGCGGCTGGGCGACGACGAATACTACAAGCCCATTCCGGAGGACAAGCAACTACAGGAAGTCCTGAAAGAAGCGCCGGTGTGCTATGTCTGCGCAATCGGTGGCGTATTCGCTGCCGCCGTGGAACGCTGCGACCAGCTAACCATGGGCGAAATGTCCGGCTGCTTGAACGACTTCCGTTCGCAGCGGAAATACCTGTCGCAATGGTTCAGCGACAAGCAGCTGTCACTCATGGAAGCTGCGTTCGAGGGCAGCGTAGTCTACGCGCCCGAGAGTTCTGGCTTGTCCAGCATCGGCGAGTCTTACAACGCGAGCGACTTGCAAGATGCCTTGGACGACGGCGACGGCGACGCGGACTGGATACGTGACGCCATCGAGGCCTGCACCTGGTCGAACCACTACGACGACGAGCCCAGCGTGCTGTTGCGCGCCATCATGGTGAACATCATCGACTATCACGGCCACTTCGCGCCTGGCTACTATCCGTCCACGAAATGCCTAATCAACTCTTGCCTGGAGTACTGACATGACACCGAACGAGCTGAAAGCCGTAATGGATGAAGTCATCGCTACGACGGAGCCCATGAAGCCCGTACGGGTGCGATTGCAACATGGCGCCATGGGAACCAAGCATGACATCGTGGCCGTCGTAATCGAGCGCAACTTTGGCGAGGCGGAGCTACTTATCCGCTGGGAGGACTGAGACATGAACAGACAAGAAGTAGTCCAACGAGTGCGAGACCATTTGCTGAGTGCTAGTAAGCGAGCTGTCTCCGAGCACGGTACGTGCCAGTTCCGCACGCCGGAAGGCCTCAAGTGCGCAGTCGGCTGCCTGTTCCCCGACGATTACGACGTGTCGGGGTTTAACTCGGCCGGTCTGAGTAACTCTATCAACGAGACAAGGTCGCGTCTAGTGGCCGCACTAGATGACATCGGCGTACCGCGGGAGTCGCATGGCTTCCTGATGGAGGCGCAGGACTTGCACGACTGCGAGTACAACTGGAACGACGACGGCCTCTACGATAAGGCAGTAGAACGGCTACACGAGCTGTGCCGCCTGGAGCTGTGCCGCCAGGAGCTAAACGCATGCTAACCCAGCTGTCACAGCTGCCACCGGGCACGCGGGTCCGCTTTGCCGCCGACCTGCGTATCCGCATGGGCAGTCACAAGCAACCGCCGCTGGCCGGGCATACCGGCGTCGTGCGGTCACACGCTGCGACGTATACTACTGTCGCCGTCGCTGGGCGCTCGGTCCAGCTGTGCGGCCAACTACGAATCGAGACATCATGAACGCCGACAAAGCTACCGAGATTGCCGAACTGCTCCACGATGTCATCGTGGCCCAGCTGGAGCAGCACTGCCCGGACTTGACCGTATCTGAGTATATCTGCGTGCTCGGGGTCATGCTTGGGAACACACTGTTCCAGGCGAAGCCGGATGTCTGGTCGCCCGAGCGTATCCGCCGCTTCCTGACGACGGTTGCGGAAACCGTGGACAAGCTGCGCGAGTACGACGGCAACAGGCCCAGCGCGACTGTGCTGAATTAGGAGTACCGCCATGGAATGCCCAAACTGTTGCTCGTCTATGCTGCTGCTGTTCACGAGCTACGTCTGTGACCGCTGTGAGCCGGCGAGCGGTGCCAAAGAGCCGGCACAGGCTGACCAGGACTGGGGTTGGAGTTTCGGGCCCCGCTGTACCTGGTACTTTAAGGAGCTACCGTCTTGGCGCCACTTGCGACCTAGCGACGACTGGTATAAGTACAAGATTATCAAGGCAGGTAAGCCCGAGCCTTACGTTGGTGCATCTAACAAAGGCGGTACCATCTATCGCGGCGGCAAGCTAGGGGAACTATGATTGTCTGGCTCGATCTGGAAACCACCGGACTAAACCCGGCGACGGAGCGCATTCTAGAGCTAGGCATGGTCGTGACGACTAACCAGCTGTACGAGCTGGGCCGGCGCAACTGGATACTGCACTACAAGCGGTCGCCGCGTGTACGCATTGACCCCGTCGTGACCGACATGCACACGGCTAGCGGGCTGTGGCTGGAGTGCGAAACTAGCCGGCAGGGTAACGCGACGGCCGCTACGGAAGCCGTCGAGTGGCTACGCAGCCTTGGCGTGCCCGAAGGCCGGACGCCGCTGGCTGGTAACAGCGTCGGGTTCGACCGGGCGTTCCTGGCCACGCATATGCCCACGCTGGCTCAATATTTTCACTACCGGAACATCGACGTGTCCAGCCTAAACGAGCTGTGCAAGCGCTGGAACAGCCTGCTGTACCAACTGCTACCCCAGGCGGACGGTCACCACCGGGCGCTTAGCGACCTAGACGATAGCATCGCGAGTGCGCGATTCTACCGGGATTTCCTGTTCACTGGAGACGGCTATGGCGGAGACTAGAAGCCCTGAGAGTTACCTGGCCGAAATCGGACAGTTACGCACCGAGCGCAACCGAGCGTGGCAACAGCGGCGAGACGCCGAGGCCCGTATGTACGAAGCTCTAGAGCGGGCCACCGTGTGGCAGCGAGTAGCTGTGACGCAAGCAGCTATACTGAAGCGACACGACTTGATACCCCGCGACGTGTCTACGCCGGCTGACAAGTCCGACTACACGCGAGAGTACTGTGGTACTGCCACGATACCGGAGGACAAGCCATGATTAAGCAAGCCATGCCACTGCCACAGGACGACGTACCGCTCCAACAATGGGGCATCATGCTACACACGACTGGCGACGGACCGCCGCGCCAAGCCTTGGCTGGCGGCCTCGACCCGTACGATGAGGCGCTGCGCATATACGAGTCCATGGGCCGCGTGGGGCCGCACTTCCTAGTGGGGCCGCTCGGGCAAGTAGCCCAGCTGCGTGACCCACGCCGCGAGGCATTCCATGTCAAGACCACACTGGCCCAGCGCCGGGACTTCCTGAACGGCAACTGGACCACGCTGGTGAAGCCCGACGTAGTCCGCTGGTGGCGCGCACGATGGCCCGGCCAGAAGTCGCCGCAGCACCTGTTCCCGGCGCAGAAGCCGCGCTCGAACTACATCGGCATTGAGATGATACCCTGCGGTACCTGGCCCAACCAGAGCGGCAACTGGACACCGTTCTGGGCCGACCCGTTCGGCGGCACGCGCTTCTCCGGGGCGACGTACCTCGCGACGGCCGAGCTAGTGCTGCAACTCGCCGGGGCGTACGACATCAACACCCTGGACCGGCGCAAGCTCCTGGGCCACGAGGACGTGAACCCCGTGACCCGGCCGGGCTGGGACCCGGGCGACATGACCGGCGGGTTCAGCTGGAACCTGTTCAACGGGCTGCTGACTGGGCTGAAAGTCCTGCGCGGCGACCGAGTGGCCGCACCTGGGGGCGGGTGATGTCCATCGAGGAAGTACGCCATGGCGTCACACGAGCCATCGCCTGGGGTTGGACCGGGCCAGTGCGCGTGTGCACAGACGACGGCATGACAGTCTTCCGGGACTGGGCGACGGACCGTCTGTATGCCGTGGTGTGTAACCACGACGCCGGCACGCGGCGCATAGTGTGGCTGTACCCCTGGGAAACGGCAAGCCAGACTAAGCGTAGGCTACTCTGGGAAATCCGCTGCTGGATAGCGGATGGCACGCCCGGAGGGCTACGAGTATTAGCTTGACTTCCGCCGCCAAGTTTGGTAGTATATGTTATGCTGCTAGGGCGGCTTGGGTGGGCTAGGTAAGTATTACTACACATAGAATGTGCACTTACAAGGAGATACAGCATGAGTGAAAAATTCGACCCGGCGCTGAAAGCAGCCTGGGTAGCCGCTCTACGCAGCGGCAAGTATGCCAAGGGCCGCGGCCAGTTACATAAACCGCTCGACGGTACGCACTGCTGCCTGGGCGTGCTATACGAAGTCGTCAACGGCCCGGACTGGACTGCCATGGGCCGACCACTCAAGACCCCTTCGTCTAGCTACTACTACGGTCCACCCGGTAGCTGCATGACAGACGCACAGGCTAACTACCTGGCCGAGATGAATGACAAGAGCGACGCAACGTTCGACGACATCGCCGACCACATCGAGAAGCACCTCAAGTGAAACGCTATATCATCGGCCTTTGGCTATTCTGGCGCTGCCTTCGCTGGTGGCGCCGCTAGGAGAACACGCATGAAACTAAACCAAGACACAGTATGGGACAACGACAAGCTCGCGGGCTACTTCATAGCATCTAACGCGGCCTTCCGCAAGGCCGGCAAAGCTGCTAAGCGGGTCATGATTGCCCAGGACGTTATCGCCTTCGTTAAGGTGGACAAACTCCTGGCCACGACGGGCACTTACTGCGCGCCTACGACCAAAGACGCACCGTACGCCAGTTGCTACGTATGCGGCGTTGGCTCACTGCTAGTGGCCGCGACGTACCGGGAGGGCGAGGCCATCGAGTCGGAGGACGACGTGTTCGACCGGCTGCGACCGTGGTTCAGCGAGAAGCAGCTGCTGCTCATCGAGGAAGCCTTCGAGTGCTGGGACGACTTCGCACCCGGGTGCTGGGGCAAGTTCCGTGGCAGCTACTGGCCGGCCGGCTATACGTCGCAGCAACGGCTGCTGAGCATCATGCGCAACATCGTCCGCAACGGCGGCGAGTTCGTGCCGCGTAAGCAGCGAAAGGCCAAGTCCGATGGCTAAGCCCCCGTCGCTGCGGCAGCGCATTCTGCGCACGAATGCCGAGTTCGCCGAGGCATCGCCTGCGAAACAGCGGGTCATGATTGCCTACGACATCCTGAGCGGGCTGAAATGCCGCAAGTTGCGCTCAGAAAAAGGCACGCTGCTGTTCGTCAGGGACAACAAAGGCAACATGCTACCCCACGATGCATGTAGCCCGGATGCCACGCGCATGCCGACGTGTACCGTCTGCGCCCGGGGCGCCTTGTTAGTATGTGCACTATTCCGTGGGTCGGCAGTCAGAAACAATGACCATTACCCGATACAGGATAGCGCACTGTGGGACGAGCTGACCATGGTTCGCATCGAGGCAGCCTTTGAGGGCTGGCACGAAAGCTACGCCAACGGAGCCTACGAAGTCCCGACCTTTACACCTGACGAAGCCAAGTGGCACGACCTGTGCGTCCAAACTAAGCCCGACGGTGTCAGCGTTAGCGACACGCTGCTAACCCGCATCGCCGAGAACATCATCAGCAACGACGGGGACTTCGACGTAACCTGCGGCAAGTGGTCCATCTCTGCCCTAAAGGAGCAACTCAATGTCACTCAAGGTTAACCCGCAGAAGCTAGCAGCCGACCGAGCCTTCGCTGAGAGCAAGCACCTGCGCGATATTCACAAGCTCATCATGGACGGCTGCGAGGCCGACCAAGTATTTTACCGCCTGCGCGAGAACATTCACGACGGTGTTACCCGGGCCGCCGTCGATGCCATCGCGGCCGACTACGCCGAAAAGTGGGCGTCGCCGCCGCTGGTACGAGCCGCGCTGGTCCTGTTCCACGAGGAAGTCTGGCTGCGCAATGACATCGCCGACGCGCTGTATGCGCTGGACCCGGCGGCTATGACGCCGCAGGACATCCGCGACGCCATGTCCGAGGCTCGCAGCGTCGAGGAAAACAAAGGCCTACCGGCGGCTACGCTGCGTCGCGCCGTGGACCTACTCCGCGAGGCCGGTGCCGACGTGGCAGCCCTGGACGAGCGCGTGGACAAGCTATACCCGCCGAAGGAGCTACCCGATGTCGAGTAGCGCGGCGGCGGACTCCGATGCGCGTGACCTGCGCGTGCGGAAGATTCGCGACGAGTGGTGCGCTTGCGGTTTCGCCTCTTGCGACCTGGACGACATCGTCGAACACGCCTACGACGCTGGCGTTCGCGACGGTCTGGTCCAAGCGGCGGACATGGCCCGCGGGTGTGCAGAGAACAGCGAGGACGTGTACGTGCAGATGAACAAGGACAAGTGCTACCCCGCGTCCGAATATACTCGCGGCTGCGCACGGGCTTATCGCAACGTAGAGAAGGTCCTCCTCCACAGGACGGCACCCCGACGACAAGGCGACGACAGTGATATCCGCTAACCCGCCGCCGATACGTCTGTCCGTGTCCGCCATCAAGGACTACCAGCTGTGCCCGCGGTACTACTACTACGCCCACGTAGCGCGCCGGGTAGCCATCGGCGGCGATAACCGCCCGCTCAACTTCGGCGTGGCCTTCCACGAGGGCCAGGCCGCCTGGTGGAGCCGCTACGCCGACGACGACCGCTCGGCCCGCCTGGCCGCTGCTATCGACGCCTTTCTAGACCGGGGTCGCAACACGCTCAGCCCGGAGGACAAAATCCTGGGCCGGGTACTACTTACGGCCTACGCGACGACCTGGTCCGACTCGGGCTACACGTTCCACACGGCGCCGCTAGCTGAGCAACGCATCGAGCAACCGGTCCTGGGCCCCGATGGCCGCCCGGACCCGAATATGGTCTTCGTGGCCGTCCTGGATGTCCTGGCGTTCGACCACGACGGTCGCACGGTCATCGCTGAGCATAAGACCACGGGCAGCAAAATCGACGAGGACGGACCCTACTGGGACCGCAACCGGTTCGGCTTGCAGCCACAGGCGTACTACCTGGCCGCAACGGACGACGGTCGCCAGGTCAGCTACGTCCTCTGGGATGTGGTCCGCAGCCCCCAGCTGGTGAGGCAATTTGCCACACCCCCCGAAAAACGGGAATTTTACAAACGGGCCGGCAAGTGGGGCAACGTCGGCGACCCTAAGCCGGGTACGTTCCTGCGCGATGAGACCCTCGCCGAGTACGAAGCCCGCATCGAGCAGCTCGTCCTGGGCGACCCGGCAGCTTTCCTAAAGCGGCAGAAGTTCTACTACAGCGCGGACCAGCTCGAAGATATCCGGGCCGACATCTGGGCCGTGGGCCAGCAGATGCTAGCCGCCCGGGCGACGGGCGCATATCCGCGCAACCTGAACAGCTGCATGGCTTACAACCGGCCGTGCCAGTACCAGCCGGTGTGTCATTCCGGCGTTGACATCGAAGACCAGAACCTGTACCGGATTCGGATAAAACCAACCGAGTCTAAACATACATTTTGACAGGCAGGGTAAAACATGGTAGGATTACAGCGTGAAACTATCTGCAGAAAATCAACCGAGAGTAAGTTCACCTTCTAGGAGCAAGCATGAAAATCACCGAGACCGAGAAAGCACAGTGGCTCGAAGCGCTGCGCAGTGGAAACTTCAAACAGGGCCATTCGCAGCTGTATAACAAGGAAACCGAGCGCTACTGTTGCCTGGGCGTACTGTCCATGGTCATCCAAGGCTCGTGCAACTACGAGGCCATCCGTGACCGCGGCGACGATTACCGTGACCCATACGCCATGAAAGGCTCGTCGGACCTGTGGAACCGCAACGACGGCCAGCAAGGCTACCATGCGCACACGTTCGCTGAAATGGCCGACCATATTGAGGTCAACATCGAAGCCATCCCGGACCCCGGCCGGCCTGGTTAGCCGCATCAGCCGCGGCAAGCAGCAGCTACCTGTGCGCGTCGCTATCCACGGTGGCCCCGGTGTTGGCAAGTCTAGCTTTGCCGCCGCTGCCCCGGCGCCATTGTTCATCGACGCCGACCGCCGCACGGGCAACCTGGACGTAGCCCGGGTAGTCCCCACGTCCTGGAGCGACATCCTCGACACTATGCGCGAGCTGTGCACCGTCACGGCCGCCAAGTCGGAGTTCGCCACCATCGTGTTCGATACCCTCGACGCCATGGAGTACCTGCTTCACGCCGAGCTATGCGCCAAGCACGGCTGCGAAAACATCGAGCAAATCGCCGGTGGCTACGGCAAGGGCTTCGTGGCCGCCAAGGTCGAGTGGCTCCGGTTCGCCGCCGGCATTGAGGCCTTGCGCTCTGTGGGCTTTGGTGTTATACTCATTGCTCACTCGGACATTCGGACGTTCCAAAACCCGGACGGCGAGAACTACGACGTGTGGACCATGCAGCTAGACAAGCGCGCCGTTAGCATCCTCCGGGGCCGTGTAGACATCATCGGCTTCGCCTGCCACGAGGACCTGGCCCGCAAAAAGAAAGGCGAACTCAAGGCCAAGGTCGTCACGACCGGCGAGCGCGTACTGAAGTTCAAGCATAACCCAGCCTATCTTACGAAGCAAGACATGGGCGTACCGGACGATATCCCGCTTAGCTGGGCCGAGTTCGCCAAGTATGTTAACCCCTCACAGGAGAAGTAACCAATGCAAGGTGAAGTTTCAAATCGATACGAAGGCGTAGCAATCGAGCACGACATCCAGCCCGACCAGGAGCGCGCCGACGGCTCGACCAAGTCGGCGCAGGTCTATGTCCGGGTCCGACTGGTCAGCCCGCCCGAGCATGCCGGTCGAGAAATCGCCTGGTACGGCTCGCTCAAGGAAGGCCGTGCGCAGGAAATCACGGCCGAGACCCTGCGTGTCATGGGCTGGAAAAGCAATGACATCGTGACTTGTGACGGCCTGGGCGATACGAAGTTCGTCGTCGTCGAAAAGATGGAGGAATACAAAGGCAAGACCCGGCCTCGTTACATGGTGTTCTCCAACGAGCCGAAGGAACACCCCACGCTGCGCGACGAAGACAAGAAAGACTTCGCCAAGCGGTTCAAGGCACTGGCCGCATCGGTGCCGGCGCGTGAGGTCACGGAGGCGACTAGGGCTCCGGCGCAGCTGCCGGAAGCATCGGCCAAGAGAGCGGCAGCCTCGGTGGCGGCTCCAGCTGGACCGAGCTTCTAGTCGTGTCTAAGCGCGCGCAAGAGCTGGCAGCTATCGGAATGGAAACCGGTCGCGAATTCGCATCCGGCGAGGTAGCACTCATCCACTCGATAGCGGCCATGCTTGACGCCGCGCTACCACAACGGACCCGCCGGGCTGCCCGGGCTGATGCTCCTAAGCTAGCATTCTCACCGCAGAAGCTACACCAGGAGATGTCAGCCCGGGTGCCCGACCGGGTACTCTGCCAGCCGGTAAATCAGCAGGACTTTGCCATCATGGCGCGCAACCTCCGGGCCGTTGATGGCCTGGAGGCGGCGGACCTGCACCGGCTGTGTGGTTGGATTGCAGCTGGCTGGACCGACAAGTGGCCCATGCAGCTAACGTTCGGCACGGTAGCGCGAAACATCGGGAAGTACCTACAGCTAGCCCGCGCGTGGGATACCCGCGGTCAGCAAGTCGCCGGTTCAGGCGGGCGCGGCGTGGGCGTTGCCCTCGACGAAGCCGACGCGGCTGACATCGGAGACGACTTTGGCTAGCAACCGCACGCTAAGCGACGTGCTGGGCGTAGAGCTAGCACGACTACAGGCGGGCATTCGGCCGACTGGGCTACCGAGCGGTATCGGCCTGGAACGTCGGGTGCCCGGTGGCATTTTGGGTGACAAGATTACGGCCATATTTGCTGAGCCCGGAAACTTCAAGACCACGCTGAAGAATAACATCCTGCTGGCCATGGCATCGGCCGGCTTCCGCGTACTAGACGCCTCACTAGAGGACCTGCCCGAGCTGACTGCACACCGGTACATGGCCCGCCACAGCGGCGTAGGCTACGGCGAAATCGCAGGCGGCACCGCGGCACAGGTAGACATCGACCGCATCGGCCTGACGCTGGACCACACGGCAGCGAAGAACATCTTCGTGCCGCCGGACGACATGGCTCCCACGGTGGGAGCTATCACCGAGCTAGCCCTGGCCACGAACGCCGACTGTGTCGCCGTGGACTATGTCCAGTTGCTAGGCTCCGACACGGGCCTGAACGCTGAGAAGCAAATCCTGGACGACGCCGTCAAGCGGTTCCAGCGTTTCGCCCGGGTGACCAAGACCGCGGTGCTGCTGATTTCGCAGCAGAAGCAACAGTCCGACGAGTACCGAGCTAACCCGCGGCCGAACCTGAACGACATGCTGGGCAGCTCGGCCATGCGTATCGGCGCTAAGCTAGTCATCGGCCTGTTCCGCCCGTGGAACAAGTGCAAGGCCCCGACGCAAGCCAAGGGCCCGTACGCTATGTACCAGCGCTACCTCACGGAAGACCCGGACCGGATTAGCATATACCCGGAAATCCTGGAGGCCTGGGTACTGAAGAACGTCCTGGGTAACATCGGCGCCATGCACTTGCGGGTCCACCCCGAGACGGGCTACATCGAGAACTTCGACGACGAGATGAGGCCGTACCTCCGATGAGCGCATGCGAACTATGCCACTGGGACCCGGCGCGCACTGTCGGCGCGGAGTGGGTCTTCCAAGGCTCGCTAGCCGTCAAGTGGCACGGCGGTAAACTAGTCCCGGCGCCGTGGTCTACGAACCAACTGGGCGGCAATAGTAAGCGTCACTTCCTGTACCGCCGTTACCGCGACGCACTGGCGGATTACCTAGCCCCGTGGCTGAACCGCGTGCCTCATGCGCAGCGGTTCCGCGCGGGCATCATCACACGCCACTGGGGCAAAGGCGCTCGTGCCTTCGACCAGGAGAACCTAATCGGCGGTTGCAAGCCGCTAATCGACGTGCTACGACAGTACGGGGCCATCATAGACGACAGCCCCAGCTACTGGCGCGGCTACTATCAGCAGCAGAAGTCTACCACTACTGAGGCCAGTTTCAGCATTCGCCTCCTGGAGTTTGAATACTAATGTACCCTGTGCAGGCGGAGCTAGACGAGTTGCCCGTGGAAGACTACGGCGACGACATCTTGCGTGCGCCCGACGACAACGATTTGCTTATGCAATTTCCGGCTGACACTACGGTGTCGGCCTACGAGCCTGGCGACACCGAGCCACGGCCCGACTACGAGTACACGTTCCCGACCATCGTGTTGCGGCTAAGTACGGCGACGTACCAGACCGAGCAACACGCGGCCAACCGTGCGGCCGAGCTAGCACCGGGCGCGTTGAACCTATACCGCACGGCCCGCTACTGGGTTTTCTGGAGGTAAGCATGAGTGACTATATTACCAGCGTAGACGAAACGTATCGCAACGAGTCTGGCGATATCTACATGGGCGTGCGTGGCACAACCGGCACGCGGATATTCCTAGACAATCCTGACCCGGCTGCGTTCCAGCCCGACCCGGTGGCGCGCAGTCTCAGCCATATCAGGCGGTACGCCGGCAATTATTCGGACTACACAGTGGCACAGCATGCGTGCCTGGTCGCCGAAGTGGTCCTTCGCCACGGTGGCATCCCGCCGCAGGTACTGGCGGCGCTGCACCACGACGATGGTGAAATCGTCACGTCGGATATGCCTAGTCCAGTCAAGGCCTGGCTGCGGACGCGCACCGACGCGATGGACTTCCTAGAGGCCAAGCTAGGCTGCGCCATCGAAGCCCGTTACCAGGTGGACCTACGCGACCCGCTGGTTCGCTGGGCCGACAAGGCCGTGTTCGCCTTCGAGGTCAAGCGCATCGTGCCGCCCGAGGCCCGCTGGATGTATGAGCCGCTGCCCGACACGGGTGAGCTATTCATGCCGTACAACCTGTTCACGCCCTGGAGCGCGGACGAAGCCTACGCGAAGTACATGGACATCCACGAGCAGCTGGTCGATAAGATTGACCAAGCCCGAGTGACGGAGGAATTTACCAATGGCGCCAGCTAATAAGTTCGACGGCGGTAAAGCCCGCATGGACCTAGTGCCGCCCGAGGCCATGGAAGCCCTTGCGGCTATCCTCGGGCCCGGCGCCGCGAAGTATGGCGACCGCAACTGGGAACAGGGCGGCCTGACATGGGACCGGCTGTATGCGGCTATGCAGCGGCATATGCTCGAAGCCCACAAGTACGTGAGCACCAACGGGCGGCACGGTCAGTGGCTCGACCCGGAGCTAGGTACGCGGCATATCGAGAACGCGCTGGCTTGCTTGACGTTCATCGTGACCTATGTCCGCCGGGGTATGCTGGACTTGCCGATGCCTGAGCCTGGTGAGTCGGCTGCCGCGATTGACGGCGATGACAATCCGAACTGCGAACACGAGCCCAGTCGGTATACTGTCCCAGTCCAACCCGGCGATTGCCAAACCTACGAAGGCCGCAGCGGCATGGAACTAGCCTGCGACTCGTGCAAGGAGTATTACCGCTGTGAATAACAAGTATAGGCTACCCACTGACTGGCTTACGACGGTCCGTTACTGCCGGCGTCAGGGCCTAACCTGGCCAGCCATAGCCGCTGGCTTCGGCTGCACCGCGGACTATATTCGCATCGCATATGGGCGGCACACGCGACAGTCGCAGCCGGCCGAGCCCTCGCCACAGCTGCCACAGTACGACGGCCTGGACAATGGCAGCCGCATGCCGGTGTTCCATAGCCCCCGCCGCCGGAAGCACCTGATTATCCCGGACACGCAAGTACGCGCCGGTGTACCGCTGGACCACTTCTACTGGATTGGTCAGTACATCGCGCATAAGAAGCCCGACGTGGTTATCCACATGGGCGACTGGCTCGACATGGCTAGCATCAGCAGCTATGACATCGGCCGCATCGGCGCCGAAGGTAAGCGCTTCACGGCTGACATCGCCTCGGGTCGCGAATCGCTGGAGCTGTTCGAAGCCGGCATGGATGGCTACGAGCCCGAGCTGAAGCTGTTCGTCACTGGCAACCACGAGTACCGCATCGAGCGATACGTCGCGGACCACCCGGCGCTGGAAGGTGCACTCACTCTGGACGGCGTCGGCTGGGAAGCTGCGGGCTGGCAGCGGTTTCCGTTCTTGCAGCCCATCGACGTGGACGGCGTGCTGTACGCGCACTTCTTCCCGCGGTCGGCGAACGGTCGCGTGTTCCAGACCACACGCGGCGCACCTAGCGCGAAGGCCCAGATTCAGCGGGCGGCGCAGTCGGCCACGGCGGGCCACACGCCTGGCCTGGAAGTGGCTAACCTCCCGGTGGGCAACCGGCTGCTGCGTGGTCTCATCGCCGGCAGCTGCTACTTGCACGACGAGGAATATCCTGGGCCACAGGGCAACTGCTACTGGCGGGGCATCATCATGAAGCACGGCGTCAGCGGCGGGGAGTACAACATCATGGAAGTAGACCTAGACTACCTGCGGCGGAAGTATGCCCAGTAGGATATACGGCTTAGCAGGGTGGACCCCAATTGTGAACAACCTTTTCCCAAGACCTAAGGAGCATTCTATGACGGATTTTCTGTGCACCATCGAGGTGAGGCTAGCATCTAACGGCGGGTATCAAGTGACGTACGCCTGGGCCGAACCTCGCGATTGCGACTGTGAGGACCAGGTCAGAGGAAGTGAACTTCACCTGTTTAGCACCGAGAAAGAAATGCGCGCAGACATTGCTCACTTTCTAGCCGGTACCGGCTGTTGGGCCGACTAAGATGAAACCCCCGGCGCCTCGCATAATTGAGACGCATGAGCAAGCTCGGTCGTTACTGGCCGAGCTTTCTTGTATGCCCGGTCCGTTCGGCCTGGACTGCGAAACCGAGGGCATCGACCCGCGGGCGCAGTCACCGGTCGCGACGGGCCGCATCGTGTGGTGGTCCCTGGGCTGGACCGACCGCTACGGCACGGTGCAGTGCGCGTTCCTGTATGCGCACCTGCTGCCGGTGTTCCGCGAGTGGCTAGAGTCTGCGCCCGTCGAGGGGCATAACATCTGGCGCTTCGACCGGCACATGTTCGCAGGCGCCGGGGTACAGCTGGGTAACATCGTCGGCGACACGCTGCGCAAGTCGCAGCTGAGCTACAGCGACAATACCATCGGCCACGACTTGAAATCCCTGGAGCAGCGCTTCGCAGGCGTGTACGACCCGGCGACGTTTCAGTCGCTGTTCAGCCGGCCCGGGCGGAACAAGTCCAAGCTGTACAAGACCTTCCGTGCGAACAAGCCCACCGAGGCTAGGCCCTGGCCGGTGTTGACCTGCCCGGGCGAAGTCAGCACGTTCAGCCTGAGCGATAAACGGCGCGAGCTGATACCGTTGAGCCAGGTCGCGGCAGACTACCCGCAGCGCATGCCGGCCGCGGTGCAGTACGCCGGCCAGGATGCCTGGGCCGTGCGCGTGATTAGCCCGCAGCTAGACCAGCGGCTAGAGCGCATACCGGCTCGCGAGGGCAAGTCTAACCTGGACCTGTACCAGGACTTCTGGCATCCGTTCTGCCGCGTGGTCAGCAACATGGAAGCCCGCGGCGTGCAGCTGGACACCGTGTGGTGCAACTACGTGCAGCGTCGCTCGGCGCGAGACGTGGCGGACATTGACCGAGCGCTGGCCGACTGTGCGCCCGACGTACTCTGGTCCAGCCCGCAGCAGCTGGCGGCTTTCCTCTATGACCGGCTGAACTGCCCGCTGCCGCCTATCAAGGGCACGGTCAAGGCTATCCAGCGCACCGAGGCCGGCGAGCGTACCACGGCCGAGGCCAGCCTACACTGGCTCGAACTGAACTGCCCGGAGCACCGCGCCATGCTGGGCCTGCTTCGGCAGCGTCGCAAGGCGGCCCGCTACGGCGGCTACGGCCGTGACCTGCCCGGCTTCGTCAACGCCACGACTGGCCGGCTGCACAGCGTCATGGGCCCAGATACAGAAACGGGCCGGCTCGCTATGCGCAAACCAGCCCTGCAACAGATTCCGGGGTCCGACCCGTACGCTATCCGCCGGGCGTTCGTGGCCGCGCCGGGATATCGGCTGCTAGTGTATGACTTCTCGCAGCTGGAAATCTACATCCTGGCGCACGTGCTAATCAAGCTGTTCGGCGACCGGTCCATCGCCGAGGCCCTTGCGTCGGGCGACGTGTACGGCGCCATTGCCAAGCAGTGCTGGCCGGAAGCGCTGGCCGGCATCGACGCCGTGGACATCAAGCGGCACCCGGACAAGGCGGTCCAGAACTGGCGCAAGCTGGCCAAGATTGTCGTACTGGCTACGAACTACCTCAAGACGCCGCAGGGCCTGGCCGTGGGCCTGCTCGACGAGACCGGCGAGTCAGTCGGACTGGACTACGCTAACGACTTGCTCAACCGGTACTTTGCGACGTTCCCCGGCGTCCAGGAGTACCACGGCTGGACCCGGCGATACGCCGAGCAGCACGGCGGTATCTATACCATCGCTGGCCGCTACCGGCCGCTGCGTAAGTCCCAGAGCGACTGGTCCGGCGACCGGGACCGCGCCGCGCGACAGGCAGCGAACACGCCTATCCAGGGCAGTGCGGCCGACATCATGGCGGCAGCTATGATAGACATCGACGCCGACCAGCAGCTCACGGAGGCCGGGCTGCGGCAGCTGATGCAGGTCCACGACGAGCTGGTCATCGAGGTGCCGACTGACCTAGCAGACGAGCTGGCACCCCAGGTGGCGACCCACATGGTGCGGCAGCGCTTTGACCTGACGCTACAGCTCAAGGTCGAGGGCGGCCCGTGCGACTGCTGGGCCGACGGGAAGGACTGATATGCGAGAGACCAAACTAGTGCGTAACCTTCGCAAACAGGGCATAGAGCTACTAGGCGCTGAGCCCGGTGCCGTGACAGCTTGTCACACTGCCACAGGCAACACTATGCTAATCTGCTGGGACACGGACATGTCAGCCTGGCTTGCCACGTGTATCATCGAGACAGCCGTCAAGGTATGGCAAGCCGCGGGCTGCCCGGATACGCCGGCATGACGGCTACACCCACGGCCGGCAGACAAGCCCGCACGAGGCAATCACAGCCGGGTAGGCTGACCACCGCTGAGTTGCGGCGTAGATTGCGTCGCCTGGACTTAGTACCTTTGTCGCCAGACAGTCAAGCAGCAGGGTTCGTACAAGTTGCGCTGCGAGACCTGCACCGCGCAGTTCTTCGGGCACGTAAACGCCTATCACAGGCAGCAAATCCACTTCCGGGGTTAGGCTGGCCCACGCCTGGATGTCTCTATCCGGACCCACAAGCACCGCTGCTCTGGTGGAGCCATCGTGAAACGTCCAGGACCACATGCCCCAGGCAATCGGACCAAGCGTTAGCTCTCGCATTCGTGTTTTATACCCGACCGGAAGCTCTCGCATGTAGCCCGTGATAATCGTATTCATTGCAGTGTTCTCCTGAAACGGAAAAATCCCGGTAGCCGCTGTGGCCGCCGGGATTTTCTTTTGTGTGCAGTCTAGTCTAGTCTAACAATCAGGCGGGTCTAGCTCGTCCGGATAAGCTTCGCGAAACGCCAAGCAGTCCGCCGCTGTGAGTATGCTCGGGTCGCCGTTCACGCGCGGGTACATGATGCTATCCGTACGCTCCGGGTCGTGGTCCAGCCCCAGCGTGTGGCCCAGCTCGTGCAGGATGGTTTCCTCGTGCCAGGCGTACGTGCCGTATAGTAGCACGTCTACGTAGAACTGGCCGTAGCCGTAGTCATAGGCAAACTGGCTCATACCAGCGTAGGTCTGTCCCGCCGTCCAGCCACGCGCCGACACCTGGATGTCGCCGTAGACTAACCCGAGTCGGCCAGGTACCACCAGTAGGGCATCCCCGCCGAGCCAGGTGTTCCACTTGTCGGCCGCAGCTGCTACCGCGGCTACAGTCTCAGCCGGCACGCCGGGGTCGAAGCCTACCAGCGCCGGCAGCTGCCAGCGGACCTCGACGGGCTCATCACATTGACCGGACAGGCTATACACGCCCACGGGGGCCAGCGGCGACAGGCACACCTGGATAAACGTAGCCTCGGGCTCGTCCGGTGCCTGGCCGCACGCTGCTAGGACTACGCCTAGTATAAGCCCCGCGGTGCGCATGCTACTCGCCGTCCAGCCAGCGCTGAATCAGCTCGGCCGGCGTAACGTAGCAGAACCCGTCCAGCTGCGCGTAAGTACTCACGGTAATGCCGAGCAGCTTGTTATCCCGGACGCTCCAGGTACCGCCACCCGAGCTACCAAAAAAGCACGACGCCGTGACCCGGTGGCGCTTGTACCGTCGCTCGGAAAACGTACCAGTCGTCACAGACAACACCGAGGGCTGCATAGCCGACGGGTGCATAGGATAGCCCACGTTGACCACAGGCTCGCCCAGCCGACCCCAGCGCATCTCGGTCGGCCAGAACGCCCTGTCGTCCGTGGTGACCAGCAGGGCCACGTCTAGGCTCTTGTCGTGTTCAATCATGAAGCCCTTGTACTCCTGGCCCTGGTCGTCCGTCAGGGTAGCCTCACAGTTGTCCAGCCCGGACATGACATGATACGCCGTCAGGGCTCTGCCCTCACTGAGGTAGATAGCGCTACCCCCAGAGGCGCTGCCGTCGTAGCATTCCACACCGATGTCGTACGTGCGCTCTGCGGCGTTTTGAATCCCCGGGCTGTCGTACAGCGCCGAGTCGTAGGAACTCCCGCCACAGGCCGCCAGGAGCACGCTAAGCGCGACCACTAGCCCGCGCACTAGGGCATCCTCTTGGACTTGGGACTAACCGCGGAGACCAGCTTGTCCACGAACCAGCTGAGCCCGGCCACGGCCTTGTCGTCGTACTGGGTAGGCGTCAGCGGGGCAATGACCTTCAGGGCGGCGACTAGCGCGCCCAGTACGGCCAGGAGTTCGACATAGTGGTCTCGGACAAACGCGAGCAAGTTTCCGGCGAAATCAATCATTTGAGTGTTCCTCTGTAAGTAGGGCGAAATAGCGGTCTAGGGCTTCAATGTAGGCAAACACAGCGGCGGCATCATCATGGGCCACACAGACGACCCGGGGTTGGCACTCGAACCAGGTCACGGCCGGCCGCGGCGGGGGCTCGCTGTGGCTATGCGCAGCGGCGGGGACAACCAGGCTATTTGCCCCACAGGCGGTTAAGGTCAGCAGCAAGGTCAGCAGTAGGGCGGTTCGCAGCGAGCTTAGCAGCGACGAGTTGTAGCTTTCTATCACGGTCTGTGAGTTCCTTTCGTAGCACGACCACGGCTTTCATGGCGGCTTTAGCAGTGGCTTCGGACCGGAGCTGCTCGGCGACGGCGGCGCGGCGGCGGTGGTCTAGCCAGAAGCCGAGAGCACTTACGAGGGCGGTTACAACGGCAGCGATGATTTCCAGTGTGGTCATAATGTGCTAACTCTATCTGTATAGTACTTACTTAACCCACCCAAGCCACCCTACAGCATAACACATGATACCAAATCCGGTGGCGGCTGTCAATAGAAATCGACCGGGCCGATTAGACCGGGTCCATTTTGCTACGCTCGGCTTCCCGGAGTATCCGGTCCACGGCGGCGCTGTCTTCCTTGCCCTTGCGCATTTGCTCGTACATCTTCTCCCAGTGGCTGGGCTGCGGCTTTGGCTCCTCGTAGCCCGGGCGGTCCGGCATATGGTAGCCTTCGCGTTCCCGGAACTCCTGCTTGGCACTGTGTTGCAACATGGACTCGATGAAGTCGTGGCCGCCTGGCGTCTTGACCCAGTCGGAGTAAGCGTCCGGGCCTATCTTGTCCAGCTTTTCTCGGTGCTTCAGCAGTGCGTCCAGCTGTTCAAACTCGACGCCTTTTGCGGCTGCGTCTGCTTGTGCGAGTGGCACCTTGGCTTTAGCCTCGGCAGCTTCCATACCCCGCTCCATCCTGGCTGGCGGCCGGGGCATACCCCTAGGGTTATCAGCCTCCGCCGCGATGCGCTCACGCAGCGAGTTATACACCGCGCGGGCCATGTCCAGGTTGCTGACCTCGCCGCTGGGCTCGGCTGCTGAGGCCGGCTTATCCAGGCGGGCATCCTCCGCCGGTGCGCTGCTAACGTTGCGGCTAGCTTGCCAGTCACGGATATGCTGCGCCCGGTCGCGCGTGTAGTCTGCTGCGCCCTGGTTGTACAGCGGACCCCGGGGCGTGTTGACCTTATAGTCGGCGTCGCGGGGCATGCCCGGCCGGTCCATGTACGGGCCAATCCCCGGGTCAAAGCCAGTCGCCTCCGCGGCGGGGTCCGCCATCAGCCCAACCGGTCGGCCGTTCTCGTCCAGCAGATAGTCCTCTGGTCTGCCCTCGGGCATTATTCGCTGCCTCCCAGCCAGTACGTCACGGCCGCGCCGGCTAGTAGCCCGAACAGCCCGCCGGTAGCGGCGCCGTAGAAGCCCGCTTTAATGCGCAAAATAGTCACGCTTTCCACGAGGACATCGAGCTTTTCTTCCATGCGGCTAAGCCGCGTTTCTAGCTTCAGGTCGCCTGGGTTAGTCATGGGTTGTCCTTTGTTACTCATCTCGTCCTCGGCGGCTCGTCCTCGTCCTCGACCGCGGCCAGCATCGCTCCTTCGCGGCTAGCGTCGCGCTCGGTGCGGGTGACTTCGCGTTCGGTGCCGAGCATCGTTGATTGTCTGACAGTCAACGGGTCGCGTACCGTGACATGCGCGTAGCCGTCTGGCTGGATAACAATAGAAACCAGGTTACGGGTGTCAATTGGCAGGTCGAGCAGGGGAAGCGAGAACTCCGCACCCGCATCCACGCCTACCTTCGTGCGGTAGGTTTTCATGCGTCTGCGCTCCGCAACTCCAGGCCCGCGACACGCAGCTGGTTACTGGCCATAGTAATCGTTGACTGTGTTTCACCAATCGCGAACGAGACGCTGAGCCCCCGCGACCCGCCATACACTTCGCCGATTTCGGTAAAATTGGCATCCGGTGTCATGTCCGCAGTGATGTTGAACGCTACACAGAGCATCGCATTTGCCGCGTTCTCCAGCGCCTTCAGCTCAACAGTCAGTGACGCGGTATTATCGGCGACCAGGGTTTGCTGCTCTGGTCCCCGATCAGCGGCCAGTCCGCCCATCTCCCACGCCACCCACAGTAGGTCATCGACCGCAGGGTCCCGGGTGCCGTCAAGTGTTATGTCAATAACGCCTGGAGTAGGAGCACCTCCGATGATGTCCGCCTTCCAGATAGACATGTTGGTGTTGGTGACGCTCTTGGGGACTTGCAGTATAGGTTTCCAAGCTAGACCGAGGCCTACTACGTCGGCGACCCACGCAAAGTGACCGACCGGTTCGACAGCCACCGTGGCAATGTAGAGTGTCCGATTGGCCGACGGGGCAACTGAGCCTGTTTGGTACGTATTCAAACTGGCTGGGTCAAAACCGGTTTCGAGGAGCGCAGCTATTACCTCGGCCCGCCCGCCGCCAGCACCAGCCGCCACTGTCACGTCAGCCGACACCGAGTGCTGTGCGCCGAGGTTGTCCGTTACAGTTAATGTAACCTCATACGTGCCGGCACCCGCATACTCATGCACCGGGTTTTGCACCGTGCTGCAATAGCCGTCGCCGAAGTCCCATGACCAGGCCGACACGGTGCCGTCGCCGTCCGTAGACGTATCCGTGAACGTAGCTTCCAGGTCAGACTCTACGCTCGTGAAGCTAGCCACCGGTGCAACGTTAGCCGGGCCAGCCGACCTGTGGCTAACACTGCCCGTCGCATGGCTCGAACTACCTCCGCGGTGGCTAACGTCAGCCATAGCTTAGCCTGCCGTGACTGCGCCGACCGGCACTAGGTCAGCCCACGCCGACACAGCGGTCGCGGTACCGCCAATAGCGGCGACCTCCAGGTACAGCCGGCTAGCCCGGAGCAGGCCGGACACGACCTCCGCATGGCGCAGCGAATCCGCGCCGGTCTCGCCGATAGCATTGCCCGCGTTGAGCACGCCTTTCGTCGCAGCAGTCGCGTGCACACCAATAGGTGCCCACGCAGCCATCGCGTCATAGTAGCCCCACAGCTTCAGGGTCACGGTCATCGTACCACTGCCCGCCGTGGACTTCAGCACGACTGCCGCCCGGTCACAAATGGCCTTCACGGCTACGCCGTCGGTAGCCGCACTGGGGGCCCCATTGGTAGCCGTTTCCTCGTCAAGTAGCTGAATCACTGGCATAGTTTACTTTTGCAACCTCTGGGACATCGTCAGGTCCTCTTCATAGGTGCCGCCACCGCCGCCCTGTGGGGGCCCCGCCGGTACCTGGGATTCTTGTTCACTCAACTGCATGTTCTTCATGAATGCCCGGAACTCGGGCTGCATCGTCGCATCGAAGGCCTGGCCGTACAGCGTGCTCGCCTGTACCACGGTCTCGTACGGAACCTTGTCCTCATTGCCGACGACGGCTTCAAGTAGGTCCATCTTCGTGTCGGCCAGTATTTCGGGCCACACTTGCTGAACCGCTCGGGCCGCCTGGATACTGACCGGCCGGCCGGCGAGGGCGTCCTCGATGACTAGCATCGGCGTAATCGTGCCGCGTATAGTCTCGGCGGCCTCGAACACGGCTAGCTCGTCCATCTCCCAGTTACTGCGCCCGAACGTGTAGTTCGAGCCCGGGTCGCGTGGCAACGCGGCATTCAGGTGCATGTACGCCCCGGTCAGCTTGTCGCGCGACTTGTCGGCTAACTTGTCGTTGATGGTCCGCATAGGGGCCAGCCGCTCGTCCAGGCGCTCAGCTAGCACCCGCGGGTTAGCCACCGCGCGGGCGACATCCTTGCGCAGTCGCTCCACGGCTTCGCGGTCCGACTTCGCCGCCGGCCGCTCGGTTTCGTCGTCCATGCGCAGGTCCAGGTTATGCAACAGGTTCGGCCCCTTCGCGGCTGCCACACGGCTCGCCGGTCCGCTGATAGCGTCTGCGAGCGCCCGCCGCATACGGGCCCGGTTGTTGCCCACGGCGCTAGTCACGTCGCCAGCGCCGAGCAGTGCGTTCACACCGCTGTAGCCGCCCTCAGTAGCGGCGCCCCTAGTGGCTGCGGCTGCCATAGCGCCCGGGCCAGCCGCTATACGGCCAAGCCCGTAACCACCGCCACGGCGGAACATCCGGCCTACCAATCCAGTCCGGCCGCCGCCCCCGCCGCCGCCGCTACGGCCGCGCATGACCTTGCCGACTGCACCGGCGTACATGGCGTACTTCAGCTCGTCCGGCAGCCCCAGGTCGTCCACGACTTCGCCGCCAGCGACGGCTAGCATCAGCTCCTTGAGCCCGCCGGGCCCATCGATGGGCGCGTTGCCCACCACGGAGCGCATCTGCTCGCCTATACGGGTCATCATCAGCTCGGCCTGCTGCTGCAGTGGCAGATTGTTCGTCGCCACGCCAAACTTCAGGACTTCCTGCTGGTAGTCGTATACAGCGCGCAAAGCTATCGCGCGGTCAGCTTCCAACACGCTTGGGTGATAAATCCCGCGAATATGGTCACTCGTCAGCTGCTGGTGCTTAGCCCCGAAGGTCTCGAACATCCGAGCCCGGGCGGCGTCCACGGCCGTTGTGTCTAGCCCCGGCATAGCGCCCGGCGTGCGGCGCAGGCCCAGCAACCGTTCACGGAAGCTGTCCAGCATGTGGCTAACCGACTCGGGCACGTCCGCCTTGCCCAGGGTCGCCGCCGACTTCAGCGCATCGGCGTACTCGTCCCAGTCCGCAAGGTACAGGCTAAACTTGTCGTCCGACAGCTTCCCGGCCGCGCGCTCTACGGCGTCAACTTTGAACCACTTGCGGTTCTTGCCAACCAGCATAGCCTTGGCTAGCCGGCTACTGGCCGCCTTGAGGCCCTCCACGTCGCCGGCCTTCACGGCGGATGTCTTCGCAGCTGCGGCGGCTTCCCGGATAGCGTCTGCCTGCGCCGGCAACGCCTTGATGCTCTCTACCAGCTCAGCCGTAGGCTTAACGCCGTACTTCCGGCCGACGGTGCGAATCTCGTGGAGCAGCATATCCGACCCGATGTTGGTATTCTCGCCCAGGGCGGCGACCCGGCGCAGGTTAGCGCTCAGCTCGCGTATGCTGTTCAGCTTGTCAGCGGGCACACCGGCGGCCAGGATGCTGTCATTGACCAGCTTACTATGCGCCTGGTCGTACGCCGCCAGCGGCTCGCGCAGCAGCGCCGGGTCTAGCGGTGCCGACTTGGCCGACTTGACGGTCTTGTGCATCGTGACCAGGCTATCGACCACGGACTTCTCGTGCGGGCCGAGTTCCCTCGACGCCTGCGCGAAGTAGTCCAGCTCGTCGCGGCTCATTTGCAGCGGGCCGGGCGTACCGGCCTGCCTAGCCATACGCTTCACGGTGCCGTCTGCGGCGCGGTCGAAGTCGCCAATAGTCCGGGCCATGCCCTTGTGCAGCCCGTCGGCCTTCTCGAAGCCGGCCAACGCTTCCAGGTGGTCCAGCTTCTTCGCGCGCGCACTGTACGCAGCGCCGGCTTTCCCGACGGCACCTAGTACGGTACCGGCGCCGCCGCCGATAGCCGCACCGGCGAACATGCCCTGGAGCACGTCAGACACGACGACCTCGGCGGTCAGCTCCGGGTCGGCGAAGTCCGTGCTGGTCAGGTTGTGCAACCCGCTATAGATGGCGCCATCAGCGGCGGCACCGGCAGCTAGTCCACGCAGCCCGCCGATTTTCTCGCCTGCCTTGAAAGTCTTCGCCGACGCAAAGCCGGCCGGTACTAGCGGGCTGCGCAGCGCAGCCCCGACGACGCCTTTACCCAGGGCGCCGACGCCGCTGCCGACCAGACCCACGGCTTCGCCTACTCCGCGATAGCCCGGGTTAGCCTCAGCGCGTTCGTCTACGTTTACACCCAGCGCGCGGGCCAGCGGGTCATAGCCGCCGAAAGTGACGGCACTAACCACGCCCTCACCGGCCGTCAAGACCCGGTCGGCAAACCCGCCGTGGTCGTCCTGGAGCTGCTTCTTACGCAGCAGCTCGTACTGCTCCGTCTCCAGGTCAGCCCGGTTGCGCTCGGCGACGGGAACCTTCGCCTGCTGCCGCTCCATGTCGCGCAGCTGCACCTGTCCAGTGCGGCCACCGACCGTGACGACGGGCACAGCTTCAGTATCGTCCGCGGCTTTCCAGCCTGCGTCCAGGAGCTTCTGCCCGTCAGCCAGGTCTACCGTGAGGCTGCGAATGCCGTCTGTATACGTAGGCATGTTTACCTGTCGAAGGGGGCTACAAGGTCGGGCCGGTCGTCGGTGCTTTCCCAGGGTTTGACAGGCTGGTCCAGCGGCTGCACAATGCGCGGCACAGTGCGCGGCAACGGCTGGCTGGGGTCGCTGCTCGACTGAAAGTACTGCCCGCCACTAATCTGCTCGTGGCGGCTAGTCACAGCGGCCTCTAGCTCAGCGGCGGCTTTCTCCACTTCGGGTGCGCTGACCTTCAGCTCGCCCTTCGCGTAGGCTCCGAGACTTTCCGCGTACTCCCTGCCACGTCGTGCCGTTTGCAACTGGCGTAGCAAGTCGTTATCAAAGGTGCCGCGCTTGACTTGCTTAGCCAGGTTTTCCAGGCGCACCACGGCGGTCTGGGCCGTGCCGGGCTGGTCTAGGCCCCTGCTGGCGTCCTCGGCACGCAGCGGCTTCATTTCTCGCCACGCCTTATCCGCAGTCTCTAGCGGCTGGTCGTACTTCGCCGTGGTCTTGTCGAAGTAGCTCGGCGGTTTCCACGTGTCCTGCGTATAGTCATGGCCTATCCGATGGACTTTACCTTTCGCATCCTGCACGTACTGCGTCTGGTCCCCTTTGCCCTTAATCCACTGGTTCATCTGGTCGTAAACATCATCAATGGCAACCGGAATCTGCTCCGACATGACGGTACCAATAGTACCCGTAGCGACAGAAAGCCGGCTGTAGTCACCGGCCGCAAGGCCAGACATGAAGATGCGCATATCCTTGTCGGACACGCCCGAACCAAGGCCCATACCCTCCGTCTTGCGTTTACCGTCCAGCCACTGATTGGCCAACGTCTGGACTCGCACCACGTGCGGACTCGTGGGGTTAATAGAGGCCAGCGCAGCAACTTCGTCCAGGTTCATCGATTGTAGCTCTTTGAGCGCCCTCAGCTGCTGCTGCGCACCGAGCGACATATCATGAGCCAGCTCCTGGTTCTCCTGCTGTGACTTCGCGTCCACGCCCGGCGCCGGAATCTGGTTGCCTTCCTTGTCGGTAAACCCGGTAACGACGCCGATAGGTACCATGGGGGACAACTTGTTGGTCTTACCGGTTTTACTTGCATCCAAGTCACGCGCCAGCTTAATCTGCGCCTGGTACTTGTTCCGCTCGGTATTCTCGCTCTCGGCGGCTTTCCACGCATCGAGATTACGGTCCAGCCGCTTGTTCTCATTGTCGATAGTCAGCTTGCGGACTTCCTGCCACGAGGCGTCAACCTTGCCCTTGGCCGCTGCCGCCGCCGCCAGGTAGTTCGCCTGCACACGGCCCGGCACCCGCGAAGCAGCCTCGACCTCGAACGCGCGCTGAATACCCTCAAGGCGGCTAGCCTTCAGCGCAGTTTCGACTACGGCGTCGCGGTTATGCTCGCCGATAATCGTGTCCAGCTCGGCCTGCATGTTCGCGTACACGGCCTGCTTAGTATCCAGGTCCGCCATCTGGGCCTTGACATCCCGGTCGGCCATCTTGTCGGCCATCTCCAGGACCTCATTGGTAGTCCGGCCCTGGTGGGCGGCCAGCATGCCGTTCAGCGCGGCGGCGGTCACGAACATGAACCGCTGGAAGCCGTCCATGTCGTTGTACAGCCGGTTCGGCTCGACGGTGCCCATGTTGTCACGGAACCGCTGCATGGCTTCCAGGCGCCTGGCAATGGAAGCGTCGCGTTCCTTTTCTAGTGAGCGCATAGCATCTCGGTAGTCCAGCTCGGCATCCTGCTTGCTCTGCGCGGCAGTACCCTTGGCGGCTTCTATACCTTCCTCGTACCCAGCCGCAGCGCCAGCCGCTTGCATGCTGATGTCCGCCGTAGCCTGCGCGTCCTTGACGCCCTCCACGGCCATCTCGGGTACGTTCAGCTGCGACTGAATCGGCGCCCGGGAGACTGGTCCGGCCCGGTTGCCAGACACTGACACGGACTGCGCAGACCGTTGCAACTGTGGCACCGGCGCCACCGGTGGCGGCTCAGCGGCAGCAGCTGTGATAGCCGGCTGTGCGAACGGAGCCGTGGCCATACCGGCGAAACCGCTACCGGCACCGGCCACTTGACGCTCAGCCTCCGCATTGGCCAACATGTTACCTTGCTCCTGTCGCCAGTGCTCATACTCCCACGGCGACAGATTTTCAGTCGGTTCTTCCTGTAGCGAAACCGACCCGATTAGCTCATCTAGGGTAGGCATTACTAGGTCCGCGGCTTCGGGTTTTTGAACCGAGCAAACGCATTAGCACCGCCCAGGGCCACGCCAGCGACCTTTTCCCAGCCTTCAGGCTCCTGCATCTGAGCAATATCATACTGCGTCTGAGTCTGGAAGCCCTGTCCCAGCGCACCCAGCTGATTCTGCCGCGACTGTAGTGCCGCCTGGAGGTCCTGCTGCCGCGCGCCCAGGGTAGCCCGGTTAAGCCCCTCAGTGGCGGCCATGCGCTCGGCGATGCCCGCCTGCGCTTGCTGCCCCGCGAGCCCGGCGCCCATGTTAGCGGCCTGCATCTGGGCCGTCCGCGCGGAAGCCGCAGCGTTCTGCGGGCTAGCCCCAGCGGCCATCGACTGCTGCACGCCCATGTTCTGCTGAAGCGCCTGTCGCAGCTGCTCCTTGCTATAGCTAAGCTCGCCGGTGGCAATCTTGCGCTGTAGCTCCCGGTCGCCCTGGGCTTCGCGGCTCAGTGCGCCGTAGCCCGCCTCGCCCCGGTTAGCGAACGCGCCTGCGTTGCTAGCCTGGTGACCCAGCTCCTCGCGGAAGGCATGCCGCGGGTTCTGACCACGGTTCGCCTGCAAGAATGCCTCAACTTCGGCATCACCCTGCCCAGTAAACGGATTGTAACTCGCCATGATATACCCCTATTGCTTGTTCGCCGCGGCTAGTCCGTGCCACAGCCGCTTTTTGCGGAAGAAACCAACACCGAACGCTAGCCCGGCCAACTGATATGACTCGCCCGCCGGTGGGTCGGCACTTCCGACCTGCGCATCGGTGAGCCTAATCTTGACCGACTCGCTGTTCGGGTACCGTAGCCCGTGTCGGAACATAATAGCCGCGCCGGCAGATAGCCCGGTCGGCGTCCAATACTTGTCGTCTACCCACGCCGGGTTACGATTATACGCCGCTCGCACGCGAATGCGGCAAGCACTGCGGTACTCAGCGAGCAGCTCGAACCAACCGACCTTTTGCCGGTTGAGCAACTCCGCGAACGTCATCCACGGCAGCTCCACGTCCAGGCTATAATCGCAGTTCGTATAGTCGGCATCCTCAGTGTAGACTAGCCCGTCGCTAGCCAGGTACACCCAGTCGCCGTTCCAAATCACGGCCGGTGCAATCGCGTCCGTAATGGTCCACTCCGACCACTGCTTTTCTTCATAGTGGTACACCATGCAGCGGCTAGTGCTCAGCAGCCGCAGCTCGCGCCGGTCCTCCAGGATGTGCGCGCTCAACCAGGTGTCGTCGTCGTACTCCTCGACAGCCTTGCCAATGTACTGGACTTCCCAGCCGCGGGTCAGCAGGTACCAGCCCTTGCTCGACTTGAAGATAATACCATCGCTGCTAGTCGCGACCAGCTCCTGCTTCTCGGCGCCAACGTCGGCGGCAATCAGCTGCGCCGGCCCGTAGTTCGTACCCTGGCCCAGGTCATTCAAGCCCTGACCTGGCAGTACATACACGCCAGTCGTGCAGAACACGACCATGGTCTCGTTCAGGAATGCCACGGCCGTAATCGGCCCAGTATCCTCCGGCACGGCGCAGGCCAGCG
>Ga0326597_10001302_pt1 | contig 40758 bp, 30 predicted proteins | sample RVTome_12_FD_203789 | JGI IMG/M metagenome (GOLD analysis project Ga0326597, IMG submission 203789) | Soil microbial communities from uranium-contaminated site in the Upper Colorado River Basin, Wyoming, United States - RVT100D185 | ecosystem: Environmental > Terrestrial > Soil > Contaminated >... | reverse complement strand
TTACGGCGTTTTTGGGCTTTGAAGTAAACGAAGGAGAATACAAGGTGATGGGCATGGCGCCCTTCGGCACGCCCAAATACATGGACAAGGTCTATAAGCTCATTCGCATCGCCAAGGACGCCAGCTTCGAGCTTGACATGGATTACTTCTCCTTTCACCACTCCCCGGACCAGACCTTTAACCAGAAGTTTGTCGATTTGTTTGGTTCACCGCGCGATCCCAAGGCGTTATTTTTCACCCCCGAGACCGGCTATCCCTCCTACTTTGGAGACAAACCAAGCAACTGCGACCAGCTCGGCAAAGAGAACCAGCACTACGCCGACATCGCCGCAAGCATCCAGGCAGTGACCGAAGAGATATTGGTCAACATGGCTCGTCAGGTTCAGAAGGAAACAGGACTTAAAAAACTCTGCATGGCGGGGGGTGTAGCGCTCAACAGCGTCGCCAATGGACGGATCTTGAATGAAACGGGTTTTGAGGAGCTCTACATTCAGCCATCGGCCGGGGATGGAGGCGGTTCTGTAGGGGCGGCGCTATACGCCTACCACGCGGTGTTGGGCAAACCCCGTAAGTTCGTCATGGAGCACGCCTATTGGGGGCAAGAGAACAGCTCCTGCGTCATTGAAAGGTTTCTCAAGGAGAGCGGCATTCCCTACGAGCGGCTGGAGCGCGAAGAGAAGTTGATCGAGCGGGTGGTGGATAATCTCCAAAATGGGAAAGTGATCGGTTGGTCCCAGGGACGGTTTGAATGGGGGCCGCGGGCGCTGGGGAGCCGCAGTATTCTCGCCGATCCCCGCCGTGCGGACATGAAGGATATCGTCAACGTGAAGATCAAGTTCCGCGAGCCGTTTCGCCCTTTTGCGCCCTCCGTGCTCGCTGAGAGAACGGAAGAATACTTTGATTTACCCAATGCCGCCAAGCATTATCCGGCCCGCTTCATGCTCTACGTGGTGGACGTTAAACCGGAGAAACGCGAGATCATCCCGGCCATTACCCATGTCGACGGCACGGGGCGGCTTCAGACCGTGCGCAAGGAATGCAACCCGCGCTACTACCGGCTGATCGAGACTTTCGGCCAGGCCACCGGAGTGCCGATTGTGTTGAATACTTCTTTTAATCTCAAGGGCGAGCCCATCGTCAACACTCCAAAGGAGGCCTTCAACACGTTCAGCAAGAGCGGCATGGACACGCTGGTGCTGGGAAACTATGTGATCGAGAAGTCCGCGTTGCAGTAGAAGGGAGGCAATCGATAATGCGCTTTTTTGAAGATCTCGCCAGCCGCACCGGCATCGTCGGTGAGCTGTTTTCTTTTTTCTGGCACAACAAGTGGTGGTGGCTGACGCCGATGATCTTGGTGCTGATGATCTTCGGCGGTTTGATCGTCTTCGCCCAAAGTTCGGCCGTAGCACCGTTCATCTATACTCTGTTCTAGCTTCGAACCTTTCCACAAGTTGCGCCTATTCCTGTACGACTGACACCAAGTGAAATCGACCCTTCGACCCGAACCAAGGCATTGGCCGGGGGGTCTCGCTCAGGATTCCGCCCCACGGGCGTAGCGGAAGGTGCCACGGGCTCGCCGTGGGGCTCCACACGAAGACGGAACGAGTAACCAGCTCGCAGAAAAGTAAATGGAGTACCCAAGAAAAGACCACAAAATGGAGCGACTCGAAAAGGTCGCCAATTTTGTTTTTGTTGTCGGCGCTCTCGTCTGCGTCAGTAAGTTGATCTACTCCCTGAATCATTACCTTTGGATTGACGAAGCCGACTTCACAAATGTGCTCGACCCGATTCTTTACATTGCTCTCCCAGCTCTCGTGGCCGCTCTATTGCTTGGTGCCCTAAGTCTCCGAGCGCACATTCGGATTAAGTTGGCTCTCGTTGTTTTCTCGACGGGCGTTTCAGTCTATGGAGCGGAGGCGTTCTTACAGTTAACGAGTCCCTTCTATTTTGGCGCGGAACCTACGCTTTGGAGCATTAATCCTCAAACGAACCCTGCGACAATTAGAGAGATAGTTAAGCTGGCCAGGAAATACGGGGTTACTTTTGACACGCGAGCCAAGGGCGAGGTCATTGACGACTTGGCCAAGAAGGGCGTCCTCGTTGTTCCGGCAATCGATCCCTTGTTGCTGCTCAAAGAGGAAGCGGATGGAAGTCTTAGATCTGCAATCACTATTGATGGCGTTGAAGTCTTGCCGCTCGCGGGGATCAGTAGTAAGCGCACGGTTTTCTGCAACGAAAGCGGCGAGCATGTAATTTACGAGAGCGATGAGCATGGTTTCCATAATCCTCGGGCGATCTGGAGCATCAACCATATGGATATCGCCGCTATCGGCGACTCTTTTACGAATGGCATGTGTGTTCCTTCGGACAAGAATTTCGTTGCTCTCATTAAAAGGCGCTATCCACGCACGTTGAATCTAGGTGTGCAGGGGACTGGTCCTTTGGCACAGTTGGCCACGCTTAAGGAATATTTGCCCTTCGTCAAACCGAAGCTGGTATTTTGGTTTTACTACGAGCTAAACGACCTCCCTGACTTGAGGAAGGAAATGAAGAGTTTGTTGTTGAGGAATTACCTGAGACGCGACTTCAACCAAGGCCTGTTCGGCAAGCAGGCCGTCTTAGATTGGGCGTTGGCGGACTATGTTGCAAAGGCGACACAGAATTCCAAGCTAACCAATAAGGATAGGCTGCCGACGGGGTCGTTTCGAGGAATCATCGACCGCACGATCAAAACCGCCAAGCGGCTCTCGGCCTGGACAACGAGCATCGTCAAGCTTCCCGCTATTCGCGAAAAGCTTGGCGGGGTATACGGCAGCCGGAGGGGGCAGCCCTCTGTCACGCCCGTATTCTCAACGAACGCTGAAATGGACATGCTTCGCGACGTTTTGTTGGAAGCGAACGCAATCATTCGCGGCTGGGGGGGTAAGCTTTGCCTTGTTTATCTTCCGAGTCGCCACCGCTACGGCAACCCGGTCGAAGTCTCCAATCTTGCTGACTATGATCGCGGGCGCGTGCTCTCGCTGGTAACATCCGTAGGGCTTCCCCTCATCGATATTCACAAGACGTTCGAGTCCGAGGACGATCCCCTGGATTTATTTCCTTTCCGTCGATTCGGCCATTACAACGAGGAGGGCCACCAGGTGGTTGCGGAGGAGGTCCTGCGAGCTATCAGCTCCGATGGATTTGACGGTGTTGCTTCAAGTTTTCAAGTATGTGGCAAATCGTGATTGCGCTTTACACTGATGAAACGGAAACGCTCGGTGAGCTTGTCTGCCGATCTTCGGGTCAGAATCTGGACTCGCGCTAGGCCCTACTACCGTGGTTTCAAACGGTTCTATTGCTGAGGAAGTCATCGGTTTGGTTCCCGCCGGGGGGCAAGCCACGCGGATTTCGCCTTTGCCTTGCAGCAAGGAGCTTTATCCGATCGGCTTCCGCTCGGCAGACGATGGTCGAGGAATCCGCCCCAAAGTCGTTTCTCACTATTTGCTGGGGAAAATGAGAGCCGCCGGCATCACGAAGGCGTATTTTATCCTTCGCCCTGGAAAATGGGACATTCCGGGATACTTTGGAGACGGTACCGCGTTGTTAGATATGCATGTAGCTTATTTGATGCTGGGAGCACCGTTTGGGGTTCCTTTCACTCTTGACCAGGCTTATCCATTCGTTCGATACGCGACGGTGGCTTTTGGTTTTCCGGATATTCTTTTTGACTGTGAAGACGGCTTTTCTAGACTCGTGGAACGGCAATCGATAAGCCACTCGGATGTGAGTCTGGGTCTTGTTCCCGCCAAGCACCCGTCTACGGACGACACAGTTGACTTCGACGATAAAGGCGAAGTTCGTGACCTTATCGTATGTCCGTCTGAAAGTGCGCTGCGTTACTCATGGTGTATTGCCTTGTGGAGGCCGGCTTTTACGGAGTTTTTGCACGACTTTGTCAAAAACAAAAAAGGGTTATCGTCGCAAGGGCCGGAATTGTCTGTTGGTTACACCATCAAAGCAGGTATCAATGCAGGGTTGCACGTGGAGGCTTTAGTTCTCAACGAGACGCCCTACGTGGATATTGGCACGCCGGAACAGTTATACAATTCGGTTAGGCATTCTGTGCAGCATCGGCCACAATTCTAGCCAAACCTATTTCAAATGTTCGCTTGCTATTTTGTTCAACAATTTGAAGTAAGCGCCAAATATTAGTCACGTTGCTTGCAACATAAAACTAGTCGTGACTTTCCAGAACGGGAGTGGGCATCCCCTTTGGTCAAGGGAGAGGAGGTCCCCGCCTGGCAAGTGGCTCATTTATTTACAACGGAGGGGTAAAAGCAATGAAGAAGAAGATCGTCATTACGGGAGGGAGTGGCTTAGTTGGACAAATTCTACGAAAGGGACTTCGAAAAAAAGGATACAAAGTCGAGGTTTTTGATAAATATAGAGGATGGATGGTCAATCTCCTAAGGGGAAAATACTTCGAGACGTTTCATTCATATAAGATTCTCACATTCTCTTTTTGGTTGAATGATATTTTATCTCGATTGGAGAGGGAGCTAATTAAAGCTAAGGTAATAAAATCAACTACAGATGATATTCTTGACGCCCGCACAAATTTGGCAAAACGATTTCAAGGAAGCGACGCGGTTATACATTTAGCAGCTATTCCTCATCCGTTTTTGCCAGGCGTCAGCGACGAAGATTATAGACGTATCAATTATACGGGAGCGGTTAATGTTTTCGAAGCTGCGAAAGAGGCTAACGTTCCCAAGTTTGTTTTCGCGTCGTCAGTGGCCGCTTATGGAGGGGATCACAAAATTGGTGCATTCAGAATTGAACGGTTCCCTATCCTGGAAACAAGTCCCTGCCTTACCTCTCCAAAAGAAAACTTATGTGGAATTTATGGAGTTTTGAAAAAAGAATTTGAGGACTACCTGGCGGAAGCGTGTAAGAAAGGTAATACAAGGGCAATTGCATTGCGACTGGATGCTCCGGGATTCAGAGTGGGCTATTCGGAGGGCTTTGTCACGAGTACCTCAATCGAAAACTTGATCGAGGGTTTCGACTGCGCATTGCGGAACGATTGGGATTTTAATTTTGAGGTATTTAATCTCGTCGATAGAGAAGCCGACTCGAAGAATGATATGGATGTCCAGAAAATAATCAAAGAGCACTTCCCCAGTGTGCCAAATCTTACAACAGGAAATATGATGCCATTCAGCACTGAAAAAATCTCGTCAATGTTAGGGTACAAGCCAATTCAAGATGGAAGCTATCGGAACAAGCTTTAATTGCGCTCTTTAGGCTGACACTGGTCGAAAAAAGCTTTATTTAAAGAATCTATTGGTTGTGAGAGGAGGATATCGTGGTACAACTTCAGACTCCTAAATACGTCTACATGGGCGGAAAATTACGCCTATGGGAGGATGCGACACTGCACGTTGGCTGCGAGGCTTTGACCCGCGGCCTCAACGTATACGAAGGTGTAAAAGGTTATTGGCAAGCGGATGGACGTTTCGGGATCGTGGCGCTCCGGCGGCATTACGAACGACTTCGGAGGTCTGCTCGATTGTTACATATTCCGTGCGACTGGACTTACGAGGAGTATGAGAGCGCGATCTTCAAGCTTGTAAATGAGCTAGTGGAGCCGGAGCGAGACATGTGGGCTCGAACAACGCTCTTTGTGGTCGAGGGTTATTGGGGCGAGGGGACGGTCGCTGACCTCGTTATCACCGCCTATCACCAGGATAAGCAGCCGCCTCAACCTATTAACCTTGGCGTGAGCACCTGGAGGCGCAGCGTTGATGTCTCCCTTCCTTCCCGGATCAAAACCGGCACTAACTACCAGGTGGGCCGCCTGGCACGGATTGAGGGTCGGGCTCTCGATTGTTCGGATATGGTGCTGCTCAATCAATGGGGTCGCGTCGCGGAGACCACCGGAGCCTGTATCCTCATGGTTCGGGACGGCGTCGTCTATACGCCGCCAGCGACTGAGGGGGCTCTGGAAAGCATAACTCTCGACTTGGTCGAAGCCCTTGCGAAGTCAATGAGCATTCCCTTCGTCCGACGACCTATCGATCGCACGGAGATGCTTATTGCAGACGAGATTGCTATATGTGGAACTTTGGCTGAGTTGCCGCTCGTTAAATCGATTGAAGGGCAGCCGCTATCCGAAAGTTCCCGTATATTGAGTGCTCTCCAAAAGCGATATATCGAGGCCGTCAGAGGAATCGATCCTCACCCTTCGGTTAAACTGTCGTTTCTTCCCTCGTGCAATTCATCAAAGTCCCGCATTAGAGTTGACCTCGCGGCTTCTTCACTATCACCGGTATCGAAACAACCGGTCTGATTGTTTTCGTTCGTGATAATTTCGCGGTGGATTCTGTGCGCTCATCCGTAACGACAAGCCGGGCAAGAGCAAACCAAATGGCTTACAGGGACTCTCATCTCGACGGGAGCAATAAAATAAAGGGGGCAGGCCATGAACCGTGACCCACTCGTCGGCATCGCCACGCCGGTCTATAATGGCGAACCGTATCTACAAGAGTGCATCGAAAGCGTCCTGAAGCAAACTTACACCAACTGGGAATATATCATCGTCAATAATGGTAGTACGGATCGTTCCCTGGAGATCGCGCAAAACTACGCTGCCACTGATCCGCGGATTCGCGTCCATAACAATGATGAGTTTCTCTCTCAGTCGCGCAACTTCAATGTCGCTCTGAGTCTCGTCTCGCCTCGGAGCTCATATTACAAAATAGTGATGGCTGACGACTGGCTGTTTCCGGAATGTCTGGAGCGGATGGTCCGGCTTGCTGAGGAGAACCCCACGGTCGGTCTGGTCAGCTCGTACCAGATCGCTGGCAATCGCGTACAAGCAGATGGTTTCCCGTTCCCCAGCAGCGTGTTATCGGGGCGTAAGGTGTGCCGGATTCAACTGCTTGATGGATTGTTTTTCTTTGGCAGTCCCACGTCTATCCTCATGCGAGGCGAGGTCGTGAGAAGCCGAAGTCCTTTCTATGACGAATCGGCGATTTTTGACGACACCGACGCTTGCTACGCGGTGCTGCGAGAGTGGGATTTTGGCTTCGTTCATCAAGTGTTGAGCTTTACGCGAGCTGATAATGAGTCAATTACGTCCAGGATGCGCCATTTCCTGCCCCATGAGCTTGACAAGTTCATTGTTCTGATGAATCACGGGCGGAACTATTTGGACCCGTCGGAGTTCGAACGTTTTTTTCGTTGGTTCCGGCGACGCTACTTTCGGAGACTTGCCCGTGGACTACTCTCTCCTCGCGGCCTGGCCAAGTATCAGTTTCATCGAGCGGGCCTTAAGACGGTTGGATACGATCTCACACTGCTCAAGCTGTCACCTTATATTTTGTACGCGCTGATGGATATGGCGCTGAATCCTAAAAATACCGCAGGGGAGTTGAGTCAAGATCTCAACAAGGCGCTAAGGCGTTTTCGGGCCGCGAGTGACAAGGGTTTTTTGTGTTGGTAGCCACCTGTTCTGGTTCATGGCTCAACACGCAACTGATGCTCTAAAGCCCCTGCACCGGAGAACCAAACCGGCATGAACATATCGGTCGTGTTATGCACCTACAATCGGGCCGAAAGCCTTCGCCGCACGCTTTGCAGTTTGTCGGCAATGCGTGTGCCTGCGAATTTTCAATGGGAAGTGCTCGTGGTCGATAATAACTCGTCCGACCACACTCGAGACGTGACCGAGATGGCGGGCGGGCAATTGCCGTGTCGCTATCTGTTCGAAGGCCGCCAAGGAAAGTCTTTCGCGCTTAACACGGCCATTCCGCAGGCGCGAGGTGAGATTGTCGCCTTCACCGATGACGATGTTACCATAGACCAAGACTGGCTAACTGCTCTTTGGCGCGCGGTCACACAACTCGATTGCGCGGGAGTCGGCGGTTGTATCCGTCCAGTGTGGAACTGTCTCAAGCCGCCGTGGTACAGCGACTCGGAGCCGTACAGAATCATGGCGGGAGTCGTCGTAGACTACGATCTTGGAAATGTGTCACAGAAAATCTCAAAACCGCCGTTCGGAGCGAACATGGCGTTCCGGAAAGATGTGTTTAAGAAGCACGGGGTATTCCGCACTGACCTCGGCCCCACGGGTCGGCGGCTGATGCGAGGGGAAGACACAGAGTTCTGCCAAAGAATCCTCGATAGTGGGGAAAACATCGTCTATGTGCCGGATGCTATCGTTTACCACCCCGTCGACGAAAAACGGTTGCAGAAACGATACTTTCAATCGTGGTACTACGAGTACGGACATATGATCGTCCGGCGAGACCCGCCTGCCACCGAGACCGTCCGCTGGTTCGGGGTCCCCCGTTACATGCTTCGCGAACTAGCGGGCGCGGCCTTGGCGTGGGCAACAGCCTTTGAACCTAAGAAGCGATTCTTCCACAAGCTTGAGTGTTGCCAACGGTTCGGACAGATCGCCGAATTGCGCCGCGGGTATCAGCCCATCCTGAACTCGCGCGCTGAAAATTGAAAAAGGCTGCTAAGGGTTTGATTTCAAGCCGGAAATGATGTTCACCCGTCTGGGTTCCCATTGATCGTGGTCTCGCCGTGCATGACGGTGGGCTGTGCGTATTGCCTTGAAAATCTGATGAATAAACTGGTGGTAAACGACAAAAAATTCAGCCACCGAGTGATCTCTAATAATAGAGAGCACTTGATCCCGGAAATCGGCGTATTAGCCCTGGTGCCTGACCGTTGGGGCTCGTGGTGGCAGCCGCGTCACCACGTACTGACGCGATTGGCTCGCTATTTTCCAGTTGTTTGGGTCAATCCGGCCTCTGAGTGGCGCTGCAGTTTTCGTGAATCGAAAGTCCAAATCGCAAACGGCGATGTCACGGATTGCCCGCCTGGTTTTTCTGTCTACGACAATTCTTGGTTACCGAAACTTTACCGTCCAACATGGCTGGGCTGGTACATGTTCAGCGCGAGGTTGAACCGTGCGCGCAATTTATTGCTTAACCGCGGTTGTCGAAAAGTCATCATCTATATTTGGCGCCCCGAGTTTGGACCGGCGTTGGATTCCGTTCCGTCCGATTTAAGCTGTTACCATATCGACGACGAGTATTCCTTCTCTGAAAATGGGTGCACGATTGACCCTGTAGAAAAGTCGCTGATCACGAAAGTAGACCAGGTTTTCATTCATTCGCCTGCACTTATGGCGCGAAAAGGGTCCTTCAACTGCCATACGACCTTCACACCTAACGGTGTGAACTTCGCCGATTATGCGACTCCCGCCCCAGAACCAGAAGATTTGTCTGCTATCCCTCGCCCGCGAATTGGCTATACGGGATATATCAAAAAACAACTTGACTGGCCTTTGATTCTTGATCTCACCGGACGGAACCGGGGATGGTCCTTTGTGTTTGTTGGTCCAACGAGCCCGCATCCAGAGATTACGCCTGCCCTCAAAGAGCTCGCACGTCGACGCAACGTTCATTTCTTGGGCGCCAAGTCGGTTCATGAGATCGCTACGTATCCGCAGCACTTCGACGTTTGTATCATGCCTTATCGGATCAACGCATACGCCAACAATATTTTTCCGATGAAGCTGCACGAATACCTCGCCAGCGGGCGACCCGCCATAAGTTCGCCGATTCGGTCGGTTCGAGATTTCTCTAACGTGATAACGCTGGCGAACGGACCGGATGAATGGTCGCGCGCAATCACCGACGCGCTGGGGGAGCGGGCTAATTGCCCGGAGAGTGTCGCTGATCGGCAGAAGATTGCCCGCGAATACGATTGGGACAAACTCGTCCAACTGATCTCGAAGACGTTATGCGAACGGCTGGCATTCCCTTATTCTTGCGAGATCTAAAGGATCGCGTCCGAGTAGATGATGAATGGACGAGACAATCGTGCACAACAAGGAGTCTGCTAAGAGACGACGGATATGAATCTGGTTTCGAATATTATTACGACTTTGTTTGCCCGGGTTGGGATTCTGATTTGTGCTGTAATCTCTTCCATCGTATTGGCGCGCGTGCTTGGCCCGGAAGGCCGGGGGTTGTTTGCCCTCATCATCCTGCTTCCCGAAATAGCGACAGCATTCGGTCTTTTAGGATTCGACCACGCCAATGTAGTTTACGCCGGGCTGGAGCCTGAGAGCAGGCGAGCATTAGTGTGGCATTCCACCGTGCTGGCGATCGTTCTTGGAGTCGTTTTTGCTCTCGCCATGATAGGCTACATTGTTCTCGGTGCCCCTGGTTTCCCGGTGCTAGCTCGGGGCCCGCGGAATCTATTCCTGTTAGCGCTTTCGCTTATTCCCGTCACGATCCTAATCGACTATTGGTTTTCCATACTAAGGGGAATGAACCAGATTGTTCTGACGAATGCGGTAGAGATCGGCTCGAAAGTAGCCTCACTCCTTATATTGATTGCGTTCCTTTTGTGGTTGCGGCTCGGGGTGGCCGGGGCTGTTGCGACGAATTTTGTGATGACGTTGGGTACACTCATCGTAGCCGTGGTTCTCCTGAGGCATGTGGGGGTTTGGGGGAAGCCGTCGTTTGATTGGTCTCTTTGGAAGCGAACCGTACGTTTCGCTCTACCCTCCTACGCCGCTACCGTTCTGACGTATATGAACTATCGCGTCGATCAATTGTGTATCGCGATATTCTTACCACCCGAACAGTTAGGTTATTACGTGTTAGCTGTCTCCCTCGCCGAGCGGCTTTGGATTCTCACCGGTTCGGTTGCCAACGCGCTGTTGCCGCATCTTGCCAACTCCAAAGAACGAGAGATCGCGATGCCGGCAGTCGTCACCCGCCATGTTGTTTTGTGGACCGGAGCCGGATGTATTATTGTCTTTGTCTTGGCCGATGTGCTTATTCGGGTGTTGTATTCACCGGCGTTCGCCGACGGTGTGGCGCCCTTGCGCTGGCTACTGCCCGGGATTCTGGTGGCGACTATAGGTAAAAATCTCTGCGCTGAACTGCTTGTTCGAAAGATGGTTGGATATTTGGTGTGGATGGCGGGGGTAGGGGCGGTCGTCAATCTCGTCGGCAATTTGTTGCTAATTCCGCGTACGGGAATTTCCGGGGCGGCTCTAGCTTCAACCCTTTCTTACTGCGTCCTCTCTCTCATGCAGACAGTGGTTTACTTGAAAGTAACCGGCGTACCATGGACTACTCTGGTTCCACGCTACTCCGATATACGGATCTATTACGTTGTATGGCGTCGCATACTGAGTGCTTTGCGGATTCAAAAGATGCCGGCTGAAACTGTTTGGGGAGTCCTCATGGTGACGATGTGTTTGTAACTGCATGTCGGTCGCTTCGTTCTGGCGAATGTCGCAAATTGTTCCCATCATCATTCGCGAAGACAGTTTTTGTAACAAGCAGAACAAGTACCAAGATCGTCGCAATTCCGGTGCCCGCCTATGGAGTCTTTAAAGTGAGGTCCGACGGACGCAAATTATGTGTGGCATAGCCGGTATTTATCACTTCAAATCCCAGGAGCCGGTCTCGCGGGGCCTGCTCAAGGCCATGACCGACACGCTCGTCCATCGTGGGCCCGACGATGAGGGGTTCTACACGTGTGGACCTGTTGGTCTGGGCCATCGGAGACTTTCCATCATCGACCTCGATGGTGGACATCAACCGATAACGAATGAGGATGAAAGTGTGTGGGTGGTTTTCAATGGAGAGATCTACAATTTTGGCGATCTCCACGACGGCCTGGTCAAGAAGGGCCATATCTTCAAAACGAGATCTGACACCGAAGTCATTGTTCATCTTTACGAGGAAGAAGGGGAGAAGTGCTTCGAACGGCTACGGGGTATGTTCGCAATCGCTATTTGGGATGGGCGGAACCGGAAGCTCCTGCTTGCCAGGGATCGAGTCGGCAAAAAACCGCTCTTTTATTTCTATAACGGTTGCGAACTTGCATTTGCGTCGGAGGTGAAGGCGATTCTGCAGGTGCCGGGTGTCTCTCGGGAGATCGACCCGCAAGCGGTTTCTGATTATTTTTCGTTTCTTTACATCCCGGCCCCCAAGTCAATTTTCAAGCAGATTCGCAAAGTTCTCCCGGGACGTTACCTGGTTGTCTCGGACCAGGGGGTTCACGAACGGGAGTATTGGGATATCAGTTTTGCTCAAACGGAGGAACACACAGAGGAAGAGTGGTGTAACCGGTTGATCGATACGTATCGGGAAGCAGTCCGGCTTCGTCTCGTCAGCGATGTTCCGCTTGGCGCGTTTTTATCCGGCGGTATTGATTCTTCGTCCGTTGTCGCCGCCATGGCACAGTTTTGCAATGAACCCGTCACCACTTGTTCGATTGGGTTTGAGGAGAAAGAATTCAACGAACTTGACTATGCGCGCGAGATAGCCGCCCGTTTCAACACGAATCACCACGAACGAATTGTTCGACCCGATGCAGTGGGAGTGGTGGAAAAGCTTGTCTGGCATTACGATGAACCGTTCGCCGATTCTTCGGCTGTACCGACCTATTATGTTTCACAGATTGCCCGTGAGCGGGTAACGGTTGCGCTTGCCGGGGACGGCGGCGATGAGAATTTTGCCGGCTATCGCCGTTACTACTTTGATCGGCGGGAAAATACTATGCGAGCCCTCCTGCCGGCGGCGATTCGCGAGCCCGTGTTTGGGACCTTGGCATCGCTCTATCCCAAAGCCGACTGGGCTCCACGGATATTCAGAGGCAAGGCCACGTTTGAAAACCTGGCTTGTTCTCCCATTGAGGCTTACTTCCGTTCTGTTGCCGCGTTGCGACCGGAATTAAAAAGGCAGGTTCTCGATCGGGACCTCCTGCACCAGCTTGACGGCTATGATTCGTTGGATGTTCTGCGCTTTTACTATGACAGAGCCGACACTGCTGACCCGCTTTCGCGAATACAGTACGTCGATATCAAGACGTATCTCACGGACGACATTCTGGTGAAAGTGGACCGCGCCAGTATGGCGCATTCTTTGGAAGTAAGAGCGCCCATGCTTGATCACAAGTTGATGGAGTTGGCTGCGTCCATGCCGTCTTCGTTAAAACTTCGAGGCACCCATGGCAAATACATTTTCAAGAAAGCGTTGGAGCGGGTGTTGCCTGATTCCGTCTTGTATCGAAAAAAGATGGGATTTGCCGTGCCGCTGGCCCGCTGGTTCAGAAATGATCTCAAAGAACTGGCGCATAGCGTCATTTTCAGCCGAAACGGTAGTCGCCTGGTGAATCAAGGATCGGTGCGCCGGGTATGGCAGGAACATCAAAGCGGCTTGCGGGATCGTTCAACAGAGCTTTGGACGCTGCTTATGTTCAGTTTATGGGAGCAGCAATTCATGGCAGGTTTATTAAAGACGCCGGTGCTTGATAACGACCGAATTCGATTGCTCGGATGAAGATACTCGTATTCACCAATCTCTATCCGAATAACATCTGGCCCAATCACGGGGTTTTCATAAAGGAGCGGACGACTCAACTCACCCAATATGAAGGGTGTGAGATTAAAGTGATTGCGCCGGTTCCTTATTTTCCCGCCATCAATTTCAATTGGCGTTGGAAGTTCTCGCGCGTGGCGCGCCGGGAAATGAGAGATGGAATTGAAGTGTACCATCCAAGATACTTATTGACTCCCAAGGTGGGTATGGCTTTTTACGGCTGGATGATGTTCTTCTCTGTCCTGTCGCTTGTAAAAAGAATTCAAAGGGATTTTGATTTTGACCTTATCGATTCCCATTATGTTTATCCGGACGGTTTTGCTGCGATCCAGTTGGGTCGATTTTTTAAAAAGCCGGTAGTGGTTTCCGCGAGAGGAAGCGATATTAATCTGTATCGGACGTTTCCGTTGATCCGAAAGCTTCTCCAGTATGTTCTCCGTAACGCTGACGGCGTGATTGCGGTGAGTCGAGCGTTGAAACAATCGATGGTCCAATTGGGTATTCCGGAGCGAAGAATATCCAGTATTCCGAACGGCGTCGACACAGAAAAATTTTATCCCATGATGAAGGAACAAGCGCGGCGCGAGCTGGGTCTGCAATGCCCAAAATTGCTCCTTTCGGTCGGAAACCTGACTCCCAACAAAGGTTTTGATCTTCTCATCGGAGCGTTTCCGATGGTGGCCGAGAAGCTAGACAAGGAACATGTCCACTTGGCGATCGTCGGCGATGGGCCTTCCCGCAATGAACTCGAAGCGATGATTTCCAGGTTGAGGCTCGACAGCCGGGTCCATCTTGTTGGCGCAGTGCCTCACGCGAAACTTCGCCTGTGGTATAGCGCCGCCGACGTGTTTTGCCTGGCCAGTCACCGCGAGGGATGGCCGAACGTCATTTTGGAGTCCCTAGCGTGCGGTACGCCTGTGGTGGCTACGCGTGCGGGAGGGATTCCCGAGATACTCAGCTCGGACATTTTGGGTTTATTGACGGAGCGCGACGAAAGGAAAATTTCCGGCGCGATTACTGCGGCATTGAGCAAAAAGTGGATATTGGAGGAACTGGTAGAGCACGCGCGAAATAATAGTTGGAATCATACGGCCGGGGAGGTTTTGGGGGTTTTCCAGTCGGTTTTAAATGCTCGGAAGATGCAGAGAGCTTTGGAGACAGCGATCCAGGCATAGACGGAGATATAGGGAGACAAACATGAGGGTTAGTTTATTTGGACTGGGCTATGTCGGCTGTGTGACGGCGGCCTGTTTGGCAAAATGTGGCCACGAGGTTTGGGGAGTAGATGTCAGCGCCGACAAAGTCGGCATGATCAACGCTGGCCAGAGTCCGATTATCGAAAAAGGGTTGGCAGAACTGATCGAGGAAAGCCATGGCAGCCACCGGTTTCGGGCGACGACTGACCCGGCCGAAGCGGTGCTCAATACCGACGTGTCGCTTGTCTGCGTCGGAACGCCCAGCAATGGAAACGGCAGCCTCGACTTGAAGGCTGTGAGGATGGTCGCTAAACAAATCGGCGAAGTTCTTCGAGAGAAGAACGGGTACCATTGTGTCGTGTTTCGTAGCACGGTAGTGCCGGGGACCGTTCGCAGTGTCTTGATACCGATTTTGACGGAAGCAGCCAAAAAGACGGTCCATACCGACTTCGATGTCTGCTTTAATCCGGAATTTCTCCGTGAGGGAAGTGCCATTCATGATTTTTACAATCCTCCCTTCACCGCCGTCGGGTGTGCGACGCCAAGAGGAGGGAATACCGTAGCGGGTCTCTACGCCGACGTGGCCACGTCGGTCGAACACACAAGTTTTGAAGTCGCCGAGATGCTCAAGTATGCCTGTAACAGCTTCCATGCATTGAAAGTGGCGTTTGCCAACGAGATCGGTTCTCTTTGCAAGGGGTTGGGCATCGACAGTCATCGTGTGATGGAGCTGTTCACGCGAGATCAAAAGCTCAACGTCTCGAAAGCCTATCTCACGCCCGGTTTTGCTTTCGGCGGTTCTTGCCTGCCCAAAGACTTGCGGGCGCTCTTGTACAAGTCCAAGGAATTAGATCTGGAAAGCCCGCTTTTAAGTTCCGTCCTGGCAAGCAACCAACTGCACATTCAGAGATTGATAGATCGGATTCTAGCCACTAAGCAGAAAAAAGTGGGCGTTCTCGGTTTGAGCTTTAAGGCCGGCACAGATGATTTACGCGACAGTCCTACCGTCATGCTCGTCGAGTCGCTGCTGGGAAAGGGATGCCGAATAAAAATCTACGATTCTGAAGTCTCCTTGGCCAAAATATTTGGGGCGAACAGAGCTTATATAGAACATGAGATCGCCCATATCTCAACGTTGATGTGTACCCGAATCGATGAGGTTCTTGAAGAATCCGACGTCATCGTAGTGGCCAAGCAGCAGGACGAAATCAGAGAAGGTCTTAAGCCGTATTTGGGTAAAAAAATGATCTTCGATCTGGTGCGCATTATACCGAGTCCGTGCCATCGCCTGGAGAACTATGACGGTATCTGCTGGTAGCAAAAGGCTCAAAGTACTCTTTTTCTCGCAGCGTTTTCCGTTTCCCATGGATACGGGCGGCAAAATCCGGACGGGAAAGATCCTGGAACAGCTCAATAATGTCTTCGACATTACGCTGGTCAGCAACGTAGAGAGCCCAAAGGACGATAAATATCTCGACCAAGTCAGAAATGTGTGCGCCGAATTTCATCCGGTGCCCTGGAAAGAAGCGAAAAAGTACACGTTCAAATTTTACCTGAAACTTTTCCGATCGTTGTTTTCTCCTTATCCTTTCACAGTCCTCAATGATTATTCGAGAGATGTCGAGGCGGCCTTGCGCCACCTGACCAGCGAGAAGCATTTCGATTTATTGGTTTGCGATTTTTTGCAGCCGAGTCTCAATTTCAGGCGTCTAAACGGAGCTCCAACGTTACTTTTTGAGCACAATATAGAATCGGTGATTCCGCGGCGCCACTTCGAGACCAGTCCGAATCCAATCGCGAAGATCTTTTGGTGGCTGCAGTGGCGGAGAATGGAACACTATGAAAAAGAAGCCTGCCGTACCTTCACCGGCACTGTGACCGTTTCGGAAACGGACAGAAAATGTTTAAAGGAGTTTGGAATCGAGAATGTCTTCGCCATACCTACGGGGGTGGATACGGACTATTTTGCGCCGCGCGAAGACCAAGTCAAAAAGAACAGCCTGGTGTTCACCGGGTCCATGGATTGGTTGCCGAACGAGGACGCGATTCAATTTTTCATTCGAGATATTCTTCCCAGAGTCAAGCAACAAATGCCGGATGTCACGTTGACCGTGGTGGGCAGAAATCCTTCCCGGCGGTTGCTGAAGGAAATCAAATCCCATCCGGAGGTGACAATCACCGGACGAGTCGACGACGTGCGCGCGTACATAAGCTCCCATACGCTCTATATCATACCGCTGCGCATAGGCGGCGGCACCCGGATCAAAGCTTACGAGGCCATGGCGATGGGCAAGGCGGTCATATCCACGCAGGTGGGAGTAGAGGGATTGCCGGTTCGTCACGGAGAACAACTGATAATCGCCGATGAGCCGGAGCAATTTGCTTCTTGTATCGTCCGATTGTTCGGAGACGCGGCCGCGCGAGCCAAGCTTGAGAGCGGCGCGAGGTCCCTGGTGCAGCGGCATTTTGGTTGGAAAGCGGTGGCCGAATCGTTCGCTGATATTTGCGCCCATGTCGTTCAGCTTGGTCCAGGAGAGCGATGCCAAATTTAGCGGGAATCTGGAGTCCTGACGGGTCCAGCGAAGCGCGCTCCCGGACTTTACGAGCACAGCTTCGTAGAATACATGTCCCGGAGGTGCCTTATACCGAATACCGGGAAATCACCGACGGTTTGGCGGTGGGATTGCTGGACCACGGCATTCTCGAAAACGGTCAACAACCGGTTGAAGACTGCGATCACCAGAAGGTAATGTTCCTCGACGGCGAACTTTACAACGTGCCGGAATTGAAACGGCGGTTTTCTGCGTGTTTTGGACAGCGGGAAATGACAGCCCCCGAAGTGTGCCTGCGGTTAATCGCGAGACACGGCGTCGAAGTGGTGAAATATTTTAACGGCCTCTTCTGTCTTGTGCTTTATGACCGCTCCTCGCATGAATTAACCCTGATTTCTGATCGTTTCGGTTTTCGTCCGCTCTTCTATGTGCATAGACCTACAGCTTTTGTTTTTGGCTCCGAACTAAAAGCCGTCTGCGTCGGTGATCCGGACCGCCGGACGGTTGACGATATAGGAACGATCGAATTGTTTGTCTACGGCTCGAATTTCGGTGACCGGACCTGGCTGAAAGATTACTTGCGTCTGCCGCCGGCTACCATTATGACGATCGGTGCAGGCGGAGTGAAGCAGCGCAAGTACTGGTCTTACAAGTACGACGAAACCGCACCCACGCTCGATCAGCCGACGTACTACACCGCCTTTGGATCTCTCATGGGCCGGGCCGTGGAGCGTTGTTTAAGGGGTTCGCATCGGATTGGCCTCTTCTTGAGCGGAGGCTACGATAGCCGGTCGGTGGCAGCCGCTATTCCAAAGGAGTACCTGCCCCTGCCTGCTTTTACGTTCGGCCATCCCGAATCAAGAGACGTGAGGTATGCGCAGTTATTGGCCTCTCGTCTGGGCCTCGATCATCACGCGCTGACAGAGAAGGGACCCTATCTCTATTCGCACAGTCGCGCGATTGTTTGGCGCACCGAAGGGATGAATTCTTTTGCTAATTGTACTTCGGTTCGCTTCCATCCAAGGATCAAAGAAAAGGCTGATATCATTCTGTTAGGATTTTTAGGGGAATTCAGCGGGTCCCACACGTGGCCACGATTGCTGCTTGCGAGATCGAGGAGGGCGGCTAAGGAAGCGATTTTCGACCATCTGGTAAACAGCCGTCTGCCGCGGGCTAGGAAAGTATTTAACGCGCAATTTTTCTCAACCGGGTTTGCGTCACTTCGCGAACGGTTCGAAGCGAGTTTCGACTGTGTGCAAAACGATCATCCTCTAAATATCGCGGACTCGTGGAATTTTATGCACCTGCAGCCTCGGGGGACCTTCCAGAGCCCTGCCGTGGATCGCCACTTGTTCGAAGCTAGAGCTCCTCATATGGACCACGATCTGGTCGATTTCCTTTTGACCATCCCGCCTTATTCGAGACTTGAACAAAGAGTATACAAACAAATGATCGCGTATAAGTTCCCGGCAATTCGTGATGTTCCGTGCACCAACAGCGGCAAGCCGATCAATCCCCATTTCATTCAGGAGTATGCCGCGATGGCAACGGGTTACCTTTTGCGCAAAGCAGCCAAGTGGGTGAATGGCAGGTCGGAAAACGGCGACGTGCCCAGCCGAGAGTTCAGGGATTTGGGCGAGGATTTTCGCCAAGAGCCGCAACTCGTTGACGATGTACTGCTGCCCTTGCTCAATGCCGAGATCTTCCCGCCAAGCCTTTTTGATTATGCGGGCATCCGTGACGTCATCGTCGAGCATTATGAGGGCAAGCGCTCTCACGAGTATCTCCTTTCGCTTCTGATTTCCTACGGCCTCGCGATGAAATATTTTTTGCACGATGATTGTGGCGACGTGCCGGCGAACATGTGCGGGGCGTGACAGGCAGTGAAAGCCGATCCGGTAATGAGTAAGGAAGATAAGTCTACCGCGTGGACTCATGAAAGCAACGAGCGCTTTACGGAGTATTACGCTCACGCGAGTCAAAGTCCCATTACGCTCCAGCGGATTCGCTCGATTCGCGATTCTACGTTGAGGGTCGCGAATGCTCACGGTTTAACCAAGCCCGTGTTTGACGTCGCAGATATTGGGTGTGGTGCCGGCACACAAAGCTTATTATGGGCGGAACTCGGACACAAAGTTCACGGCCTCGATGTCAACCAGCCGCTCTTGGACGTGGCGCGGCAGCGAGCCGGCGAGTCGCGCTGCTCCGTCGATTTTCAGCTCGGCTCCGCAACCCAGCTGCCATGGGCCGATCAATCGATGGACGTTTGTTTGCTGATTGAATTGTTGGAGCATGTCTCGGAATGGCAGACATGCCTGCACGAATCCGCGCGCGTATTGCGACGAGGCGGAATTTTGGTTTTGACCACGAGCAACAAGCTTTGTCCTTTTCAGCAAGAGTTCAATTTGCCGCTCTACAGTTGGTATCCGAACTTCCTCAAGCGGTATTTTGAGCGCCTCGCGGTGACGACTCGCCCACAACTGGCAAACTATGCAAAATATCCAGCGGTCAACTGGTTCAGTTTTTATGGTCTGCGAGCGACGCTTTCTCCATATGGGTTCATGCCTTTAGACCGCTTTGACGTGGTAGATCTTTCGAATAAGGGACGGGTCTCCCAATGGATGATTCGCGCCATCCGGAGTTTTTCCGTCCTGAGATGGCTCGCCCATGTCGCGACCGAAGGGACCCTCCTCATCGGCGTGAAAAAATCAGTGATTCGAGGAGAGAAGAGGGCGGCGATTCAAATCGCTTAAGCGCAAATGTTCGGGAGGGAATGATCATGTTTCGAAACCGGGTGCTTGTTGATGTATTCGCTTTATGGCTTGTCATAGGAGCGCCGGCATTCGCCCAGACGAACTCCGCTGTGTCCGGAATGGGCCACGACTATTTCACAGCTGATCAGGACGGGACTGGGGAGTACTTGAGGCTGCTGACCGGCGCCCACGTCGACACGATTCCTGGTTGGATCCAACAAGGTCGCACCGACAATGCGGTTGGCGATATTAGGTACGCCTTGGATCGGTTTCCCAATCACCCGCAAGCGTTACAGTTGTTGGGGCTGGTTGCGCGCTTGGCCAAGAACAATGCGCTGGCGATTAGTTACTTTGAAAAAGCGGTAAAGCAGTTTCCTCAATACGGTCTCACGCGGGCGCAGTACGGCTTATTTTTGGTTGCTATTGGAAACGTGGATGACGGGATTGGACGCCTCAATCAATCGATCGAGATAGACCCGAAATGGGCCGGCGGGCACGCGGGATTGGCGCACGCTTACGCTAAGAAAGGCGATATGGCGAAGGCTCGAGAAGCCGCGGACAAAGCGAGAGAGTTAGGCTTTACCGGCCAGCTTCCCCCTGGTCCATAGAATCGAAGTTTTTTATTTGCCGTTCCGAGCGCGCAGCTTCGGCGAGACTGCCGCCTGTTTCGTAGCATGCCAACGGCAAGCGTAGACGTTTTGTGGTTGAGAATTTATGAACGCCGCAGGCGCAATCGCGTCACCCCTGGTCGTGCACATTGTCCACCGATTGGCCGTCGGTGGTATGGAGAATGGGCTAATCAATTTGATCAATCATATGCCGGGCAATCACTACCGTCACGCGATCGTCTGTCTAACTGAAGCGACGGATTTCAAGGACCGGATTGAGAACAAGGCGATCCCGGTGATTGAGCTTAAACAAACCAACGGCCACGATCCGGGAATTCATCTTCGAGTGTGGAGGACGTTGCGAGCGCTTGGCGCTGATATCATTCACACGCGCAATCTTCCAACCATCGAATTTCAGTTGGTCGCGGCATTGGCGGGTGTGCATGGACGCATCCATGGAGAACATGGACGGGATATGTACGACCTGGATGGGAAGAACTTTAAATACAATATGCTACGGAAAGCGCTACGCCCGTTTGTCGGCCATTACATCGCAGTCAGCCGGGATTTGGAACAATGGCTGCTAAAGACTATCGGGGTGAAGCGGGACCGCATCACGCAAATCTATAACGGAGTCAACACCGACAAGTTCAAACCTCGTGGCAGTCGGCGCGATTGTCCCGGTCCCGAAGGCTGGTTGAAGGCCGATAGCTTCGTTGTCGGTTCCGTGGGCCGCATGGAGGCGGTAAAGGATCAGATCACACTCGTGCGTGCCTTCATTCGTCTTGTTCAATCCAGTCCTGCCGCGCGCGAAAGAGCCCGTTTGGTCATTGTCGGCGACGGCGCCCTTCGACAACACTTGTTGGAGGTGCTTCGGGCCGCTGGCTTACAAGACACCGCATGGCTGCCGGGGGAAAGGAAAGACGTAGCCGAAATCATGAGGGCCATGGATCTGTTTGTTTTACCCTCCCTCAGAGAGGGCATTTCGAATACGATTCTGGAAGCGATGGCAACGGGACTACCCGTTGTGGCCACGAATACCGGCGGCAATCCTGAGCTTGTGACCGCTGGAGAGATGGGCGATCTGGTCCCTCATTCGAACCCCGGGGCAATGGCGCAGGCGATTGCGAACTTTTTCTCACAGACAGACAGGGCATGGAATTACGGTCGGAATGCGCGGCGAAAGGTCGAGCGCCAATTCAGCATGGAAGCGATGGTAAAGGGTTATCTCCATGCGTATGACAATGCGCTCCACCAAAGGCAAACGGAAACCCTGCGAGACCATAGGTTCACTTCTCTTTGATTAACTGATGAGTCATTTCGAATGGACAGAGGTTCAATCTGGAAATTGATTGCTTGGTTCGGCACTCGAACCAGGCTTTCACGATTCGTAAGTCGATTCAGCGATTCGTTCCAGTTAAAGAAGGACTACCGAAGCAGAGTAACCTTTCCATTCATAAAAAGGCGGCGAAATAGAAACTGTCAGATCTTGGCCTACCATCGAGTCAATGATGACGGGGATATGTTTTTCCCTGGCATTCCCGTAAAGCGTTTCGAGCGGCACATGAAATTTCTCGCGGAACATTTTACGGTTTGTTCGCTGAAAGAACTGGTGCAACGCATGAAAGACGATGATTTGCCGGAGAACGCGATCGCCGTGACTTTCGATGACGGCTATCGGGATAACTATTTGAATGCCTTCCCGATTCTCCAGCGATTTTCCATTCCGGCGACAATTTTTCTCGCTACGGGCGTGATCGGGTCTGGAAAAGCATTATGGCATGATCGGGTCTTTGCCGCATTCAGGCAGACCAGAGTTCCTGAACTGACTGGATTGGTTCCGGGAAGTACGCGGCTATGTTTGACTTCCTTGAAAGCTAAACTAGAGGCTCAAAGGCAGGTATTGGAGCATCTATGGTCCTTGGACGGTGACGAACGAGAATTGGTGATCGATCGGCTCCGGGACCGACTCGATATTGCAGAAACCGAGAGCGACGCTTGCCGTCTTATGCTTTCATGGGAGGAAGTGTCCGAAATGAATGCAGATGGCATCCAGTTTGGCGCGCATACAGTAACCCATCCAATACTTTCTAAACTAAGAGCTGAAGACGCGCGACAAGAGGTTTGTGCGTCTAAAAGGACGGTTGAGGAAGTCTTGAATACTACCGTCACGAGCTTCGCGTATCCGGTAGGTCGATCGGGTGACTTTAACGCAACGACGAAGGCTATTGTTGAGGAGGCCGGGTTTTGTTGGGGTGTGACGATGATTTTCGGGAATAACCAAGTTGAAACGGATTTGTACGAAATGCGTCGGATTGCTGCTTGGAATGAGGATTCGGAGGCGTTTGGCTTAAGGCTCAAATATTACAAGTTCTGTTCATGAAGGGAAATATAAATCTAGAGAGAGCGCAGTAGTTAGCTGGTGAACTTTATGTTGGAAGCGAAAACATATATGGGGCTTAGCAACCTTCCGGAGCATTACGCAGGATTGTTTAGGGAGGCAAGTCAAAATTGTTTCTTTCTAAGTCTCCCGTGGTTTCGGAGTCTCGAAAGGAACGTGCTCGGTGCTAACGAAGTCGTGCAGATTGTCGGAGTTGAGTCAGACGAACCGCCACGCACGGCTCTCGGCGGGCTGGTATTGAAGCTTAGCAAAAGTGACAATCGAGTTTTTTCACCACGGAGAGTTGATAGCCTAACAAACTACTACAGCTCTTATTTCGGGCCGCTGTTGGCCCGAAACTCAGGGAATGCCGACAAGGTTGTCAAAATGCTAGTCAGCGAACTTACGTCTCGGAAGCCGCATTGGGATGTTCTAAATATACGTCCCCTCGATTTATCCTTGCCCGGTGTGCAGTCTTTGCATTTCGCTCTCGAGGCTTCCGGACTAAAGACGCAGACCTATTTTTGTTTCGGCAACTGGTATCTCAATGTGGACGGCCGTTCGTATGCCGAATATTTTAAGGATCTGCCGAACGTCATAAAAAAAAATGTACCCTACTACAAGAGACGCCTCGAAAAAACCGCGCGTGTCAGAGTCCAAGTATGTACGACTCTGGAACATTTAGAATCGGCCGTCGGTGATTACGAAACAATCTACAACTCCAGTTGGCGAAACCCGGAAGGCTATCCAAATTTTATTAGATCGTTCATCAGAACTGCCGCGGAAGAGGGATGGCTGCGACTCGGTATTCTTTACGTCGACGATGGGCCGGCGGCGGCACAGCTTTGGATCGTTCATGGACAAGTGGCGTCGATCTATAAAATTTGTTATGCGGAAAAGTTTGGCAAGTTGTCCGTGGGGTCCGTTTTAACTGCTTATATGCTGGAACACGTACTCGACAGAGACAAAGTGTCGGAGGTCGACTATTTGACGGGAGACGATAGTTACAAGGCAAACTGGATGTCCAATCGGCGGGAGCGTTGGGGAATCATGGCTTTCAATCCGAAGACGGTTTTGGGAAAGATGGGCACTCTCAGGCACATAGGCGGAAAGATGCTGAAGACCAAATTGAGAGCTTATGCGCATGAGGTCAACACTTCATTTAGAAGGTTGCATACCGGTGATTGACTTGGTCTCGAGCTTGCGATTTCATATCGGTGAAGCGTCGAAATGCCGCCCGTCACAAACAACGTGGAATCGAGAAATGACTCGCTGCCGACCTCATCTCCGCGCATCAAAGAGCTGACAGCGAATTCTTCTGTCTTTTTCTAGTGGCGATTGCAATTACACAGGCGCATCTTGATAGGGAGCGAGATCTGCTGATTGACACTCTTCGGCGGCTTTTGACACCTCTGTCCAACGGCGCACGATTCAATTGGCTTTATAACAACAGTCCCCATGGCGCTGCCCGCGGGTGGTTGGTGATCGACCGCGGCCGGGACGCGATTGTTGGAATGGCAGCGGCATTTCCACGGCGATTCTATGTGGGCGGCAGCGAAGTCTTCACCTGGGTCTTAGGCGACTTTTGTTTAGAGCCTCAATATCGGAGCCTAGGTCCAGCTCTTCAGTTACAGCGGGCATGTTTGAGGGTGGTGGAACAAGACCCATCGGCATTTTGCTATGACTTTCCCGGCGGTAGCATGGTGGCAGTCTACAAACGGCTGGGCTTTAGTGTGATCGGAAAACTGCTGCGCGTGGCCAAGCCATTGCGCGTTGACCGCAAGGTCAAAGAAATGATCAAAAATCCTACGGCGCAGCGCGTGGTATCGTTCGCCGGCAATGCTTTTTTGAAGATCGGCTTACCCAAGGGTACGGCGGATGGGACTTTAGAGATGACCATTCAAGACGGACCCTGCGGGGAAGAATTTACGGCTCTCATGCACGAACAACGCGGGAAGTTTGAGATTTGCCTGCAGCGTTCCGCGGAATATCTGAATTGGCGATATGCGAATAATCCGCTCGCACATCACGAAATCGTTACAGCGCGTAGAAACGGACGTTTAGTCGGATATGTGGTCTGGACACAAACGAACGAGGATGCATCTATCGTAGACCTATTTGGCGAAAAGAATCCGGGGATGCTCAAGTGCCTTGTCGGAGAGGTTGCGGCTCGTACACAGAAGCGCGGTGTAATGACGTTAAGCGTCTCAATCAACGAGTCCCATCCGTGGCGGTCGTTATTTGCCGAAATGGGATTCCACCTGCGCGATTCCTGTCCGGTGGTGATAATTCCGTCGAAGGCCTTCACCAGGAAAATTGACCCGCAGCTCATTGGCTGGCATTTGATGCAAGGGGATAGGGATTCTTGAATGGACAAAGGGCAGAGAGCAAGGAGCATGGGGCAGCGAGCAGCCGGCAGGGAGCAAGCGGCGGAGAACGGATCGCACGTGGCCGATAGCAAATGGTATTTGGCATATGGCAAAGAACAAGAGCAACCCGCCAAGAGCTGCCGCTTGCAATCCATTGCTGATCGCTGACTGCTGACGACCTTTATAAACTCTAAAGGAGATTGAAAGTGAATCAGAATATTGTCGCGGAGCGCATTCGAAAGTTTCTTGTACAACAATTTCCTGCAACGAAGAACGTAGGCAACAATGAATCGTTACTGAATAACGGACTCCTTGACTCACTCGGTATTCTCGAAGTCGTCGCGTTTATAGAAAAGGAATTTGAGATCATGGTGTCCGACGAAGACCTGTTGCCCGAGAATTTTGGTTCGGTTCACAGCCTGTCAAACTTTGTCGGGCAGAAGACGAACGGCACGACCTAATGGCAAAGAGCCAGGAGCATGGCGCAAAGTGTTCTATCTGCTCTATGCTCCCTGCTCTGTACGCTTTGCAAGTCGGTACGTTGGAGCTAACTGCCAGTGCCGGGTTTTGAACGCATTGAACATTTTGAACGGCTTAACCTTTCTTAAGGACGATGGACTTTTTAATATATCACATGTTGCGCGCCAGCGCTTCCCGTTTTCCCGATAAAGAAGCACTGGTTGATAAAGACAAGCGCCTTTCCTATGGGAGCACGGCGAAACAGGTTGCCGGACTTGCTCAGGGTCTCAGACAGGCCGGTGTTCGCAGGGGAGACCGCATAGGGATTTATCTCGAAACATCGGTGCTGCAGGCCCTGTCCATCTTCGGCGTTTCCCAGGCGGGCGGGGTTTTCGTTCCTATCAACAGTCTTCTCTTTCCGGAGCAAGTGGCGCATATCGCGGGGGATTGTCAGATGACGGGTTTGATCACGACCCGGGAAAAACTGGCCTCTTTGTCGGTTGTTCTGAAGCGTGTCCCCGGTTTAAATTTTGTCGTGGTGACCGGAGCCGGTCCAGACGTTGAAATCAGCCAGGCCGTGTTTGATTTGGATGAGTGTTTCCCTTTGGCTGCGCATCCCAGTTGGCGAGACTGGGGTATCGGAAAGGATCTGGCCGCCATACTCTATACCTCAGGCTCGACCGGTAAACCCAAAGGAGTCATGCTCAGTCACGAGCAAGTGATAGCGGGAAGCTCTATTGTGTCTGACTACCTGGGGATTACTTCGAACGATCGGATTATCGGTATTCTGCCGCTGAGCTTTGATGCCGGCCTCAATCAACTCATGACCGCTATTCAACAAGGCGGTACCTACGTTCCGATGACGTTTGTTTTCGCGCCGGACATAACTAAAATACTTCAGCGCGAAAACATTACCGGGATGGCTGGTGTCCCAACCCTCTGGAGCTTGATGGCTCAGCCGAATTCGTCCCTGAGTAAAGTGGCTCTTCCTCACCTCCGATATATAACAAACACCGGCGGTCGAATGCCGCAAACTGTGTTGAACGCTTTGCGCGAGTCTCTTAGCAAAACGCAGGTGTTTTTGATGTATGGACTTACGGAAGCGTTTCGCTCGACCTATTTGCCGCCCGAAGAACTCGATCGGCGCCCGACCTCGATGGGGAAGGCCATCCCGAACACGGAAATCCTCGTGGTGAACGAGCAGGGCCAGCCCTGCAAACCCGGCGAAACAGGAGAGCTGGTTCATCGGGGTCCCACGGTCTCGATGGGCTACTGGGGCCAGCCGGAATTGACCGCCCGTGTTTTGAAGCCTCCCCCTTTTTTGCCGAGGGAGTTGGGCGACAGCGAAAGAGTTTGTTATTCCGGCGATCTCGTCACCATGGACGAAGAGGGATTTCTATACTTTGTCGGGAGGCGCGACAATATGCTCAAATCCTCGGGGTTTCGCATCAGTCCTAACGAGGTGGAAGAAGTGCTTTTTCAAAGCGGCATTTTGCGGGAAGCCGCTGTCATTGGCATTCCCGACGCGGCATTGGGTCATGTGATTAAAGCTTACGTCGCGCCTCGGGATGGGGAGTCAATTAATCCGGGGTCATTGCTCGCTTTCTGCGCCGGAAAAATACCCCGCTACATGGTACCCAAAACGGTGGAAGTCTTGGAAAGTCTACCTAAGACCACAAGCGGCAAAGTCGATTATCCTGCACTGCGACGGCGCGAGCGGCTATAATTCCATATTAACTACCGAGGCACAAAAGAAAACTTCGCAATGCGAATTTCGAAATTCGAAATGTCCCATACCTCCTTGGTTCATCAGGAACTTCGACTATGGATCATGCGGCCGCGCTCATAGCCAAGTATTTTAACTTGTCCAGTGGCGAGCTTGTCATCGGCGGTGTGCCGGTGAGCGACATAGTCGCTCGATACGGGACGCCGCTGTTCGTTTACGACCGATCCGTCATAGACCGAAAATTAGATCTGCTCCGGGAAACGTTACCCGCCAGAGTCGAGATTTGTTATTCAGTCAAGGCGAATCCCAACCCGGCTATTCTGCGCCATTTTCTCGCTAAGGGCTGTGGTCTTGAAATTGCCTCGGGTGGGGAGCTTCACATTGCCTTGAGTGCCGGTTGCGCTCCGGAACGAATTCTGTTTGCGGGTCCAGGAAAAACCGAAGCCGAATTGGAATTGGCATTGAGTCATGACATCGGCGAGATTCATGTCGAATCGGTTTTGGAGGCCGAGCGGATAGGCAATATCTGCCGCCGTCTTGGTAAGAAAGCCCGAGTTGCCTTGCGGGTTAATCCGAACGGAGAAGCTCAGGGAGGTGCAATGCGAATGGGGGGGAAGCCTGCGCCTTTTGGGATTGATGAGGAAACTCTTGATGAAGTGTTGGACCGGATTCTTGGCGAGCCATCGATCAATTTGCAGGGAATTCACCTTTTTGCGGGTACACAAATTCTCGATTACAACATACTCTTAGGCCAATATCGAAAAGGGTTAGAGATCGGCAGAATCGTTGTCGACCGAATTAAACGGCCACTTCACACGATTGATTTCGGCGGTGGGCTGGGAATTCCTTACTTCGCTCGCGACGAAGAGCTGGACGTGGAAAAGCTGAGGATCGGCCTTGCTCAATTGTTCAATGAAATTGAAAACGACTCGGATTTCACGGGAACGAACTTCGTGGTAGAACCGGGTCGCTATCTGGTAGGCGAAGCCGGTATCTACATCGCTCGCGTGAATGACATCAAGGTATCGCGTGGAAAAAAATTTCTTATCCTAGATGGTGGTATGAATCACCATCTCGCCGCATCGGGAAACCTCGGTCAAGTCTTTAAACGTAATTTCCCAATCACTTTGCTCAACAAGCTGCAAGCCGACTGCCACACGCCGGTCGATATTGTTGGTCCATTATGCACGCCCCTCGATACCCTGGCCAGAGACGTGAAACTTCCAATAGCTGATGTCGGTGATTTGGTGGGGGTCTTTAAGTCCGGCGCGTATGCTCTAACGGCGAGTCCCCTGGGGTTTTTAAGCCACCCTGGTCCAGCGGAGGTGCTGGTTGAAAATGGGCAAACCCGTTTGATTCGACGTCGAGGAAGCTACTGCGATCTTTTAGCGTACCCTCCCAGCTATCATCCAGGAACGTAAAGAGATGGCTGAAACATTCATAGTTCCAAAAGAGCCCAAGCTTGATTGGAAGATGCTTTTACCGAACTTTCGGCACAAAGAATTTTTCTTTCGGTACAATGGACGGCCTTTTCATTATCTTTTTTGGGCGCGGAACGGAATCTACCACGGCCTCGCCGCGTTAGGGCTGAAGGCCGGAGATAATGTTCTCGTCCCGGCATACCACTGCACTTCGCTCGTAGAACCCATCTTAAAGTATGGAAGCCAGGCGAAGTTTTACGACATTAACGTGGATCTCACTCCCAACTTCGACGACATAAACAAGAAGATTGACAGTAAGACACGCGCTATTGTGGCAATTCATTACTTTGGTTTCCCTCAACCGATTCGGAAATTCACCGAATTATGCCGGGCGCGGAGGCTCTATCTGATTGAGGACTGCGCGCACGTACTCGCGGGCAAGAGCGAAGAGGAAATAGTTTTGGGTGACTCGGGTGACATAAGCATCTTTAGCTGGCGCAAATTTCTTCCGCTCTACGATGGTGGGCAATTGCTGATTAACAATCCCAAGCTGATAGTGAACGTGCCTTGGGACGAGGGTGGTTTTCTCGTGTCTCTAAAGATCGCGAAAAATACAATAGAGCGATTGAGCGGGGATTATGCCGCCGGACGGGGCGGCTGGTTATCTTGGCCATGGGGGTTGTTTTCAATGCTGGCGGGCCCCTGGACTAACTTGCATAGCAGCGGAAGACGAGTGGTTGACATGAATAGCTATGAGGTGGAGTTCAACCTTAATTGCGTTAACCTTAGGATGTCGAGCATCTCTAAACGTATTCTAAACCGAGCGAATATTGCTAGAATTATCCAAAGTAGACGTGGCAATTACGAACGTCTCCGTGACGCAGTGCAACGCATGGCGGGAGTTACCCCGCTTTATCCCGCACTGCCGGAGAATATTTGCCCGTGGGTATTTCCTTTAGTGATACATGGGGTTGAAGACGCACAGCTTAGGCTTAGAGCGCGGGGTATTCCTGCTAATAGCTGGAGTGGCGTGATCCACCCAAGCTTGATTTTGGAACAGTTTCCATCGGCGCGGTTCTTGTATGAGAATCTAGTGTTTTTGCCTATCCATCAAGGCATGGAAGAACGACATTTGCGTTCGATGACCCAGATTTTAGATCAGGTCCTGCAAGAGAAACTCTCAATCGATGAAAAAGGTTTTGATGGTAGCTTTTCACTATCCGCCGTATGAAGGCGGTAGTGGAGTTCACCGGACTCTCAAATTCTCGCGTTATCTTCCGGATCATGGCTGGCAACCTATTGTGCTAAGCGCCCATCCGCGAGCGTATACACAGCTAGGGGAGGAGCAAATTCAGGAGATTCCTTCCGATGTGATCGTCAAGCGGGTATTCGCTCTGGATGCAGCCCGTCATTTGTCGATTCGTGGACGTTATCCAAAATTTCTAGCATTGCCTGATCGCTGGGCTAATTGGTGGTTTGCCGGTGTATTGGCGGGTCTCCGGCTTATCCGCAAACATCGGCCGTTGTGTATTTGGTCCACATATCCGATCGCTACGGCCCATCTGATCGGCTTAACTCTCCATAAGCTTACGGGTCTACCCTGGGTTGCTGATTTTAGAGACTCCATGACGGAGGACGGTTATCCGCGCGATCCCTGGTCGCGCCGCAGCTATCTGTGGATAGAGAGGCGAGCTGTCAAATACGCATCCTGTTTGGTTTTCACTGCGCCGTCTACGTACAAAATGTATCTCCAACGGTATCCAAATCTTCCAGTTGATCGTTGTATGCTTCTGCCCAATGGATACGATGAAAACGATTTCAAGGGTCTCACTGTTTTACCGCGGCGAGGGAACCTCAATGGCCGGCCGATAAGGCTTCTCCATGCTGGTTTGATCTACACGGACGATAGAGACCCGACAGCTTTTTTTAATGCCGTATCGCGCCTGAAGAACGAGGGGCTCATCAATGCGGCGTTCCTCAAGATGGACCTTCGGGCCAGCGGCTCGGAGGCTTACTATACGGAATTAATCACCCAGCGTGGAATTGCTGACATTGTGCATCTTCTCCCCGCGTTATCCCATCGAAAGGCCCTTCAAGACTGCGCCGAATCCGATGCGTTATTACTGTTTCAAGCGGCATCCTGCGATCACCAGGTGCCGGCTAAGGTTTACGAGTACTTGCGCTTAGGAAAACCAATATTGGCCCTCACCTCATATACGGGCGATACGGCCGCGCTACTAGAACAGACCGGCGGCGCCACTGTCGTAGACTTAGCCGATGAAAAGTCCATTTTTCCTGTTCTTCTGCAATTTCTCGGCCGGGTCCGCGATGGCACTCATCCCTTCCCCGATGCGGAAAAGGTGCGACGTTACAAACGCGCTCGGCAAGCACTCGATCTCGCGCGCCGCCTGAATGAACTTACGAGTAACGGAGGAACCAGACGATGAGAGATATTCTGTTGATCGCCGTCGTATCGGGTTTTTCATTGGTCGCCCTGTTTCGACCTTTCGTTGGAATTGTGTTCTTTGTCTGGCTTGGCTTCTTTAACCCTCAAAGCTACACTTGGTCCGTAGCCCAAACACTTCCGCTTTCCTATATCACGGCTGTTAGTACTGTCATCGGTTTCTTTATTTCCGGCGAGGCGAAACAATTTCTTCTCCGGCGGGAATCGATTCTTTTATTAATGTTGTGGGCAGTATTCGGGTTGTCTAGTCTGACTGCCTTTTATCCTGATCTGGCCGCCGATCGTTTGATCTCCATTTCCAAAATTCTGCTGATGGTCTTTCTGACGATCCTTCTAACGACCAATAAAAGCAGATTGGATGCATTATTACGCGCCATAGCTCTTTCCTTAGGATTTTATGGCCTTAAGGGAGGTGTGTTCGCAATCGCCACTGGCGGCCAGGCTTTGGTATTTGGGCCGGAAAACAGTTTTTTGGAGGCGAACAACGCTATTGGACTCGCCCTAGCGATGAACATTCCTCTTCTCTATTATTTACTTAGAATTGAAACAAGGACATGGCTGCGATGGGTTATCAAGGCAATGATGTGGGCTTCCTTCCCGGCCGTTATCTGCACATATTCGCGGGGTGCATGGCTTGGGCTGGCGATCGTAAGCGTTCTACTGCTTTTGAAAAGCAGGCACAAATTTGTGGTGGTCGCCTTGGCCGGCGTGTTTCTCGCCCTCAGCTACGGCACCTTGCCGCAAATGCTGCCGGATCGTCTTTTTTCGCGATATGACCAACTGGTGAATTACGAAAAGGACGATTCGGCGGAGAGTCGCCTTTGGAATTGGGAGTTTTGCAAGCGAGTCGGTCTAGCACGGCCTTTGACCGGCGGTGGATTTAACTTTTATTCCATGGAGACCCACGCGAGATATTATCCGGAGTTTTTGGAACGCTGGCCTGAGAAGGAATGGACTTGTCACAGTGCCTGGCTCACCGTTTTTGGAGAGCATGGCTTCCCAGGATTCATCCTCTGGATCTCTCTTCTCGTTTGTTGCCTGTTGACCTTAAGACAAATTCGCGCTTACGGAAAAACTCGCCCTGAGATCTCTTGGATTCCCGTCTTCGCCGACGCGATCCAGATCTCGTTCGTTGCTTATATGGTGGTCGGAACATTTTTAGATGCCGCCTACTTTGACATGTTCTATTATCTCGTGGCGATGGTAATTGTTGGTAAGGAGATAGCATTGGCTGTGCTCCAACCCGCGCCAGCGAGTTCTCTAATCCCAGCCTCGGCAATAACGGCTCCTGTGCTAGGCGGGGCCCGGCTTACCTGAGAAAAATAGCTGACAAATTGCGTGCTATTCAATATTCTAAAATAGCTTCACCCGTAACCCGAATTGACCTAAAGGCTGCTGCACATTCTTTCCGACGCTGCTCGTGGGGGTAGACCCGGGTCCGACGGTAGATGAAAATGCCCCTATCCACTGCGGGAGCGAAACTACCATTGAAAACTTTCATAGCGACCAGACTTTAGATCTCATTACATTGCGGATGGTTGCGAAAGACGTAGCTGATCCTGGCTCGCGATACCACTTGCTCCGAAACAAATCCTTATTTCGCCCGGGAATACAGATCCGTTCGAATACACTAAGTCTCTATGTGTGGAATCTACGGTATAGCTGGCCTGGACTGGAACCCATCGCTGGATCGGGAGGTTTTGGCACGCATGGGACGCGTGATTGTGCATCGCGGCCCGGATGATGACGGGCATTTTTATAACGGCGGTGTTGGCCTCGGCATGCGCCGCCTGAGCATCATTGACTTGAAGGGAGGCCATCAGCCGATTGCCAACGAGGACGAAACGATTTGGGTCGTTTGCAACGGAGAGATTTATAATTTCAAAGAGTTGCGCGACGATCTGGAAAAGAAGGGACATCATTTTCGCACGCACTCCGATACCGAGGTGATCGTCCATCTTTACGAAGATCTTGGCGTCGATTTATTCAAGCGACTCCGCGGCATGTTCGCCATCGCGGTTTGGGACGCTCAGCGAAAACGACTGGTTCTAGCCCGGGATCGTCTCGGCAAGAAGCCTCTCTACGTCGCACGGCTCCCTGGCCGGTTGCTTTTTGCGTCAGAGATCAAATCGATTCTCGCGGATCACACCGTTTCAAGAGAGCTTAATTATTCGGCTCTCAACGAATATCTTGCTCTCGGCTACGTGCCGGCTCCTATGACGCTTTTCAAGGGCATCGAAAAGCTCCTGCCTGGCCATTATCTTATCTGTGAACGAGATCAGATTTCGCAGCATTGCTATTGGGATCTCGATCCCGAGACGGTGGATCATCTTCCGGAGGAAGAGTGGGTGGAACGTGTGCGCGAGAAGCTCATTGAATCGATACGCATCCGTCTGATCAGCGACGTGCCGCTCGGTGCTTTTTTGAGTGGCGGTATTGATTCCAGCGCAATTGTCGCCGCGATGGCCCGTATGACAGATCAGCCTGTAAAGACTTACTCCATCGGCTTCGAGGGTGAAGACAGTTTTTACAATGAATTACCCTATGCCAGCATTGTCGCGCGCGCATTTGGCACTGATCATCATGAGATTGTTGTCAGACCCGATGCGGCCGAGTTGTTGCCAAAATTGATCTGGCACATGGATGAGCCCATCGCCGACTCGGCATTCATAACGACCTATTTAGTTTCGCGTCTTGCCGCGCAAAGTGTCAAGGTCATACTATCGGGAGTGGGCGGGGACGAGTTGTTCGGCGGATACCGCCGCTACCTGGGAGACGCTTTCGGCCGCTACTACCGGCTCTTGCCGCGCAGGCTTCGGCAAAACTGGCTACCCTCGATATTGGCCAAATTGCCGAGGGACCGCCATTCGAGTTGGAAGAATCTTTTTCGTTATGCAGAGGCATTTGCTAAGTCCGCCAATTTATCGCCGAGCGAACGGTACCTGAGTTACGTCACGCTATTTACAGCCGATGCGGCTGCGGAACTGTGGAATCACGGATTGAACGGCGTAAGACCGACTTCGGCGGCAATGCAATCTTACTTCATGCGGTGTACCGGCGCCGAAAATCTTAACCAGTGTATATACGTGGATCTAAAGACGTCACTTGCCGACGATCTTCTTGCCCTTACGGATAAAATGACCATGGCTACGTCGCTCGAGTGCCGAGCGCCGTTCATGGATCATGAACTTGTGGAACTCGCGGCGCGGATACCGGCTGATTTGAAGGTTCGCGGGTTCACGATGAAGTATGTTTTGAAAAAGGCCGTTCAGCCATGGTTGCCGGCAGAAATCCTCAACCGCAAAAAGCGTGGGTTCGGCGCCCCCATGGGGGCGTGGCTACGTCGCGACCTCAAGCTGCTCGTTCAGGAGACGTTGTCCGAACGACAAGTGAAGAAGAGGGGATTGTTTCAATGGCCGGTCGTTAAGCAACTGATTCAGAGACACGACTCAAAAGAGGGCGATTACACGGATCACCTGCTGGCTTTGATCAATCTAGAGCTGTGGTTTCGGCAGTTCATGGATCAATCTGTTGATCTCGAAGATCGTGTAACTGTCGCGCATCTATGAAAATCTTCTTTGCTTGCCACCGCTTCCCGTTCCCGCCGAATCGGGGCGGAAAGATTCGTCCTTTCAATATGATTCGCCATTTGAGCCAAAGGCACGAAATGTTTGTCGCGAGCTTAGCTCATACGCAGCAGGAGCTCGATGAAGGGGCAGGGCTCAAGGAATATTGCGCCGAAATTTATTCTGAAGTGCTGCCGGAAAAACTACGCTGGCTGCAAGCCGTCCGAGCACTACCCAGTGCCACGCCATCCTCTGTTGCGTACTTTAGTTCGTCCCGGCTGCGGCAAAAAATAAAAGATGGCGTGCGCAAGCATTCCTTCGATGTGGTTATGGTTCATTGCGCCTTTGCGGCACAGTACGCTCTCGAGGTTCGGGCAAAGCGTCGCTTAATCGATTTCGGCGACCTGGACTCAGGCAAGTGGCTGGATTATTCCAAATGGCGCTCTTTCCCGCAGTCCTGGGCCTATTACTTGGAAGGGCACAAGCTGCGACGGTATGAAAAACAAATAGCTGCTGCTTTCGACTACTGTACTTTGACTACTCAAGGCGAGCTCGAAGAATTCAAAAAACTGGAGGTCGATCGGCCGTATAACATTATTGCCAACGGAGTTGATGGGAGTTATTTCCAACCGAACGGTGGCCCCGCTCAAGCAAAACCCGTGGTCGTTTTTCTGGGGCGCATGGACTACTACCCGAATATTGACGGCGTGTTGTACTTCACCGAAAGCGTTTTCCCGACCATTCGGGCTGCTGTCCCAAATGTCGAGTTTCGCATTATCGGATCGAATCCATCCCCGGCCGTGCAGCGGTTGCGAGAGATCTCTGGGGTCGTAGTGACTGGTCACGTTCCGGATGTGAGGCCTTTTTTAAAGGACGCTGTGGTTTCCGTCGCCCCGTTGAGAATGGCCCGTGGGACCCAAAATAAAATTTTGGAATCTATGGCTATGGGGCTACCCGTAGTGGCGACACCGGAGGCGGCCAAAGGAATACAGGCGATTCCCGGAGAACATGTACTCGTGGCAGCGGGCCCCGCTCGCTTTGCCGCCCAAATAGTGGAAATTCTTGCAAACCCGCAGTTGCGCCTCGGTCTTTCCAACGCCGGACGCGAGCAAGTGAATAGCGCCCACGTGTGGTCAAGGTCTATGGAAGTTTTGGACCATATCCTCATGGAATCGACGAGTGGAGTCAGTTAGGCCGGGCTCAGAATATCGATCCATTTAGTGGAAGTTGACTGGACCCAGATTGGTCCACTGACTCCATCTTACTTGGCTTAGCAGACAACTACAATTTTGTCCGAGTTTTCTTCGAGGCTGCCTTCTTTCTCCACTTGACGCTCCTGGGAGTGTCAAGTCGGTAGAAAAAGGACGTACTTGCTCGCTTCGACTACTATTCCGATTAGGAGGATTACCTAAGTACCAAGCCTGATGGTGGAGCTGGAGGAATACCGCCGCTAGTAACTCCACTCGTTGTCGGATCAGCAATATCCTGGGTCGAGATTATTAATTCGTCGTACCAGGTGTGAGCGTCCGGATGAACTTGGGTTGCGTCCTTGTTCGTTATGTACGGAAGAAGCCACACTTTACCGTACTTATTTGTTGATGCGCCTAGGTTACCAGTCCAGGCAATAGCCGGTTGCAAAGGCTGGCCTTCTCGGCCGATCCACAAATCAACATGGCTATTAGCCCAATCCTTACCGCTCAAGTTCCCCAATTTCATGTGGACCTTGAACGTCATCCACTCATTTGGAGAGTACCCTATACAATTTCCTGTAGGTGGAAACGATGTCACGGGGTTGGTTTTATTCTGAGAGTACAAGCAATACGGATCAGGCCGCGCGTTTTGAAACTTAAAATCGCTACCGCCGAACGTCTCGGCGAACTGCTGATATTGCTGTGGGCCGCTGCCCCAATCTATGTAGCCGTACATTTGGGCGTAGCCGCGCTGTTGCAGGTTTTGCATCACTGTTTCTATGTCAACATTCGAGCCTCGGCAATTCATGCTAACGCTTGGAGTACATCCCGGTAGATCGCCAGCGGAGATGTCAAGCTGCTTCGGTCCCTCGCGATCGCCGCCAGTGTAACGGTTAGTCGTGAAGTTGGAGTCAAATCTCTGCCGCCATTGAATCCAGAACTCGCCACCTGCGCCGAACTGAGTTGCTAGATCGGTGGAGAAATTCGTAAACCACTGGCCGGCTCCGCCGGCACCGGACTGGGAGGGAATGGTAAACCTAAGAGAGCCGCCGCCGCTTGCAGAACTGGTCGTGTCTATTGCCGGACATCGTGTCGTTCCACATAAACCATTGTTATTGGGTAGATATACTCCGTTTAATGATCCGGAATTGTTAAAGCTGCCGAAATTACTTCCGTAGGTGCCGCCGAGATCCGCGATGGTATCGAAGCCGAAGCAACGGAGGACTCCGGCAGCAGAGCAACGAGTAGTAAAATCTGACGGTGAGGATGGCGTCGTCGGTGTGGTTACCGTCAAAATAAATGTGCTCGTCCTTGTCAGGCCGCCACCTGTTGCCGCGACAGTGACGGTTGCAGTTCCCATGGGAGTAGCCCCAGTCGTGCTGATGTTGAGTGTCGGGTTGCAATTCGGGGTGCAACTGGCGGGGGTAAACGAAGCCGTCGCCCCCGCGGGCAATCCCGAAGCCGAAAAACTTACGACTTGAGTCGCGCCTGAGGCCAGAGTGGTCGCAATAGAATTGAAAGCCGACTGACCCTGGAAGACCGATTTGTTGCCGCCGTTTGACACGAAGAAGTCGAAGGAGGCGGGCGTCGATGATCCAACCGGAATCAACTCTATTTTATCGGCGATGATTACCGAGTTGTTAGTATAGTTGACATTGACGTTTATAAGGGAGTACGAGCCGGCGTTTGCGGCGGTAAAAGCGAATTCACTTGTTGCAATTCCAAATGATGGGACTGTTACCAAGGTCATGGGATTCCACGTTCCGGTACCAGCAATGATTCGATCTGGCGATGTAAAAGTAATATTTGGTGTGAAACTAACCGTGTTCGCTGAATTATTGTACCAAGTAACTCGGACCTTATCGCCGGAATTAAAATTGGCCGGGGTACCCATCACACCTTGATAGTTATAGGTATAATTGCTGCCGACCACGATCGTTGTGCCGCCCGGTCCAATATTTTGATAATCAGTATATTTGTCTTTAACTACGGTAGACCAACCGGCAAGGCCAAAGATATTCGATGAGTCTGAAGAACCAAAATCGACGAGGGTGATAACGCTGCCTGACGATGGTGGTGTGGGTGGAGTAGCGGTAGTGGGCGTGGTCAGGGTCGTCGCGCTTGCACTGGCAGATTGGGACGAGATATTGCCCGCAGCGTCGTAAGCCGCTATGGTGTATGAATAACTAGTAGACGGTGAAAGACCCGTGTCTTGGTAGGTGGTGCCGGTTACGCTCGCTATCTGGGTTCCTTGCCTAAATATGCGGTAGCCTGTAACTCCCACGTTGTCGGTAGCGGCTTTCCAACCCAGATTGATCTGGCTGCTGCTTGCCACATTTGCCGTCAAGCCGCTTGGTGCCGTTGGGCTTTGGGTATCAGTCGGTGGTGGGCTGGAAGGGATCGAAGCGCCGTGTTTGTAAAGATAGGTCTTGCAGGTCCCGGCATCGTTGCATTTGACGTACATGATGACGCCGTAGTCAGAAATAGGTGCCGAGATCAGGGATTCACCGGTACCCCCCGCTGCCGTGAATAGCGAAGGAGTAGCCACACTGGTCTTGGCAGTCCAGCTGCCTGAGCCAGAGGGATTTAATTCCCACAGCTTGCCCGAGCCGTCTATAACAATAATATTCCCAGTCACAGGATCCGCTGCAATTGAACAGCAAACCGATCCACTGCCGGCATTAACATTGCCGAATGGTGCTGATGGGAGAGTGGCAATTGTGCCAGAGGAGTTCATCTTGTAGATGTTACTGCCACCTCCAAACACGAGGAAGCCAAGTTTGCTGTACTCTGCGAAGTTCGTGTAGCTGGACATCGGGTACTGAGTAAGTCCGCTTCCATCGTTTCCGTTAGTACGCGCCAGATGTGTCCAACTATTGTTGGAAGGGTTGAAAGACCATATTCCCCAATCGCCGTCGATGAAAATCAAACGGGCCATGTCAGGGAAAAATTCAAGAGCACCACAGCACTGAACGCTCCCCGGATTTGGCGATGCTATATTGGACCACGAGGACCCACCACTTGTTAGCTTATAAAACGAAGTCGAATTGAAAAACCGCCAATACATTGTCCCTGTAGCAGGATCTATTGTATTGTGATCGTACGAGTGTTGCGGCTGCACAAATGAGTTGGGTTGTGGGCCGATCGACCAGGCGTTAGAAGCGTCGTTGTATATGACCATGTTAATGACGCCGCAGGAACCGTGAGGAGAACCCACGAACTGGAACTGTTTTGCGATAGAATTCCAAACGGCTTTATTGGCGTACTGGGTAATATAATCGCCCACCACACAGCCACTGCCGTTGGGAATGAGGATGTTGCCGCTGTTAAATCCGGTCATTGGTGTTAGTTCGGCAAATTGGCCAGGTAACAGGGCGGTAACAAGTTGAGACAGCGTCGAAGCGGAAACCACACTAGGCCATAATGAAATTAATAAAATTATCGCTAACCAAAGAGCCTTGTGCGCTAACTGGACAAAGGATTTACCAGGCGGCAACAACGAACTTTTGCGGTTTACGTTCTTAGAAGAATTCATATTTCTCCACAACCTTCTCTAGACTATAACCTCAATTATTTTTGGCTCAGGCTTTCGCGTGGATTCGGTCTTCAAAGCCGTTAGCGCAAGCAGAGCTGTTTTTCACTTTCGACAATGTTACTACCATTTTTCGAGGACCGGTAGATCGCCCGGCTGGCCAAATGGCCCGACGCGAGCATTTATTTTGCAGCCATCCGACTTACCAATTCCATTCATCTCGAGATACCACATTCCCCGGCTGGGCCGGAAAACACCAATGCTAATTCTTCCCGTACCGTCCCAGTCGCACAACACCGGGAGATCGCCATTAGTACCAAAGCATCCCAAGCACTTGTCAACACGGCATCCGTCCCACTGACCGTTGCCTTTGATATCTAACAACGACAATTGCTTTGCAGACGGAACTGTTTCAGGTCCAAACAATAGGTGCTTCACTTTTGCCGCCGTTGTTGTACGCAAGGGTTATGCCACTAAGGGAAACGGAGAAATGTCGTGCTTTGCGTCCCATTTATGATGATTTAAAATTGAATGTGTACATCTAGACGTACAATTTTGTCATGCAGAGTTTGTAGTCTTCATCATACATTAAATTTGAACGATTGGCATGAAGTCTGCCTATTGTGCGGCAAGCTGGCGTAATATTCCTAAGGCTGCTGGAATACCGGGATATTCTACGAATAGCCAAATAAAAGTTGTTTTTGTCCGGCAAATTTGCCTTATTAATTTGGGGGCCATTTCCATGCAAATTGAGCCAGCCTGGAAGCAGAATAATGATTAACAGAACCTGGAGCGTCACCAATGAAGATTAGTGTCTTTGGTATGGGTTATGTGGGTTGTGTAACCGCGGCGGCGTTAAGCCGCCTCGGCCACGACATGGTCGCGTGGATATCGACCTGCGGGAAAGTCCGGTGGTGAGTCTGTGCGAAGCTCTAATCGGGAAAGGAATCGACTTAAGCATCTATGATCCCAATCTCGTTCTTAGCAGCCTAGTGGGGGCGAACAAGGTCTATATCGAGGAACGGATCCCTCACATCGGCCGGTTGCTCTGCGGCTCGTTTGATGAATTAGCCGCCAGAAATGAAGTGCTCGTTTTGGGAAACCGTTACGAGGATCTGAAGGAGAAGCTGATT
>Ga0326597_10001301_pt1 | contig 40779 bp, 38 predicted proteins | sample RVTome_12_FD_203789 | JGI IMG/M metagenome (GOLD analysis project Ga0326597, IMG submission 203789) | Soil microbial communities from uranium-contaminated site in the Upper Colorado River Basin, Wyoming, United States - RVT100D185 | ecosystem: Environmental > Terrestrial > Soil > Contaminated >... | reverse complement strand
GGCAGGCGGGTATCCCGAAGGTGCATGCCCACCGCTTTCGCCACACGTTCGCGACATGGGCGATTCAAAATGAGGCACGCGAACTGGACGTTCAGTATCTTCTCGGCCACTCGAGCGCGGACATGGTAAGGCGGTATACCTCCTCGTATCGCTCGGAGCAGGCTGCTGCGCGGCATGCTGCATTTTCTCCAGCGGATCGGATGTTGGCGATCTGATACCGCGCGAGATACCCGCGAAAACGGTCTCACGTTGGCATCAGAATCGAACCTACGGTGATACCATCACGCGGTTCGGAGTTAATTCCCAAGCAGAGGGTCGTGGGTTCGAGTCCCATCTCCCGCTCCAGTTCACCCCCGCGGGCGCCCTTACTCCGGAAGCTCCGCGTACCACGCCTCGGCGAGCGCCCGGACGGGCTCCTCGCACGTGTCGATCGTCTCCCCGAACGGTGCGAAGCAGACGACGTCACCGACGATCGTCCCCTTCGCGAACTGGAGCTCGTAGAACGTCCCGTCGTACGACGTGTAGGCGGATACCCTGCCGGTCTCGCCAGGATCGAGAGCCGCGTCACCTGTGATGCCGTCGACGAATCCTCCGGCCCACGTAGCGGCCGCGTCCTCATCCCCCAGCCGGAACAGAGTCGCCTCGATCGCCAGGTTCGGCTCATCGTCCAGGCCATACCGGCGCAGCGCCAGCGTCTTAGCCCCAAGCTCATCCAGCAGGTCGCGGACGGCGAGGGGGTCCCCGCTGTCGTCGGCGAGCGCCCAGGACTCGATCGGTATCGTCGCCGTCCCCAACACCGTACCGGTGCCCGCACCCTCGGCGGCGTCGTCCGAAGGCAACAGGTCCTTCGCCCAGCCCGGGAGCGTAGCCGGTTCGAGTGTGCCGTCGATGAAGGCCTCGATGTCGCCCTCGATGCTCTCGAATAACGCGGCCATGTCGCGAGGGGCCCCGAACTCCTCCTCTGACAGGAACGTCACGCGTCCCACGACGGGGCCCAGGCGGAAGCGCAGCGTCGTCTCCAGGGGCGGGAGCCCCGTCTCTTCTGGGTCCGATTCGCGCGTGAAGTACCGCGAGTCGTCGCCGACCGCCGGCCCCCGAACCGTGTCGCTCCCTCCGTCGTTGTCGCTGCTGATGTCTTCCAGCCCGTTTTCCGCGGCATCCTCATCCTCAAAGAGGATCAGCGTCGCCTGGACCATCTCCGTCGTGTCCCCGCCAACACTCTGGAACGTCTGCGCGACCCAGAACTGCTCACCCTCGGTTCCGGATGGAGTGGGGTCGAAACCCAGGTTGAACTCGGGGAACGCCGGCCACCACGAACCGCCCCCCAGGACGTCGTCGAGGTCGTCCACGCCCAGCATGGCCGCGTAGAGCCCTTCGATCGTCGGCTCGTTCTGCGACGCGGGCGGGTCGTCCGTTTCGTCCTTCTCGTCTGTGTCCTTGGTCGCCTTCGTCTTGTCGGACTTGCTCGATTCCGCCGTGTCCGTCGCTTCGGCCTTGTCGCTGCGGTCCGGCGAGTCGTTGCTATCGCCGCCACCCCCGCACGCTGCTCCAAGAAGAAGGAAGATCCCGACGATCGCGATGAGCGCGCTTCTGTACATGGCTGCCTCCTGTCCCGCGCTTCGCTGCCGATCGCGCGCGACTCTCCCGGGATATCGACGGCACGCGCGCCTGCGTGCATATCTCCGGAACCGCGTCTCGGACTTGTGCCCGGTCCGTTACCGACGGGTGACACTGTCGGGGTGAGGTCATGGAGAGGAGCCGGGTGCCGCCACCCGGCTCCGCCCCGTGGCGGTCCGGAATCCAACCTCGGGGACTCCGCGTGCCCTGTACCCGCGCGTTGGGACAGAAGGCAGGGCAGCCTGATGGGCCGAGAGCTACCGCTCGCCCTTCTCCGCTCGACATGCGCTCCGCGCTGCGCTACAGTAGTTGTACGAGCAATTATCGGGAGGCCCCATGCCAGCCGTCACCGCCGATACGCTAGCCCTCCCCCGCATCAATGCCCTCCCCTGGAACGAGACCGCCTGGCGTGCCGTGGCCTCCGTCATCACCGCCAACAGGCAGCTCGAGGGCGAAGGCTTCGTCGTCCGCCGCCCCTTCCCCTCCTACGACCTCTCCCTCGCCGACCCCTTCCTCCTCCTTGACCACTTGGGCGCCGTCGAGTACGCGCCCGGCGAGGCGAAAGGCACCCCGTGGCACCCGCACCGTGGCTTCGAGACCGTCACCTACATCATGGATGGCGCCTTCGAGCACCAGGACACCACCGGCGGCGGCGGCCTCATCGCCGACGGCGCGACGCAGTGGATGACGGCCGGCGCCGGCATCCAGCACATCGAGCGCCCGCCCGACACGCTCGTCACGAACGGCGGCCTCTTTCACGGCGTCCAGCTCTGGGTCAACCTGCCCGCCGCGCAGAAGTGGGTCCCGCCACGCTACCAGGACATCGAGGCCCGCGACGTTGCGCTGCTTTCCGGCCACGACGGCGCCTCGCTCGTCCGCGTCATCGCCGGTGAGATCGATGGCCACAGCGGCCCCGGCGTTACGTACACACCGATCGCCTACGCGCACGCCACCGTCGCGCCCGGCTCGCGCCTCGACCTGCCGTGGCCGCGCGACTTCAACGCGCTCGTCTACGTCCTCGCTGGCCGTGGCTACGCCGGACGCGAAGAGCGTCCGCTCGATGAGGGCCAGCTCGCCGCCTTCGGCCCCGGCGACGCGATCACGATCCGTGCCGCCGAGCAGCAGCCGGTCGCCTCGAAGAACGGTTGGGAGGTCCTCGTCCTCGGCGGTCTCCCCATCCGCGAGCAGGTCTCGCGGTACGGCCCCTTCGTCATGAACACACGCGAGGAGATCATGCAAGCGATCAAGGACTTCAACGAAGGCCGCATGGGCGCCATCCCCGCCACCCGCGTCCCCCACCGCACCTCCCGCGACGAATCGTTGTAGGCGACGGAGACCGGAGGGCGCAGCAGGCTGCGCCCCTACGCTCAAGCCCCGCACAGCGCTGGCTTGCGCCGACGGACGATCATCGCTTCATGCGCCTCCTTCGTCCCAGAACCTCCGCCTCGATACCATGACGTCCTTGGACGAAAGGCGCACGCGCATGCCCGTCACTCGCCTCCTCATCGCCAATCGCGGCGAGATCGCCGTCCGCATCGCCCGCGCCGCCGCCGATCTCGCCATCCCCACCGTCGCCGTCTATTCCGAGGACGACGCCCGCTCCCTCCACATTCGTCGAGCCGGCGATGCTCGCCCCCTCCCCGCAAGCGGTCCTGCCGCCTACCTCGACATGGATCAGATCATCGCCGCCGCTAGGGGCGCCGCCTGCGACGCCGTTCACCCCGGTTACGGCTTCCTCAGCGAGAACCCCGTCTTCGCCCAACGCTGCGCCGACGAGGGCATCGCCTTCGTTGGCCCTCGGCCCGAGGTTCTCGGCCTGTTCGGCGACAAGGCGCGCGCCCGCATGCTGGCCGAACGCCTCGGCGTCCCCGTCCTCGTCGGCTCGGAGACTCCTGCCTCGCTCGATCATGCGAAGGCCTTCCTCGCCTCGCTCGGTGAAGACGGCGCGATGATGATCAAGGCCGTCGCGGGAGGCGGTGGGCGCGGTATGCGCGTCGTCCGCCACGGCGACGACGCGCACGATGCGGTCGCTGAGGCCTACGCTCGCTGCCAGTCCGAGGCGCAGTCCGCCTTTGGCGATCCCGCCGTCTACGTCGAGCAACTCCTTCCCCGCGCCCGGCACATCGAGGTGCAGCTCCTCGGCGACGGCACCGGCGCCGTCACCTACCTGTGGGAGCGCGACTGCACGCTCCAGCGCCGGCACCAGAAGCTCGTCGAGATCGCCCCCGCGCCCGGCCTCCCATCCGCCGTCCGAGGCCGCAGCATCGCCGCCGCCGTCCGTCTCGCAGCGGAGTCCCGGCTCGACAGCCTCTGCACCTTCGAGTTCCTCGTCGATACGTCGGCCGACAGGGGCGACGATGTGCCCTGGTACTTCATCGAGGCCAACCCTCGCCTCCAGGTCGAGCACACCATCACGGAGGAGATCACCGGCATCGACCTCGTCCGCGCCCAGCTCCAGCTCGCCGCCGGCCGCACGCTGGCCGATCTCGGGCTCGAACAGTCGAAGGTCCCCGAGCCGCGCGGCCAGGCCATCCAGCTCCGCATCAACATGGAGACGATGACCCGCGACGGGACAGTCCGCCCCTCCGGCGGCACCATCACCGCATTCGAGCCGCCGTCCGGCCCCGGCGTCCGCGTCGATACCTTCGCCTATGCCGGCTACACCACCAGCCCCGCCTTCGACTCCCTCCTCGCCAAGCTCATCGTCCACGCGCCGTCAGGCACGTACGCCGAGGCCGTCGCCCGCGCCTACCGTGCCCTCTGCGAGTTCCGGATCGAAGGTGTCGAGACCAACATCCCCCTCCTCCAGAACCTCATCACCCACCCCGACGTCGCCGCAGCATCGACGCACACCCGCTTCGTCGAAGACCACCTCGGCGACCTCGTCGCACGGACCATGCACCCGCGTCTCTACGTCGAGTCCCCGGCGCGCCCCACCACCATCGCTGGCGCCCGCATCGACACCAGCGACCCCCTCGCCGTCCTCCACCACGGCAAGTCTGCCGCCGCCGATCTGGCGCCTGGCGATGTGGCAGAGGCGTCCCTCGACGAGTCGCCGGGGAGACCGGCCGTGCAAACCCCGGCCGAGGACACCGCCACACTTTGGGAAGCCCCCGTCGCCACCATCGCCCTCGTCGCCCCCATCCAGGGCACCATCGTCTCCATCGACGTGGTCGAAGGCGATCTCGTCCGCGCCGGCCAGCGCCTCTTCGTCATGGAGGCCATGAAGATGGAGCATCTCATCGCAGCCGAGGCCGGCGGCCGCATCCATCGCATCAACGTTGCTGTTGGCGACACCGTCTTCGGGGGCCACCTGCTCGCTTTCATCGAAGAGATGGAGCTCGAAGCCGCGGACGCCGCCGCCGAAGAGCAGATCGATCTCGACCGCATTCGCCCCGACCTCGCCGAGGTGCACCAGCGTCACGCCGTCGGTCTCGACGCCGCACGCCCCGACGCCGTGGCCCGGCGCCGCCGCACGCACCAGCGCACCACGCGCGAGAACATCGACGATCTCTGCGACCCCGGGTCCTTCGTGGAATACGGCCCGCTCGTCATCGCCGCACAGCGCCGCCGCCGTCCGGTCGAAGAGCTGATCGAGAAGACGCCCGCCGACGGCCTCGTCGCCGGCCTTGGCACCGTAAACGCAGCGCAGTTCGACAAAACGCGCGCCCGCGTCATCGCCATGTCCTACGACTACACCGTGCTCGCCGGAACACAGGGCGCGCAGAACCACCGCAAGAAGGACCGCATGTTCGAGCTCGCCGAGAAGTGGCGGCTCCCCATCGTCTTCTTCACCGAGGGCGGGGGCGGACGCCCCGGCGACACGGACGGCCTCGGCGTCGCCGGCCTCGACTGTCTCGCCTTCAACTACTTCGGCAAGCTCAGCGGCCTTGTGCCGCTCGTCGGCATCGTCTCCGGCCGCTGCTTCGCCGGCAACGCCGCGCTCCTCGGCTGCTGCGACGTCGTCATCGCCACGAAGGACGCCAACATCGGCATGGGCGGGCCCGCGATGATCGAGGGTGGCGGCCTCGGCATCTTCCGCCCCGAAGAGGTCGGCCCCACCGACGTGCAGTCACCCAACGGTGTCATCGACGTCCTCGTCGATGACGAGGCGGAGGCGGTGCAGGCTGCGAAACGCTATCTCTCGTACTTCCAGGGCCCGCTCGTACAGTGGGACGCCGCCGACCAGCGCCTCCTCCGCACCATCATCCCCGAGAACCGCCGCCGTGTGTACGACGTCCGCACCGTCATCGATACGCTCGCCGATACGGGCACCGTGCTCGAGCTCCGCCGCGCCTTCGGCCCCGGCATGGTCACCGCGCTCGCCCGAGTCGAAGGCCGCCCCATCGGCATCGTCGCCAACAACCCCATGCATCTCGCCGGCGCCATCGACAGCGACGGCGCGGACAAGGCGGCGCGCTTCATGCAGCTCTGCGACGCCTTCGACATCCCGCTGCTGTTCCTCTGCGACACGCCGGGCATCATGGTCGGCCCGGAGATCGAGAAGACCGCGCTCGTGCGCCACGCCGCCCGCATGTTCGTCACCGGCGCCACCGTCACCGTTCCCGTCTTCACCATCATCCTGCGCAAGGGCTACGGCCTGGGAGCCCAGGCCATGGCCGGCGGCTCCTTCAAAGCCCCCTTCTTCACCGTGGCCTGGCCCACCGGCGAGTTCGGCGGCATGGGCCTCGAGGGCGCCGTGAAGCTCGGCTTCCGCAACGAGCTCGCGGCCATCGAAGACCCCGAGCAGCGCCGCACGCAGTTCGAGGAGATGGTCGAGCGCATGTACACCCACGGCAAAGCCGTGAACACCGCCTCCCACTTCGAGATCGACGACGTTATCGACCCCATCGACTCCCGCCGCTGGATCACCACCGCGCTCCGCTCCCTCCCCCCATCACCCCCGCGCACCGAAAAGAAGCGCCCCAACATCGACACGTGGTGATCGCCTTGCTTCCCGCTTCTGGCTCCAGCCTCCAACTTCCAGCTTCGCCCCGAAAAGGCGACAATAACGCATGGCAGAAACGCCCCCTCAGAATGGCCACCACGAAACACTGACGATCGCTCACACCTCTGACCTCCACATCGGCGGCCGCTGGCAGGCCGATGCCGAGCTCAAGAGCTTGCGCGCCGTCCTCGAAGCTACCGCTGAGGCCGCCGCCCACGTCCTCATCCTGGCCGGCGACGTCTTCGACACCAACCGCACGCCCCTCCCGATCGTCGAACGAGCCGCCAACATGCTCGCCGATGCCGCGAGCCGAGTGGTCGTCCTCCCCGGCAACCACGACCCCGCCACCAAGGACGCCGTCTACCGCCTGCGCGAGCTCGACGACGTGGCTAACGTCCACGTCATCGGCGTCAGCGTCGCCGACACCGTGCAGTTCGCAGATCTCGATCTCGACGTCTGGGGTACGGCCCACTTCGACTACGTCGACATGTCCCCGCTTGCGGAGCCCCGTGCCCGCGAGGCGAAGTGGCTCGTCGCCGTCGCCCACGGGCACTACGTGCGTGGCCCGCACGACCACCACCGCAGCTGGCTCATCCACGACCACGAGATCAACGCAACCCGCGCCGACTACGTCGCCCTCGGGCACTGGGACGTCCCCCAGCCCGCCGGCGATGGCTCGGTCCCCGCCTACTACTCCGGCTCCCCCGACGTCGCGAAGACGGTCAACGTCGTCCGCCTCGCACCCGAGGGTGTGGAAGTCCGCCGCCACCCCCTACACCTCGATTGACCTCGTCGAGAGCTGGTGGCCGAAAGCGAAGCTGACGGCCGGATTGACACGGCCCGACTGCCGTCAGATACTAACCAAACGGTCGAAACCCTTCGACCAAATGGTTAGGATTCGGGCATGGGTGGCTGGTGACCAAATCGCCAGCTCAGGAGTAGGGGCGGCGTCTGTGTCCCAGTCACCAAACACCAGCCCCCAACCAGAAGCGCTCACAGCGCCGCACGTCCTCGAGTACCCGTACACGCGCAGCACTGGCGAGGTCATCGGCCGCTTCTTCGCCGCCCTCAAAGAGCGCCGCATCCTCGGCATTCGCGCCCGCGACGGCCGCGTCCTCGTCCCCCCGCAGGAGTACGATCCCGACACCGCCGAAGGGCTCGACGAATGGGTCGAAGTAGGGCAGTCCGGCACCGTCACCAGCTGGACCTGGATCGAGCATCCCCGCCCCAAGCACCCCCTCCAGCGTCCCTTCGCCTTCGCCCTCATCCGCCTCGACGGCGCCGACACCGCCATGCTCCACGTAGTCGACGCCGGCGACCCCTCCTGCATGTCCACAGGCCTCCGCGTCCGCTCCAACTGGCGCGACGATCCCCAGGGCGACATAACGGATATCATCAGCTTCGCACCGGAGGCCTCGTGATACTGGCGAGCCGGGGGCCCAATTCTCTGCGTCCTCCGCGCCTTTGGGCTGAGAAAGGACCCGGGTCAGCGTGATGGCCGAGAGCTACGGCGTGGTCTCCCGCCGCATCCGCCTCGACTACACCTACACCACGGGTGCCGCGTCGACGCGCTTCCTCAAGGGCATCCTCCAGAAGAAGCTCCTTGGCCAGCGCTGCCCCGAATGCCGCAAGGTGTACGTCCCGCCCCGCGGCTCCTGCCCCACCTGCGGCGTCGCCACCCGCGACGAGGTCGAGGTCAAGGACACCGGCACCGTCACCACCTTCTGCATCGTGAACATCCCCTTCCCCGGCATGGCCGTGAAGCCGCCCTTCGCCGCCGCCTCCGTCCTCCTCGACGGCGCCGACATCGCCATCTTCCACCTGTTGCAGGAGGTCCCGGTCGAGGATGTGCGCATGGGCCTCCGCGTCCAGGCCGTCTGGGTCCCCGACGCCGAGCTCGAGCCCACGCTCGAGAGCATCCGCTACTTCAAGCCCACCGGCGAACCCGACGCGCCGTACGACACCTACAAGGACCACCTGTGATCGGTTGCAACTTGACCCTGACGAACTTCGTGGACCTTCGAGCTCATCTGTTCCATCTGTTTCATCTGTGGACAGGGGAACACATCGATGCGTGACGTTGCGGTCGTAGGGTTCGCGCAGTCGCGGTTCGTGCGCCAGGACCTCGAGCTCAACGAGGTCGAGATGCTCATGCCTGTCATCCACGACGCCCTCGACCGCTCCGGCATCCCCCAGAAGGAGATCGGCTTCACCGTCTCCGGTTCGTGCGACTACCTCGCCGGCCAGCCCTTCGCGTTCGTCATGGCCCTCGACGCCGTCGGCGCCTGGCCCCCTATCCGCGAGTCCCACGTCGAGATGGACGGCGCGTGGGCCCTGTACGAGGCCTGGGTCCGCCTGCAGTGCGGCGACGTCGATTCCGCGCTCGTCTACTCCTTCGGCAAGTCGTCGCTCGGCGATATCCGCGACGTCATGACGCTCCAGCTCGACCCCTACTACGTCGCACCGCTCTGGCCGGACACGGTCGCCGTCGCCGCGCTCCAGGCGCGCGCGCTGCTCGACGCCGGCGTCTGCACCGAGCGCGACATGGCCGCCGTCGCCGTCCGCAGCCGCCGCGACGCAAAGTCCAACCCCTCGGCGCAGGTCACCGGCGACTTCTACGTCGAGGCCCTTCTCGCCGAGCCGTACATCGCGTCGCCCCTGCGCACACACGACTGCCCGCCCATCTCCGACGGGGCCGCCGCCGTCGTCCTCGCCGCCGGCGATCTCGCCCGTCGCGTCTGCAAGCGCCCCGCCTGGATCACCGGCATCGACCACCGCATCGAGCCGCACGGGCTGGGCGTGCGAGACCTCACGGCATCGGCATCGACGCGGCTCGCCGGTCAGCGGGCGGGCGTCGCGCAGGGCAAGGTCGATGTCGCCGAGCTCCACGCCCAGTTCACCCACGAAGAGTTCATCCTCCGCGAGGCCCTCGGCCTCCATCTCGATGCAGGCGTGCGCGTGAACCCCTCCGGCGGCCCGCTCGCCGCGAACGCCGTCATGGTCGCCGGCCTCGCGCGCATCGGCGAAGCCGCCCAGCGCATCATCGATGGCAACGCTGACCGCGCGGTCGCGCACGCCACCTCCGGCCCCTGCCTCCAGCAGAACCTGGTCGGCGTCCTGGAGGCCCGGTCGTGATGAATACACCGCTCCAGTCGATGCACGCGAAGCTGGAAGCTCGAAGCTGGAAACTGGACCGTCTCTTGCCACCAATCCAGCTTCCAGCTTCCAGTCTCTCGACGAGTCTCCCGAACGGGGACCAGCTTCGGCCACTTGAAGCCGCCGTAGTCTTCGATGCCGTCAAGGCTCCGTCATGAGCAACGCCGTCGCCGTGATCGGCATCGGCCAGACGAAATACGCCTCCAAGCGCCCCGACGTCTCCATCGACGGGCTCGTGCGCGAGGCCGCACAGCGCGCGCTCGATGACGCCGCCCTCACATGGTGCGACGTCGACGCCGTCGTCATCGGCAAAGCCCCCGACATGTTCGAGGGCGTCATGATGCCCGAGCTGTACCTCGCCGACGCGCTCGGCGCCGCCGGCAAACCCATCATGCGCGTCCACACCGCGGGCAGTGTCGGCGGCTCCACCGCCATCGTCGCCGCGCACCTCGTCGAAGCGGGCGTCCATGATCGCGTCCTCACCGTCGCCTTCGAAAAGCAGTCCGAGTCCGACGCCATGTGGGCGCTCACCGTCCGCGCGCCGTTCTCGCCCTCCACCGTCGGCGGCGCCGGCGGCTACTTCGCCCCGCATATCCGCTCGTACATGCGGCGCTCCGGCGCCCCGCCCGACACCGGCATGCGCACCGTGGTGAAGGACCGCCTCAACGCCCTCAAGAACCCGTGCGCACACCTGCAGCAGCCCGACGTAAGCCTCGAGTCCGTCGCCGCCTCGCCGATGCTGTGGGACCCCATCCGCTACGCCGAGACCTGCCCCTCGTCCGACGGCGCGTGCGCCATGGTCCTCGCCTCCGAGTCCGCCGCCTCGAAGGCGCCCTGCAAACCCGCCTGGGTCCACGCTACGGCCATGCGCTCCGAACCCACGATGTTCTCCGGCCGCGACCAGGTGAACCCGCAGGCCGGCAAAGACTGCGCCGCCGACGTCTACCGCCAGGCCGGCATCACGGACCCGCGCAAGGAGATCGACTGCGCCGAGATCTACGTCCCCTTCTCCTGGTTCGAGGCTATGTGGATGGAAAACCTCGGCATCGCCCCCGAGGGCGAAGGCTGGAAGATGGTCCAGTCAGGCGCCACCGCCATGGACGGCGACTTCCCCGTCAACATGTCCGGCGGTGTACTATCGTCGAACCCGATCGGAGCCTCCGGCATGATCCGCTTCGCGGAGGCCGCCATGCAGGTCCGCGGCACCGCCGGCCAGCACCAGCTCGACGCTGGCGGTGGCCGCGTCCGCCGCGCCCTAGGCCACGCCTACGGCGGCGGCTCCCAGTTCTTCTCGATGTGGATAGTGGGCAGCGAGAAACCATGAGCGAAGAGGACGTTGTCGTTATTCGTTCGCTCGAAGGCCGCTTCAGAGAGGCTCTTCGTGACGACGACATGGATACGCTCGCCGGTCTGGCATCCGACGAATATACATTCGTGAGCGATTACGGGATCGAGACGCGCGATCAATGGCTCGCGGGAATCGCGGCCGAGAAGAAGAAGGCCGGGCACCGAAGCATCGTGTATGAGGAAGAACGTATTGATATCCACGGTGATTGCGCGGTCTTCTATGCAGAACAGTGGATCGAGTTTCCTGTGAACGATCAGATGACCGAGGAGTGGGCGCACCTCGTAACAGATGTCTGGCTTCGCCGAGGCGGCGAATGGAAGATAGCTCGGCGGCACTCATCCGGCTACAAAAAGAAGAATCCATCCTATCGCCGTCAACGAGAGCACGTGTGAGCATGCGATTCCAGCTCGCCGATCTCATGGAATCTGTCGCCGACGCCGTCCCCGGCCGCGAGGCCATCGTGTACGGCGATCACCGCCTCACATTCCGCCAGTTCGACGATCGCGCCACCCAACTCGCCCACTACCTCCGGTCCCAGGGCATCGGCCCCGCCGATAGGGTCGGCCTCTACCTCTACAACTGCAACGAGTACCTCGAGGGCGCTTTCGCTGCCTTCAAGCTCGGCGCCTCCCCGGTCAACATCAACTTCCGCTACGTCGAGGAAGAGCTCCGCTACCTCTGCGACGACGCCGACCTCAAGGCCATGATCTTCCACCGCGAGTTCGCCCCCCGCGTCGCCGCCGTCATCGACAAGCTCCCTCTGCTCAAAATCCTCATCGTCGTAGACGACGGATCGACCACCGTCGGCCCACCGGCAACCGAGTACGAATCCGCGATCCGCGACCAACCCACCACCCGCGACTTCCCCGAACGCTCCGGCAACGACGTCTACCTCCTCTACACCGGCGGCACCACGGGCATGCCCAAGGGCGTCATGTGGCGCCACGAAGACGTCTTCTTCGCCGGGCTCCAGGGCGGCAACCCCGGCGGCCCCGACATCACCGCCCCAGAACAACTCGCCGAGAACGCGGCCGCCAGTCCCAACCCGACCGTCACACTCCCGGTCGCCCCGCTCATGCACGGCAACGGCCACTGGGCCTCCATGATCGGCATGCATGGCGGCGGCAAGGTCGTCCTCGCTACCTGCCGCCGCCTCGACCCCCACGAGATCTGGTCCCTCGTCGAGCGCGAGCGCGTCAGCGTCCTCTCAATCGTCGGCGACGCCATGGCGCGACCGATGGCCCAGGCCCTCGAAGAAGGCCATGTGGCACAGCCGGGTTCTTCGGGGCCAGGAGGGTCCCCGGCTGTGCGTCCCTACGACACGACGTCCGTAATCGCACTATCCTCCGCCGGCGCCCTCTTCTCCGAGGACGTGAAGGACCGCCTGCGCGAGAAGAAGGCCGCCATGCTCATCATCGACGCCTTCGGCATGTCCGAGGCCGGCCACCAGGGCATGAACCTCGGCAGGAACGCCGACGGCAAGCTCCGCTTCCGAATCGACGCCTTCACCGCCGTCCTCGACGAGGATCTGCGTCGGATCGAGCCCGGCTCCGGCAAGGTGGGCCTGCTCGCCCGCACGGGGCGCCTCCCCCTCGGCTACTGGAAGGATCCCGAGAAGACCGCGAAGACCTTCGTCACCGATCCCGACGGCCACCGCTGGGTCACCGCCGGCGACATGGCCACCGTCGAGCCCGACGGCACTGTCGTCGTTCTCGGCCGCGGCTCCCTCTGCATCAACTCCGGCGGCGAGAAGATCTACCCCGAGGAGGTCGAGCTCGCCCTCCGCTCTCACCCCGGCGTGTACGACGCCGTCGTCGTCGGCGTCCCCGACGAGCGCTGGGGTCAGCGCGTCGCCGCCATCGTCCAGCCCCAGCCCAACACCACCCTCACCCTCCAACAGCTCGCCGACCACTGCACCACCCACATCGCCCGCTACAAACTCCCGAGAGAACTCCACCTCGTCGACGAGATGCAGCGATCTCCGTCAGGCAAAGCCGACTACAAATGGGCGAAGGACGTCGCACTGGGAGGCGCGAAGTGATGACTGGTGGCAGGGATAAGAGAAGGGATCCGCGGATCAGTCATTCTGAGCGCAGCGAAGAATCTTGTTGGATGTGTCAGCGAAGGACCAATTGGACCGCTGATGTTCGACTGAGCGGTCTGGCGGGCCGACTCACAGGTCCGCGTCGTTGCCGCTGCCGCGGTTCACGTCATTCTGAGCGCAGCGACGCGGTCCCGTTTAGGGAAGAATCCTGTCGCAGGTGCGCACTGTGAAGCAATACCACGTCTACGTCATGGTCAGCCAGTCAAAGACGCTATACGTCGGCGCGACGAGCAGCTTGTCGCATCGAGTTGAACAACACCGCGACAAGGCCTCGAATTTCACGTCCAGGTACAACATCTCGAGGCTCGTGTACTACGAGGCCGCACCCGACCCCATGAGCGCGATCGCGCGCGAGAAGCAGATCAAGGGCTGGACGCGCGCGAAGAAGATCGCGCTTGTCGAATCCTTCAACCCGGAATGGGATGACCTCGCCGAATCGTGGTTCGCCAGCGAGGCGGCCTCAAACGCCACGTCCGCCGCGAAAGAAGAACCGAAGTACTCACTCACACACGATTCCTCGCTGCGCTCAGAATGACAATCTCAACACCTTTCCCGGAAACGGAGCAGCACCCATGACCCAACCGGCCCTCCTCACCGCCCGCGAAGGCCCCATCGTCACCCTCACCATGAACCGCCCCGAGGTCAAGAACGCCATCAACATGGAGATGCTCTGCCGCCTCGCCGACGCCTGGGACATGATCGACGCCGACCCCGGCGTCCGCTGCGCCATCCTCACCGGCGCCGCGGGCGACTTCTGCGCCGGCGCCGACCTCGACAAGCTCGTCGCCCGCTCCCTGGCCGGCCTCCCGCCCGAGGACGAGTTCGAAGAGCGCATCCGCAAGGACTACGGCGTCATCTTCAACGGCCTGCTTCGCAACCGGCAGCTCAAGAAGCCCCTTATCGCCGCCGTCGAGGGCTACTGCGTCGCCGGCGGCACCGAGATCCTGCAGGGCACCGATATCCGCGTCGCCGCCGAGGGCAGCACCTTCGGCCTCACCGAGGCCAAGTGGTCGCTGTACCCCCAGGGCGGTTCCGTCATCCGCCTCCGCCGCCAGATCCCCTACACCAAGGCCATGGAGATGCTCCTCACCGCCGACATGTACCCGGCCGAGGAGGCCCTGGCCTTCGGCCTCGTCGGCCGCGTCGTCCCGAAGGGCCAGGCCCTCGCCGTCGCCAACGAACTCGCCGCGAAAGTCGCCGCCAACGGCCCCGTCGCCGTCCAGAAGATCAAGGAGGCCATCATCGCCACCGAGTGCCTCCCCGAAAAGGACGCCCTCGCCCTCGACTTCCAGATCGGCCAGCAAGTCTACGCCACCGAAGACGCCCGCGAAGGCCCCCGCGCCTTCAAAGAAAAGCGGACTCCCGTGTTCAAGGGTCGCTAGTCGCTGGTCGCGGTGTTCCTCAGGCCACCTGCGACTAGCGACCAGCGACCAGGAGACCACACACACATGACAGAGTCCGAAACCGCTGCCCTCCAATGCCTCACCGACTTCATGGCCGCCTGGAACGCCCGCGACCTCCCCGCCTTCGCCGCCACCTTCAACTACCCCTCCGTCCGCATCGCCAGCGGCCGCATCCGCATCATCGAAACCTCCGCCTCACACCGCCCCGACACCTTCGACCGCATGGCCGCCACCGGCTGGCACCACAGCGCCTGGCTCAAGCGCGACATCATCCACAGCGGCCCCGACAAGGTCCACATCAACACCCGCTTCGGCCGCTCCCGAGAAGACGGCTCCACCATCGGCGAGTACGACTCCATTTACATCGTCAGCAAACAAGACAACCACTGGGGCATCCAGGCCCGCAGCAGCTTCGCGCCATGATAGTCAGGTAGTCACTGGTCGCTAGTCGTTGGGCTCAGGCACCGGCGACCAGCGACCAGCGACCAGGAGACCAACCGATGCACTTCCAGCTCGCCGAAGAACACCAACTCCTCCGCACCGCCGTCCGCCAGATGCTCGCCCGCCACGAACACCAGAAGAAAGAGTGGCGCGAGATGACGCACCGCGACCACAACTTCAACTACGAGCTGTGGCAGGAGTTCGCGAACATCGGCCTCCTCGGCGCCCTCGTCCCCGAGGAGTACGGCGGCAACAACTCCGGCCTCCTCGCCCTCACCCTCGGCTTCGAGGACATCTGCGCCCTCGGCTTCTCGCCCTCGCTCATGCTCGTCACCGCCATGGACACCGCCTGCATCCTCAAGAACGGCACCGACGACATGAAGCGCAAGATCGTCCCCTCCGTCGTCGAGGGCAAGACAATCCTCGTCTTCGCCATCACCGAGCCCGACGCCGGCTCCAACACCTTCCGCATCCAGACCGTCGCCAAACGCGACGGCGACCGCTACGTCATGAACGGGCAGAAGATCTTCATCACCGGCGTCGAAGTCGCCGACTACATGCTCGTCGTCGCCCGCACCACCACGCGCGAGGAGATCGACGCCAAGGGCCTCCCGAAAGCCTTCGGCCTCTCCCTCTTTCTCGTCGACCCCAAGACCAAGGGCATCACGAAGACCCCCATCCCCACCGTCGCCACCGAGGGCGTCTATCAGTGGCAGCTCTTCTTCGAGGACGTCGAGATCCCCGCCGAGAACCTCGTCGGCACCGAGGATCAGGGCGCCATGGCCATGTTCAACTCCCTCAACCCCGAGCGCATCCTCGTCGGCGCCATCTGCTGCGGCATGGCCGAGCAGGCCATCAACATGGCCGTCGCCTACGCGAAGGAACGCCGCGTCTTCCGCGACACCCCCATCGGCGCCTACCAGGGAGTCTCCCATCCTCTCGCCGAGGCGAAGGTCCAGCTCGAGGCCGCCAAGCTCATGACCTACCGCGCCGCCTGGGCCTTCGACGAGGGCCTCCCGCCCCAGACCGTCGGCTCCTACAGCAACATGGCCAAGATGCTCGCCAGCGACGTCGCGCTCAAAGCCGTCGACGCCTCCCTCGAGACCCACGGCGGCATCGGCTTCGCCGAAGAAACCGGCCTCGCCCAGCTCTGGAACGGCGCCCGCGTCCTAAAGACCGCCCCCCTCAACAGGGAAATGATCCTCAACTACATCGCCGAGCAAGAGCTCGGATTGCCGAGGTCGTATTGATGCACGAGCCCGCATGAGGGCAACGGAAAGGAGTATCATTCACCTACGAGGGAGTGCCATGACTACTCAGCGCGAGACCGACACCGGTGAGGATCTGCGATGGATTCACGCGCACATGCAGGAGATGCCCGAATACAACCGCAAGTGGGTTGCGGTCCTCGGGCAGAAAGTGATTGCTTCCGCCGACGATGCTGAAGCCGTCGTCGAATTTCTCGAGCAGAAGAGGATCAACGGCGCGTTACTCGTCCAGTTCCCCGACGACGTGAATCGCAAGATCTACCTCATTGCATGAGGACGCTCACATTTGCCGACGAGCATCTCTATGACGGTCACAAGGCGTTCGTTTGGGTTCGGATCTTTGGACGAAGCGTCGAGGTCAATCTCGACATGATCCTCGATACGGGCGCGTCGCTGACCCTGCTGAATCGGAAGCTCATTCCCGTACTGCGGTTGGACGTCGAGCGGGGTGAACCGATCGACGTGATGGTGGCCAACAAGGAAGTCGCGCGAGCGTACGTCCACGAGCTGGTGATCGACTTCCTCGGACGCCGCATGATCGTCCCCGCTGCAATTTGTCCTGATTGGGACACACAAAACCTGCTCGGTATGCAAGGGTTCTTCGAACAGATGGTCGTCGCCTTCGATCACGCCGAACGGCGGATCTACTTCTGAAATGAGATCCGGCGATCCCTGCCCCAACTGCGGTGCTCCGCTACAACGCTCGCGCTTGAGCCGATATGTCATGCCAGCAGCCGATGCTGCTGCCGTCGTGATCGGTGCCGTGGCCAGCGTGCTAGGACAGGGCGGCCACCCCGACGATCCTCGAACACGCAAGGACGACCGCTACATTCAAATCAAATGCCGCAAGTGCGGCGAGCAGTTCCCAATTGAGGCCTGATAGCTGACCGCTAGGAGCCCACCATGAAGACCCCACTTTGCGACCAATTCCAGATCGAATTCCCCATCTTCGCCTTCTCTCACTGCCGCGACGTCGTCGCTGCCGTCTCGAAGGCCGGCGGCTTCGGCGTCCTCGGCGCCCTCGCCTTCTCCGCCGAGCAGCTCCAGATCGAGCTCGCCTGGATCGACGAGCACCTCGACGGCAAGCCCTATGGCGTCGACATCGTCATGCCCGCCAAGCTCGCCGAAGGCGCCGCCACCGCCACAAAAGAGCAGCTCGAGGCGATGATCCCCCAGGCCCACCGCGACTTCATCGAGGACACCCTCACGAAGTACGAGGTCCCGACGCTCCCCGAGGGCGTGCAGGGCGCCGAGTCCCTCCTCGGCTGGGTCCCCGCCGGCGGACAGTCCCACGTCGACGTCGCCCTCAGGCATCCCATCCGCCTGCTCGTGAACGCCCTCGGCCCGCCCCCGCCCGACGTCGTCGCGCGCGCCCACGCACACAACGTCCCCGTCGCCGCCCTCGTCGGCTCGCCCGAGCACGCCATCAAGCAGCGCGAGGCCGGCGTCGACATCATCGTCGCCTCCGGCACCGAGGCCGGCGGCCACACCGGCGAGATCTCGACCATGGTGCTCGTGCCCCAGGTCGTCGACGCCGTCGCCCCTGCCCCCGTGCTCGCCGCCGGCGGCATCGGCACCGGCCGTCAGATCGCCGCCGCGCTCGCCCTTGGTGCCCAGGGCGTCTGGACCGGCAGCGTCTGGCTCACGACGAAGGAGTCCGACCTCCAGCCCGCTGTCGTCGAGAAGGTCCTCCGCGCCTCATCGCGCGACACCGTCCGCTCCCGCGCCATGACCGGCAAGCCCGCGCGCCAGCTTCGCACGCCGTGGACGGAAGCCTGGGACTCGCCCGACTCCCCGGGCGCGCTGCCGATGCCCCTGCAGTTCATGGCGACGGCGGAGGCATACTCACGTATGTACCGCGCCGCCGAGAAGGATCCGTCGTCGATGGCCGCCCAGCTCGCCGGCACCCCCGTCGGCCAGATCGCCGGCATGATGAGCAGCGTGCGGCCCGTGCGCGACGTCATCTTCGACATGGTCGAGGAGTACACCCAGGCCGTAGAACGCATGCGGTCCATGGGCGAGTGAGTGGGTAGTCGGTAGTGGGTAGTGAGTAGTCGGTGGTGAGTAGTCGGTGGTAGGGGCGGTCTCCCCTGCCGCAGCAGGGACGCCCGCAGCGCCCCACGACTTCCCACCATGCGACATGCGTCAGCGCTTCAGTCCCACCGCGTAGGGGCGCTGCTCGCCGCGCCCGCACGCGCAACAACCGCAAGCCATGCCACGTGCGCCGGCGCCATCCGTCACCCAACGACTGACGACCGCCGACCGACGCCTGATGACCGCGCCTACAGAAACACGTAATCCTCGGCATCCGGCTCCCGAGTCAACCGCCAGTACTCCAGCAAATTGAACGGCCAGTTCTGCGTAACGTGCCCCTTCTCATTCTTGTACCAGCTATTCACCGTCGACACGCCCCACGTCCGCTCCAGGTTCGCCGCGTTGATCCACGACACGTACGCATCGTGCACCTCACGCCGGCAGTCCAGCGCACCGTGCCCGCCCTCGAGCAGCAGCCGCAGGCATCCCATGATGTACTGCACCTCGCACTCCGAGAAGAAGATGATGCTCCCGTTCACCACGATGTTCGTGTTCGGACCGTACAGCATGAAGAAGTTCGGAAAGTTCGGCACCGTGATCCCCAGGTACGCGCTCGCGTCCCCGTCCCACTGTGCGTTGATGTCCGCGCCGCCGCGGCCCCTCACCGACATCGGCGTCAGGAACCGCGACGCCTGGAACCCGGTCCCGTAGATGATCACGTCGGCAGCGTGCTCGACGCCGTCGCTCGTCACCACGCCTTGCTCCGTGATCTCCCCGATCGGCTCGGTCACCAGGTGCACGTTGTCGCGCTTCAGGGTCGCCGCCCAGATCCCGTTGTCCAGCACCATCCGCTTCGACGACGGCGGATACCCCGGCATCACCTTCGCCAGCAGGTCCGGCCGGTCCGCGAACTGTCCCTGCAGGTACATCGCCAGCAGTATTCGCAGCTGGTCGTTCGCCTCGCTGACCGATCGCTCCGGGTGCGGCCAACTCTTGTCGACCGTGGCCGCCGGCAGCAGCCCGTCGGTCGAGAACCAGAACAGCCAGAACCGGTACCAGAGCGCGTAGTTCGGCACATGCGTCAGAAGCCAGCTGAGTCCCTCTGGCACCGCGTCGTGATACGTCGGCACCGGCACGAACCACGGCGGCGTCCGCTGGAACACCGTCAGCTCCCCGACCTCCGGCGCGATCGCCGGCACGAACTGCGCCGCGCTCGCGCCCGTGCCGATCACCGCTACGCGCTTTCCCGCCAGGTCCACGCTGTGTTCCCATCGCGCCGAGTGGAACGACGGCCCCGCAAAGCGGTCCATCCCTCGAAGATCCGGCATCTTCGGCCGGTTCAGCTGGCCCGCCGCCGCGATCAGCGCCTGCGACTCCAGCGTCTCTTCGCCCCCGTCCGCCATTAGGAGCCGCACCTTCCACGAGCACGTCGCCTCCTCGAACGCGGCCGAGGTCACCTCGGTGTCAAAGCGGATCTGCTCGCGCACGCCGTACTCCTCCGCGACGCTGCGGAAGTAGTCCAGCAGCACGCCCTGCGGTGAGAAGAAGTTCGGCCAGTCCGCCTTCTGCGCGAACGAATAGCTGTAGAACATGTTCGAGACATCGACGCGCGCGCCCGGGTACGTGTTTTCGAACCACGTGCCGCCCACGTCGGCGTTCTTCTCGATCACCACGAACGGCACGCCCGCCTGCTTCAGCCGGATCGCGGCCAGGATCCCCGACATCCCCGCCCCGACGATCGCCACGCTGAACGCGATCGCGGGATCCTTCCGCCACGTCGGCGCGCGCCCGTCGCGATCCTTCGCCAGCTCCTCCAGCAGCAGTGGCACGTAGTCCTCGGCCACCGGCGCGCCCGTCATCCACCGCATGATCCGCCGCAGGTCGTCCTCCACCAGGTGCACGGGCTGTGGTGGCACGCGCCCGTCGCGCAGCGCCCGCAGCGCCTCGAACAGCAGCACCTTCGCGCGCTCCTGTTGGTCCGGCGTCATGCCGCCCTGCGGCACGCCCGGCGCCATCATCCCCGGCCGGAGCGAATTGTCCAGCAGCGACATGTCGCCCGTCACCTGCGCCATCGCCGGCAGCAGCGCGGGCAGAAACGCATCCTCCAGCGCCCTCCGCAGCGCCGCATCGTCCAGCTTGATCGGCTGAGTAGCCTGCGCAATCGCCAAGGTGTCCGCTCCCTTAGTAGTCCTGCGTCTTCGGGAAGCTGTTCCTCCGCGGAACCTCCTGAGTCTCCCGCACACGGGCCCCAAACACTCGCGCGCCGCAAGGGCACCACCGCGCCCCGCCACATACCCTCATCACACCATCGGCGATGGGGGATCGAGTCCCAGCATCAGGCGCTTGAGCTTACCACTGAGGCCGAGGGTGGGCCGGTGGGGTGGGTGGAGGTGACGCTCGAGTGATTACTGCGCGTTCCAGCCGTATCGCTGGGCCAGCGTGGCGATATCCAAGTCGGGCGCGTGGCGCGTGAGCCCCATCGCGTGCCCCAGCTCGTGCATGATCAGCCGCACGCGCCGATTCTCGATGTCCGCGCCCGCTGGAATCGCGTCGTTCAGCCAGATCTCCGTGGTCTTGATCTCGCCCGAGCAGTTCAAAGGCAGCGTCGAAGGCGGATAGTTGCACGCTAATCCCTGTGCGTCGTAGATCGTCGCGAACCCGCCCGCGCCCATGGGAAAGTCATACCCCTTCAGCTCTGGAGGCGCCGCATCGGAGTACGTCCGCATCGTCACCACGATGTTCGCGCCGTCGGCCGTCGACTGAAACGACAGGCGCCCATCCGCCGCGTCCGAATACTGGCGCAGGGATGTCTGCAACGCTGGACTCCAATCCGGTCCTGCCGTGTTCAGGATCGCGACACGAAGCGGCTCCGCGGTCCCATACGGGTACCCGAATGCCGGCTGCCCTGTGAAAGGGATCGCTCCACATCCTGAACTCGCGAACGCGAGGACGGCGAGGATCGGCGCGGCCAGCGCGAAAGCGCGCCCGCGCACCTGCGCAGGAATGCGGAACATTTCGGACTGCCTTGGATGCCTCGTTCGGCGGGGTGCCGATTCGAAAGACGCCCGCGTTCCCTGCGTTCACAGATCCAAACGGCAGTCCGGCAGCGGCGTGTCAGCCGATCGCCGCCCACAGCCGAAACGCGCGCGATTCGGGACTCACTGAATCGCAAAGGCCTGTCAAGAAAAGGAAGAATGAATCTCGAACGACGAAGCGGGGTCAGGGCAGCCGCGTCACGCGATGGCCCGAAGTGAGACCACCGGTGACGGACGGCAGTAGCCCAACGCGCGCTGCAAGTGTGCGTTCCTACAGGTGGGTCGTTAACCCGCCATCCACGTAAAGTACCTGGCCGCTGATGTAGCCGGTGCTGGGGCCGGCGAGGTAGAGGGCGAGAGGGGCGAGTTCTTCGGGCTTCCCGGCGCGCTTCATCGGCACGAAGCGCACCGTCTGGTTGGCCTCGGGGTTGGGATCGCCGATTGCGGGCGTGTACTCCATCCAGCCCTGGGCGATGGCGTTGACGGTGATGTTGTGCGGGCCCCACTCCTGCGCCAGCGCGCGGGTGAGGTTCAGGATGCCGGCCTGGGCGGCGCAGTAGGCGGCGGCGTTCGAGAGGCCACGCTCGCCGAGGACGGAGGCGACGTTGATGATGCGGCCGCCGCTGTTCTGCTTCAGTAGCTCTTTCCCGACGGCGCGGCAAGCGTGGAAGACGCCGGCGAGATTCACCTGCATGATGCGGTTGAACTCGATATCCGTGGTGTCGGCGGCAGGCTTGCCGAGGAAGAGGTCGGGCGCGTTGACGAGCACGTCGATGCCGCCGAGATCCTTCGCCACCTGGCGCACCATCACCTGCACGCCGGCCCCGAGGGTGACGTCGGTGCCCACGGCGATCGCGTGCCGGCCGGTCGCGGCGATCTCGTCGCGGACCTTCTTGGCACGGAGCATATCGTCGCCGTCGTTCGTTGTGGAGGATACGGCGACCGAAGCGCCGGCCTCGCCAAACGCGAGGGCGATGGCGCGGCCGGCCGGCCGGTCGGCGCCGACGATGAGGGCGCGTTTGCCCGTGAGGTCGAAGGCGTCGGTGCCGGAGGGGTGCTCGCCCCATTCAGTTTTCATGTTGAGCCTGTCAGCACTTCAGCTAGTCAGCCCGTCAGGCTGTTGGCTGTTGGGTTGCTGCTCTGTTCGCGGAACTGCGTCCTCGTTCATGTCACCACAAGATTCTTCCCTGACGGGACAGCGTCGCATCGCTCAGAATGACGGGGGCTCGATCCTACTCGCTTCATGGCAGGGGGACGGCGGGGGCGAAGGAGGTCGGGGCGAGGCCGCCCGCAAGGCCTGCGCCGTCGATGATGAAGCCCTGGCCGGTTACGTAGCTGCTGGCGTCGGACGCCAGGTAGATAGCGAGGGGGCCGAGTTCCCACGCCTCGCCGAGGCGCTGGACCGGAAGATACTTGCCGCGCGTCTGCGCGAAGATGGCGCTACGCTCGTTGTCGGCGGGGGCTTGCTGGACGTAGCCGGGGATGATGCAGTTCACGCGGATGTTGTGCCGCACGAGCATCGCCGAGAGCGTCTTGGTCATCGCGATAACCCCGGCCTTCGCCGAGCCGTACCCGATGTCCAGCGTATAGGCGCGCGTGGCTGTGCCGGAGGCGACGTTGATGATCGCACCCCCGTGTCCCTGCTCGACCATCACTTTCGACGCGGCGCGGGCGCAGTAGAACGCCGACGAGAGATTGACCTCGAGCGTGTCGCGCCAGGCGTCGTCCTCGATGTCCCAGAGCTCCCGCCCGGCGGATCGCATGTCGCCGATGCCGGCATTGGACAGCATGATGTCGAGGCGGCCTAACTCGTCGACCGCGCGGCGGATGAGGCTGTCGCAGGCGGCAGAGTTGCGGACATCCGTGGCGTGGGCGACGGCCCGGCGGCCGAGGGTACGGACATCCGCGGCGGTGCGCTCGATCTGGTCCAGCGAGCGAGCGGCGCAGACGACGTCGGCGCCGGCATGGGCGAGAGCGAGGGACATCTGGCGTCCCAGGCCGCGTCCGGCGCCCGTGACGATGGCGACTTTTCCTTCGAGGTGGAATCGTTCGAGTGTCATAGCCCTGTCGGCCTGCCAACTGGTCAGCATTCGAGATTGGTAGAGGAATTGTAGGTTGGGTGGCGGTATGGGGAAGCGGCATCGGGAAGCGGGTGACATTGCGGTGGCGGGCATGGTATGGTGTACGAGTAACGCAGCCTCGCTTCGCAGTCCTCCTGTTCGACACGGTTCGCCGAGACGCACACGACGACTTAGCCGATAGAGGTCGTTGGAGGCGCCAGCTGTTTGGCGCGTGTAATCGTGTAGAACGCCGTGACCCGCGGGACGAACCGTAGAGTCCGCGGGAGAAGAAACGGCGACGGAGGAAGTCACATGGCAACGGGACAGATTAAGCGCCTTGCGCGCGACCGCGGGTTCGGATTTATCCGGCCGGACGGGGCGAGTGAAGACCTGTTCTTCCACACCTCGGCGGTGCAGGGCGGGATGTTCGACAGCCTGAACGAAGGCCAGACGGTCGAGTTCGATCAGGCGCCGGACGAGCGCGACCCCCGCCGGCAGCGGGCAATCAACGTCCGCGTGGCGGGCTAACCCGCAACGGAGTCTGAACAAGGCTGGGCAAGGGCCCGGTGCGAAAGCGCCGGGCCTTTCTCTTTGGGTGACGGATCCGCCGAGGACACAGATTGCACAGAGGGGTTGAGGCTCGTTAGGGCAACGGTGTGGTTCCCATCGATTGGTGCTGCCATACAGGGCGCAGCAGGCTGCGCCCCTACGGTGACTTCCGAGCGGCCCTACAGGGCCCTTGCGTACCGGCGGGCTTGTTCGAGGACGGCGTCGGCGCCGGGGCGGCCGGCGGTGAGGGTGCCGTCGACGATGGAGAGAGTGGGGATCACCCACGGATGATCGGGGACGGCGGTGAAGGGGTTATGGCCGAGCTCGTGGACGCCTGTGCTGCCGCGAGAGGGGTCGCCGGTCGACAGATGCAGGAAGTGGCGGTTGTGCGGCGCGAACGCGATGTCCGCCCACCGCGCGGGCTGGTTGTACTGCGAAAGCGGAGTGATGGCGCCCAACGCGTCGTACCAGCCCTCGCCGGCGACGAGGAGATCGGGGAACCGTGACTTGAGCTCGTCTCGCAGAGCGATCAGGCCGGGGTACAGCTCGAACCGCGGGTCGTTGATCCACACCTCTTGCGTGTCGAAGAACACGGCGGGGAGACCGTAGTCCCGGACGAGCGCGCTGACCTGGTCCACGAGGCGCGCGCGCCAGGATGGCGCACCGGGGTTGAGCCACGCCTGCCACCCGGGATCGTGCGAGCGACTGACATCCCAGTCCGGGCGGTTGCCGTGGAACACGAGGCCCGAGGCCGACCGCATTTCGGCGGGCGTGCCCCACTCCTCATAGCCGGGCAGATTCTTGTTGACGCAGTTCGCCCCGAACATGGGCATGAGCTTCACGCCCAGTTCGCGGGCCCGGGCGGCTAGGCGGGCGAAGCCGTCGGCACCGCCGAGAAGCGGCTCGGGGCGGTAGTCGCCGTACTGCCAGTAGTAGCGTCCCTCCCATCCCGGCAAGAAGGCGAGGACGCGGCGGCCGTCGATACGCTCCGCTATGTACTCAAGAGCGGCGCGTATTTCGTCATACGTATTGAATGTGTAGCCGCTCCAGTGCATGCCGTGGAGCGTCACCACGAGGGCTGTATCGCGCATCCACGCCGGTACATCCGGCCGGGAGTGCCATGGCCGCAGTCCATACGCCCGCGCGACGTGCTCCATGTGGCGCCGTACGATCGCCTCCGGATCCCGCGTGCGGCCGATGCGCCATGGCGGCGAGAGCGTCGTCTGCGTCATCTCTGTGGCGGCGTCCTCGTAGATGAGTTCGACGGTGGCGTCGCCGTCTTGTTCGAAGAATGCGAAGCGCTTGGCGCGGACGCGCGTGTCGAGCGATTCGAAGTAGAAATGCTCGCCGCCCGGGAGCGCGATGAACACCAGCGGCGTGGGGATACTGCCGGGATAATAGGCCGTTGTGCCGTTCGTGGAGATACGTGAGCTGTTCCACCCGTGGCCGATGAGTTCACCCAGCGGGATCCCGGTGAGGATCAGCTTCTCGCAGCGGATCCTTTGCCCAGCGGTAGCGCCCATCGTGACCTGGACGCCGTCCTCCGTCTTCGTGACGACGATTTCGCCGTTGCCAGGGGCGGTGTGTTGAGCGCCGGCCCAGGTAAGGTGCGGGGTTCGGACACGAACTGCCCCATCGATGCGTTCGGGTGTAACCGGCGGGATGCCGTACGTGTTCTCGAAGGTGATCACCTGCCCGGAGAGGCGGAAGCCTTCGATCTCGAATACTGAATCGCGGGGATCGTACGAGAGTTGCTGCACGTTGGTCTCAAGGTCGTTGGTCGTTGCCCGTCGGCGGTCTAGTATGCGGTGACGCACGCGCACAGGAAAGCGCGGCGCTGAGAAGAGGGGTAACCATGTCGGACTACCGATTCGAGCGAGAGACGCGGACGGCGATGTCGGAGGCGTACACCATCGAGGTGGACGGCGATCCCATGGGCCGGGTGGACCTCCACTTCGCCGCGTCGACCGTGGTGCACGCGACCCTGTGTGTGCCGGCGGAGTACGACGATGAGGACATCGAGGACCTCATCGCAGAGATCGACGAGCGACTCGTACTAAGTCACGATCCTCAGCGTGCCGACTTCATGGTGACCGTATGGCGGGGTTCCGCGGCGGGAGTCTACTCGGAGGACGAGGACGACGAGCTTGCCGGTGGAGCACAGCCGCCAGCGAACGGCGCGTAAGGCACGGGCTTCGAGAAATGGGCTCAGCCGCCGGCCACGGCGGCTTCAGCGTCCCAGGCTTTTTCGCGCTCGGCCCGCTGCTCGCGGACGGCCGTGTCGAGGGTACGGAACTGCGGGAAGATCGCGTAGGTGATGAGCACGGTGAGGATGAGGAGACCGGCGCCGATGGCAGTAACGGCTTCCACGCCGATGATCTCCGCGAGGATGCCGGCGGGCACGACGCCAAGGGGCATGAGGCCGAAAGTCATCATGAGGACGCTGGAGACCCGGCCGCGGACGCTGTCGGGGATGAGGGTGGTAATCATCGTGTTGTTGACGGTCATGAAGACCATGGTGAGAAGGCCGACGCAGGCGATCATCGCCAGCGCGATCCCGAAGATCGAATAACTGAAGGCGATGAGGAAGACGCCCGACATACAGGCGGCGGCGAGCATGATCCAGCCCTTGCGGGGCGAGCTGTCCATATTGGCCGTGATGAGCGTACCGACGAGGCCACCGACACCGCCCATCGCCTGCAGCGCCCCGAGGCCGGTAGGGCCGACGTCCCAGACATCCTTGGCGAACACCGGGAGCATGGTCTGGTAGGGCATCGCGAAGATCATCGGGATCGTGCCCAGCAGCAGGAGACCGAGGACCAGCCGGTCGCCACGGATGTAGCTGAAGCCGCCCTTGAAGTCTGAGAAGAACGTGACCTGCGTGTCGCGATCCTTCGGCGGCATCTTGGGGAGGCCGAGTGTGAGAGCCGCGGAGAGGAAGTAGAGAGCGGTGAGGACGGCGAAGCCTCCGCCGATGCCGATGGGGGCGATGAGGAGCCCGCCGACTGCCGGGGCGACGATGCGGGTGGCGTTCATGGCGCTGGAACCCAGCGAAATCGCGTTCATGAGCATGTGGCGGGGGACAAGGTTGGGCATGGCGGCCTGGCGAGCGGGCATGTTGAAGGAGAAGGCGATGCCCGAGGCAACCGACATGATGAGCAGGTTCCAGAATGCGACGGCGCCGGTGAGGATTAACACCGTGTTGATCAGGTTCACGAAGGCGACGGCAAGCTGGGCAGCGAGCATGAGCGAGCGGCGGTCGACGCGGTCGGTGATGACGCCGCCGATGGGCGCGAAGACAAGCATGGGGAGCGACACGCTGAGCATGATGGCGGCGAGGGCGTTCGAGCTGCCCGTGAGGTCGTACACGAGGTAGCCGCGCAGCACGATCATCATGTTCATGCCGGAGAAGAAGGCGAGCATGCCCCAGAAGTAGAGCGCGTACTCCGGCACCGAAAGCGAGACGAAGGTGGCCCGCCAGCCGGAGGCGGGAATTTCGCGAACGTCCTGAGCGGATGAATCGGCGCTCATTGGAGACGGCGCCGGGTGGCGCCAGGGCCTTTCACATGGGGCCGTGATATCGTTGCGGGCCAGGCCAGGGAGGGCTGTTCTGCATGGCAGACCCCGCGCGGTCGCGGCGCTTACCTTACCGTCTGCGCCTTTGCCTGCTCCTCGAGATGCTGGAGCCAGGTGTCGTATTGAGCGAGCTTTTCTTCGAGGTGCGCCTTCATTTCTTGCAGCGCGGCGAGTTTCTGGTCGATCACGGCTACCTGGCCCACGGTGACCTCCTTCGCCCTGCGGATCTTCGCGCGGCGCTCCGAGATCTCGGCGTCGCGGCGGTAGGTGGCCTTGAGTTGGCTCTTGACTTCTTCGGCCTCGACCATGTCCTTGATCTCGGCGAGCGTAAAGCCGAGGAGGTTCTGAAGCCGCTTGATCTGCTCTACGCGGCGAACATCGTCCTCAGAATAGAGGCGGAAGCCGCCCTCGAGCCGGGAGGGCGGCTTAAGCAGGCCCTTTTCTTCATAGAATCTCAGCGTGCGCTGCGTGACCCCGGTGCGCTCGGCAACTTCGCCAATCTGGAGACAGGCGTGGCCGGGAGCTTCTGGCTCGACGATGCCGTTGCTGCGCTTCTGCGTCATGTGCAATCGATCGTAGCCGATCCTTAACCCGTACGTCAAGGTTAGGCGTGAGGCGTCAGTCGTTGGTCGCTAGGAGTCGGCGCCGCTCCCGGGCCCGGGCGGCGGTTCGATGAGTGGCGGGGGTCAGATGTCAGGGGGGATCGCGGCATGAGGCCAATCGACGGGGCGGCGGACTACTGTTACATCACGACGCTGGGGCGCGTGACCGGCAGGCCCCACACCATCGAGATCTGGTTCGTGCTGCGGGGCGCGACGCTGTACGTGCTGGCGGGGAGCGGGCGGCGGGCGGACTTCGTGCGGAACGCGATGAAGACGCCGGAGGTGACCGTGCGAATCGGCTCGCGGCGGGCGCGGGAGCTTCGGGCGACGGCGAGGGTGGTCACGTCCGAGGAAGAGGACGCGCTGGCGCGGCGGATGTTGCTGGAGAAGTACGCGGGAGCGGACGACGACCTGGACGAGTGGGGGCGTACGGCGTTGCTGGTGGCGTTCGATTTGGTGCATTCGGAGGTGCGATCGTCCTAGGGGCGCACCTTAAGGGCTCTGCCAGCCCGCGAAATACGTCCACGCTGAGACACTTATCACGAACAGTTGTGACGTTTGCCCCCTCGCCTCGCTCACGTTCGAGGCCGAATCAATATAGGGGTGGGTTGGGCATGAACCGCCGAGCCTCAGCTGCCCGGGGCTGTGCACGGGAGCATGGCCTGTCAAGCCGGGGCTGGCGACGATCGACGGCCGAGGGTGTCGCATCTTGAAACCTCTGAGGCAACGCGGCCGACTCTCTATCCGGGCGACCACGATCGTGCTCGGCGTGAGCGCGCTCGCAGTCGCCGTTGCGCTTGTGGTGGCGCTGTACGAGGCGGCACGGACACGTGACCGGACGAATGAACGTGTCAATCACGAAGTGGCCCAGATCCAAGCGCTGCAGGACGCACGGATCGCCTCGGTCAGCCAGGGCGTGGACCTCACGTCGTATTTCATCGGGCGCGATGAGCTGCACGCGATCGAGTTCGAGTCGCAGGGCGAGGCGGTTACCGAAGCATTCGGCCGGGCGCGGGCCATTGCCGCACAGGGCGACGATTCACAAGAACGCGAACAGATCGAGCAACTTGCGCGCGAGCAGGAGAAACTGGGAGAGGCCGAGCGGCTCATCCTGGACGCGTTGCGCCGAAACGACCTGGAAGATGCGTTCGCGATGATCGCAGAGACGAACATAGCCGTTACAGGTGCGCAGTTGGCGGACAGCCTGGCCGCGGCATCGGCAGACGGCTACGACGATCTGGCAGCGGCGCAGGCGGCTGACAAGCAGGCGCAAGACCGCATGACGGCTTTCGTCTCTGGCATCGGGGCGCTGTGGGTGGTCATCACGCTCGGCTTCGTCGTTGCGGTGATCAGGTGGGTGGTACGGCCGCTGGAGCAGGTCAGCCGGGCGAGCCGGGCGATCGCAGGTGGTGATCTGGCGACGCGTGTGCCGGAGACGGGGCCGCGCGAGCTGGTGGCCGTGGGCTACGACGTGAACCGGATGGCCGAGGCGCTGATCCGGCGGTCGGAGGAACTGAACGAATATTTGTCGAAGAATCTCGAAGAGCGGACGGTGCAGCTCGAGGGCGCGAATGCGGCGCTGGAGCTGAGCGGGGCGCGGTTCCGGTCGTTGGTGCAGAACGCGTCGGACGTGATCGCGGTGGCGGGGCCGGACACGACGCTGATGTACGAGAGCCCGGCGGCGGAGCGCATTCTGGGGCGGGATGGCGATTCGCTGCGAAACGCCAAGCTGGCCGACCTGATCCACGAAGATGACCTGGCGGCGTTCCTGGCGTTCACGCGGTCGCTGATGACGGGCGACACGGCGACGGCGGCGGAAGCGCGCTTCAGGCATCAGGACGGCTCGTGGCGGCACCTGGAGATCGTCGGGAGCGACCAGCGGCACAACCCTGCGATCGGCGGGCTGGTGTTCAACATGCGCGACGCAACGGAGCGGAAGGCGCTGGAGGAGGAGCTGCGGCGGCAGGCGTTCCACGACCGGCTGACCGGGCTGGCGAACCGGGCGAGCTTCTCGGATCGGCTGGAACACGCGCTGTCGCGCGGGGTGCGGACGGGATCGAGCCTGTCAGTGCTGTTCCTGGACCTGGACAAGTTCAAGGCGGTGAACGACCGGCTGGGGCATCCCGCGGGCGACCGCCTGCTGGAGTACGCGGGGCGGCGCCTGCTGCAGTGCGTGCGCGCGGGCGACACAGTGGCCCGCTTCGGCGGAGACGAGTTCGCGATCTTGCTGGAAGACCTGACGAGCGTGGAGACGGCGGTGGAGACGGCGAACCGGGTCCTGCGGACGCTGCGGGAGCCGGTGCAGATCGACGGGACGGAGATCAGCCCGCGGGCGAGCATCGGGATCGCATTCTCGGACAGCCGCGACGCGAGCGCCGACGTCCTGCTGCGGAACGCGGACATCGCGCTGTACGTAGCGAAGGACCGGGGACGCGACCGGCTGGAGATCTACGACGAGGGCATGCACGCGTCGATGCTGGAGCGGCTGGAGCTGCTCGCCGACCTGGAAGGGGCGGCGGAGCGGGGCGAGTTCTCGGTGTTCTACCAGCCGACGATCTGCCTGCGCGACCGAAGCATCGTGGGCGCGGAGGCGCTGGTGCGCTGGGAGCACCCGAGGAAGGGACGCCTGAGTCCGGACGAGTTCATCCCGCTGGCGGAGGAGTCGGGGGCGATCCTGGCGCTGGGGCACTACGTGCTGACGGAGGCGTGCCAGCAGGCGCGTGTGTGGCAGGCGGTGTGGCGGGGAAGCGAGCAGTTCAGTATGAGCGTGAACGTGTCGATGCGGCAGCTCAACCATCCGGGGTTCGTGGAGGAGGTGCGGCGCGTGATCGAGGCGACGGGCGTGGATCCGGGGGGCCTGGTGCTGGAAGTGACCGAGAGCATGATGATGCGGGATGCGGGGCAGACGGTGGAGGTGTTGCGGGAGCTGAAGGGGCTGGGGTTGAAGCTGGCGATCGACGACTTCGGGACGGGGTACTCGTCGCTGAGCTACCTGCGACAGCTTCCGTTCGACATGCTGAAGATCGACAAGTCGTTCCTGGGAGGGACGCACCAGGACCAGCAGCGTGACGAGGATCTGGAGAAGGTCATCGTGGAGCTGGGGAAGACGCTGAACCTCGAGATCGTTGCGGAGGGCATCGAGCGGGAGGACCAGCTCACGCGGCTGCAGGATCTGATGTGCGACCTGGGGCAGGGGTACCTGTTTGCGGAGCCGATGCCGGCGTGGCAAATGGCGGCGCTGATCGAGGAGGAGGCGCCGGCGCACGAGGCCGCGTGAGCCAGCCTCGCGGACGAGCTTCGGCGGATTCTATCGCCGGTAGCGCCCGGGGTGCTACGGTGAGGGCGGCGACGCCCGCCTCGACGAACGGTCCGCAACCCACCTGTCCGTTGCGGTCCCGGCGATGCCGGGCGGTCCCGGGAATGGCGCCCCTTGTCCAACATCTCGACGCTGCGAGACGTGTGCGCGGAGCCGTACGGCTTCTGGCTCGATAGCGCTGTCGCGTACGAAGGCAGCCGGTCGTACTGGGGCGCCGAACCGGCGGTGATCGTGCGCGCGCGAGGCCGCAACGTCACCGTCGAGCGCCGGTACGGTGCGACTGAGCGGTTCGACGCCGATCCGTTCGACGCGGTGCGCGAGCTGCTGGCCGAGCGGGCGGCGGTCCGCGAGGGTGTAGCAGTGGGGTACCTGGGGTTCGGCCTGAAGCAGCACATCGAACGCCTGCCGGACACGGTGGCCGACGACCAGCAACTGCCCGACCTGCAGCTCGCGTTCTACGACCGCTTGCGCTCGTTCGACCCGCGCGAGCTGCTCCCGCCGGCGCCGGCGATCGGCCTGCCGCCGTCGTTCGAGGGGCTCGCCTGCACGTGGACCCGCGAGGCGTACGTGGCGGCGGTGGAGCGGGCGCTCGACCACATCCGCGCGGGCGAGATCTACCAGGTGAACCTTTCCCAGCGCTTCCAGGCACGGCTGGCCGGCCGCGGGCCGTTCGACACGTACCTGCGGCTGCGCGCGCAATCGCCGGCGCCGTTCGGGGCGTACCTGTCGTTTCCTGACAGCACACTGCTGTCATCTTCGCCGGAGCGATTCTTGCGGTACGAGCCGCGGACGCGCGCGGTCGAGACGCGGCCGATCAAGGGCACGCGTCCGCGCGGGCCGGGGCCGAAGTCGGATCGCGCGATGGCCGAGGAGCTGTTGGCGAGCGAGAAGGACCGCGCGGAGAACGTAATGATCGTCGATCTCGCCCGCAACGACCTGGGGCGTGTCGCCGAGATCGGCAGCGTGTCCGTCTCTGACCTGTGCGAGCTGGAGTCGTACGCGACGGTGCACCACCTGGTGTCCACCGTGCGGGCGCGGCTGCGCGCGGACCGGGACGTCGTGGACCTGCTGCGGGCGACGTTTCCGCCGGGATCCGTCACCGGGGCCCCCAAGATCCGATCGCTGGAGATCATCGACGAGCTGGAGCCGGTGGCGCGCGGCGTCTACACCGGCGCGCTCGGCTACATCCGCGCGACCGGTGAGCTGGACCTCAGTGTCGCGATCCGGACGATGGTCACCTCGAACGGCGTCGCGTCGTTCCACGTCGGAGGTGCGATCGTCGCGGATTCGGAGCCGGCGGCGGAGTACGAGGAGACGCTGCACAAGGGCGCGGCGCTGGCGCGGGTGCTCGTGGGCGAGGGCCGGTGACGGGCATGACGCTGGTGTACCTGGACGGCGCGTTCCTCCCCTCGGGCGAGGCGCTTGTGCCGGCGACCGGCGAGGGCGCGCTGTTCGGCCGCGGCGTGTTCGAGACGATGCGGGCGCGCGGCGGTCGGGTGTTCCGCTTCGACGCGCACCTGGACCGCATGGAGCGCGGCGCGCGGTTCCTCGAGATGCCGGAGCCCGACGCAAGCGCGATCGGCGACGCGATCGTCGAGCTTACGCGCCGGCTGGCAATCGAAGATGCGCGCGTGCGGGTAACGCTGTTGGCCGGCGCTGCGGCCGTCGATGGCGAGGCGGCGTCGTTGCTGATCCAGGCGCGGCCGGCGACGGACTACCCGCCCAAGCTGTACGAGCGCGGCATCAGTGCCACCGTGGCGGCGGTGCGCCGGAACGAGGCGTCGCCGCTGAGCCGACTGAAGACGGTGAACTGTCTGGACAACGTGCTGGCACGCGAGGCGGCGCGGGCGAAGGGCGCGCAGGAGTCGATCCTCGTCAACGCGCGGGGGCTGGTTGCGGAGGGGAGCGCGAGCAACGTGTTCGCCGTGGTAGCGACCGAGGTGGTGACGCCGCCGATCGAGGATGGCGCGCTGCCGGGCGTGACGCGTGCGGCCGTCCTGGAGCTGGCGCGGGATGCGGGCATGGGCGCGGGCGAGCGGTCGCTGACCCTGCGGGAGGTGGAGTCGGCGAGCGAGGCGTTCGTGACGAACGCGGTGATGGGAGTGATGCCGCTGGTGTCCGTGGGCGGGGCGGCGATCGGGGAGGGGCGGCCGGGGGAGGTCACGCGCGCGATGATGCGGCTGTACGCCGCGGCGGTGGATGGGGCCTGTCAGTCGGAAGCCATGTGACGGCCAAGCCCTACTGGGGTTGAATGCCGGTGTCCGAGGGGAGTGTCTACGACGAACTTCGCGCCGCCGTCCGGGATCTGCTGCGCCCGCACCTGGCCGCCGTGGGCCTCGACGATCTGCCGGACGATGGCGAGGCCCAAGCCAGCTCCGCCGGTGGCCCTCGTCCTGGAGGGATCGGCACGGTAGAAGCGGTCGAAGATGTGCGGCAGGTGCTGGTCGGAGATGCCAGGGCCTGGTCTTCGACGGCGATCGTCGCGAGATCTCCCTCCTGCCGCGATGAGACGCTGATAACGCCGCCGGTGGGCGTGTGCGTGAGGCCACCAGCTCGCTCGGTCGGAACGGCTTCGTGTCGTAGTCGTCGGCCCCGAGGTCGAGCGCGATGCAGCGCGCCTTACTCCACAGTCACGGCGCCGAGTTTGTACTCGTGGACGGTTTCCGTCAGCCGCTCCTCGCCGGCAGAGGTTGTGGGGTTTCGTTCAGGCCACCGAGGCGCGGCCTCCTCCGGGTGGCGGGCACGTCGGCCTCATGTCGGGCCGCGGAGAGGCTCGTCGTGCAGTACCCTAAAGCAACGGAGGTGAAGGAATGGCATTCTTCTTCAAGATCGTGCCGGAATACCGTCGGCTTGCACGATTCAGCTTCGGCCGTTACGACGGAAAGCCGCGTGGACCCGGGTGGGTGTGGGTGATTCCCTTCTATCACCAGGCGATCTCCGTCGATCTTCGCGAAGAGGTGTTCGACGTCGAACCACAGACCACGATCACCAAAGACAACGCGCCGGTGACTATCGACATGCTCGTCTTCATGAGGGTCGTCGATCCCGAGGCTAGCGTTCTACGCGTGCAGGATTATCGCGCTGCGGCGCGAGGCATGGCGATCACGACGTTGCGTGCCGTCGTGGGCGATATGAACCTCGACGACGTGCTCGCAAAACGAGAACAGATCAACACGTTGATGCAGACGCGGCTCGACGAAGTCACAGACCGCTGGGGCGTGAAGGTCAACGCAGTTGAAATACGCGAGATCCTGCCGCCCCGCGACATTCAAGACGCGATGAGCCGCCAAATGTCAGCGGAACGGACGCGCCGCGCCGCCGTCATCGAGGCGGAGGGTACGCGCCAGGCGGCGATCACCAACGCCGAGGGATCGAAGCAGTCGGCCATTCTCAACGCCGAGGGCTCGCGCCAGGCGGCGATCTTGAATGCCGAAGGCAGCCGGCAGGCCGCAATCCTCAACGCGGAGGGTTTCGCGCTCGCGCTTGAGCGCATCTTTCAGACGGCGCGGACCGTTGACGACAACACAATGGCGCTGCAGTATCTGGACACGATGAGGGCGCTCGCCGCCGGCGATTCCACCAAGTGGATCATCCCGATGGAGCTGACGCAGTTCCTACAGAGATTCGCCTCACCCGACGATGCTCGGAGCAATAGCGGCAGGCAGCGCGTAGCACGCCCGGACGCGACATCGAGCTAGTCGACGGTTTGGCTCTGCATGCTTTCGGTGCCCACGCAGACTCGTCAGAGGGTAGCGCCACGCGCAGCCATTGCCTCCGCCGCCTCAACGCGGTGATGTACCGCATCGCGTTGACGCAAGCACACCACTCGCCGGACGCGCGTGCCTATCTCGATCGGCGCGTGTCGGAAGGCAAGACGCGCCGCGAGGCCATGCGCGCCCTCAAGCGCTACACCGTGCGGGCGGTCTGGCGCCCTTGGCAGCAGTGCGAGCCGATGCAGACCGCGTCTCATATCGCGGCCGCCTAGCGAGCCCCTTGCACATAGGAGCGTCCATCCATCGTGGCATCAAATCGCCTATGATGGCACCGTTTGTCGGGGCGAGCATCCGGATGGCGGCAGGCAGTCCTGGTGCCAAGGAGTGAAACATCGCACTATGCGTCAGGGGCCGTCATGGCGAGGCGGGGGCCTTCTGGCGCCTCGACAAGGTCCATGACGACTCCTTCTAGTTCGCGTGAGAGATCCGGATCAACTGCGAGGACGTTCCGCCCGTCGTGTGCCACGATCTGGTCACCTTCCTTCTCCATGTCGACAACGAGTCCCAGCCCTTCCCCGCTGCGAGTCAACCGCAAGATGCCGTCATCTTCAGCCTTGTGTTCCAAGGTCTTGTGCAGCAGATTGGCGGCTGGTTCTGTGACGTTGAGCATTTGCTCTCCCTCTCTTGCTAACAGAGTCGACACTCCAAGACCGCCATACGGGCGGCACGCGAGTCCGTTGATCGCTCCCTAACGTGTACTCAAGGCATCACGCCCCCCCTTCATGAATCGGACAGGTCGCTTCGTCGAGACAGCAACGCTCGTATTCCACGGCGGGCCTTGTCGCGTAGCTGCCAATCAGGAGTTGCCGGCTGGGCCGCCAGAGCGTATGCACCGCGATAGCGCCCTCTATCGCACCTTTGGCAGCGCTACCGTATGTCGCCACCAAGATCTGCTGTACTCTTCACCGCCGCGCTAGCGGTAGCCGCCATCGTGGTCGTGGCCTCGCCACCAACTTCCCGCGACCCGCGCAGCACGCCGATCATGGCGCCCTTCGCCGCGCCTCCAAGATCGCCTCCGATCTCCGACACGCCCTGGATCGCACCGCGCACTGCATCTGAGATTGCACCGGTCAGCGCGCCTCCGACCTGGCCTGTGCGCTTCAAAGCGTTGACCAGAGTACCACTCACGGTATCGACGACGGCATCGCTGATCTCGCCGACTCCTTTCACGGTGCCGGTGACGCCGTGCTTCACGGAGGCCGCCAGACCGGTGTGGTCTCCCTTCATGCTGACCACAACGGAACTCCTTTCGAGGCCGCGACAGCGGCCCCCTTTCGGGCGATCGAAAAAGGAGCAGAGCGCGAGACCCCACTCCTCTGGAGCGATGCCCCTTCTCATGTGCCTACGAGGTTAGCTGTCGGGTTCGGTCTGAGATGGTTTGACCTACTCGCGTTCGCGAGATTCACCCCGAAGATTGGGTCCCCCGCTCCGCCACGATCGGCGGATTCGGCCTGTTCAGTTGTACATCGATCATACCGGTCCACACCCCGCCCGGTTGTGACGGCAGTCACAGGAGGTGAAGTTTGCCTACCTTTGCTCAACTTCATGGCGTCTTGATGCGCAGATGTTTTGCATTTGCGGTCTGGTGCAAGGTCGCTCTCCGGCGTGCGCGTGTATTGCGCACGCCGGAGAGCGACGTGTGGACCTCGATCGCCAGCGCCTCCCGCCGTACAGGTCCACCATATATTCATCTATGAAGACGAGTCATTCGATCTCGGCGCGCTCAGGGACGGAGTGTGCAGGACGTGGTGTAAGTAACCGGTCAACTGGATAGCAAAAGGCCACAGCATCACGCTGTGGCGCGACAGCGTCATCCTCGTGTTGTTGTTCAGTTCAGCAGCGAGGAGGATCTCTGTGACCACCCCCACCATGGACGCGCTTCGGCATGCGATCTCGATGGTGTGCGAGAACCGACGCTCCTTCTCCGCCGATCAACTGGAGTGCCAGTTCAGCCGGCCGCTGTCGGACCGCTTTACGCTGCCCGCCGACTGGCAGGCCCGCTATACAAAGCTGCTTTTCAGGATGCGGAACGCCCTCGCCAGGCTCCAGGAGATGTACGCGTGGGGGCATATCGACCGGCCCGAGTACCTGCACAAGCAGCGCGAGTTCGAGAGCCAGCTACAGGCGCTGACTGCGCACCATGAGCCCGTGCGACAGCCCAATCTCCACCGCGCTGCACTACTCCTGCGTGACGTCGGTGCGCTCTGGCTTCACGAGGGTGTCAGCGACGAACGGCGCAAGGAGTTCGTCGAAGAGGTGTTCGAGAAGATCCTGCTCGACGAGCGGGGCATCCGCCGCGTGACGCCGCGACGGGACTATTTGGGCCTGATCGCGATTGCGGATCTCTGTGGTGGGGGGATATGGTCGGGGCGACTGGAGTTGACCCGGCGAGTTCCCCCTCGCGTAGTGAGTCTGGATGGACCCCTTGGTCTGTCGAGATCTCGGGCATTGAGCCGCTCCTTGCCCGGCTGCGTGAGGGGGGCGTTGCATGACGGTAAACGCCCCTGCGCGTCCCTTCGAGCCGCACAACGTGCGGCGTTTCCTCTCATTTCTGCATGAGCCCGGCGACGTGTTTGAGTTGCGGGCGCCGAAGTACGGGCGTTTCAGGCTCACGGGTTCCGGATACTTCGACAACATCGAAGATGGTGTCACAGCCGTCGAGCGCTGGGATGGCCGCGCCAACCTCTACGTCACCCTCAATCCCGTTGCCCCTGCCCTGCTCGCCCGCGCCCACAACCGCTTCCTCGAACGCGCGGACGCGACCACGGCTGATACGGACGTCCTGCGCCGCAACTGGCTCTTCATCGACATCGATCCCGTCCGCGCGTCCGGCATCAGCAGCACGGACGTCGAGCTGGCCGCCGCCGAAGACGTTACCGAGGAGATCGCCCGGTTCCTGGCTGACTCCGGTTGGCCCGCCCCCGCCATCGCAATGTCCGGCAACGGCTACTACCTGCTCTACCGGATCGACCTGCCCAACGACGACGAGGCGAAGTCGCTCGTCCCAGGCGTGCTGAACGCGCTTGGGGGCCGGTTCGACACCGCGGAGGCCAAGGTCGATACGAGCGTGGGCAACGCATCCAGGATCATCGGGCTCGTCGGCACTTTGAAGGTGAAGGGCGACTCCCTGCCCGAACGCCCACATCGGCGCTCCGAGTTGCTCGATGTTCCGGAGTCAGTCGTCGCCGTGCCGCGCGCGCGCCTGGAGGCCCTGGCGGGCTCCCACGAGTCGTCAGGGCCGACCGCCGGGGCCCGCACCTCGACGCCCCTGTCCGTCCGGGAGATGCTGGACGCGCGCGGGATCGAGTACCGCGAACAGCCACCGGATGCCAACGGGGTCACCTGGCTCCACCTGCCGCAGTGTCCGTTCCACGACGACGGCCGCCCGTTCGAATGCGGCGTGGGGCAGAAGCTGCCCGACGGGCCCTACGCCGGCCATTGCTTCCACCCCGAAGGCGAGGGCAAGGGCTGGCGGGACTTCAAGCGGGCGCTCGGGCTGGACACCGGTCACGCCGACCATCGCGCCATCGTGTCGCCAGAGCGGCCGCGCATCATCACCACCGGACGCTTCCGGCGAGACATCGCCGCCGACGCCTGGAGTGCGCTCTTAGCGTCGCCCCACCGGCCACGTCTCTATTGTCATGGCCGGGAGGTCGCCCTCGTGGGCCGCGACCCGGAGACCGGCAGCGCGTTGATCGAACACCTGAGCCTTCCCACGCTCGCTGGCCACGTCGATCGCGCGGCGGACTTCATCCGCATCACGCAGTCGGGCGAGTGCCCAGCGCGCCCGCCAGATGATGTCATCAAAGACATGCAGGCCATGGAGAAACCTCTGCAGGTCATCCGCGGCGTCGTCGGCACGCCGGTCTTCACGCGCGACGGCGTCCTGTGTACGGACCCTGGCTACCAGGAGGCGACGCGCCTGTTCTACGACCCGATCGGAGAGCCAGTTCCGCCCGTGCCTCATCGCCCCGATGAGACAGACGTACGTCGCGCCAAGTCTCTCCTCGCCTTCGAATGGCTTGGGGACTTTCCGTTCACCGAGGATGCTTCACGCGCGAACCTCATCGCCGCCCCGCTCACCGCCATCGCCCGCGAATTGATCGTTGGCCAGACCCCGCTGTTCGCGATCGACGCACCGGCCGCGGGTACCGGCAAAGGGCTCCTCGTGGACGGCATCGCCATCCTGACGACTGGCCGACCCTCTGCCGTGATGCCCGACACGCGGAGCGAGGAGGAACTTCGCAAGAAGCTGACCGCCAAGCTCTGTGAAGGGCAGCCGCTCATCATCATCGACAACCTGAAGCGCACCCTGGATTCGGGAGTGCTCGCAGCGGCCTTGACGGCGCCCGTGTGGTCTGACCGCATCCTCGGCCGCACCGCGATCGCGGACCTGCCCGTGCGAAACCTCTGGCTGGTGACCGGCAACAACCTCAAGCTGAGCGACGAGATCTCACGCCGAACCGTGTACGTCCGCATCGACTCGGGACGCGATCGGCCGTTCGAGCGCCAGTCCTTCCGGCACGCGGACCTTCCGGAGTGGCTCCGGCATCACCGTCACGAGGTCGTGTGGGCTCTTCTCGTCCTCGTCCAGCACTGGCTTGCATCCGGGCGGCCCCCGTGGCGGGGCACGGCGTTGGGGTCGTTCGAGCCCTGGTCACGGGTGGTCGGCGGCATCCTCGAAACGGCTGGCTTCGCCGGCTTCCTCGACAACCGCGAGAACCTCTACAGCCGATCCGACGCGGTCACCGAGGAGTGGCGCCGCTTCACTGCTGCTTGGTGGGAAGAGCACGAGGCCCGGCCGGTTGTTGCCGCCCTCCTGGTTGCCATTGCGCAGGACATCTTGCCGTCGGTCTTCGAGAAGGCAAAGGACGGGGCGTCCGACCGCGTTCTCGCCACGCGCTTAGGCAAGGCACTGGCGCAGCAGCGCGATCGTCGGTTCGGCGACCTCTTCATCAAGCACTTGGGTACGGACGGCCACTCGAAAGCCACGCTGTGGGCTCTTGAGGTCGCTCCGCCTGAGGACAGCCTTGCGGATGTTGTTCCGGACGAGCCTCCATCATCCGCAGACTTCCCGCATGAAAACGGGGCCGTTTCAGATTCAATTGCGGAAGATGCGGAAGATGCGGATATGGACTCGGCCGTCCAGAGAAATGTCCCTGCCCCCATCACTGAGAACGGGACTTCTCCTGACAGCGCGATTCGTCATCCGCAACATCCGCATCTTCCGCAAACAGATTCAAAATCGGCCTCGGAAACTGCGGAAGACGTGCGGAAGACCGAGCCCGCGCTCAGCGATCATCCGCACACATCAGTCCTCGCGCCTTGCCGCGGCGGGTGCGGGACGATCGTGCCCGAGGGCCAGAAGTGCTCGCCCTGCGCCGACGCTGGGGTGGCGGAATGGAAGGCAACACGATGACGGGGGGTTGTTGCCGAACAGATCGCGTTGGCGTCGGCCGCGGTGATATGATCGACATGGGCGCGTGGCCTCCCAGTGAAGAGGAGGCCGCCAATGATGGGCCAGCAGGACTTCGGGACCAAGCTCTACT
>Ga0326597_10001299_pt1 | contig 40786 bp, 57 predicted proteins | sample RVTome_12_FD_203789 | JGI IMG/M metagenome (GOLD analysis project Ga0326597, IMG submission 203789) | Soil microbial communities from uranium-contaminated site in the Upper Colorado River Basin, Wyoming, United States - RVT100D185 | ecosystem: Environmental > Terrestrial > Soil > Contaminated >... | reverse complement strand
GTGAGAAAAGTAACACCAACATGGTCGCCGAAAGAAACCATGCACTTGAAGCGGGTACTCGCAATGAACTTAATGTCACAAACTCAAATCGAGCAGTTGATGTTGTACTTCCTTGCCTCACCACGATTCAAAAAGTTTGGCCCGTCGATGTCGGTATTCTTTTCTGCAGGGATTTTCAATGGCCTCATGAATGCCATGGAGAATGACCCGAACTTCTGGAAGGAACTCGATAACTACAGCATACGACTTCGCGGGAAGGAGAATGCAGTACAGGTCGATATTCCGATGCGGAACATGAAAGATATGCTCGCACAATTATCAGCAAGATTTAAAGTTGAAGTACATGAGGAAACCGGCGCGACGAACTGAGGACGGCGAACTGATGCTCACTGAGTATTGCTTCGCATGTGGTGAGCAGGGCCGTATACTCATACGCATAAACAACGACGGCTACCATGAACCGACTAAAACGCATTGTAGAATCAACGATTGTCTCAATGAAAACTGTTTCCGAAAACTCAAAAGAAATCCCGAAAACTGGATACCCGATACCGATGGGGCTTTTGAAGCATTCAAACGGCGAACACATGAGCTTGCATTTCCTGATTCGCGGCAATCACAGTTCCATAGACGGAAATCCTTTGCCGAAGCTGAAAAAAACAAAAGGTCAGCAGTGGACACCGGAGGCGAAACGCTACGTGAGTTGGAAAGAGTACGTGATAGCAACACTTATCGACACCGCACGAAACACAGAAGCATGGCCGATGATTTTAAGGAACATCGGACTGACCGGTAAACCATTCAGCACGAAGAAAGAAAGACCGATGCGTATGGACTTATTGATACATTGGGGAAGCGGAAACCACGGCGACCCTGAAAATATATTCGGTTCAATCGCAGATGCATTATTCAAACAGGACAAGTATCTCGCAGGCTCATTCGACTTCAAAGATGGCGGTGAGTTTGTGGGAGTAGAAGTAACAATTACATTATGACACCATCAAAGAATCTATACCGTGTCACGCTCGCAAATGAGCATAGCTTCACGGTAGTGGCCCTCACCTTTGAGGAGGCACTAAAGAAAGCGCAAAACCACACGAAGGATGTACCGGTGAATGACAAGGGCATCACTCATGTGGGATTACTAGCATCAATCGACGTTGAATAGTTATGGAAAGAACATCAAGTAAATCTCGACTCGCCACTACATTGCTTGCATTGTTTCTCGGTGGGTTCGGAGTTCACCGGTTCTATGTAGGGAAGGTCGGCAGCGGCATTGTCATGCTCATTCTCACATGCACCATCATCGGTGCGATTGTGAGTGGCATATGGGCGCTCATTGACCTTATCGTTGCGATCAGCGGGCAGTTTCGAGACGCAGACAATTATCGGATAGCAAACTGGTAACATGGGGAAAAAGAAAAAAGGTGATGATAAAATTGTGTTGAAGAAAGGGGATGAGTTTACCGAAGACCTCGTCATGACAGTGTCGGAGATTGTCGAGGGCATCGAAAAATTGAATGCCGCGATGAAGGCACTTGAGAACAGTCGATTGAAACACAAGACGGTTCTCATATTGCTCTCACACTTCACTCGCATGACGCAAAACGATTGTGAAGTGGTACTCAATGGGTTGGTGAATCTTAAAAGTTATTTAAAATGAAATTGCAATGCTCAATCAAGTACTGAGGAGAAAGAAGATGGCGAAAGCGAAGCGGATGCGGAAGGACTACGAGCGCCGGAGGAACATCAACAACAATGTACCTACAGACAAGTTCGTGGAGCGCAAAGAGTTATTCAAAAACACCGGAGTGATTAAGGAAGGGATGGCAGAAAAGATTCACGTAGGATATAAAAATATCATCGTGAAGAAGCCACACTATCGCAATCACGTAAAAGGTATACCGCACAAAGGTTTGAAGGATGAAGACAATCGTGACATTGGCATGATTGCGTACCCGAAGAAAAGAAAGTTTACAACTAAAAAATAAATATATGTTCCCACAGCCACAACAACGAGCAGAGATATTCGAATATCCGGTAACGGAAATGAGCTTTATAGAATTGCTCACCCGTCGCCTGAATCAGCAGCGTGACTATGTTTCGCGCATTACCATCAACTTGAATCTCTGGAAGCAGCGCCGGAAGGAAACACCGCAGCGCGTCATTGATGGTACGAATCCACAAACCGGTGCGAAGGAGCAAATCACTATCACGAAACTCGTGAAGGATTCTATGGAAGAAGTTCGCAATGCAGTCGATAACATGCGACACATCGAGAACCTTATTGCCATGGCAAAGGCCGGTACGATTGAAGAAAACTGGAATGCGGAAGCACTCACCGAACCACTTGAAGTGTTCCCTGATATGGGTGGTGCAGACCTCGGAGGCGGGCAGCGAGTGCCGGTAGGTAAGAAATCGTAATATGTCAGCAGAGCGTGTCACAGAATCAATCGGCGACTTGGTATCTTGGAAAAAGAACCCGCGCTCGATTGACGATAAAGGGAAAGACCGTTTGAAGGAGCAAATGCGGAAGCTCGGACAGCATACCCCGCTTTTGATTACACACGACGATGGTTTCAAAGTGGTGCTCGGAGGCAACATGCGATTGCTGATTATGCATGAGCTTATTGCAGAGGGGTACGAGACATTCAAAAAAGTGTGGGTATCGCTTGTTGAGTTCAAAGAAAATGATGGAGTATGGACTGTCTACCTCAATGGGGAATTGCAGAAAATGCTCGACCCTGAGACAAAGAAGTGGAAGACCGTCACCTACGAATCGAAGGAAGCGGGCATGATGTCGTATGCACTTTCACACAATGACCGCGCCGGTTTCTATGTGGAAGATGCACTCGTGAGTGACCTACGCTCTATCGGTGGCCTCGATTTAGGCATGTACAACGTCGAGACAGCATACTCTACCGGCTTGGAAACACTCATTGAGCGCTACGATATGGCAGATGTGCGCGCTCGCGGGCCACAAAAAGGTGAGGAGGTAGATCGCAATCGGGTGAAGGATGCGAAAGAGATTTACGACAACGCAAGCATCAAGCAAATCGTGCTGTACTTCCCGACGGCTGAGTACGAAGATATGCTCGAGTTTTTGGCGACTGTGATGGAGGAGCATGGAGTAGAAAGCAACACAGAGGCCGTCATTAAACTACGTGAATACTATGAAAATAATCGAAGCTAAACTACGCGAACTTGACTATAAGGATTACAAGTTGCGCGGTGCAAATGTGAGTGACTTCACGACGCTCGTGAAAGACCCTGTGACACTGATGCACGATGGTGAAGTGAAGGTGGTGTATGACCACTTGCCGTTTGATACTACACCGTACAAAGAGGCATTCAAGAAAATCAAGTATCAGAAGACAGAGCGCACCGCGGGCCTGAAAACAGTTTCGCGCATCTTTGGCTTTGCGCCGCGGGTAACAATGCGTAAGGACTTCTGCAGTGCGACATCACTTTCTACCGAAGACCCTGAGGCACATGCTGCTATCGTGGAACTCGGTCAAAAGATTGCGGGCATTTACTTGCAACGCGCACCGGAGGTCTTTCAAAAGCACAGTGAGACATTGCGCGAAAACATGAAAGAAGATCAGTGGGTGATTCCAAACACGCCATTCACTTCCGGCATCATCAACAAAAACAATCCACTCAAATATCACTTCGATACCGGTAACTTCAAGAAGGTGTTCTCATGCATGGTCGCTTTCAAACACGACTGTGAGGGCGGGCATCTTTCCTTACCGGAGTACGATATGGGGCTAGAGATTGCCGACAATTCGATTTTGCTTTTCGACGGGCAAGAGATTTTGCATGGAGTGACACCATTCAAGTTGCTTTCCGATGAGGGGTATCGGTTCACGGCAGTGTTCTACTCGCTACGTGGCATGTGGGAGTGTCTTACCGTCGATGATGAGATTGCTCGTATTAGAAACATTAAAACGCAGCGCGAGCGAAAGCGCGTGAAATCAAATGAGCCAAAATAACTTGAAGGAGTACCGCGTGAAGGACATCACATTCTTCATTCGCGAAGGCACGAGCGACAAGAAAAGTATTGATGAAGTGGTGGTCGATAAAGGGTATGAGCGATTCCGGCCTGTACGTTTCACTGTGGAGGCCGGTGAGACATGGTTTGACTTTGGGGCAAATGTGGGCGGGTTCAGTTCGTGGGCGGTGCATAAGGGCGCAGCGAAAGTGATTGCATACGAGCCTGACCCTGAAAACTTCGAGGTATTGAGCCTGAACATGCGTATGCATGACCACAGTCGCTACGAGCTACACAAGGCGGCAGTAGTGGCAGATGAGCGCAAGACCGCGACACTGCATCAGAACACGGCTCACGGCAATGTATGGCGCAATAGCATCGAACGGCCATGGCAAGGCGGGCAGAGCACCACAGTACCGTGTGTGAACGTACTGGATGCCCTAGGCGCAGTGGTAGGGCCACTGAACATCAAAATGGACATAGAGGGTACGGAAATGCCTATCTTGGAGCAAATTGCCTCAAATCGGGCTATCCTAGATCGCATCAACAAACTTACTTTCGAGTGGAGCTTCGATGTAGACCCTGATTTAGAACGGTTCCGAAAGGTGCTGTATCAACTGAAAGATGCCTTTAAGGACGTCATGCCGCCGAACGATTACGCCGGTACAGCATCGTGGCCCGCATCTTGGTTTCCGCCATGCAAGACGTTGTATTGTAAAAAATAACTTATGAGAATATATCGAAAATGCTTTGCAGTGGTGCATGAAATCGCAAATGGTGAGCGCCTTGCACTCACTAAAGTGAAGATGGAGAAGAATGATTCACCGATTGCGTTCGCGGTCTTTGAGACACGTGAGGAGGCAGAGGCAGCGATTCAGAAAATCGGTGATGGGAAAGTCGAGGAAATAATCATTAAAAACAATGAAAAAAATAAAGGGAAAGACGTACTACCGCGCTCTCTTGGAACAGGAGAAGTTGCTAAGGAAGCGTGAGCACCATGACTTCGATGTACAGGCGATATTGGCAGAACTGTATTACAGGCTTGCGGATTTGCACTGGTGGCAGTTTATTCAGGGATTCAAATTGTGGAATGCAACGGGTGAAATCGAATTGTTTCACGCGGAACATTGCCACTGTGGATTCGAGATTGATGAGGATTCTATAACCCATGACGTCAGGAAACTTCATCAGTGAGGAGCGAGTGCCGATAAACTGGCATGAGGGCAAGATGCTTTTCGGGCCTATTCGCAAGGGGCAGCGATGGAAGAAACGGGACACAGGCCGCACCATGGAGGTCTTTGCCACGAAGAAAAACAACTCATTCATGGTGCATTTTCAGAGTGATAGCAGGGGCAAGATAACTCACACTTTGAAGGAAAGAGATATTTACAAGTTCTATATTTTGTTATGAAACCCGACTACGTGCTTACCTCAGAGGAACCGGCAATCATGCCGACACTCATTGAGCAGTTCGGAGTGAGCTTTGATGATGTGGTGGTGACGGTAGGTAATAAGATTCATACGAAATATGCCCTTACTGCAGACCTTTTGGAGCATGAATTGGTTCACGTGAAACAGCAGACAGCGTATGAAGGCGGCTCGGATGCGTGGTGGCAGCGGTATCTCGTAGATGAGAAGTTCCGACTCTCACAGGAAATCGAGGCGTATCGGGTGCAGTACAACTTCTTGCGTGGAACAATGAAGGACAGGAATAAATTGGCGGTTCAGGCGCATAGAATCGCCGCGACATTATCAGGGCCGATGTATGGGAATTGCATCTCATTCGCAGCGGCAAAGCTACAAGTAACGGCTTAGAATATGGATATTTATGTATACATGAATGGTGCAAAGAAGGGTGAAAAGGTGGTGCAGACACGTTCGGTTGCAATGGGAGTGATGGTTGATCTCGATAAAGATGGCAATGTACTCGGAGTCGAAGTACTGAATGCCGACAGAGTTGATGCCGATGGCAAGAAAATATCATGATTAAGTTTCACTCAAAGAAGGTGAGGGGTGGGAGGATTCATTGCATCGCTCACTGTACAAAGTGTGACTGGATTGAGGAAGGCATGACAGCAGCGATACCGGCGGCGCACAAGCATACTCGTGAAACAGGTCATGAGGTCGCTGTTGAAGAAGGCATATGGATTAGGATAGTTCCTACAACATGAGCAAGAAAACTGTTGAGGAATATATAAAGATTCGACCTCACGGCGTATCGAAGACAGGAAGGACGCGGGTGTGGGAAGTGTTCGACGTGAAACATAGTGCTCTTTGTGGCTACATTCAGTGGTATGGTGGTTTCAGGAAATATTGTTTTTACCCTACAGATGGCTCGCTCTATGACAGTGACTTCATGACGATGGTGGGTGAGTTTCTTGTAGAGGTGAATGGTCAGCATCGTTCAAACCTCAAAGCAAAAAGTGAGGGTGACAGAATGTAAGCAGTGGGTAACTGTACTTGTCGCTACCTAGCGTATAGTGCATACTTGAAAGCGGTGGGAGGTAGGTAGGCCGGTGATTAACCGGCACAAGGGCTAGTCAGGCTTCGACGGTGATACCGTTCGATACGAGGCGAGATAGAAACGGCCACACATTCTTAAAAGAGTGGCAAGGCATAGTTGCAAAAACTTCTATACCATCACCATACGCAGCGTTCCTACAGGAACCACAATACGCGTAAGGTCGGCAAGCAAATAGGTTCGTGGTCGTCGCTTTGCTTGTTGTTATATAAAGGGCCACTGGTGGAGATAGGTTTGAAGCATTCGGTGATCGTGGAGATTACCCGAACAGTGGGCGGCACTGAAACTCTCGCATATATCTCGTAGAAATCGTTGAAGACCATTACCGGACAAGGGTTCAATTCCCTTCTAGTCCACATGACGTCATGCGCATCTTATCTTGAAACTGCAATCCTCAGGTGGCAGGGAGGGGTGAGAGACCGGTCATAGCATAAGCACCTCGGAAGGGTGCTTTTTGCATGTCTCAGGCGTAAACTATTAGAGGACAAACAGGAGGTCATGATGAATGAGTTTCAGCCACTTTTGCCGCTCGACCAGAGGTTCAGGAATGCGGAGCAGTATGCGTTCGATTTTGACCCGATTCCGCAAACGCGGGAGGGGCCGAAAGACAAAGGCAGGGAGGTCTTTGCATGCATCGGCTACTGCAATATCTGCCCGCGCTGTGGGAACAGCAACAACAGGGATAAAGACGACAGGAGGTGATCTGCATCTAGGTGGGCGTAGCATCAGCGGTAGAGCACTCATGCTCACAAGCGTGAGAGGTCGCGGGTTCGATTCCCGTCGTCCACACCACAGCCACTCGTAAGGGTGGCTGTATCTTTGTATAGATATACCCCGCGCTAATTCAATACAGGCGGCGCGGGGTGGGTAGGGTTCGATATTGTTTTATTTTTTAGAGATTTTGGCGTTATAGTTTTCACTATAGTTTTTTGTTGGATGTATAATGCACTGTTTCCCTTGCAAAGAAGTGATAAGTATTGATGGTATGTGTTAGAATCTATTTGAATATGAGTAACAACACTATAGAAAAGTATAAAAATGGTGGGGGGGTGGCTTCATCAATCACACCGGATTCAATAAAGCACGATGTCGTGTATGCGAAGTTCGTGCGCTTTGTTGCCGCACCGAATCCCGACAAGTGTGAAATGCTCGGTATTCCATACGTGGAGGAAAAGAAGCAGTATGCATCAAGACCGACACTGCAGTTGTTCGCTGAAAAGTTTGGTGTGCATGTGCAGACTCTATACGCTTGGAAGAAGCGCGAGGAGTTTTATGAAGGTGTGAATGTGGTGCGCTCGGAGTGGGGTAAAGGACAAACGGCAGATGTGCTCGCTGCTCTCTATCGTCGCTGTGTGCAATACGGGAATGCATACGATGTGGAATTGTGGCTCGCTTACTTCGAGAATTGGGACAGGAAGCAAGTCGTCAGACACGTTATGGATTCATTCACTGCAGACGATTTGAGAACCATTATCAGCGCTCTACCTAAAGAAAAACAAGACGAGGCATATGTCAAAATTGGAGAATACATCACTCTCGCCGAACTTCATGGAAGCGGCGCAGAAGTTCAGAGCAATATCACTGAGGAAACCGGAAACGATTCGTGAGCGGTACGGCAATAAGCCGATACAGTTGTTGCGACTGGCAGACCCTACAATGCGTTTCCCTCTAAAGATTCGGCAGATTTTCGCAATGCTTTGGAAGCGTGAAGACCAGAACGGGAAACGTGCAACTCGCTTCATCATGAAGGGGCCGCGCGGAGGCGGTAAGACAAAGATACTCGGTGCGTTCGGATTCGTGGAGTGGTATTTGAAATTGCGCGATGTCGTGAATATGGGTGGTTCACTCACTCAGGCAGAAAACGTCTACAACTATTTCATGGCACACTGCTATGCTCAGGAGGGCATTGTTGAATCGCTACCGGCAGAACCGACGATGAAGAAGACCCTCACCGATAAGGGAAACTATTACAAGGCCATTGCCGCATCGCAGAAACAGGTACGTGGCCCTCACCCGCATGATTTGATTATCGACGAAGCGTGTGAAGCAAAGGACGATTTGATTGAGGCCGCACTTCCGATGGTGACGGCATCGAAAGACCCACTCGTGGTAATGACGAGTACTTTTCATAAGATTTTCGGGAAGTTTCAGGAGGTGTGGGATGCAGCCGACGAACTCGGATATGCACGATTCAGTTGGGATGTATTTGATGTGACGAGCTCTTTTTCACCGAAAGTGTGGAAAGATGCAAACCTACGCCGTGAGATACCAGACCTTTCGATAGATCAGGCCGGTGAGGAGTCGCTAGAGTTCCGCGCACAGGGAAGGCATGGCGACCCCGAAGGTTGGTTCACGATTGATAACGTCATTCAGGCATGGCGCGAAAAGAACAGCATAGATTGGTTCGATGTGGAGCTTATGGGATTGCGACCATCAGCGAGCGGCATGGTCAACAAGCCGGAGGATGTTGATGCTTGCGTATTCGAGGTAAAAGACACGCTCGTACAGGCAGAGGAACAATGGCCCGCGGAGTTCAAGTGGACTAAGGGTGTGGAGGCATGCGGAGGCGTGGACTGGGGTTTTTCTTCAATGACGGCCACTGTGGGAGGCCACAAGGTCAGGGACGGGCATATAGCGAACCACTACAACAAGACCTATACCGGTACACGTTCAGCAGTGATTATCGAGGACTTGGTGAATGCGGCAGAGAAATACGAGTGGAAGGTAATCTATGCCGACAGCAGTGCGAAGTTCGAGAATGCGGATCTCGCCGCGGCTTTGGCAAAGCACTTCGAGCGAAAAGCACACAAGTGCATACTCGTGGAGGTTGTTTTCAGTAAGGAGAAAGACGAAATGGTGGGAAACTACCGTACTTATTTCAGCCGTCGCATGTACCATTTGCCTTCACTTACTCGCTTCAAAACAGCGGTGTGGCAACACAAAAGGTATCGGTATCAGGATGGTTCGGACAAGCCGGAAAAGAAAGACGACCACATACCAGATGCTACAATGTGTATGTTGAAACACTGGCCGCTTGGTAGAAAGCCGTCAGTCATGCCGACACAAAACGTCGTGAAAGATAAGCAGCGAGGCGACAGCACTATCACGGGCGGTTTGATGGATGAGGAGTTTTAAACACTTGACACGATATGCAAAGTACTTACGGCAGTGTAAAATAATCACATGGCACCTACTCCAAAAAAGAAAGCGAAAAAAGTCAAGAGCGTCGGGCTTGAGGTTGGAGATTCCGGCTCTGAATATCTCAATGGTATTGTCAGCGATGAGTACAACACCAAACTAAGAGACATTCAGGGTATTCGTATCTACGATGAAATGCGTAAAAGTGACGGCACAGTTTCTGCAGCCGTCCTTGCTGTTTCACTTCCGATACGCCGCGCAAATTGGTTCGTACAGCCCGCGAGCGATGATGCACAGGATGTTGAAATTGCAGAGTTCGTACAGAAGAATCTTTTTGATTGGATGAGCATCACATGGAATGATGTGTTGCGACAGTCGCTTTTAATGATGCCATTCGGTGTGATGGTTTTCGAGAAAGTGTTCGAGACTCGCGTATGGGACGGGAAAGATTATGTGACACTCAGAAAGCTCGCACCACGTTTGCCTAAATCAATTCAGCGTTGGGAAATGACGAACGGTGAAGCCGGTATCGAGCAGCGCAAGCAAGGTGGTGATCTCGTTTCTATTCCGATGGAGAAACTTGTTGTGTTCGTGAATGATAAGGAAGGCGATAATTGGTGGGGTACTTCTTTGCTACGGCCCGCATACAAGCATTGGTTCATCAAGAACAATTTTTATAAAATAGATGCGATTGCTTTCGAGCGTCAGGGATTGGGTGTACCGTTTGCAAAATTGCCGCAAGGTGCGACAGAGGCAGACCGCAATCTCGCAAAGTCGGTACTGCAAAACATTCGTGCGAATCATCAGGCGTATGTGATTATTCCGCATGACTACGAGATTGGATTCCTCGACATGAATGCGAAGTCGGTACGTGACCCTAGTACGAGCATCATGCACCACAATCGTGAGATTGTTAAAAGTATTCTCGCGCAGTTTCTTGAGCTTGGTGCAACTGATTCCGGTAGTCGCGCACTTTCAACTGACCAGACAGATTTGTTTTTACTTTCACTCGAAGCCGCGGCCTCGGGTATTTGCGATGTATTCAACAAGTACCTTATCGAAGAACTGGTGAACCTCAACTTTGATGGTATCGAAGATTATCCAAAACTTGCTTTCAATGGCATCACTCGTGCCGATGCAGAGAAACTTGCGAATGCATATGCATCACTCGTGACGAGTGGCGGTATCAAAGCCGGAGAGAATGATGAGCAGTACTTCCGTGAGCTTATGGGCCTTCCAGAGCGTGACCAGAGTGATGATGAAGAAGAAACACCCGCACCAACACCGGAACCGAAAGACCCTAACGCACCGGAGAATGAAGACGATGAAGAAGCATTGAAAGACGCCGGTCTTAGTGAACACATCGAATCTATTAAAAAAAAAGCATACCCTTCACGCAAAGAGGTCGTCGAGGCAATCAAAGCATCTTCCGCAAAGCTACCGGTAGGAGAACGGGCCGCAATGCTACGTCGCAACATCACCATTCTCACGCACCGCACAAAGGATGCTCACACTAAGTTTTTCTCGATGGTGCTTGCGAATCTCGCAAAGCAATATGCCGAAGAAAAGAAATCGTTTGCAGAGGATGATGAGTTCAAGGGCTACCGGCCACTCACTTTTGCTGAAAAGAAAGTTGACTACAAAGGTTTGCAGAGAAACCTAGATAGATTGGAGGAACAGTTTGAAGGTCAGACACAGGAACTCTTGCGGGCAGAGAGTGCGAAGTTTGTATCGAAACTCAACAAGGCGATTGAGAAAGGTGATATTGAAGCCGTGAAGAATGCTTCGATTGATGCTGAAAAGGCATACACCAAAATCATCAAAGACCACATGAAGGAGGCATACGAGTTCGGGAAGAACAAAGCTGCTGATGAAATGGCTGTGAAGGTTCCGAAGAACGTGGAAGCTATCATGAATCAAATTGAGATTCAGGCTGATGCCATTGCAGAGGCACATCTTGTGCGACTTTCCACAGAGGCGAAGACCGCAATGACAGAAGCACTCACGAAGGGTGTATCGAACGTGGCGGCACTCGCAGCGGCAGATCAGGTGATTCAGGACAGCATTGATGCACTCACTGTGGACACTTCACGCATCGTCATGGCCGCGTATGTAAACACAGGGCGCAATACCGTGTTCGAGGAATATGCAGATAAAATCTATGCCCTACAGCGCTCGGAGATTCTTGATTCATCGACATGCAATTACTGCCTTTCAGTTGATGGTCGTGTCATTGAAAAGAATGATTTGTTTAGTCAAAACAGTATCTTCCATTCCGGTTGCCGCGGTATTTGGGTAGAAATCTTGCTCGATGAGGAGGACTTACCAAAGATTGGCGGTATACCAAAGGGCCTACGTGACCGGTTCGGTGATGCGGTGAATGACCTCATACAGCCAAAGACCTCACAGACACAAAAGGATTCTCTCGCACGAAAGGAGGCAGAGCGCCGCGCAAAACGGAAGGCAGAAGACAACAAGGAATAAGACCATGAAATACATCATCACTGACAAAGGTGAAGTGAAGACAGGAGGTATGTTTCACGTCGATATGGGTGTGCAATGTAAGGGCCGCGTGATTGCCGCGGGCCATTGCGACAGGTTGCCGGACGGTACGTTTAAGGTGTGGGGTGAAAGCATCGGATATAACATTGAATCGAAGCCGGAAGATGCACTGACACTTTCACTCGCATTTTTGGACAGGTAAGGTAATCCACATATCCACTCGGTTATGCACAGAGCGCTCGCAAGTGGGCGCTTTTTGCCTTATACTACAGTTATGACAAAAGCGCAAAAAGGAAATGAAAACCGGATTGCGTTCCCTATTTGTCTCTTTGAAAACGAAGGAGAGGGTAGTAAGAACGTCACAGTATCAGACGAGATTCACGTTGTGCCAACTGGCAAATGGGAACACTGGTCAGGCAGTGAGTTCGAGATCACTCCAGAAACTATCACCGCAATGGTGAAGAACTTCAAGGAAGCAGGGCGCAAGGATATTCCCATCACTGCAGGTCATGACAATGGCATGAGTGGGGGTGAGTTACCGGCGGTGGGTTGGTTTAAGGAGCTTACAGACCGCGGTGTGAATGGACTCTATGCGTTCGTGGAGTGGAATGCGGAGGGGATGCGACTATTTCGTGAAAAGCAATTCAAATACTTTTCCGCGGAAATTGCATTCGACTTCAAAGACCTCGAAAGCGGGCGGGAGTACGAGGCATTGCTAGTAGGTGGCGCACTTACAAACAAACCATTCTTCAAATCACTGAAAGTAGACCCCGCATCTTTTTCGGAAGCGGAAAAGGCGGTACTCGCATTCAGTGTGCCGGACATACTTAATCAATTTAATGACAATAACCATATGGACTTACAAGCATTACTCGCGAAAGCGGTAGGAGAACTTACAGCAGAGGAAAAGGCATTTATCAAAGAGCATAAGGATGAGCTTTCTGACGACCAGAAAGTATCTCATGCAGAAGTGATTGCCGATGAACCGGCAGCAAAGACCGCGGAAGAAATTGAAGCGGAACGTGTTGCAGAGGAAACTCGTGTAGGTGATGAGAATGAAGCGAAGGGACTTAATCGTGATGGTTCTGTGAAGGAAGTTGCGGCATCTGAAAAGAAGCCGGTGAATGGTGTAGTTACACTTTCAGCAGCGGAATACGCAGCGCTTCAAGGTAAGGCAGATCAGGGTGCGACAGCATTCGCAGAAGTCGAGAAAATGAAACTTGAAAAAGGTTTCGATGCAATCACACTTTCTGCAACAAATAAAACGGGTAAGTTCCTGTTTAAGCAGAAGGATGCATACGTTGCATTCATGCAAGGTCTTTCAACTAAGCAGCGCGATCAGTTTACGAATCTCGTGAACTCAATGCCAAAGGCGGCAGATATTTTCTCTGAAATCGGAAACGATGGAGGTGTAGATTCTACTGCACAAAAGCAAATCGATCTCAAAGTTGAGGAACTTCGCAAGAAGGATACAAAGCTCGGTTACTCAGAGGCGTTGAAGATTGTCCTCAAGGAAAATCCAGACCTCGAAAAGCAAGCGACTGAGGAATCAGCATCAGCAGAGTAAACACATTTAGTAAAAAATAAACATTGAAATATGAGTCAATTCAATCTCGGACAAAAGTCCAAAGTTGCAGGCGAAGACCTTTCAGCAAAGCAGTACTTCATCGTACAGCTTAATGCAACTGGTGGTATCGAAGTGGCAGAAGGTGCTACTGACCTCATTGTAGGTGTGCTTCAAAACGCACCAGAATCAGGTGAGATGGCTACCTATCAGTACATGGGTACTACGAAGGTAAAGGCGGGTGGTGTAATCAACGTAGGCGATTGGGTAACTACCGATTCATCAGGAGAGGCAATAGCGACTACTACTGATGGCAACATCGTGATTGGTCGTTATATCGGAGATGCCGCTTGCGCGGATGGCGACATCATCGAGGTTCAACTTGGTATTCAGCATCTTTATATCGCTTAGTACTTAACATTTATTCTTACTTAACATTATTGATATGACTAATAGATACTTAGGAGTTGACCCGATGCTCACAAATGTCGCCGTTGCGTACAAAAATGACGCATACGTGGCAGAGCTTATGCTTCCTACTCTTTCTGTAAAGAATCAGACAGGCAAGCACTTCATCTATGACCGTGGACAGTTCCGTTCAAACGAGAATCGTCGTGGTCAAGGTGCGAACTCAAATGAGGTGACATTGAATCTCACTACTGGCCTTCCATATTTCTGCGAAGACCATGCCCTCAAGCAATTCGTTGCTGATGAGGATGTGAAGAATGCAATCACACCTACAAGCCCGTTCATTGATGCGACTGAAAACGTCACAGAAATGCACCTTGTAGCTCGTGAAGTAGAGGCGGCCACATTGCTTACTGCAACTGGCACAATGACCCAAAACACCACACTTTCAGGAACCTCACAGTGGAGCGACTTCACAAACTCAGACCCTATCGGAGTAATCCGAACCGGTATGCAGACTGTGCACAGTGCAATTCATGTGAATCCAAACGTGCTCTTGCTTGGTAAGGAAGTATTTGACAAGCTCGTAGATCACCCTGCATTCGTAGAGCGAGTCAAGTATTCTGCTCTTGGTGTAATGACTGCTGAACTTCTTGCTCGAATCCTCGGTGTAGACCGTGTGATTGTTGCCGGAGCCGGTAAGAATAGCGCTGCTGAAGGGCAGACAGACTCTATGGCTTACATTTGGGGTAAGCATGCAGTACTCGCTTACGTGAATCCTCGCGTACAGCAAAAGATGATTACTCTCGGACTCAATTACACTTGGGGCGATGGTATGAAGACAGAGAAACTACGTGGTTCAGATGAAGAAGACCGAAAGGGTACATACGTTCGTGTCGGAGATAACTACTACGACCAGAACCTTGTTTCTGCTCTTGCCGGTTACTTGATTAAGGACGCAGTCGCGTAACATTTATAAGCGCGGAATGGCCCTTGCGAAAGCAAGGGCATTACGCATAACTTCAAACTCTTTATGGGAGAAGTATATAGAAAAGAAATACCGATTGTTGCGCCTGAGTTCCATGTTGCAAACAAAACTGGTGTCACAAGAACTTTGCGAAAAGGTACAGTGGTTCGGGAAATTGCAGTTGCACCGTACAGCTTTGCCGTACATGGTGGCGCAGTCGGTACTATCGGACTTGGTGTGTTCATTCCAGACAATGCGATAGTTACAAATGTTTGGATTGACGTCATTACTACCGTCACAACTGCATCAGCAGACGCGGGTACGCTCGCACTGCAGATTCAGGCGGCGAACGATGTTGTTGCCGCTATCGCGGTGTCAGATGCATCGAACGTGTGGGATGCCGGTATTCGAGGTTCTAAGATTGGCGTTATTGCCATTTCAGGAGATGCAGAAACAGCACTTGTTGCAACGGCAGCAGCGGCGGCGAACAAGCTCAAAATGACAGCGGTTCGTGAAGTTTCACTCGTAATCGGTGGTCAGGCGGTAACTGCAGGAAAGTTCAACGTCTACGTCGAGTACGTTGTCGGAGAATAAACATTAACAGAGCGATAACAAATAAAGTCATGAGTACATACTTTGTAAAGGAGCGAGTGAACCACGATGGTCGTCAATACGAACGTGGTGAGGAAATAAATCTTGATGAGAACACAGCTTCACGGCTGCTCAATTCAGGAGTGGTTTCGGAATCACCGGTGGTAAATGAGGTGGCTACGGAAGTGGCACCGGCACCAGAGGATGTGAAAGCATCACTCGATGGTGGTGGTACAGCACCCGTGGAAACCGGTGAACCGTCACTCGATGGAAATGAAACTAAAGCGGGTAGTGAAGGGACAGAGCTTACCGGAGGAGAAAAGAAAGAAGGCAGCATACTTGGCCGCATCTTCGGAGGTAAGAAGGATGAGGAAGCAACTACAGGCGATGCCGTTGTGCCTACTGGTACAGAGACATCAGCACCGGTGGTAACTGATACTTCATCTACTGCACCCGTGAATGACCCGTCAGTAGGACTCTAAACAAAGGTCGAATAGTTTATCAGCAACAAACCAAACTCTTATGCCATCAGAAAAAATAGTTGAATTGCGAGCATCATCTGCTCTCACTGCAATCACCACTGAATACGGAACCTCGTATGAGGATTTGCGTAAGGCGGGAGTGGCTACTGCTACGACTTCAAACAAACTCACTGATAGCGCGGGAGCGTTTACCACAGCGGGTGCGAATGGACTCATTGCGGTAGGTGATATTCTCAAAAACACCACAGACGGCACATATGCTCTGATTACAGCGATTGATAGTGCTACTGCACTCTCTATCTCTGCAGACATAATGGCTGATGAGGAGGAATACGAGATATACACTAACCACGGCTACAAGTTCCAAAAGAGCTATAGCGAACTGGTTGCGATTCTCGATGTCACAGCAGCAGCGACAGATGCCGCCGACACAATGGATGCTTATCTTGATACTTCCTTCGATGGTGGTATCACATGGGTGAACATTGGTCACTTCACACAAATCGCCGGAAACGGTGGTGCGAAGCGCTTCATCATGTCATTCAGGGCCGCACCTATTGCCGCGGCTAACTCAGTAGATGCGACTGCAAATCAGGCCGCATCAGCCGCATTGCAGATTGGTTTCGGTGACAGAGTTCGCTATCGTGCAACGACAGCAAACTCAAGTACCGTAAATAACTCATGCACCTTCTCATTGAAGATTCATGCAAAATAAAAGTATGTCGAAAATAAAAATAGCAGACATTCAGAAAGTACGACATCAGGCAACTGGTGCTGACTTCCTCGATGTTGAGGTTCACATATTTGAAGAACAGCCACACACCATCACTCAAGAAGATCTCGACAGAAATGAGGGACTTTCTGAGGAAGTGAAAGTGGGCGATGAGGTGACGCTACCGGTGGTAGTATCAACTCAAAAGCATGCGTTTGACCCGACTATCTCAAAGGAAGAACTAACAGCGAAAGTTGAAGCGATTCTCGCGGGATATGTCTTGGAGCAAGAACAGAAGGAGGCGAATGCGGAAGAAAATGCGGTGAATGAAAACGTGTACGATCTACAGGCCGAACTCGTCGGCAAAGAAATAGGTGTGGAAACTAAGGTCGAAGATAAAAAAGGATAATATACAATTAACATATGACTAAAAACTTTCTAGGAGGACGTGGCCGAATGACTTTGAAAGAGAATGTCACCTATCGTCTTAAAGATGCACAGGGCAACTTCAAGAAGATGTTCGCTCTCAACAAAGTTGGTCGTGCCATCATGGAGGCTGCTCGCGAGGGCTATACGCCATACCATGCAGACGGTAGTGTGAAGAACGAATTGCGGGCTAGTCTCGCACTCTACGGTCTTCGGATTCCATTCCTCACGGGTTCTTGGATGAGTGAAATGCAAGTCAGTAACGGTGTCACCACAGTTGGTAAGGCACTTGTTGCGGGGCGCATAAACGCATCAGGAGCACCGGCAGCAGCTACCTACATCGCTGTGGGTACTGGTACAACGGCTTTCAATGCCGCTGATACTACTCTGCAAACAGAGACATCAGGTTCAGGGCTAGATCGTGCGGCGGCATCAGCATCACTCGTGACTACTGATACGACAAACGATACTGCACAGTTGGTGGTGACCTTCACAGTCACCGGTACAGTAGCCGTCACTGAATCAGGAGTGCTCAATGCGGCGTCTACAGGTACACTGCTTTGCCGACAGACTTTCTCGGCTATCAACGTGGTAAACGGCGACTCGCTTCAAATCACTTGGAAAATCGACGTAGATTAAAGAGTAGCGCTACTCTTTAAAACAAGAGTACTGCTACAAACAGTACTCTTGTTTGTATTATAAAAGAATTGCAAATATCGTTATGCTACAATGGATATGGAAAATGTTAGCGCAACACTGAGAAAGGAGAACGAAATGAAAGGCTCGACAGGTCTTGCCAAAGACCAGATTGAAGAGCGTATCCGCGTTATCGAAGACCGCATATATCGAGAGTTCCGGCCTACGGAATCAGCGTACTGGCGGGGCCGTATTGACCGGCACGAATACATCGACAGAGTATTCGGGATGCTTGTGCGGGTTCGCGAAGCTCTAGTGAAAGATGGTCTCGCCATAGAGTCGAACGACGACGAACCACTGTGGGCTTGCTCACTTCGCATCGTTGCAATTACGTTTGCGGAACTGCCGCGGCTGGAAAATCCAGAAGCGGGTTACAGGGAAAACGAAAGTGAGTACCGCATCGTGAAGACGAAGAAGTGCGTGCCACAGAAGAACCTTGTGCATGAACTCGTTGCTCACGTCATGTACAACTACGGAGGGTGGGCATAAAATGTGCCCACTCTTTTTTTAAAATGCCTGATACTAAAATCAAAACTAAGTTACCAGAGATAATCCCGACAGAGATCGGTGGCAAGTTCACTGTGGAAGGTGAAACACTCATACGAGATGTTGTGGAAGACCCGAAAGAACGATTACAGCTTGAAATTGGAGACAGCAAACAAACCGACTTCAAACCTCAGGCGAAGATAATGAAGTGGGATAATGAGGTCAATTTTTCGATTCGTTCAGCAGAGTATGACGGTGCAACTGTTGAAATTGAAGGAGAGGTTATAAAGTACAAGACCGATGATGTTGAGACTCACATATACGAACTAGGTGAAGTGAAGAATGAGGAAACAGTTAGCCCTACTGTGCTTCGATTTGTAAAGGATAGAATGGCGCATACTCGCATTGCTGCGTTTTCTGAAATGCATCGATTCGTAAAACCAGAAGAAGTGCTATTGTTTTCACAGGATTATAAAGACGCGATTGCTTTGTTTGCCGGTAAAAGTGCTGTGAGCAATTTTGCCATTACAGCAGAGATTGAAAACTATAATGTAATACGTCTTTTCAAAAATGATTTTGACCTCATTGGAGGGCTTACTGTCGGCAAAGGAGTCATTCTACAGTCGTTGATATACCCGCGTGGCGGGCAAGAACGTTACGAAAGCGCTGTTGCGAACGCCGTAGTAGAAACATGTGCACAGTATGGTATCGAAGTATTGAAAGATGAATCTACTACCGACTTGTTTATTTTGGTTGATGGGAAAAAGAAAAAGTTCTTTGGAATCAGTTATTTAAACTCTTTTAATGGCAGTAGCAGTTCTGCTTGGTTTGTGAATGTCGAGAAAACGCCACTCGAGCATTACAGCATATACAATGTTTCACCGGAGCGTTTGGATTACTTTGGTGGTTTGCGTGAGTTGCAGGATATAGATGTGTCTCAGTTCGAGGAATCACTTGCAGAAAGGATTGCTCAAAATATAGGTTTGACTTTCAGTGCAGGAGCTTTCACAAAAGAAGAAGAAACCATACTCGATGGGGTAGAGACTGTGCATGTTTCTCGTGAATGGACTCTAGACGCTGTACGCAATGATATTGAGGATTCTGAATTGCTCGAACCCGCAGAAAGTTCTAAGGGGGGTCTTGAAATAGAAGTTATCTTCAATAAAAAACCGACTTCGAATATCGTTGATTTTAGTATTGAAACTAAAGGATTGGTTTTTTACTATCAGCCTGAACTCACGCAAAAAGAGATAGACGACGGTTGTTTTCGGCCTGAAAATGTAGTAGGGAGCTATGCGGTGTATCATGAAGAAAAATCAGGCGCATCATCGAAGGAGCATGCGAAGGACTATAAAAATGGCAAGTTTCTTCACATATACAGACCAAAGATTAAGGACGCCGACAATCGGGAAGTGTGGGGTGAACTGAATCTCGATATAGAGAACGGCATTTTGCAAGTGGTAGTGCCGCAAGATTTTCTCGATGAAGCTCAGTACCCTGTCGTGATTGACCCCACTCTTGGATTTACTTCGCAAGGTGGCTCGAGTCAGACCTCAATAGGTTCAAACCGGTTACTTGGCTCAAAGTTCACTGCAAGCGAAAATGGTGATATTACCTCAGGTAGTGCAATCTTAACCCTTGTTGGTACGAAGGCAAGAATAAAAATAGTCGTATCAAACAGTTCAAAAAATATCGTCACGAATGGTACAAGTCCTCAATCTGGAACTGGAAGTAACGGTAATCAAACATTAACGTGTACCTATTCATCTTCACCACAAATCACTAACGGCAACGAGTTTTATATAATGGTTGTAAGTAGCGACATATCGTGGACGCTCTATTATGATTCTGGTACTACAGGTCAGGGGCTTAATGACACAACAAACAGTTTCGCTACTCCAACAAATCCGAGTGACGGTACAGATGAAGACCGCAAGTACTCTGTGTATGTCACGTATACCTCAACAGGCGGTGGCGGTACAGATTACGAAGAAGAGTATGCAGAAGTCGTGACTATAGTCGATACCATTCTCAAAGGGTCTTCGCGCGTACTTACTGATGTCGCTACGATTGTTGATAATGTGGAAAAGCAAACGGCGCGCACTTTTGCTGATGCTATTACTATTGTTGATACCGTTTTGAAGCAATGCTCGCGCACTCTCACAGACATCGTGACCATCGTAGATACGCTACTAAAGCAAGGTTCAAAAACTTTGACAGATGTGGTCACACTTGTTGATTCAATTATTCGTGAACCATCGCGTATGCTCACTGAAACAGTCACGGCAGTCGATAGTGTTTTAAAACAATGCGCACGCACCCTTTCAGATGTGGTCACGATGGTCGATACTTTTACAGGAGCAAAAGTGGCGATTGCTGTATTTGAGGAAACAATCACAATCGTCGATACTATTATTCGGCAGGTGAGCCGTACCTTCACTGATGTAGTTACTTTGGTAGATACGGTTCTCAAGAGTACGAGCCGAACTTTGAGTGAGGCTGTGGCCCTTGTTGATACGCTACTAAAGCAAGGCATGAAGATGCTCACGGAAACTGTGACCCTCGTAGACACGGTATTGAAGCAGGGTTCCCGAACGCTCACAGAGACAGTGACGGTAGTTGATTCCATACTGCGCTCGATAGGCAAGGTGCTCACTGATGTGGTCACACCCGTAGATACCATCACGAGGAGCTTCACGCGCACGTTTGACGAGGTTGTGACTTTGGTAGATACCGTCCTAAAACAAGCAGGGCGCACCCTCACAGAGTCGATTAGCCTCGAAGACGTCTTTGCGTACATTCATCAGCAGGGGAGCGTTATAGTGGGAAAAACAGCGATATTCCTCACTTCGATAATCGAGAAAGTAACCCTATTCACCCGCAAGGAAAGTCACCAGTTGGAGAGTGAACAGAAGGATAAAACAATGCTAGAATAATCGTATGAAAAGTCTCTATGCACCTACAGAGGATTTTGTAAAGGTCGAGCGTGGTGTTCTCGCGGCGGCAGTGACGGCGGGTTCTAACGTCACGGTCAATCTCGGAAACAATAACGGCCTTGCCGATAATGAGTTTGTGGTCTTGGGCCATGAAGGGAATGAGCTTGCAGAACTCTGTGAGATCAACGATGTGGTGACGGGTAGTACTTCCGTACGATTTGCCACAGTGAAGTTTAATCACCTCAAAGGCGAGCCGTGGGTAAAGTACCGTTTCAATAAGCGAAAGTTTTATGGTGCGACCACAGAAACCGGCTCGTATACTGAGCTCACAAGTGATGGTTCACCGGTAGATATTCAGGTAGACGACCCGCAAGGCACTCTGCTCGAGTACTCTGATTCCGTATACAGCTATTTCAAAGCGACATACTACAACTCGAACGACACCACGGAAACTGATATTGCAGATTCAGCCGCGGCGAATGGTGATGAGTCGTTGCGGTACACGACCATCTATGCAATCCGAAAGCATGCAGGGCTTGCCGGTAATCCACTTTATTCCGATGGGAGAATTGAGGTAAAGCGAAAGCAGGCAGAGAATGAGATCAATTCGATTCTTGCTTCACGATATGTGTTGCCACTTACGGAAGTGCCGGCATTGCTCGGTCAAATCTGTGAGCTTCTTGCTGCAGGGTATATCGACTTTGAGGAGTTCGGAGGTGATGGCGAAGGTGTGAAGTGGCTCGGTGAGGCACGCGGCCTTTTGAAATCTATTAAGGATGGCCGACAGATTCTTATCGGTGCGGATAGTGCAGAACTTCCACGCCTCGAAAACACTGACCGGCTCGAAGGTTATCCCACAGAGGCACAGGCAGAAACAGCAGAAAAAAGAATCTTCACTATTGATGAAAAGTTTTAGTATGTATGGCATCAGGCTTAAAAATTGCATGGAGCATTGAAGGCGAGAAACAACTTTCTCGCGTTTTGCGTGGTATACAACTTGAGCAAGGCGAACTAAAAAAGCCGCTAGAGAGTGCGGCAAAAGAACTCACCTCAATCTTTGAAGGTGATGTATTCAGTACGCGGGGTTCGATAATCAACACCACATGGAAGCCGCTTTCACCATACACACTTGCGACGAAGGCGCGGCAAGGCTACCCGCCTGACCCGCTTGTGGCTACCGGTGCAATGCAAAGAAGTTTCAAATACATTGTGTCGAGCGATCAGGCAGTAGTGACGAACACGGCAGAGTATTTCAAGTATCACCAGAGCAATAAACCACGCCGGAAGATTCCGCGACGTGTTATGATGAGGCTAGGAAACAATCAGAGGGAAATGATTATAAAACAGTTTCAAGAATACTTTCGCGCTAAAATGAAAAAGTAATATGAGCAACTACGCAGACCCTATTTTAAATAAATACATCGAACTCATTAAGGCCAACAATCCTGATATTAAAGCGTACTATCAGGGCGACCCGATTCGAGTAGGGAGTTCTGTGTTGCCCGCGGTGCTTATTTCAAAGTTTGACACGCGCGTGGGGAAGTTTTCTAATGCGGAAGATGAGTATGCTCTTGGTATTCGAATCACGGTCATAACCGACATTCGGGCCGACTTATCCACATCTGAAAACGATGCCAAAATCGTTGAAGGTATCGCTCGACTCTATGACATCTGTGAGGGCCGTGAGGCAGACTACACGCTTAAAGCGAGTTCAATACTGGACATTCTAAGGGCAAATGAGCACGTAGACAGTGCCACGAACCTACGCACTGACCTCGGTTCTCTTACCCGCGTGGACTACGGGGAGAATCTACGTGACCGTACACCGGAGCTTTGGACGGTAGAAGCACGCATTGAGTTCGTAGCCAACTTTATTCAGGTAAGGTAAAATATATCTATGAAAGTCACCAGTAAAACATCAGTATCTTTTCCGAAAATCGGGTGGGCGATCAGTGCCGGTGAGGTGAAGGAATTGCCATCAAACAAGGATGATGCGGCTCGCATTATGCAAGAACCGAACATCACCGTTGTCGATGAAAAGGCAGTCGGAGAAACCAAAAAATAATATTAGCTAACATTTATTACCATGGCAAAAACAGGAGGTACACAAGTGCATGTAGGACTAGGAGTCGAGAGCTATGCAGCACCCGGAGTTGCGGTTGCTGAAACAGTTTTCATTCCATGGGCTGACTTCTCGTACCAGTCAGTTTCGGAAAAGGAGCATTTCACTTCTGCCCGCGGCCTACGCAACATGTCATCGAACTCGATGATACGCCGCCGGTACTCACAAGGTTCGATTGGTTTCGTACCGAACGTGAAGACCTTCCCGTACTTCGCTGCTCTTGCCTTGGGTGGTGTTTCTTCTTCCGGTGTCTCTGACTCTGCATACACTCACACATTCATCGTCAACAACACGAATGCAACACCGCGCACTGCGACGCTCACGATTGAGGAAGGTGGTGTACAGACCGTTCAATATCTCAATGCCGTTTGCAACAGCCTCAACTTTGAAGTAAGTGACGGCTATGCAAAATGCACCGCTGAAATGATTGGTGCGTTTGCCGGTACTGATACAGTTTCAGAATCATATGCAAATGAGACTGAGTTCGCATATCACAACTACACAGCAAAGTTCGGTACATCACTTTCAGCAGCAGCCGGCAACTCTGCAACGCCACTCAAATCATTCACACTCAACATCAATAACAACGTACTGCTTGACGAGGCATTTCTTTCTGGTGCGAACACTATCACTGCAGGCAATCTTGTGTTCGGACGTCTTGAAGTCACCGGCTCATACTCACTTGCATTCGAGAACACCACTGAGCTTGCGAAGTATCAGGCAAACACAAAGAATGCACTCATTGTGACCTTCACCGGTTCACTCATTGGTTCATCTTCACTTGAAACAATCCAGTTCAAACTTGGTCGCATTATTCTTACAGCGCCGCCGGTAGAGTACAACATCGACGGCATCTTGATTCTTAATCAGGAGTTCACTGTAGAGTACGAGGCAACAGACCTCGATTGTCAGATTGTTGTTATAAACAACGTGAACAATGCATCGACTCGCGTCTACGACAAGGCGTAAAACATTTAAAAGCGATAAGTCATGAGTAACATGGACAGATCAACAAAAGAGATTACACTTCCTTGCGGAAGTAAAGCAGTCATTTTCGATTATATTTCAGGTGGTGAACTTAGAAAGGTTCAGGCACTTTACATGCGTGGCATGAAAGCGGGAGACCTTGCAGAAGTTGCAGGGGCTTCACCGGAGGAAGTAGGAAAGGAAGCACTCAAGAATCTTGATGCCTCAGTTATTTTCGAGGCACAGGAAATGGTGCTCAAATTGATGTTGCGTTCTATCGACGGGTGTGAACCCGAACAGGCATACGAGCGAGCAATGGCATTGCGACCAGAAGACCTTACTGTGATTTTGAAAGAACTTGAGGAATACACTACAGGAGCCGCAAGTAAAAAAAAATCAACAGAGCCGTCATAGCATACATTGACGGGAATCTGCGGGACGAAATGCTTACCCTCGAAATGATGCGTGAGTACCATATGGACTACTTCACGTTCATGCAACAGCCGTCATGGATTCATGACCTGATGTATCGTAGAATGGAGATAGATGCGAAAAAGGCAAAGCATGAAGCGGCCAAAAATAAGCATCCCTAATATATGGCATTCCTCGACGATCAATCCCTTCAAATCATCATTTCTGCAAAGGATGAAGCCACGAAGGTCATAAAGGGCATTGAAGGCACTATCAAAGATATGGGGCCTGTATTTGGTACTATGGCGAAAGCCGGTACAGCAGCGCTTACGGCTATTGGAGGGGCCGCTGTGGTGTCTTTGAAGGCGGCAGATGAAAGTATGAAGGTACAGGCGCAATTAGGCGCTGTGCTCAAATCTACCGGTAATGCGGCGGGATTATACGCTCAGGACATTTTAGATCAGGCCGCGGCCCTACAGAAGCAGACGACATTTTCAGATGAAGCAGTGACGAGTGGGGCAAACCTACTCTTGACGTTTAAGAATATCAAAGGTGCAGTTTTTCAAGAGGCACTACCGGCACTCTTGGACATGAGTACCGCGATGGGTACGGACTTGAAATCATCAGCCATTCAGGTAGGTAAGGCGCTCAATGACCCGATTGCGGGCATCAGCGCTCTTTCTCGTGTGGGTGTGACGTTCTCACAAGATCAGCAAGACGTTATCGCAAAGCTCGTGGAAACCGGTGATGTTGCGGCGGCACAACGAATCATTCTTGCAGAACTCAATAGTGAGTTCGGTGGTTCAGCAGCGGCAGCGGCACAAACTTTCGGCGGTCAACTTGAGCAGTTGAAAAACAGTCTCGGAGATATTGGTGAGGAAATCGGTATGGTACTGATTCCATGGGTACAGCAATTTACTGCAAAGGTGCGGCCCGTAGTCGATGCAATCATTGCATGGGTTCAGGCGAATCCAGAACTTGCAAAAAATATCATCATCACTACAGTTGCTATTGCGGCACTCGTTACCGTCATTGGTACACTTGGCCTACTTCTACCGGTAGTCATTTCCGGCTTTGCGATTCTCGCTTCACCGGTGACACTTGTGGTACTTGCAATCACAGCCCTCGCAGCGGCGGCAATTATTTTCCGTGACAGAATCACAGAGATTCTTAACTTCATTGACCAGAAGACCGGACTCGTCACACTGTTTAAGTGGGCGTGGGATAATATCGTCACTACCTTCAATGAAACTCTGCTACCGGCACTGTCACAACTTTGGGAGGCATTGAAGCCACTGGAACCGTTACTCTCGCTCATAGCGAAAGTTATAGGCGGTCTTTTGCTTGGTGCGGTATACGGCATCACGCTTGCTATTACCGGTTGGATTCAGATAATCACTGCCATCATTGCGGCGGCGGCAGAGTTCAGTGCGGCCATCATCAATTACTTTGTGAAGCCGATTGAATCATTTATTGATGTCGTGAAGAAAGCCGTCGAGTGGGTTTCTAAACTCATAAATAAAATGGGTGACATTGGTGTGAAGAACCTCGGAAAGAAAGCTATCAGTGGTATCTCTAGCATTTTGGGATTCGAGCATGGTGGTCTTATCAATGCACCACGCGGGACTGCAGTACCTATCATTGCTCACGGTCAGGAGCGCATCATACCGGCGGGCCATTCAGCCGGTGGTAATGGAGGTGGCAACTTTAGTGTGGTAATCAACAATCCACAGGTACGAAGCAATGACGATGTGCGCGAAATGCGAAAGCAAATGGAGGCGGCGTGGCGCGATGTTACCCGCGGCCATAAACTAACTACTATCTAGTATGGCAAAAACTCTCACAGTAGCGGGGGACAACTTCTTGCCTTTCTATAAAACCAACACGGCAAAGATTCGTGAGATTGTGCAGAACAAATCGAACGTAATGACGATGCAGTTTGCGGTGAAAGACATTGCCGATAAGCCACTGGAAGGTTCAGAGCTTGTATTCAAAGATGGTGCTCGCTTTCTGTTTGGTGGCTATATCTCACAGGTGAAACCGTTTGAAGTAGGTGCAGGGCAACTCTACATTTTCGATACAGAGGTTTCCGACTACAGCTATATTTTCAATAATAAAATTGCTCGCCGCGCGTACAGCAATCAAACCCTCGAATACATTGTCGAGGATCTTCTTAGTGAGTATGTCGATGCATCGTATGGCTATACCACGACGAATGTGGCAACAGGCCCGACGATTGAATCTATTACGTTCGACCATATCAGTATCAGAAAGTGCTTTGAGAAATTGCAAAAGCTCACCGGCTATGTGTGGTTCGTGGACTATGAAAAAAATCTCTACTTTCAAGCGCCTAGTGCTGATGCCGCACCAGAAACTATTACAGAGGCCACAGATAACTTTTCTGAAATCTCTATTGCATATGACACGTCACAGGTACGCAACTCAGTGATTGTAATTGGCCGCACAGAAGGTGAGCAAGACAGCAATACCACGACAGAGAACTTTGCCGGTGATGGTGAAACCCGTTCATGGGAAGTGGCAACGAATCCGGCACAGGTAGTTTCAATCAGTCTCAATGGTTCACCACAGCAATTCAGCCTCGACCTCAATGAGCGCGATACCGACTACTTTGTGTATTCATTTGCGAGTTCAAGTTTCCGTGTCACTGATGCTCAGACGACACCGGTAGGAGGTGGCACACCGGATGATATTGAAATTGTGTACTACGGTTCGATTCCGATTATCGCGCAAGAGATTGACGCTGCTAGTGTTGCATTCTTTGCGGCCCTCGATGGTGGCGATGGTGTGTATGAGTACACGATTAAGGAACCTAGCATCACCTCGAAAGAAGAAGCGAGTGCGCGAGCACTGCAAGAATTGGAGGAGTTTGCTATGGCATTGGTAAATGGTGAGTTCAAAACCCGTACCACTTTGCTCGGAAACCCTGCAAGTATTTTCACCGCGGGGCAATACCTCACTGTGAATCTTCCTACACACGGCATCAATACCGATACCGCTTTTCTTATTCAGGAGGTCAATATCTCGATGGTAGAGGATAAGGAAAACGCGACTACGGAATACTTCTATGATGTACGCTTTGGCGGCAAGATGGTGGGCGTTCAGGAGTTCTTGGAATCCCTCGCGGCAGAGGAAGGAGACGTGACAGAGGCCGACGTGATTATCACGATTGAGTCACTTACTGATGCTTTTATTGCCGACGACGATGCACCCACAGAGGACACCGTTTCACCGCCTTTCGAGTATGGGCCGTCAGGTTCACCACAGGGGAGGTATAACATGGCAGAGTATTCATGATAAAATCAAGGTATGAAAACAACGCTCAACAAAAACCTAAAAGATGCAAGTGGCATGAAGGGCGAACTCGTCTTCACCAACTTTGAAATCACTACACCTCGCGCTCGCGAGATCGTTTCTATACTCTCGAAGGCACAAGATATGGCCTCGGGTTTGTATGAAAGCTATGTGAAGGAACTCTCGAATCTTTGCCGACGCCGCACCTTTCAGGTGAATAATCTTGTGGTGCTTTCGGGCCGTTCTGTACTTGCTCGCATTCTTGCCGGTGATACTACCTACAGCGGTGAAATAAACTATGGAGCGCTCGGAACCGGTAGCACTGCCGTGGATGCCGCCGACACGGTTCTCGATACAGAAGTTGCGCGAAAACTTCATGCCCGTCGAGTTCGCACGAACCACTCAGTTGCGTTCGACTTTTTTTACTCTCAGGCAGATACCGACGGCACGTATGAGGAGTTCGGGATGTTCATCGACGGCACAAGTTCAGTCGATACAGGAGTATTATTCAACAGGGCGCTCACCGGTGGTTGGACAAAATCAGATACGGAAGCCATGACCGTGAGTGTGACTATAAGCGTAAACCCATAATATGAGCTTTCTTGATGGCGAAGACATTTTAGCGACAGACTACATCATTCAGGTTGTTGCTGGTGAAACTCTTGCGACACGTGATGCTGTATATATTAGTGACGCGGATGGAAAGGCGTACAAGACAGACCAGGATGATCTCACAAAAATTGGCTTTGTGGGTTTTGTTGTGTTGGGTGTGAGTGCTGCTGCGACAGTAAATATTTTGCCGTGGGGTGTGATGGGAGGTTTTTCTTCTCTCACACCGAATGCTTTGTACTATCTCTCGGCAACAGCTGGAGCAATTACTGTTACTAAACCAGCGAACTTTAAGATTGTTGCAAAGGCAATTTCTGCAACTGCAATTCATATTTGGCAAGCACCAACAGAAAGAATCAGAGTGTATACAAGCAGTGATACGTGGACAAAACCAGGTGGTCTTCTTTTTATTGATATTGAGTGTCAGGCGCCAGGAGGTACGGGTGGTGGAGGTTCGGGATCAAACTGGGGAGCAGCTGGTGGGGGTAGTGGTGGTTATGCGAGAAAGCGAGCATATCCGGCAGACCTAGCTGCAACAGAGACAGTTACAATTGGAGCAACAACATCTTTTACACTTGTGGGTACGGATGTTTCATGTACTTCTGGTGGCAATGCGTCAACGACTACTCCTGGAACTGGGGGATCTGCAAGTGGAGGTGATGTGAATATTGCAGGCAATAGTGGTGCCTATGGTAAGTCTGGTGCCGGTGAAGAGATTTGTGGATCGGGAGCAAGTAGCCCCTTGGGTATTGGTGGCGGTGGTAGAGGAAGTTCAGGTGCCGGTGTTTCTGCAAGCGGTTATGGTGCCGGTGGTGGGGGTGCTTTGAATACAGGTTCCTCAAACAGTTTCTCTGGTGGATCGAGTTCACCCGGAATAATCATTGTGAAGGAATACTATTAAAATATGGAAGCATTTTTCAATCAGTTCGGTGTATGGGTTGGAATCGGGACGGCTGTCGTAATCGGCATCGTCGCGATTTTTGGTGTATTTGATACTCAATTCAGAAGTCGTCGCAAAGTCGTGGACGGCACCGAAGACCGCATCATTTTGCTTTTGCAGACCGAAGTCGGCGAGCTCATAAAAAAGGTCAATGCGCAGGAAAAAGAAATCATCACACTACGCACTGAAATCCGTACCGTGAAGACCGAAAACGATACTCTTATGAAAGTGTTGCAAGGTCGTGACGATCGCGCCGAAAAGTTCTATACACAGTCTGCAGAGAGTATGGCACTTTCAAAGCAAACGAATCAAATCGTTATGGCTCTTTCGGACGATATGCGCAACTTGATTGCTGTCTTGAAGGAGCAAACCTAACTACTTTTCATTATCTACGTGGCGCTTAATCCAGTTGCAGTTTGCACAGAGCAGTTGGTATTTCTTTTTTGAACCACTCTTTATCAAAGCAATGATGCGCTTATAATACACACGACGGTTGCCGATGTTCGTTAGTTCTTTCTTGCCGCCGCCATCAACATGATCTATTTGCAGAGCGCGAGCATCATCAAATCCACAATGAGCGCATTTATTTCCTAGTAGTTCGTAAGCCTCTTTTTTTGAGGCATGTGAGCGCCTTCTGTCTTCTGCACGAACCTTACACCGTTCTGAACAAAACCTTTTCAGTGGGTGGTTGCTAAAAAACAAGGTGGTGCATTCTTCACAAAATCTTTCAGATTCATTCATACCACAAGTATGCCTCATTGCCGGTTTGCATCAACACCAGTGGAGTGGGTAAAGTGGTTTCAATTTGAAACTGGTTTCATAAAGAAACCACACCGGTGTCTTTTTGACACCGCACACCGGTGCTATTTTGAGTCCATAACTATACTCAGTAACTATACCCATTAACTAAACTTAGATACATAAAAAGAATTGAAAAATTGGTATACTGTGTGGGTATTAGAGTAACGACAAATATATATGGAAAACAATGAACAGGACGAGTTAGAAATCTCATTCGGCGGGGAGCCATCGGCTGATGATTATCGAACAGTGACATCGGAAATGATGCCGGACACCGCGGGCGAGGTTCCAGAGCGCGGGGAAGTGAAGCTCAACTATCCTACGGTCAATGAACTCTGTGACCAGAGGAAGCTCGGAATCTGCACTAAATGCGGCGTTCGTATGGCAGTGGAGGAATACTTCAAAGATGGGGTGCGCCTCGATGAGTATTGGGGCTACCTTATCGGCAAGACCCTTTTCGATGATTTGCTCTATGGGCGGCACTTCGAGGGTAGTTCTGCCCTCACGATGCTCAAGGCGGCAAACAAATACGGTATGCCGACGAAGGAAATCCGCGCGAAGTTCCCACTCAAGACGACAGGAACCTATGCAGAGTTCATTGCTGACTTCAAGAGTACCTATGGCGGTGTGATTCCGGCAGAAGTACTTGCAGATGCGGCAAACCACAAAATTGCGGGCTACTACAAGTTGAAGCTCGACCCTATCACAATCGCGAAAGAGATCACCGCGGGCCGTGTGGTCATTGCGCGATTCGCAACGGGTACGAACATGTTCCGCACGAAAGATAATAAACCCACAAAGAAGGCAAAGGACTTACTGCCACTGAGAGTACCGTCACCGATTACCGGCGGTCACATCATGGCAATGAATGAGTATGATGGACTCGATAACGGCATGCTCTTGGCAGGCCCGAACTCATGGGGTAGAGATTGGTGCTTCGACAACAATGAACAGGAGGCCGGTTACTACAATTTTGTTTTTGGAACGCTCGCGCCTTACTACTTCACTGAGGCATGGGTAGTTTCTGAGATACCGGAAGCCATCATAAAGACGGTGAAGGACTTACCGGAAGCAAAAAACTTCCGACATCGCTATGAGACAAACATTGAGTACGGCATGCAGAATGATGAAGTGAAAAAGTTGCACGTAGCACTTTCAATTCTTGGCTACCTCGATGTGAAGATTGACGAGTACGGTATCTACGGGCCGAAAACTGCAGCAGCGGTATTGCGACTGCAGAAAGATAACCGTTTGCTACCGGATTGGCAGTTAGATCAAAACGGAGGTCGATACGTGTATCAACTGACGAGGGAGGTACTTAATAAAAAGTTCGCTTAATAAAAAATATCATGGAAGCACTTACATTCATCACACCACTTACACTCGCACTCATTCCTGTAGTGACAGGACTTGTTGAGATCGTGAAGGGAGTCGGTGTGCCGTCACAGTTTGCACCGATTGCCGCGATTATTATGGGTATCGGATTGTCTGCACTTGTTGTGACAGGACTACCGGCCATCATCATCGGTGGCATCGTAGTCGGACTTTCATCATCAGGGTTGTACTCGGGTGTGAAAGCTCTACGCGCAGGGTAATAAAAAATCAGTTCAGGCTCATTAAGGAAGTTCAGAGATGGTTTTCTGTGAGAGCATGAAAACCAAAGCATAGTCGCTCGTGTCGTTACTCATGACGCTATTCTCCAACTCTGAGCTTCCTCTAATGGGCCGGAGCCGGAAAACCTCTATTGAATATAGGGGTTTTTTCGTGTAAAAGTTATGCACTGTTAGGCATTGCTAAGAAACGCTAGGTACGAGATAATAGAGTGAGGAGGGAAGCAGTACATTGACAATCAAATACCTGAACACCGGCGTGGTAACGACACGCCGGAGAGTTCGGGAATCATTACAAAGATAATAAAAACTATATGTGTAAAAAACTCCATAAGGAAGACCGCGCAGTAGCATACAACTTCATTGATTACGTTCGTCTTGAAAAGTGTCGTCCAGTAAATGTGAAGCTCGAAGTACTCGCACGATATGTAGCGAAGCACATCAAAGTAAATCCTGAACAGTCAAATGCGCGACTTGCAAATGCAATCGCAAAGAAGTTTGAGTCAGGAGTAATCGCATAAGCATCATGATAAAAAACATTCAGAAGGTTCATGTGGGTGAAGATTACACGGCATACACATTCGAGGAAGATGGTGAGATGGTCGAAGTCGAAGTGACGGGAGCCGCACAGAAAATCATCGACGCGCTTGGAGTCGCATTACACAAACAAAGTTTCTTGGAAAAAAATGAAAACAACATTCACTGAAAAGTTCAAGATGGGAAAGGTAGATGATGAAGTGATCTACCTTTCCGCACCGGAGTGGAGTTGCGGATGGTATTGGGGATTCGGGTATCTCGGAAACAAAAATACTCACTACCATTTAGACGGCCTGAATCGCACAGAGAACATTCACCTACGCGACGCGATTCTTAAACACTTCGGAGAAAGTTTCACCGTCACTGATGAGAACGATGTGTGGACTTTCACGGAATTGGTGCTGACCGCTTACTCATTGCGAGAGGCGGCAGAAGTACTCGGAAGGGGAGGAAGTCACTGCACCACAAATCCAGTTGCATTGACTATCAAAAATGAAGCGGAAACAAAACGCATCAATGAAATAGTGTTGCCGGAGGTGTTCAGTGCGATAGAGGACATTCTTAAAAAGTATCGGTAAGACCAAACGTCATGACACAAATACATAAAGAGTATGTAAGTGCAAATGAGATCACGAAGATTGTGAAGGTGGCGCTCGCTGAAAGATACGGGCGCAAAAATGTATCAGTACAAAAGGGCAGAGGTACGGCTTCCGGTTGGGTGAGTGCGACCATTGAGATTCAAAGGCCAAAGGGTTGCTATTGCCTCGAAGGAATGCCGTACTGCATGCGATGCCGCGAGGAATTGAATCTCGCGGCGAAGGAGGCACGAGACAGGGTATACGCAGCGATGGACTTTGCAGATGCAGAGTTCAGCACCTTTTACTCAGATGATGGTGTAGGAAATATCCCACGCGACTGCTTCAACTTACACGTTCATCTAAAAAACAAACATGATAGCGACTAGAAAACACGTTGAGGAGGCAGCCGCGATAGCCACGAAGTTCGGAGGAAGGTTCTACCACAAAGGGGATTCAGCCGCACCACTCATGGGAGCGAATGCGGTTTACTTCTTCGAGAGTTGGGACAATGAGTGCATGGACTTTTACTACGAGTTGCATGCACGAGGGTTCCGCGATGTAGAGTATCGAGCGCCGTATCACTGGAAGGTTCAAAACAATGAGGTGAGTGTCACCTACATCGAAGGTGACGTGTATTTAACAGCATTAGACAGCACGAAGGTATGAGCGAAACAACACTAATCTCAAAATGCTGTGAGGCTGAAACTTGGGAACTCAGTGGAGGTATCGGGCGCAGATGCTTACGATGCAAGAAGGTATGTGCCACAGAGGAAGTGTGCGCCTACTGTCTCGGAACAGGGGAAGTGAGTACCGATGTCGATGATGGAGAAGGACACATGATGCATGGTGTCGGTACAGAAAAGTGTATCTGTCAAGTGGAACAAGAATAGGGTTCAGTTAGGCGCTCGACCACGCAGAATGCTAGGACAGAGGCATGAGCCGGTCAAAATCGAGCGTAAAGCGAGTTATTATAAGAAGTAGCGATACAAGGGGTATCGCGGCCCTACGGGGCAAATCTAAGCAATTAAGACATGCAAAGAGCAACAGCATTATCAATCTTGGTAGCGATTATCCTCGCAGCCGCGATTACAGCCATGGTGGTCATACCGATTCGGGTGGCCTTCATGGACTTGCGGGAGCAAAATGCGGCACTGGAACTGCAGGTACGGGACTTTCAACTCTGTACCTTGCACAGTGTCGAATGTGAATACGAGAAGAAGCAAAGCTATTAAACAACATAACAATTAAGCATGAAACGCATTATTGGACAGTTCTTTGACCTGATGAAACGAGTACTTTGGTGGTGTATGCTCGCGGCCTTTGTAGGCGCAGCGGGCCTAGGATATATCTACCGTGAGGAGCTTCGCGAGATCGGTGTGACGACTTACGAAAACAACGCTACGACGACACCAGAGCGCCTAGACCCACTCACAGAAGAAATCGAAACCATCATGAATGAGGAATCATTCAAACAGCGGGCGCGAGAGGAAGCCGAAACAATTTATTGGGAGCGCACTTTCAAAGAGGCGACAGAAAAGCTCGAGGAGTTAGATGCAAAAGGGTTCTTCCCTGATGCGAAGAAAGAGCAAGCTCTACGTGAGTTCTTCGGTGAACACAATCCTGCATTGGTTTCTTTCTCAGATGAAATTGTGAAGCTACCGCGATGGCAAGAGGCCGTCGCGATTGCGGCGCAAGAGACACAGCTTTGCACTACCGGTGTGGGGCGACAAAACAACTGTGGAGGAATCAAGCGGCCCGATGGTACATTCAAAGCATACCGGACAGCATTCGAGGGTATCGAAGACATTGCATATCTATTGCAAAAGCCACGGTATGTGAACCTTTCCATTGCGGAAATGAATGGCATCTACTGTGTCGATGAGGAGCGCGGCAGTGGTGAGTGTCCTGATTGGACAGAGAACATCGAAACGCACCTCGCGATGATAAACAAGTACTACGTCAAACAGTTCTAAGGATTTACGGCAAAACGGGAAGCCGGTCATGGGTGGGCGCAAAAAATAGGAACACGGTGGGGGTTACAAAATCTACGCCGTTTTCTTTTGAGTTACCCACTTGTCACAGCTTGTCGTAACATAGCGAAGCATGCATAATTGGAGGTATTACTAATAGAGAAAAAAGTCATGGGTACGAAATCAAAACAGCAACTCAAGCCGGACGAGTGGTATACACTCACGGACTTGGTGAATGCAGATGCGTTTCCCTTTTGTGGCAATGACATTCGGAGGTATCGGAGTGCGGTGAAAGCCGACAAGATGGGTGCTGATATTTTACGGACTGTCATACGAGGTCACGGAATGGGGATGCGGTACACCTTCAAAGGTGAAAACGTGTTGAAGTTTATCAAGAGTGTCGAGAGCGGCAAAGTGAAGCTCTAGGCCGGAATAAGAAAATAGCGTCATGAGTAACGACATGCAAAACAAACCCACAGCGTCAAAGCCGGTGGTTATTCCTACGAAGTTCGGGAGCGAGTTGATATTGAAAGATGTCATTGCAAAGAACTACATGAGGCAGATACAAAACTATTTTGGTGACGACAAGAAAGCAATGGCATTCCTCAGTGCGGTGGTCGCGGCAACGCAGCGACTTCCTGAACTGCTGAACTGCACAGCGCCGTCGGTCATAAATAGTTTCATGACCATGGCACAGCTTGGATTCATGCCGTCGGGTGTGAGTGGTGAAGCGTATGTACTGCCATACAAGAATAAAGGAGTGCTCGAAGCACAGTTCCAACTAGGCTATCAAGGTCTGGTGACTTTGTTTTATCGAGCCGGAGCAATCGAGATCGTCGCTGATGTGGTTCGCAAAAACGACTTCTTTGAAGTTGAGAATAAGAAAATCACACACCGGCCTGACCACTTTAGTGATAGAGGTGAGGCAATCGGTGCGTATGTGATTGTGCGATTGGGTTCCGGTGGCGAGGTGAGTGAGGTGATGAGTGCTAAAGATATATTGGCAATGGGTAAGAAGTTCAGCAAGAGTTTCGGAGGCGACTTTTCACCATGGAATGAAAACAATGACCCGCAACTTTGGATGTGGAAGAAGACCGTATTGAAGCAAGTGGCGAAGCTCGTACCGAAGAATGAAACCATCGTGAATGCAATCGCGGAGGACAATCGAGATTCAATTATCAGTGACCGTATGGAAGCCGCACAGAAAGAGTCGAGCGGTATTGCCATGGGTAATCTTTTGAAAGATGAAAAAACCAAACAAGACAAAGTCGGTGCGGAAGACCAAAGTACGCATGGGGCTACAAATGCCGAAGGCGATCAAAGCACAGTTGAAGGAGAGGCAGCCATCGACGCCGATAAAAACTGACTTTCCGGTTCCGCACTACAGTGCGAGTTCGATGCGAAGGTTCTCGACGAATCCGATTCTATTCAAGATTGAGTACATGAATGGTGACCGGTTCGATACGGCCCGCAATGTATCAGGGGTTCTCGGAAATGCCTTTCATCATGCGATGGAAGTGTACTACGGTGGCAGTGATACCCTCATACCAACAAACGAGGCAGAGGCAATCGAGTACGGCCTTACCTCAGGCATGGACTATATCGAAAAGCACAATGACGGGTTCATCAATTACTCGAAGACGATACCGAACAAGCAAAAACTCTTTGAGGTATTCACGTTCACCTACAACTCGTATGTGAAGCAGATGCCATACAACAAAGAAACTCTGGTATCAGTCGAGGATGAAATCAAAGAGATTATTGATGTCGAGTGGCGCGGGCGCGAGCTACGTCTACCGGTGGCACTCAAAGGGTACATTGACCGGACTGACCGTGTCGATGGGAAGCTGAAAATCGTTGACTATAAAACGTGCTACGCATACAGCAATCCGGAGAAAATTGATGGTGCAAAGATTCTGCAGGCGGTGATTTACTACCTACTGACGTATGCAAAGCATGGTGAGGAGCCGTACAGCGTGACGTTTCAGGAAGCGAAGTACACAAAGAATAGTGACGGCTCGCCACAGGTTCGTGAGTACGAGATGGTGTTCAAAGACAATGATTTGTTTTTCGACTTCTTCTTTCGATTCTATGAGGACATCACGCGAGCGCTCAATGGTGAGGCGATATTCGTACCGAACGTCGATGCAATGTTCGACAATGAAGTTGCTATCGTCGCATACATTCACCGGCTCGATATGCCGGAGGAAACCGCGGCACTGATGAAGAAACACAAAGTCGATAACATCACAGAGTTACTTAAAAGAGAGATACAAAGTGCGGGCAACATGAGGAAACTCATGAAGGCAGTTGAGGAGCAATTTGTAGCTGCTAAAAATATAGATTATTCAAAAATGAAAAACGAAGAAAAAATACAAACGAAGATGATGGAACACGGCATGATGCTTTCGTTCGATTCATTGGTGCATGGGGCAACGGTAGACCTATACCGGTTCGCACCTAGCATCGGTATCAAGATGAGCAAGGTACGAAACTTTGCCGATGATATTTCTCAGGTGCTTGGAGTTTCAGGAGTGCGGGTGCTTGCACCGATTCCCGATAGCTCGCTCATTGGATTCGAGGTGCCACGATTCGAGCGCACCTTCCCTGCATTGCCTTCCGGTAACGGCTTTGACCTTGCAATAGGTGAGGACGTGATGGGGAATGCACGACGGTTCGACATCAGGAATGCACCGCACATGCTTGTCGCCGGTGCTTCCGGTAGCGGCAAGTCGGTATTCCTTTCGAGTGTGATTACACAACTCTCTCGAATCAGTGGGGTGCAGATTCATTTATATGACCCGAAAATGGTGGAACTCTCACAGCATCAGGACGATGCGAATGTGGTCGAGTACCAGTGTGACATCATGCCGATTCATACATCGTTGCGGGCATTGGTCGATGAAATGAATCACCGGTACAAGCAGATGGCGAAAGCAAAGAAGCGAAGCAGTGCAGAGATGAAGAACATGCCGACAAAGTTTGTGGTCATTGATGAGTTCGGCGATCTAATTGCCGCACGACATATCGAGAAGAAGACCATACTCACCGGCAAGGTATTCGCACAAGGCCCGCGCAAAGGTGAGGAGGAAACAAGAATTGAGGAGACAGATATTTCAGCAGAAATTGAGCGCTCGATTCTCTTGCTCGCACAGAAGGCACGAGCCGCGGGCATACACGTTATCATCGCGACACAGCGACCATCAGTTGATGTCATTAAGGGAACTATCAAAGCGAACTTCCCTACAAAGGTGGTGTTCAAGACAGCGAAGATCACTGACTCACAGGTGGTGCTCGACGATGCAGGGGCCGAACGTCTAGCGGGCAAGGGTGACATGCTATTCGCGGGCGACCACGGCATTGAAAGATTACAAGGTTATATGGCTTAGTATGGGCAGATACGACTACATAAAACAACTCATGGCAGAACGGGATGCGGTGTTTAAGGAGCAGTTTTGCCACAAGGGTTCGTACATCGGTACAGACGGTCAGGAGGTAGAGGCGGTGACATGCAGCGTGAATGCAGTCGATTACTTGCAGTTCATGCATGACCACGACGAGAAGATATTAGGTGCATTAGAAATGATGCAGTAACAAAATAATCATGAAAACAAAAAAGCAAAAAAAGGTGGCAACGCAAAAGGTGTTCCGTAGTGCAAAGACAGGTCGATTCGTTACTAAAAAGTTCGCCGTGAGATACCCGAAAACCACGGTGAAGGAAACAGTGAAGCGCTAACATGACATCAACAAACAACAAGGCACTGGAAGTGGTGGCAGCGATTGATGATGCACTCTTGAAGGAATGCAAGCATCTTGACCTCACCGAAGATTGTGACAGAGCAAAAATGGCGTGGTGGATTTATCAGACGTTCGGAGAGGGTGACTTCATCGCTCGCGCAATGCGCCGCGATATAAAGAAACCGGCGAACGCGAACCCGACGATTAAGAGTGTAGAAAAAACAACAAACTAATATGGAAAAGAAACTATCAAAGGCGAAGGAGGAAGCGCGAAAGAAGTTGAATCGTGAGCGCATGGCGAAGTACCGTTTGCGAAAAAAGAATGCACTACCTACGGGCGGCGGTGGCAAAGTCGGAAAGAAGATACCGGTGACGAGTAAGGAAATTGATGCCGGTGTAATCACACTCACAGTGGTTCGCAAGTTGGTGACGAGCCGCAACGGTTTCACATTCGGTGAATTGTTCGGCATGATTCTCGCTACTGCAATTATTGGTGCTGCTCTTTACTTCATCGTATGAGCGAGCGCACTGAGTACCACAGTGGCAAACTCGGTGCGATGGTCAATCTGATGATCTCGATTGTGAAGAAGAATCCACAGGTACTTGATAACCCTGATTTTCTGAAAGCACAAATGAAGATGGTAATGCCGGAATTGGCCCGCAAAGATGTATGTCCGAACTGTGACGCGAGCATGGTTGAGTACACATTCAACTTTGATGCATGGGATGCAATTCTGCTCTTGAAGATGGCACAGGAGGTTCAGCACAGACGACACAAAGGGCTAGAGTTCACGGTAGCAAATCAGGTCAGAGTGCCGGAATTGCCGGTGTCACACGCGGTAAAATGCCGCACGACACAGGCATCGAAGCTCGGACTCGTGGCACAGCTACGCACGAAAGGAGACAAGCGAGTGGCCGGAGTATGGGTGATTACTAAGCGAGGGTGGGAAGCCCTCGCCGGTAATCCGGTTCCGGCGAAAGTGAAGGTATGGCGTGGTCGCATCGAGGAGCGCTTTGATGAAACTATCACCATCACGAAGGCACTACAGTCGCACGTTGATTTTGTAACAAAGACAGTGAAGAAAGGTCGTGAGCCAAAACAGGACTTCCGTGACCTTGCGAATGAGTACAATCCCGCACAGTGGTACGAGTTCAGCATGCACGAAGGTAAATTGTTTTAGTTATGCACCAGTTACCCACTAATCAACTCTTGGCGTTTCCTGTCGCCGGTGCCATACTTGAAGTTGACGAGGTCATGAGTAACAACATACATCCAAAAATAGAAGTGCGGGATCTGCGAAGCGGAGACTGGTTATGGACACATAAAGCTGTCCTGTTTTCCGACTTACCGGATTCGGCCTTTCGGGTGTATTCGGCTCTCGCCGCGTTTGCAGGGAATGAAGATCAGAGGTCGTGGCCGTCGATGATTACCATCGCGGAGCGAGTGAGGTCTTCAAAAAGTACGGTGGTACGAGCCATGAAGCTCTTAGAGCAGTGTGAGCTTGTACGTGTTGATCGCCGTGATGGGACAAGCAATCTCTACACATTGCTTCCAGTAAAAGAAGTCAGAATACCAAAGCCGACAAAAGCGCAATCTACGCATCATTCGTTAGTGCGCTTTTTTCATGACACAACTGTGCGCGTGAGAAAAGTAACACCAACATGGTCGCCGAAAGAAACCATGCACTTGAAGCGGGTACTCGCAATGAACTTAATGTCACAAACTCAAATCGAGCAGTTGATGTTGTACTTCCTTGCCTCACCACGAT